>Ga0315909_10003059_pt1 | contig 20738 bp, 11 predicted proteins | sample LakEriMetagenome_11_FD_203527 | JGI IMG/M metagenome (GOLD analysis project Ga0315909, IMG submission 203527) | Freshwater fungal communities from buoy surface, Lake Erie, Ohio, United States - Buoy 2 MA125 | ecosystem: Environmental > Aquatic > Freshwater > Lake | place: USA: Lake Erie, Ohio... | reverse complement strand
AATCCAAACTCGAACTTAGACGCGATCTGCTCGAGTCGATCGGTTTCGCCAGCGAGATCGCTTGGAAACTCCTCTCGATCGATTACCGCAAGCCCCTCCAAGAGATCCTGTGCAACCCAGACTTTGCTGAAGAGTTCGATCGTTTGGCCAAACTCTATAGCGGAAGCGATTGCCAAGCCACATCGCTCGAATACCGACAAGTTGCCCTGGAGATCCGCAAGCGATCAGAAGCCGCACGGACACCGGCCTCGAAGGAACTCCAGGAGTGGGCACAGGCCCATAGGAAACTCCCCGAGGTATCCCTGAGCGAGAACCTCTGGCACTTGGGGTTTTCCGGAGTGTACGTGCTTTATGTCGGCGAGAATGCCATTTTCGCCAACGAAAGCAGCGACATGCGGCATCAAATCGAAACCATCCTGGCCAACCCCCAGTGGCGGAAACTCCAAATCGATCGGGTCAAGTTCGTTGCCATGGAGGGAACACTCAATCAAAGATACAAAGTCAAAGCGATGCTGGCCCAACACGAAAGAACGCTGATGAACTGCTCGCTCCTGGTCGCTGACTCTGAGATCCCTTAGTGCTCCCCTGACCACCGGAGTTTCCCAGAAACTCAACTGGCAAAACGATCATGACTTACGTAACTCCAACCGAATACATCGCGATCATGCGAATCGACCGAAAAGCCCAGATGCTGCCGTTCCTTTACGGATTCCTTTTTTGTTCTCTTCTGTGTTTGCATTTTGGGGCACCGACAGCCATGGCCCAAAGCGATGCATGGAAGCCCGTTTGGAGCGATGAGTTCGACGGTGACTCCCTGGATTTTTCGAAATGGGAAATCGAGATCAACGCCTTTGGAGGCGGAAATCAAGAACTTCAGATCTACACGGATCGAACCGATAACGTCCGCCTCGAGCAAGGGCATTTGGTCATCGAAGCCCACAAAGGGAGGACCGGAATTGCCGGTACCGAGCGGGATTACTCATCGGGGCGTATCCGCAGCAAACGGCGAGGCGACTGGACCTATGGCAAGTTCGAAGCCAGGATGAAGCTGCCTCGGGGCCAAGGGCTTTGGCCCGCTTTTTGGATGCTTCCGAGCGATGAAAAGTATGGCACCTGGGCCGCAAGTGGCGAGGTCGACATCTTGGAGTTCAAGGGTCAGGAGGTCGATACGCTCTGGGGTACGCTCCACCACGGAGGTAGTTGGCCGCGCAATAAGCATACAGGCCAGACCAAGAAGTTCGACGGCATCGATTTCACCCAAGACTTCCATGTCTATGGCATCGAATGGGAGCCCGGTGAGTTCCGCTGGCTGCTCGACGGCCAAGTGTGGCAAATTCAAAAGGAATGGGGAACAGAGAATGGCAAGTACCCACAACCGTTCGATCAGCCTTTCCACCTGGTTTTCAACCTCGCAGTCGGTGGGCAATTCGTCGGAGCTGTCGCCGAGCAGACACCCTTTCCAGCCAAATTGCTCGTCGACTGGGTCCGTGTCTCTCAGCGTTAAACAACGCCAATCGTTACCATCACCCTCACCGAATTCCTGACCCACTTCAACACCATGCGATCGATCCCCGAAGCCTCCAGAAACGCCGCTCGATTTCTATCCCTTTGTGCTTCGCTCACCGGAGGATTCTCCAGCTTGAGTTTTGGCCATGATGGGGACGAGGCGAACCACAAACCGACCAAGGTAGAGGACCGCGCGTTGGCGGCACCTACCCGGATGCCCGATCGTATCGTGCTGACCTGGTCAGCAGACCCTACGACCACCCAAAGTGTGACTTGGCGGACCAGCACCGAAGTCGAGGAAGCCTTCGGAGAAATCGCCGTTGCGACCCCTGGTCCCGAGTTTGCCAAAGCTGCCGTGCGGTTCAAAGCCGAATCGGTCGCTCTGAAGACCGATATCAACACCTCCCATTTCCATTCCCTGGTCTTCAAGGAACTCGTGCCTGCGACCAAGTACGCTTACCGCGTTGGAGACGGAGTCAATTGGAGCGAGTGGTTTCAATTCCGTACAGCGAATATTCAGCCCGAGCCCTTTTCGTTCGTTTACTTCGGGGACGCTCAGAACGATCTGAGAAGTCACTGGTCGCGAGTCATCCGGGAAGCCTATTCCGATGCGCCCAAAGCACGCTTCTTGCTCCATGCCGGAGACCTGATCAATACGGCCCAGTCCGACGCCCAATGGCACGAATGGTTCGGAGCAGGGGCTTGGCTAAACGCCATGATTCCCAGTGTCCCGGTGGTTGGAAATCACGAAATGCATAAAGGGACCGACGAAGTCCGACGTGTGAGCCACCACTGGAGACCCCAGTTTACCTTACCGCAACAAGGGCCCGAGGGCCTCGAAGAAACCTGCTACAGCTTTGTCTACTCCAATTGCCGAATCGTCGTCTTAAACAGCAACATGAAATTCGACGAACAAGCCCAATGGCTGGACAAAACCCTCTCTGAAAACACCTCTCCCTGGGTCGTTTGCACCTTCCACCACCCCATCTTCTCGACGGCCAACGATCGCGACAACGCGCTGCTTCGGAAATCATGGAAACCAATTCTCGACAAATACAATGTCGATTTGGTCCTCCAAGGGCACGACCATACCTACGGTCGAACCGGCATCCAAACCCCCAAAGCACTATCCAGCGAGCCTGCCGAAACCCTTGGAAACGTCCCAACCGGACTTACCCATCGCGACCAACACACCGGCACGGTCTATGTTGTCTCGGTCAGCGGTCCGAAGATGTACAACATCGAGCCCAAAGACTTCATGGTCCGCGTCGCTGAAGATACCCAGTTGTACCAAGTCATCCACATCGAGGATCTGAAATTACGGTACGAATCGCGCACGGCAAACGGCGAACTTTACGATGCATTTGAACTGACCAAACAACTTGGGCAACCCAACCAACTGCTCGAAATCCCCGCGACCATGCCCGAACGACGCCGCAAACCGACCGCTCCGATCGCACCCTCGGTCCCGACCAGTGGGGTTCCCGAGGCGTCTCCAAGTCCGACGAACAAGTAAATCACAAGGGTCAGCCGTCGACCTCGATCGCTTACTCGTCGCCCGAGGGTGCAATTTCACCCAACTGACAACTGATCCACGCAGCGACGACCGAAACCGGTGTGTTTGCCGACATGAACCGAACACTACCATCGCACATCGCGACGCGCATGGTTCATCAGTAAATAATCGCAGGATCAGATTAACGTGATTCACGCTCGGCGATCTGAAGAACACTGCGAGGTCCGCCATTGTAGAAGGACAGGTAGAGCAGACAGGCCGCATTCGATGGATTTAAAGATGAATTTCGTGTGAAGAGATCCATCGCGCGCTGACTATCTGCCGATGCGACCTGATCATGTCTTGAGACCGGTTTTGAGTGGATGTCGTCGACTAGATCGTAACATGGGGTTTAAAGGCGTATTCGATGCCGTACTTAAGGACCGACGCATTTCTTGTGAAGCGTGTTCGATAGTCGCAGCCTACGAGGGCAAGCAACGGAACCGGCTCGGGCACTTGCGAGTCCTGAAAACGGCTAGGCCATTATCGATCACTGGTGCTTCTGAGTCTCTGCGGTTTGCGTCGCATAAAATCGATGGAATTTGAACCAAATATCGAGGAATCCCAGGGGTCGAGGAACTCAATCGCCCCACCCCCCCTCCTTTGGGGGGGCTCGATTTTTCGAATTATTTGGAATGCAACGGATTGCATGGTCGTATCGGGCGTGTAATTTGAAATGTAGTTCCACTGGTGCTAAACGTCCCTTTTCACCTCCAGAGACCTCATCATGATTCGCTCTTGCTGTTTGCACTCGCTTGCTGTGCGTTTGTTTCTCGTCGCAACGGCCCTACTTTTTGGAATCGATTGGAATCAACCTGTCCGTGCCGGTCTGGTCGATGGCGGCGGAGATCTTGCCAATGACCTCAACAACGCCGTGCGCTTCGATCCTTCGACTCCCACCAATGTCATCGTCGCCTACAAAGACGCGAACCTTCCACTCGATAGGTATATTCAAATAGGGTTCCGCACAAACAATGGCGCATCAATTAATGTGACATCAATTGCTTGGTCGAAAGACAATCTGTCTTATACTGATTTCGCACCTGAAAACTTCGTAAATAATATAAACTCTCCGTCAACATACGTTTATAGCCCAATCGTTGACCTAGGCGAACCGATTGGAGGAACATCAAACTCCCTTTTCTACCTTAGGTATACACTTCCCTCAGGTATAAATGTTGGAAAGATTGTTCAGTCGAACTTTCTTGCCAATTCAAATGCTTTTGCAACAAACGGTGTGCTGGACAACGCAGTGAACAACAACTTCCTATCGATCACAAGATCGCATACTGCGGTACCTGAACCGGGCAGCATCCTGCTTGCTAGCTCCGTAGGAGGCGTATTCGCATGGCGTTTGCGCAAACGAGTACGATCGAACAAAGCTTCGGCCTAGCGAAATTCCTTCATCATTCTAAACGGTCGCTTACGTCGATTGATATGAAGCGCACTTCTTGTTTTCCGGCAGCTTTACGCCGAATGGCGTTGAATTAGTGAAAGCGGAAGTGCGCAAGCACTCCGGTGAGTGATGGAGTGTCCTCGATGTCGCAAGGTTTTCACCGGACGGCTTGCGCCGTTCCGCTTTTAATCCAACGCCATTCGGCTTTACGTCCGGCGAGGCTTTCGCCTCTTGCCAACTGCTCCCTTGGGATCCTGACGCATCGTATCCGAGGGGGCCGCAAGCACCACCGCCGCTTCGGCTCGGTCCAAACCGAGCCCCTTTTTGGATGCCTGCGATGCTCGCCGAATCTCCAAAACTTGGACATACTCGGCGCCGTAAAACAAAATCGAGATGCCGTAGTAGCACCACAGCAGCAACGCGATGAACGATCCGATAGCTCCATAAGCCGTCGTGTATCGCATGCCAATGAAGAATGCACCCAAAAGCCCACGGCCCACTTCCCAAATCACAGCCGCCAGCAGCCCCCCTCGAAACGCATCGAGCCATATCACCGGCCGCTTGGGCAAGATCCGATAGATCAACGTAAAGAGCATCGCATTGACCAAAATGGTCGTCAGCAAATCCACGGTGTTGAACAAATGGCCGACGCTCGGGAGGGTCTGCGAGGTCAACGAGCGGACCTGGGTGATCCCCATCCCAACGAAAAACAAAACCACCAACAAACCACCCAAAGACAAAAGCATCAAGAAAGCAGCAAACCGACTGCGAATCACGCGGAAGACCGTTCCTAGCAACGATGCGTCCCTCTGCGGCGGGATGCGAAAAATCCGGTCAAAGCCTCGGTCGATCTGAGCAAACACCCCGATGGCTGCCAAGATCGCTGTGAGCAATCCGGTCGGCCCACCCACCAAGGACTGGGTCGCCAAATGATCGAGCACTTGGTCGACCTGAAACCGCAACTCAGGGGTCGTTTGGGTCTCGACGGTGTCGAGGATCTCCTGCTGAATATCGATCCCGAATTGCGTGTACCGAAGAAAGATCCCTAGCCCCGAGATCAAGAGCAAAATCATCGGGAACAACGACAAAGCCAAATAGTAAGCGACACTCGCGGCCAGGGACCCCGCATCGTCCTCGGACCAGCGGACCCCTGCGTCCTTCAAATTGGGGAAGAAATCCAAAAGCCATCGCTTGCTATGCTCGACAGCTTCGGATTGGGCCGGACCGGCTTTTTGGGGACCTGTACTCATGGCGCGATTGTAGAATTGAAGCTAATCCGCCGCTAGCGGAGCCTCCGCTCAGGGTGTCTACTTGAAATTCTAACCGCAATAGGGGCTCGTCGAATCCCGCGTTTCGTAAATAATACACCCCGCGACTCGTCCGCCCCCACCCATAGATCCCCTTACCCCAACGACTTCACCTATGTCCACCGGACAACCTCAGCCGACCTCCGTCGCGACCATGCCCCCCTCGGCACCCCTGGGCCCACTTCCACCTCTGGATGTGGTTCCCATCGACGCGATTTTGATGGTCTCCTTCGGGGGCCCCGAAGGCCCCGAGGACGTGATGCCGTTCCTCGAAAACGTCCTGCGAGGGAAAAATGTGCCCCGCGAGAGAATGCTCGAAGTCGCCGAACACTACAACCATTTTGGCGGAATCAGCCCCATCAACGAACAATGCCGCGCTCTGATCGGGGCCGTCCAAACCGAATTGGACCGACGGGGGATCCGATTGCCCATCTACTGGGGAAACCGAAATTGGCATCCCATGCTCACCGATACGCTCTCCCAGATGAAAAGCGACGGCCGCAAACGCGCCATCGCTTTCTTTACCTCGATGTTCAGTTGCTACAGCGGCTGCCGTCAATACCGCGAAAACATCGCCGCTGCGATCACTCTGGCCGGCCAAGACGCTCCCTTGGTCGAAAAAGCTCGGATGGGTTTCAATCACCCGAAGTTCATCGAAGCCCAATCCGACTGCTTGAAAGCAGCACTCGATAAGATCGCCCCCGAACATCGCGCCGCGACCCCGGTACTCTTCTCGGCCCACAGCATCCCTAAATCGATGGCAGACCACTCTCGCTACGAATTGCAACTGCGTGAAGCCGCCAGACTCGTCTGCGAATCGGTCGGTCATGCCAACTGGGAAATCGTCTACCAAAGCCGATCCGGACCACCTCAGCAACCCTGGCTCGAACCCGATGTCTGCGATCGAATCGAAGCTCTCCACAACAACTCGAAGATCACCCATGTGATTGTTCAACCCATCGGCTTTGTCTCCGACCACATGGAGGTCCTCTACGACCTGGACGAGGAAGCTGCCGCGAAATCCAAAGAGCTCGGAATCGCATTTTTTAGAGCCCCTTCGGTCGGGATCCACCCGGCCTTCGTCTCCATGGCCGTCGACCTGATCGAGGAACGACTCGCCGCTGGAACCCCACGCATCGCGGTCGGAAATTATGGACCTAGCCACGACATTTGTCCGGCCGATTGCTGCATGTATCCGCAACCAACCCGACCGGTCGGCGCAACCAGACCGACCGACCCGGGCCGACCGGCGTAAACTCCCGCCCAGATCCCCATTGACCATCCCTTCCAAGTGGACTCGCTCGGTTCGAGCTTGATCACTCCTACCCCGCATCCCACTTATGAGATTATTCGCTAGATCCAATCCGTTCCACTGGGCCCTTAACTGGGCCCTTAACTGGGCATTTCACGGGGTACTTCTCTGGCTCGTATCCCATGCGCCTCTGGGTAAGCTCGCCTATGCGCAAACCCCCGAGCCGGTCCGGGCCCTGTTGATCGTCGGGGGCTGTTGCCATGACTACGACAGCCAAAAACAGATCATCAAGCAAGGCCTTGAAGCCACCGCGCACATCGATGTGACGGTCGTCCACCAAGGTGGCTCGGGGACCAAAGCCGAAATCGAACTCTATCGCGATCCGAAGTGGGCCGATCGGTTCGATGTGATCCTCCATGACGAATGCTTTTCCGATGACAAGGACCCGCAGTGGCTTGCAAGGATCCTCGAACCCCATCGCAAGGGAAAGCCTGGGGTGGTCATCCACTGCGCCATGCACTGCTACCGGGTCGGAAACGACGATTGGTTCGAGTTCTGCGGCGTGACGAGCCGAGGGCACGGACCCCATTACCCCCACGAAGTCCGAAACGTCCAAGCCTCGCATCCGATCATGGAAGGCTTCGGTGCCGCTTGGGCAAACCCCGCAGGGGAACTTTATCGCATCGATCGATTCTGGCCGACGAGTAGCCCGCTGGCCACGGCCAAGGATCGCGAGAACGGGCAAGACCAAGTCTGCGTCTGGACCAACGACTATCGAGGCACCCGTGTCTTTGGCACCACGCTCGGGCACCACAACGAAACGGTCGATTCCCCGGAGTTCATCGGCATGCTCGCACGCGGCACGCTCTGGGCAAGCGGTAAACTCGCTCCGGAGTACCTCAAGCCCGCCCCTAAACGCTTCGAACGTGAGAATCTTGCGCTGGGTTCCAAGGTCACCGCTTCCTCTGAGCAAAAAGATCAAAACAACCTTATCGAATTCGCCGTCGACTCCAATCGAGCCACCCGTTGGTGCGCCAGCGGCGGAAGTTTTCCTCAGTGGATCCAACTCGATCTGGGCAAAACCCAATCGATCCATGGGGTGGGCATCGATTGGGAAAGCGACCAGTCGACCTACCGCTACAGGATCGAAACCTCCCTCGATGGCGAACGATTCGAAATCCTCGGAAAATCGTCTGAGGAAGGCTCTCTGGGCAAGCAAGCCGATCATCCGATCGAGCCGACCAAGGCTCGCTTTGTCCGTGTCGAATGCGCGGGCGCCTCACCGGGAGCTTGGGCTAGCATCCGCGAGATCAAAGTCTACGGCGGTGCGACGAAGGAGATCTCCATCGAGGACGCGAAAATGAAAAAGGAGCGAGAATTGCTCGGCGAATGCAAACTCCCCGAGGGTTTCGATGCGACCCTTTTTGCTTACCCACCGGCCGTCAACTACCCCGTCTTCGTCGCGGCAGCACCCGATGGAACGCTCTTTGTATCGAGCGATAAAAATGGATCCCTCGACCGTGAACTCAAGCGAGGCTCGATCGTTCGGTTGCAAGATTTTGACGGGGATGGTCGCGCCGATGCGTCCAACCTTTATGTCGATGACGTCGATTCCCCACGAGGCATCGTATGGGATCACGATCGACTCTACGTCCTGCACCCGCCTCATCTGAGCGCATTTATCGATGAAAACAACGATGGGGTTTCCGATCGCCAAGAGATCCTCTTGAAGGATGTCGCTTTCGGTTTCAAGGATCGTCCAGCGGATCACACCAGCAACGGAGTGACGATGGGAATCGACGGTTGGCTTTACCTCGCGATCGGCGATTTCGGGTTCATGAACGCCGTAGGTACCGATGGACGAACTCTGCAGTTTCGCGGTGGGGGCGTCGTGCGAGTCCGTCCCGACGGAACTCAAATGGAACTCTACAGCAACGGAACCCGCAACATCCTGGAAGTCGCCATGGACCCACTCCTGCGAGGATTCGCAAGAGACAATACCAACGACGGTGGGGGGTGGGATGTTCGCATGCATCACTTCAGCGGCGGCGATGACCACGGGTACCCTCGCAAGTACATCAACTTTCCGAATGAAATCGTCCCTCCCCTTGCCGACTACGGCGGGGGCTCTGGGTGCGGGGCGCTGTTCCTGGACGAACCGGGTTGGCCTAAAGAGCTCAACGATTGCGTCTATACGGCCGATTGGGGACGCCAGATGATCTTCAGCCACCGAGTCGAACCCAAAGGGGCCAGCGTTTCGATCGACCAGCGGGAATTCCTTGGGATCGAACGCGCCACGGATTTGGACGTCGATGCGAATTCCAATGTCTACGCATCGAGCTGGAAAGGCGCCACGTTCAACTACGCAGGCGAAAACGTCGGCTATGTAGTCCAATTGCGCCCCAAAGGCTACAAGCCCGAGGCATGGCCCAAGCTCGATCCAAACGATGCCCAAGGATGGTTCGAGCTGCTGAGCTCTGCTAGCCATCGACGACGGATCGAAGGCCAACGAGGGCTGGTCCGTTATGCAGCCGGGCATCCGAACCAACAGCTACTCATCTTGGATCGCCTTAAGCAACTTGCAGGCAACGACCAGACCGCTCTGAAGACTCGAATCGCTGCGATCTTCACCATCGGCTTGATCCACGACCAATCGGTCCGAGGAGGACAAAACCCATCGAGCCTCGCTCCACAGATCGATTCTCTCGTAGGCTTGGCCTCCCAACCTGCCGTGGGGGCTTGGGCGATCCGAGCCTTGAGCGATCTTCAAGTTTGGGATCGCCCCGAGGTTCTCAGCGCGATTCGCAAGGGTTTGCAGTCCGAGGACCCCAGAACCAATATCGAAGCCATCTTAGGAGTGACCAAAGCACCCAAGGGAACCTGGACTAATGACTTGGTTCGGCACTTATCTAGCAATGATGCATTGGTACGTCATTTAGCGACCAGGGCGTTTTCCAAACAGGATTGCGAGCAAGCTTGTTGGCATATCTTCAATACCCAGCCCAAGGAGAGCTTGGCCTACGAACATGCCCTACAAGCCTTAGCGATGAAGCACGATCCGAAGTTGATCTCCAAGCGGATCGAATCGCTTAACCAAAGCGACGGAAAATTCAAAACGATGGATGAAACTTCGGTTCGCATCCTGAGCAGGCTTGCCTTTCGCGAAGGAGCGTGGAACGGCGCGAGCTGGGGAACACGGCCCGATACTCGTGGCCCCTACTATCAACCTGAAGCATGGGAGATGACCAAGCCCATCGAAGAAGCCATCGATCGGCACTTGGCAAAGATAGACGCGGCCGATCAGACGGAAATCCTGCGCATGCTCGCTTTGAATCGATGGAGCATTTCTGAGCGAGTCGAAGGCTGGATGCGTGCACCGCAATGGAGCGAACTTCCTTTCGCCCAAAGGATCGGATTGCTCGAGGCGGCAGGCAGCCTACCCGATCCTGTGCTGAAATTGCTTGAGACTGTCTCGGGGGACCCGAGGCTTGCCGAGGCCGATTTGCTTCCAATGCTGAGCGTTTTGCTCAAGCAGAATTCCGAACAAGCAATTCCGGCGATCGGTGTTTTGATGACCAAGGCTGGCGATTTTTCGACCCGTTTGCAATCGGAAGCTTGGAAGCGTTGCTGCGAGAGCGATAAGCTCGCAAAGAACGTGCAGGGATTGCTCAAACGTGGGGAATCCGCATCGGGATTCCCACAGGCCTTGCTCGTTTCGGCATTGGCCTGTCGCAAAGACCAAGCCCAAAAAACCGAGCTGCTCGCGGCGATCGATTCGGTCTGGTCATCTTCTGAAATCGTCGAACGCCTCTTTGAAGTCTTTCGACTCGGTGAATGCAAACAAGCCGAACCGCTCGTGCGGCGAGCGATCCTAGACAATCGGCCCGCGATCGAGAAGCTAGGCAAGGAGTTGGCAAGCCAATGGGGGTTGGCCGACTTGAACCAGTGGAACGGTCCCAAAATCTCCACCTTGAAAAAAGAGGACGTGCTCAAGCAGGTCGTCGAGGCCCAGGGGGACAGCAAGCGGGGCGAGCAGGTGTTTGGATTGCTAGGCTGTGCCAAATGCCACGATGTCAAACCCAACGAAGTGTTGCGAGGCCCCTACTTGCCCAACGTCGCGAAGACCTACAGGCGAGATCAGCTTACCGAGGCGATTTTGATGCCGAGCAAATCGATTGCCCAAGGATTTGTTCAGAACGTATTTCGACTTGACGACGACCGGGTCGTATCGGGATTTGTGACCAAGGAAAGCCCGGAAAAAGTCGTATTGAGAAATGCGCAAGGAGAGGTCGTTGAGATCCAGGTCGAGTCGATTTCGGAGCGAAAAGAAAGTCCCGTCTCGGTCATGCCCGAGGGGTTAGCCGACGGCATGCCCATTACGGCCCTGGCCGACTTGATCAGCTACCTGGAATCCCTGAATTAGGACTGCTGTTCGCCGTGCTCGTGCTCAGTCCGCCGCGGCGGACGGTGCTCCGTGCTCGTAATCGAACCGAGGCAACCGCGACAGAATAACTTTTCGGCTGTGATCAACTTGACCTTTATCGAACTCAAATCCCAGTTGGTGCGGGTTGTGTGATGCTGAGCCGAGTTGACTGTAAAATAGCGACTTCCTCGCCGTTGGCTGCGGGTTAAACCATTGTTCTTGCATCGCATCGGATTTCGTTGTACTCGTACTCGTACTCGTACTCAGTGAAACGGTACTCGTACTCGATGGCTGCTTAATCTGCGGCGATGCCGATCGTTGATCGAGGCGCTTTGCGGTAACTTGCGGACCAATAGGCCAGATTGCTATACTGGATCGATTCGAGTACGAGTACGAGAAAAAGCACGAACAAAGTATTGGATCGAAATGCTCGATCGAGCTTTTCTGACGAGCCTTTCTGACTTGCGTAAAGTCTTCTCCTTGCACTGGGGCAATTCGGTGATTCGTTGGATTCAAGGAGTACAATGGAATCTGACCGTACGTTTCTCAAGGGATTGCTGAGCGAAATATGCCGGATTTGATTGCCCAAGGCCCGACGCCCAACGACCGCTGGCGACGCCCGTTGCCGGTCGACGGGGAGCCGTCGGTTTTTGTCTTGGGCAGGACCGCTCAGCCTTGGGCTGTCCCTTGGGACGACCGAATCTCCCGTCAGCATGCCGAGTTGAAGTGGTACTCTGGCCGTCTGACGATCGTGCGGCTTGAGAATTCCCGCAACCCTATTTTTCATCGTGGTCTGCGCAAGGACGAGTTTGAGCTCGGGATGGGGGATCACTTCGTCATCGGACAGACCACGTTTAGTTTGGTCGATCAGCGGGTCCGCGTGGTTGCCAAGTCGGAGATTCCCCCCGCGCTGACCGAGCAGACCTATGCACCTGGGCGATTGCGAAGCGTCCAGTACCGCGATGCAGACCGACGGATCGAGGTACTGAGCCGATTGCCGGAAATCATTTCGAGCAGTTCCGGAGATGAGGAACTCTATGTGCGGGTCGTGAATTTGCTCATGCAAGGGATCCCGCAAGCGACGTTTGTTGCGATCGTCTCGAAGCATGCCCAAGATCCCGAACCCGAGCCCGAGAAGCTCCCCTCGATCGAGATGACCCCTTGGACAAGCCAATGGCCTGTGGGCAGCGAGACCGGTATCCGGGTGCTGCACTGGGATTCCCGAGGATTGGCGCTTCGCCCGTTCTCCCCGAGCGCGCAGTTGATCCATCAAGCGGTAGGATCGAGTGAGAGTGTCCTGCACGTGTGGAGCCGCAGCTTGGATCGCAATACCCCCTTGCAGTACACGCAGTCCGAGAACATCGATTGGGCTTTTTGCACCCCGATCGCCAGCGAAGCGACCCCGGGTTGGGCGATTTACGTGGCGGGTGATTTTTCGAGCATGGACGCGTCGGCCTCGCGCCATGCGACATTGATGATCTCAGACGATCTTCAAGACGACATCAAGTTTGCGGAGCTAACGGCAACGACTGTCGGAACATTGAGGCAAACGCGATTGCTCCAGCGTCGGCAGGATTCGCTTCGTCCATTCTTTGCACCGATCGTGCGAAAAGCGTTGTTGGCAAGAGATCCCGAAGAGATCCTCGCGCCGCGCGAGGCCAAGGTATCGGTGCTGTTTTGCGACTTGCGGGGATTCTCTCGCCAGAGCGAAGAGTCTGCCGATAAGCTCCTTGAGCTGCTTCGGCGCGTCAGCGATGCGCTCGGGGTCATGACCCATCAGATCCTTCAACGCAATGGAGTGGTGGGGGATTTTCACGGCGATGCCGCCATGGGGTTTTGGGGATGGCCCTTGGAGCAGTCCGATTCGGTCCAACAAGCTGCTGCGGCCGCTTTGGCGATTCGCGCCGAGTTTGAGCAGTCGGCAGCCATCGCCCATCACCCCTTGGCAGGGTTCCGAGCCGGGCTCGGAATCGCGACAGGCAAAGCCGTCGCCGGTCGCATCGGTACGGTCGATCAGGTCAAGGTCACCGTCTTCGGTCCGGTCGTCAACTTAGCGGCCCGCTTAGAGAGCATGACCAAGCAATTGCATGCGACCATTCTGGTCGACGAGGTGACGGCCGATCGGATCCGCAGGGAGGTCTCTCCGAGCGTCGCTAGGGTTCGTCGGGTGGCCAAGGTGCTGCCGATCGGGATGAATACCCCATTGATGGTCAGCGAACTCTTACCCCCTGCGACAGCCGTCGGAAACGATTTGTCCGACCTGGACATTGCGCTCTATGAGAAGGCATTGGATAGTTTTCAGGACGGGAATTGGAACGAAGCGTTTCGTCTTTTGCATCAGGTCCCGGCCGAGGATCGCGTCAAGGATTTCTTGACCGTATTCATCGCGCAGAACGGCAGGGTGGCGCCCCCGGATTGGAATGGAACGATTCGCTTGCCCGAGAAGTAACGCTGGGGGCGTAGAGCGAATTTTTCGCAGGCTTAGTTGAGTCGGCGAAGATGGCGTTTGGGCAAAACGAACGTGGGAGAATCAAGCCTTGGCGGATTGCTCTGCCTCGAGTCCGGGCCGCCGAGCTACCAATCAAGCTATTAGCAAAGCTACTGGATTGGCCTCCGTCGGCTTTACGCCGGCGGGGCCAAGACTAACAGCTACGAAACCACTCGCGACACACCACTCTTTGCTCTTTCTCTTCCGCCTGAAAGGCGGAAGAGAAAGAGCAAAGCACTCAAAGAAAAACGCTTGGTAGCTGCTCAGTTACGCCTCCGCCGGGACGAGCCCGACGGTAGGCGAATGGGGAATGGCCCATGGATCGATTTAAGCGGCTTTTCGGTTTTGGGAGGGCAGCGCGGTAGCATCGGAGAGGACGCGGCGAAGTCGTTCGAATTCCTCGATGCTGGTAAAGTGGATGGAGATACGGCCGCGTCCTCGGCTCGATTGGGTGATATCGACGAGGGTTCCTAGTGCGAGTTTAAGGTCCCGTTCGAGCGAGGCGATTTGATCGGTTTTGGAGGACTTGCGTCTGGGGATCGCCTTGAGGATGGACTCTTCGTCCTGGGCAGCTTCAGCGACGGCTTGTGCCACGCGTGCTTCGGTTTCGCGGACGCTCCAGCCTTCTTGACGGATGCGTTGGACGAAGGCCAATTGTTCGCGTTGGCTACCGAGGCTCAGAAGGGCTTTTGCGTGCCCTGCGCTGATCTCTTCGCGTTGGATCGAGTCGGTGATGACTTCAGGGAGTTCGAGCAATCGCATCATGTTCGCGATGGTGCTGCGGTCGATTTTGAGTCGTTTGGCGAGATCTTCTTGGGTGCAGCGATGTTCTGTCAGGTAGCGTTTGAACGACATCGCTTTTTCGATGGCGTTGAGATCCTTGCGCTGGAGGTTTTCGATGATCGCAAGTTCGGCCACGAGACGATCGTCGGCCTCGCGGAGTTCGGCGCGGATGGTTTTGAGACCGGCGCGGACCGTAGCGCGAAGCCGGCGTTCGCCGCTGATGAGTTGGTAGCGGTCCCCGGAGCGTCGCACCAGGATGGGTTGGAGTTGTTGGTGTTCCTTGATGCTCTGGGCTAGGGAATCGAGCTCTTGGTCGCTGAATTGGCGTCGGGGCTGGAACGGGTTGGGGTCGATCGCCTGGACATCGATCTCCAGGGACTTGAGTCCTTGGGATTCGGGCTCTTGGGGTCGGTTCGCCAGCGGAACGGACTGGACGCTCGGAGTGTGTCCCGTGGAATGGGGGTTTGCTGGATGGGGGTTTTGCGATTGGGAATCGGCAGCATCGCCGTGCGATGTGCTGACATCGTCGAGAGGGGTGCCCAGGAGGGCGGCCAAACCGCGTCCGAGTCGTCTGTCTTTAGTCACGATCGAGTACCTCCATGCAAAGTTCGATGTAAGCCCTAGCGCCTCGGGATCTCGGAGCGTAGCTCAAAACGCTCTGTCCGTGGCTTGGGGATTCGCTGAAAACGATGTCCCTGGGGATCCTTGTATCAAAAACGATGTCGCCAAAGAAATCCCGAACTTCGCGATCTACCTCATGGGTCAACTGAAAATTTGGGTCGAACATCGTCAGGAGAATCCCCCCGAAGGTCAGTCGGCCGGGTTGATTCTTCATGATGTCCCGAATGACGTGGATCATTTGGGTCAGTCCTTCCATCGCGTAGTATTCGCATTGGATCGGCATGATCACCTCGGTGCTCGAGGCTAGGGCCGCTTGGGTCAGTTCCCCGAGCGACGGGGGAGAATCGATGATGACCGCATCGAAAACGCCGGTTTCGGCATCGAGGTGTTCTTGGAGCCACTGGCGTCTGCTTTGGGTTCCTTTTTCAAGAAGATCGACGTCCTGGAAACTTCGGCAGCCGGGGAGAATATGCAGGGTTTCCAGACCTGAGGACAGGATCGAGTCCCGCAAAGGCATTTCGCCAAGCAGTGGGTGTCGATCGACGGGTTGGAGCCCCAGGCCGGTCGTTGCGTTGCACTGGGGGTCCAGATCGATCAGCAGCGTTTTTTGATTTGCCAGGGCCAGTCCCCATGCCAAGTTGACGGCCGTGGTCGTCTTGCCGACTCCCCCTTTTTGGTTTGCAACGCAAAAAATTCTAGGCATAGATTCAGGGCATAGATTCCGGGCATAAACTCAGGGCAACTCGGATTCTGGCATGGAACTCCAAAGGCTCTTGGAGCCATCCGGGACAGATCCACAAGGCGCAAAGCTCTGGACCTTACAGAGCTCGGCAGATCCAAGGGAATACCAGTTCCACGTATCACGCAAAATATTTTGGAAATTTTATCCTTTCTGCTTGAGACTACTGAAGTTCAGGGGCTTTGCTACAATAGAACTCCAACGCGATGCGCGGTCGGATCCTGCGTATCGACTCTTGATGGCCCTGGGATTCACCCCCCAAACTTGAACCACAGGCGACGATCGAGAGTTCCCCAGCCCCATCTCCCAGCCTCTATTCCCCAGCCACAGATTTCTCAATGAACAAATCCATTCGATTCCTGGCAGGCGCAAGCTTGGCCTCCGCCGTAGCCATGACTCTAGCCGCAGACGGCTTGGCCGTCGCCCAGGAGGGGGCCTCGAAGCTCAAGGCGACCGATTGGTACCATTGGCGAGGTCCCCAGCAAAACGGACAATCGCTTGAGACCGGACTGCCAACGAGCTTCTCGATCGAGGGCGAGAATCTGCTTTGGCGCAAAGAAGAGTTCGCGACGCGTTCGACCCCAGTGGTCATGAATGGCCGGGTGTATGTCGTCTGCAGGCACGAAGCCGAAACGAACAAGGAAGCCGAGAAGACCGTTTGCATCAACGCCGAGACTGGCGAAAAGATCTGGGAGAGCATCCACAATATCTTCCTCTCGGATGCACCTTCGGAACGTGTCGGATGGGCCAGTGTCGTCGCAGACCCCGAGACCGATCGCGTGTATGTCTTGGGGTTGGGTTGTACGTTCCAGTGCCTCGATGGCAAGACCGGCAAGTTGATTTGGGAACATTCGATGCTCGAAGAGTATGGGATGCTCTCGACGTATGGGGGGCGAACGAATTTCCCAGTGGTCTATGAGGACATGGTCATCATCAGTGGCGTCAATACCGGCTGGGACCAAACAGCCGTCCCGACCCACCGTTTCCTCGCAATGGACAAGAACACCGGAGCTGCCATCTGGACCATGTCGACCCGTCCTCGCCCAGAGGACACAACCTACAGCACTCCGATTTTTACGGTGCTCAACGGTCAGGCAGCGATGGTTCTAGGAGCCGCCGACGGAGCGATTTACGCGCTGCAGCCCAGGACCGGCAAGGTGATCTGGAAGTACCAAGCATCACCCCGCGGGATGAATGTCGCACCGCTTGTCGAAAACGGCATTGTCTACATGGGACACGGAGAACAGAACGAGACGGATCGGACCGTGCTCGGGGCCGTCTTTGCCATCGATGGAAACACCTCCGGAGATATCCCTGAGGAGAAACTTTTGTGGAAGGTCCCCAAGAAGACCGTCAGCAGGTCCTCTCCGGTACGTATCGGCGAGAGGATCTACTACCTCGAAGACGGCGCGGCGCTTTTTGGCGTCAACGCAAAGACCGGGGCGATCGAGGTGGAAAAGAAACTCGGACGCATCATGTTCGGCTCGCCAGTCGTCAGCGAGGGCAAGCTCTACATCGCCGAAAATACCGGTCGCATTTGGTGCCTCGAACCGACCGAAACCGAAATCAAGGTCGTCGGACAGACCAGGCTCAACGATGGAAGCGAAATCTTCGGTTCGTTCGCCATTTCCAACGGTCGGATGTATTTGCCAACCAACAAGGCCCTGCTGTGCATCGGAGTCCCCAAGCCCCAGGTCCCAGCGGATTTGAAGTTGCCCGAGGCCCCGCCCGAGCCTGCCGTAACCGACACGCAGATCGCTCATATCCAGTTGTGCCCGGTCGAAATGCTCGTCCAACCCGGCTCGAAGGCGAAGCTGCAGGTGCGAGGCTACAATGCGCTCGGACAGTACATTCGATTGGTCCCCGAAGCGACCATCGCCGTTGATGGAACAGGCTCCGTCGCCGAAGACCAAATCTACCTTGCGGGAGAAACTCCAACCGGTTCGGGCGTCAAGCTCGAAGCGAGTTTCGGAGAACTCAAAAGCACCGCAAGGGCTCGGGTAATCCCTCCGTTGCCCTGGGTATTTGACTTCGAGGACAAGAAAGTTCCCATGCATTGGATCGGCATGGCCTATCGGCATCAACCCGCCGAACTGCCCGATGGAGCCGGCAATGGCTTGGTAAAAATCAGCACGATTCCTAAGGGCACACGTAGCCAAGGGTTCCTGGGGTTGCCCAAGTTCCACGACTACACCGTCCAAGGTGAGTTCTATGCGATGGATACCAAGAACAAAGTACCGACGACCAAGTTGCCCGACATGGGGGTGGTGGCTCAACGATACACATTGGCCCTCGAAGGCTCCCAACGCTTGCAACTGCGATCCTGGGTGTCACTGCTCGAACAACGCTTTGCCGTAACCATCCCCTACGAATGGCAACCCAAGACTTGGTATGTCATCAAGCTCCGAGCCGAGACGGCCGAGGGCAAGGCGATCTTGAAGGGCAAGGTATGGAAAAAAGGGGAAGCCGAGCCGGAGGCTTGGACCATCCAAGGTGAGGATCTGACTCCGAACTTGCAAGGCAGCCCCGGACTATTCGGCAACTCGACCGACGCGGAATTCTACGTCGACAACGTTACCGTCACAGCCAACGAAGGCAAATAGAGAGTCTCGATGAGCCAGCCGATAAGCCCAGAACCCAAGCGACTCTACATCGAGACCGTCGGTTGCCAGATGAACGTCCTCGATAGCGAGATGGTCGTCGCTGCGCTGCGCAAAGACGGTTACGTACTGACCCAAGATCCGGCTCAGGCCGATGCGGTCTTGTTCAATACCTGTTCGGTTCGCGAGCACGCCGAGGAAAAAGCTTACAACAACGTCTTTCGGCTTAAGCAGTTAAAGCTAGCAAATCCCGATATGGTCATTGGGGTCATGGGTTGCATGGCTCAAAAAGATCAGCAGAAGGTATTCGATCGGGTGCCTTTTGTGGATTTGGTGGTCGGTCCGGGTCAATTGCATCGGATCCCCGAGTTGATCGAGGGAGCAAGGCAGGGGGAGCGGCATCAGTTGGCAGTGAGTTTATCGCGTCGGGAGGGGAGTGCCGAGGAGATCAAGCGTTCGCACGAGACGTTCGATCCCTTGCGTGATCCTCAGATGCGGCCGACTCCGTTTCAAGCCTATTTGCGCATCCAGATCGGATGCGACAAGTTCTGTACTTACTGCATTGTCCCGATGACCCGTGGTCCCGAGCAGGGCAGGTCGCCTGAGGAGATTGTGCGGGAAGCAAAGATCTTGGCAGAGCAGGGGGCCAAGGAGATCACGTTGCTCGGTCAGACGGTCAATTCCTACCGTTGGGTCGATGGGCAGCGAACGACGCGGTTGGCCGATTTGTTGCAGATGCTCCATCCGATCGAGGGGATCGAACGGATCAAATTTGTGACCAGTTACCCCAAGGACATGACACGCGAGTTGCTCGAGACGGTCCGGGACTTGCCCAAGTGCATGCCTTATTTGCACGTGCCGGCCCAGAGCGGCAGCGATGTGGTCCTCAAGCGGATGAAGCGGGGTTACACGACGAGCGACTACTACACGATGATGGATCGCATCCGAGACGTGTTGCCTGGGGCGGCCGTATCGAGCGACTTCATCGTCGGTTTTTGCGGGGAAACCGAGGAGGACTTTCAAGAGACCGTCGAGATGGTCAAGCGTTGTCGCTTCAAGAACAGTTTCATATACCAGTATAGCGTAAGGCCAGGGACCAAGGGGGCCGAGCTGCTTACCGACGACATCCCTGAGGAGGTCAAGCATCGGCGGAATTTGGATCTGCTTGCCGTCCAGAATCAGATCTCGCTCGAGGATAATTTGACGTTTTTGGGCAAGGAGGTACCGATCCTCGTCGAGGGACCGAGCAAGTGGTCGGTGCGCAAGGGCCAGGCGGGGGATTTGCGTCAGATGACCGGCCGTACCCCTTGCGATCGGATCGTCGTGTGGGATGGCCATATGCGTCAAGTCGGCGAAATATTGCCCGTCGAGGTGACCGACGTGTACGCCTTTACGATGCTCGGGCGGGTTCGGACCGTCGAGCAGACCGTCGAGCAGACCATCGAGCAGAGCGTCGGTGAGCCTGAGATTGTTTTTGGATTGGACCATCTGAGGTCCAAGCCTGTCCAGGGGGCCATTTAGCGGTCCGTTTTTGGGTGTTTAACCCTTTCTTTTTCCAGTCGGCGCGTTTCGCGCTAGGGGTCTGGAACGTGTTTTTTTTGCGATTGGCTAGACGTTACAACCGTCACGCACGGCAAAGCCTTTGCAACTAATCTACCGAAACGTCTCAAATTACCTGACCTGCCTAGTTTTTGTGGCCCATCCTTTTTCACCAGTCGATCTAAATCGCCTGTTGGGATTAGGTTCCCAGACGCGTCGAGTGCCAGAGACATCCCCATGCGGTGTTTGCTCCGGTCTCGTCAAGAATGCTCTTTTCTCCAAGCAAGAAGACATCAGCCGCAACTGAGTTTTCTTTCCGGGAAGACGAGATCGTTCAGGGACGAGACCCTGCCTGAGCAAATTTGTTGGCATTGAACAGGAGTGCCTCGGAACTCGGCCGTCAAGAACCTTAAAACCGCACAACGGAGTGACGAAATAGCAGAGCGTCGCCTCGGTTGATACTAGTGTCCTGCGTGGTACTGCAAAACGTTCTTAGGGAGAATGGAACAATGAAGAAGCTATTTGCTCT
>Ga0315909_10003056_pt1 | contig 20753 bp, 21 predicted proteins | sample LakEriMetagenome_11_FD_203527 | JGI IMG/M metagenome (GOLD analysis project Ga0315909, IMG submission 203527) | Freshwater fungal communities from buoy surface, Lake Erie, Ohio, United States - Buoy 2 MA125 | ecosystem: Environmental > Aquatic > Freshwater > Lake | place: USA: Lake Erie, Ohio... | reverse complement strand
TGGCGCCAACCAGGCTCATCCTTTAAACCGTTTATTTATTCGGCTTCACTGGAGAAGGGACTCTCACCGGGTACTGTTATCAATGATGCGCCGATTACCTTCGATGCCTCGCAGACAGGTAGCCAAACGTGGGAACCTAAGAATTACGATAACAAGTATGAAGGCCCGATGTCGATGCGAAAAGGCCTGTCTAAATCAAAGAATATGATTTCTATTCGTATACTCGATCGCATAGGTCCGGCCTATGCGCAGGAATACGTCACTCGATTTGGTTTTGATCCAGAAAAAAATCCACCGTATCTGACCTTGGCATTGGGTGCAGGTGCCGTAACTCCGCTGCAATTAGCGGGAGCTTATGCCGTGTTTGCAAATGGCGGGTACAAAATTAATCCTTACTTGATATCCAAGATCACCGACAACAATGGCAAGACGCTATTTCAAGTCACCCCCGAAAAAGCAGGTGATGAAAATCTTCGAGTGATCGATGCGCGTAACGCATTTTTAGTCGATAGCATGCTTAAGGACGTTATTAAACATGGTACGGCTACGCGGGCACTATCATTAAAACGTGCTGATATTGCGGGTAAAACTGGAACAACCAACGATTCGATTGATGCATGGTTCGCTGGCTATCACCCCAAGTTAGTTGGTGTGGCGTGGATAGGTTTTGATAAGCCTAAAAATTTAGGAAACCGCGAAACTGGCGGCGGGCTGGCACTACCCATCTGGATAGGTTATATGCAAAAAGCGCTTCCGGGATACTCTGCCTCGGAGCGAGAAGTACCCACGGGTATTACAACGGTCGGCGGTGATTTTGTGTATACGGAATATTCAGAGAATGGCGGTATTGGATCGCTAGGCATTACTCCGCCATCCGAAACCAAGCCTCCGTCTGAAAAATCAGAAGAAGGGCAAAAGAGCGAATTGTTCTGACTCTAATTACCCTTACTCTTGGTATCAGCGGTTAAAGCGTAACTTCGCCTCCCGCTTGCAAAGTAACAAGTAATGACATCGCCGAGTACAGCTCAGAGCCATCGCGCGTATCTAACCACTGCCCTGCTTTATAACGGTAGTGAAACCCTCCTGATCGTGCAGCAACCCAAATTTCCTGCATCGGTGCCTGGGTGTTGACTATGATTTTCGAGCCTGTATCTATAAATTCAATTTCTAGCAAATTGCCATTGCGGCTGCATTCTATGTCTATGTCTGCCGTATCCGCTGCGCGTTCCAGTCGGAGCTCAATTTGGTCTAGCTCAGCTTCAGCCACGGTCAGAAACTCTGATTCGGTCATGCTACACTCACTTTCATTAATTCTTGTTAAATCAATAAACCCGATATTCAACCCTTGGTTCAGGGCTACGCACTGGTTAGTTACATTAGTCAGCTCGTCGCAGTCTTCCAGGCTTACTTTGGTATTCTGGGCTAAATGGACAGGGTGCCGTTTTGATCTCTAGTTTTTTAAATTTATGACTACTTTGCGCATGATTCTAGCGGCCTTTATGATGGCGGGTATGAGTGCCTGCGGTCAAACCGGGGCTTTGTATCTGCCCGACAGAGTTCCACCAAAAAATCAACCATCACCAGACGCAGGCAATACTGACTCCTCGTCTCCATCCCGCTAGCCGCCATCATGTCTCACTTTACCTATGTAAACGGCAAATTACATGCCGAACAAACGGCGCTCGAACGCATAGCTGCTGAGTTCGGCACTCCGACCTACGTCTATTCGCGTGCCAGTTTGACTGAAAACTTTCTATCGTACGCAAGCGCATGTCAGATGCATGGTAGAGGCCAACAGGGTGCTCTTGTTTGTTACTCCGTTAAATCCAATTCGAATCTGGCCGTTCTTAATCTGTTAAGCAAACTGGGGTCAGGCTTTGATATTGTTTCTGGTGGCGAGTTAGAGCGAGTGATCGCCGCAGGCGGTGATGCGAAAAAAGTTATTTTTTCAGGTGTGGGTAAATCTCGCGATGAAATGCGCCTGGCACTAACCCATGACATCCTATGCTTTAACGTCGAATCGATTCCTGAGCTGCACAGACTCAACGAAGTCGCTGCCAGTATAGGTAAACGGGCGCGTGTATCACTACGCGTTAATCCAGACGTTGATCCTAAAACGCATCCCTATATTTCTACCGGACTAAAAGAAAATAAATTCGGTATCGCTTTTGAAGATGCCATCCCAACTTACCGCGTCGCAGCGTCTTTGCCACAACTTGATGTCACTGGTATTGATTGTCATATAGGCTCGCAACTCTTAGATGATGCACCTTTACTTGAAGCTTTAGATAAAGTCATAGAGCTGGTTGATCAACTGCAGGATATCGGTATCGATCTGCATCACTTAGACATAGGCGGTGGCATAGGCATCACCTACGATCAAGAACTCCCCGTCGCTGTCGGCGACTATTTATCACGCCTGTTTACACGTATTGATAGCTGGCGTGCTGCGCGCCATAGTGGAAAACCTATTACTGTGTTGTTTGAGCCGGGGCGCTCGATAGTAGGTAATGCAGGTGTACTGCTTACTGAAGTTCATTACCTAAAGCACGGCGGTAATAAAAATTTCGCTGTCGTGGATGCCGCCATGAACGACTTGATGCGTCCTGCCATGTATGAAGCATGGCATGGCGTGAAAACAGTCAACGAAAGAACTGAACAAGCCAAAGTCTATGACGTCGTTGGGCCCGTCTGCGAATCCGGTGACTGGCTCGCGCGTGATCGCTCGTTAGCGATCGAACCCGGCGATTTACTTGCAATCATGTCGGCTGGTGCGTATGGTATGACGATGGCATCAAACTACAACACACGCGGCCGTGCTGCAGAAGTGCTGGTCGACGGTGATCAATTTCGACTGATACGTAAAAGAGAAAAATCGTCTGATCTATTTGCCCTGGAAAACATCTAACCACAGCTACTGCGCTCCACAAGTAGCTCTTCGGGCTCGCCAATAAAATACCAGACGCATGCCCAATAGCATCAGCATCACACCAGCGATGATCATAGGTTCAAGTAGATTATTTTTTCCTGATCGCATCCACCAAAAATGCAGAACGGCCAGTACAGCTACGCCATACACTAGCTGGTGTAGCTTACCCCACCAGCGACCTAACCGGCGCATCATCTGATCCGTGCTGGTAGCGGCCAATGGCAACAACAAAACAAATGCACAAAAGCCTAAGGCGATAAAAGGTCTTTTGAGTATGTCTTGCAACATGGCTTCCACATCAAAAAAATGATCGAACCAGAGAAAACACACGAAATGCAGCGCTGCATAGAAAAAAACATACAAGCCAAATAAGCGCCGCAAGCGCAGTAACCAATGCCAACCTGTCAGACGACGAAAAGGGCTAATGCACAAAGTCAGACAGAGAAAATAAATTGTCCAATCACCTGTAGCCCGAGTAATGAATTCAAGAGGGTTAGCCCCGAGATTACCTTCGAACCCACGAAAAATAATTCGTATCAACGGCAGTAAAAAGGTCAGAAATAGCGTGAGTTTTACTAACCTAATGTGAGCGGACGTCAGGTTACGCATCAGCCATTTTCAGTTAGAAGAATTTTTTCAAATCCATACCCGAGTAAAGTGATGCGACTTCAGGGTAACCGTTGAACATCAGTGTTTTGCGTTTACGGTTAAATAAACCATCCTCGCCTATACGACGTTCTGTTGCCTGCGACCAGCGAGGATGAGCGACGTCCGGATTCACATTTGAATAAAAGCCGTATTCTTCCGGCGCTGTTTTATTCCACGCCGTTTTGGGTTGGTGTTCTGTAAAGCGTATACGTACTATCGATTTAGCTGATTTAAATCCGTATTTCCAAGGCACGACCAACCGCACCGGAGCGCCGTTTTGGTTTAGTAAAGTCTGGCCGTACATGCCCACACACAGCATAGCCAGCGGATGATTTGCTTCGTCTATGCGCAAGGCCTCCACATACGGCCAGTCGAGCACACGGCTACCCACACCTCTCATCTGAGCCGGATCAGCAAGCGAGGTAAATTCTATGAATTTGGCATTACCTGTGGGTTCCAGCTTTCGAATCAACTCAGACAGGGAATAACCTATCCAGGGAATAGCCATGGACCAGCCTTCAACGCAACGGAGTCTGTACAAGCGCTCTTCTAAAGGAGCCAGCTTCATCAGCGCATCAATATCCAGTGTCTGCGGCTTCTTTACTTCGCCATCAATTTTTACAGTCCATGGACGAGTTTTTAGTGTTCCTGCATACATCGCCGGATCACTTTTATCCATGCCGAATTCATAAAAATTATTATACGAACTGGCATCCTCAAATTTTGTCGGCGTATCTTTTGCTGTGTATGCAGGATTAGCAGTCGCATTTAACCGCGCACGCGCGGCGTTCTCTGCGGACAGTGCGTTGTTGACTAAACCACTCGCCGTCAGAGCGCCTGCGGCTAGCTGTTGCATAAACAGTCGGCGCGATTCAGCCATATGACGCGGCGTAATTTCAGACCCAGGAATTTCAGTGTATCGATGTCTTTTGATCAGCATAGAAAATCTATAATCAGAAAGGTGGACAGGAATAGTAGACATAAAAAAGGCTGCTCAAGGCAGCCTTTTGAAATCATCATAATTCGCCGTAGGAGTGCAAACCTGAGAGGAACATATTCACACCAAGAAAAGCAAAGGTCGTAACAAGCAAACCAATAACGGCCCACCAGGCAGCAATCTGACCGCGCAGCCCTTTCATCATTCGCATATGCAGCCAGGCGGCGTAATTTAACCAGACGATCAATGCCCAGGTTTCTTTAGGATCCCACGACCAATAACCACCCCATGCATCAGCTGCCCAGAGAGCGCCGAGTATGGTCGCAATAGTGAAAAAGGCAAATCCCACTGCGATGGCTTTGTACATAATGTCATCAAGTACTCCCAGCGCAGGCAGTCGATCTGCAAATATACCCTTGGATTTCAGCAGGTAAGCCACACCCACCATAGCTGACAGAGCAAAGGTGCCGTAGCCTATAAAGTTTGCTGGCACATGAATTTTCATCCACCAGCTTTGCAGTGCGGGCACCAGTGGCTGAATTTCTTGTGCATCACGGCTACTCATATACCAAAGCAGAAATCCGACCGCAGCAGAGATAATCAAAAGGATAAAAGCGCTCACCTGTCGGGTAGCGTATTTCTGTTCGTAATACACGGTAAACAAAGCGGTGATGAGGCAGAATAAAACAAAAACTTCGTAGAGGTTCGATACAGGTATATGACCGATATCTGCACCAAGCAAATACGACTCATACCAACGAACCATCATCCCGGTGAATCCCATGACTATGGCAGCCCAGCATAATTTACTTCCAACCACCGAACCAAAATCTGTACGCGCTAGCAAGCCACCCCAATGAAAAAACGTGGACAAGAAAAACAGCGTGCTCATCCACAGTATGGCTGATTGACTCGAGAGTAAATATTTAAGCAAAAATCGAGACTGAGCCATGTCTAAATTTCCACCATACATAGAAATCGTCCACAGCGACAGTGCACCTATCAACAACATAAGAGGACGTACAGGTCGCCAAAACCAGCCCAGAGCAACAAAGGTAGGTACAGCAGCGATCAATATGACTTTTTCATAGATATCCATGAACTCGCCGTAACGATTCAATGCAAACAAAGCACCCGCTGCCAACACCGCCAAGAAAATCCAGTCAAACCAGGTTCGACTTTTTAGAAGGCCGGTGGATTCAGTGTAAGTAGGGTTCTGGGTCAACTCCATAATTTCTCTCCGTGCAAAGCAAGCTACTTAAGTGCGATAAGTATAGTTCAGGCACAACTACGGTGCTTGTTACTCAAATATGAACAAGGGCCGTGAACTCAGGGGCGAACTAGGCCACTTTTCATCTGCTCAAATTCTTTGTCAAAATCCAGACTACGCCGTTGCGAGCTCATGGCCATCAGCGCATGGCTACTGCCATTGGCATCTGAACGTATCCAAACCCAAAGACGACGCTCACGCACATAAAGCATGGCAAATACGCCCATCACCAGGAATAGACACCCTAAATACACCACGTTTTTTCCCGGCGATCGTGTTACTTGAAATACCGACGCTTTTACCTGCTCAAATCCCTGCAACTGCAGCAAAATAGGCGCTTCGTAAAAGAAGGAGTCCGCCATCGCATTCGTTGCCAGTTGCAAGAAGCGGCTATTTTTTTCATCGGCTGCCATCGGTGATAATCCATCTTTTTCGCGCGCCAGCTGCCACAACTCCCACAGACTGCCATTGAGTATCTTCATGAAAATATCAGCCGCTTTTTCTTGCTGATCTTCAGGTAGTTTGCCTACGAAACGTGCAATAGCCACATAACCCGAAGCTTCGCGATCACCAATAAAGACGTTCAGGCTACGTGCAGAGGATGCCTTGAGCTGGTCGCGCAAACTTGAATTTGCTTTTGCATCCAGAGGGACTTTCTCGGCATAGCGCGCTGCTGCTTTTTCACGCAAGTTGGTATCACTGAGCGCTGCGCGAATACGCATCCATTCAGTCATAGAGCTCTTTTCATCTGCTGGTATGCGCAGGTAACGGAAGCTCTCAGCAGGCGAATCACGTAATCCAGCGAGAAAAATATCTGCGCCGTCTATCGTCACTGGCAACATGTAATTATTAAACTCACGTGCCTGCCCTGTCTTGTCACGCAATTTGTACTGAACGCTGGGTCCCACATTCTTGAGATCTTTGGTCTTTTTATTTTTAGCAGCAGATCCCAGTTGCTCATCTAGCGAAGTGGTGAATTTTTCACTAAAGCCTTTGCTCTGATTTACAGCGCGCACATCCTGGCCATTGGCCGCAGACGTATTTTCAACATTAAACGGACGAAAGCCAGACCACTCAATAACGTATTCACTACCTGTACTTCCCAGCAGCGGCGTAGACCGACCGACTTCGCCCTCCACCTGAAATGACTGATTGTTTGGTCCTTTCATCGGGAAACCCACTAACTTCAGGTGACTTCCGCCATCCTCGAAGCTGGACTGGTAAACCGCCATGCCCTTATAAATCAGAGGCTCATTAACTTTTATCGTGGCGGAAAATGTTTTGCCTGTTTCAGGATCCGTTACCAGCACTTCACTGGCAAAGAGCTTAGGCATACCTGTGGAATAAAAATCAATGACGAATTTCTGTAACTGCAGAGTGAACGGTAACTGCTGAATCATTACGCCTTCGCCGACAGGAACGATAGCCGTATTACTACTCGCACCCTCAGGTACGAACGTATTTCCGCGAAAAGAGGGATTGTTTAAACCCAGTCTGTGCTTGGCAGGAATTTCGGCAATCACTCCATTACCAATAAATGGTTCTTTATCGTAAAGCCACTGCTGAAAACGTATAGGAAGGTTGGAGTCAAGCAGGCCACCAACGCAAATAATAACGATCGCTGAGTGCGCAAAAATATAGCCCAACTTATTCGCTGCACCTTGCTTAGCCGTTACTAACGTAGCGCCGTCTTTGGCTACCATTTTCCATTGATATCCTTTGGCAGCGAGCGTACGTCCTACATCGTCTGCGAGGGCCTCGCGCGTTGAGGCAGTGCTCCACTCGGCATGATGATGAAAATTACGTAAAGACTGCTCGCGCACGTTCTCACGCCAGCTCTTCATATCGCTGATCATTTTTGGCGCATTGCGTGCAATGCATAGCGACGTTGATGTCACTAGAAATGCCATGATCAACAAAAACCACCAGGCTGCATAAACGGAATACACCGAAAAACGAGACAGTATGTCTGCCCAAAATGGTCCAAATTGATTGGCATAATTGGACATGGGCTCATTTTGATTGACCACGGTGCCTATAACTGAAGCAATGGATATGACAGTTAACAGGCTAATGGCAAAACGCATCGACGAAAGTAGCTCGACGATATCTGACACCCAGCGACGTCGGGTATGTAAAACTATGCCTTCGGTAGTAACGCTCATCTCATTTATCTTCAGTTAGATAGCTGAACTCGGATAGAAAAAGGGGCGGCATCAGCCACCCCTTGTATCGATTTTTTGCGCTTTACACTGCTTAAAAGCTACGCTTGATTACGATTATTTTAGGCCAGCGATGTAGTCAGCAACTGCTTGCATCTCTTCATCTGACATGCGCTTACCAATCGCCGTCATTTGCATACTATTAGTACGTGCTCCCGTACGGAAGTTGGTTAGTTGCGCAACCGTGTAATCTTGATGTTGGCCAGCGATACGTGCATATTGCGCTGGAATCCCGGCGCCATTGGGACCGTGACAAGCGGCGCACGCAGGTACATTTTTCTCAACGATACCGGCACGGTAAATTTTCTTGCCCAAATCAACGGTAGTTTTGTTACGCGCAGATCCTGGAGCAGGTTTCTGCTGCTCTAGATAAGCGGCAAGATTACGAACATCTTCATCAGCCAACCCTTTGGCAATTCCCGTCATGATTGCGTTGTTGCGTGTTGGGCCTTTAAATTCATGCAATTGCTTCTGCAAGTAGGCCTCATGCTGACCGGCCAACTTGGGGTTTTGTGTGATGGAGGAGTTACCCGCCGCTCCATGACAAGCTACGCAAGCTAGAATGCCGCGTGATGGGTCTCCATTGGAGTAAAGCGTGCTGCCCTTGGCAGGATCAGCCACTGCTGAGGCTTTTTCTTCATTGGCCCACGCAGCAGAAACGCAGGTCATGACTGCAAAGCAGATTATCTTGGCGAACGTTGGCAGAGCACGTGTCATTCAAACACCCAAAAATGGTAATGGATTTTTATATCGATTCAGGATAAAGCCTGCAACGACTCATATGAACAAGCTGTTTTCAGTACAAATAACAGTCTGACATTGTACTACAATGACCTTCTTTTCTTTGCCCCCTGCCCCATCAGGGCACCGTCATGTCCGTCCTCTGGCAAGCTCGTTTTTTTACTACCGTCAATCGGCTCGGAGATTTGCCGACATTAGATGTTCCGGAGATAGCCTTCGCCGGTCGCTCCAACGCGGGTAAATCCACAGCGATTAATCTCCTTTGCAACCAAAAGAAGCTGGCATTTGCCTCTAAAACCCCTGGCCGTACTCAGCACATCAATTTTTTCTCTCTGGGCGGAGCCCATGTGGGACAACATCGCAAAGATGAGACACGGGTTGATGAAATCAACGCGTTCATGGTTGACTTGCCCGGTTATGGCTATGCCGAAGTCTCTGGCTCAGCCAAAGATCATTGGCAAGAACTGCTGGGGCGGTACGTTCGCATCAGGGAAAACCTTGTCGCATTGATACTAGTTATGGATGCTAGGCGGCCCTTTACCGAACTAGATATACAAATGCTTGAGTGGTTTGCAGGTACTGGCAAACCGGTACATTGCCTTTTAAGTAAGTCAGATAAACTCAACCGCAGCGAGGCCACTGACGCACTGCGGCTTGCAGATACCGTTCTGTCAAGTTATGTTGACGAGTCTGGTATGCCCTTGCCATTTTCTGTTCAATTGTTTTCAGCCACTAAGCGGGTAGGACTTACAGAGGCCGATGACACCATACGGCGTTTGCTGGGGTTGTCTGAACAAACTGGTACTAAAGTAATCACGCCAGAAAAACCAGAATAAAAAAACCCTGGAGAAAGGGGAAGGTCTCCAGGGCTCAACGCCGTTCGTCCGCAGACGGATCGGCCCCGCTCAGGGAGGGTAAGCGGGGGGTGGCATTCCACCCGTTAGTCTGAGGCTGTTTAGCGAAAAAAGTTCGCCGACCAGGCCCGACGTACCCAGGTAACGCTTCCTGTTATTGAGACCATTACGGAAAATCATGTCTAACAATCCCAACCCTCAGTTTCCTTTTATTCGTATGCGCCGCATGCGCCGTGACGGGTTTTCTCGTGATTTGATGCGAGAAAACATAATCACTGCATCCGATTTGATTTATCCAGTATTCATACTCGACGGGAAAAATAAACGAGAACCGGTAGCGTCCATGCCAGGAGTCGAGCGAGTCTCTGTCGACTTATTGCTTCCCATCGCTGAGGATTGCGTGAAATTGGGCATCCCCGTGCTGGCGCTGTTTCCCGTTATCGATCCCTTACTAAAAACACCGGACGGCATAGAAGCAACTAATCCCGAAGGTTTGGTGCCACGCGCAGTGCGCGAACTAAAAGCACGCTTTCCCGAGCTGGGCATCTTGACGGACGTCGCGCTAGACCCTTACACCAGCCATGGACAAGACGGCGTACTGGATACGCATGGTTATGTACTTAACGATGAAACGACACCACTACTGGTAAGACAGTCGCTAGTACAAGCTAGCGCTGGAGTAGATATCGTGGCGCCATCGGACATGATGGATGGGCGCATAGGCGCTATTCGCGCTGCACTTGAAAACGAACATCACATTCACACGCGCATCATGGCTTACTCCGCAAAATATGCATCGGCTTTTTATGGCCCGTTCAGAGATGCTGTGGGTTCTGCCGCCAACCTGGGTAAAGGTAGCAAAGCGACTTATCAGATGGATCCGGGTAACAGTGATGAGGCCTTGCGGGAAGTAGCACTCGACATTGCTGAAGGCGCAGATATGGTGATGGTCAAGCCGGGTATGCCTTACCTCGATATTGTCAGGCGCGTTAAAGATGAATTCAACATGCCGACCTTCGCATACCAAGTCAGTGGCGAATACGCGATGATCAAAGCAGCTGCTCAAAACGGTTGGGTCGATCACGACAAAACGATGATGGAAGCCATGCTGTGCTTCAAACGTGCTGGGGCGAATGGAGTACTAACCTATTTTGCTCGCGACATCGCGCGTCTTTGCAAAGCGAGCTAAGGCAGCTGTGTGGCTAAACTAGGCTTATAAACAACAAAACCTAGTACAAAGTTGCAGGGATTTTTATTCGATTACCGTTACTCATCCATGAAGAGAGGCGTTACCTTCTTGTAGCGCGCCAATTTTCTAAGGGGCTAGCTCATGGATAGGTCATCGTCATACATCGCGCGTAGTGATTCATGTATTAAACCGGGAGAATTCTCAGACAACGTTGTTATCATAGAAAAAGAAAAATCGATTTCAAATCAAAATTCAGCATCCATTAGACTCGTCTTTTCACACAAACCTGCGTCCGAAGTTTTCCAAAATCCTGACTTGCTAGCCGCTGCAAAGCGTGCTCGCTCCGAAATAAAAAAGCAATTGCTAGCCTCTGGTCTAGTGTCGTCAAGTCAGTTAAAGGATATTATGGACATAACGAAATATGGACTGGCAACTTCATCACGCTATGGGGAAAATTCGGAAAAAGTTCTAGGCAGTCTAAACTTCCACTATTTAGTCAAAGCACTGAAATTCGAAACAAGTCAATCTCGGTTTGAAACTACCGTCAATAAACTCGATGCAGGCGAAAAAAACCATCGAGCAAAAAGAGGAACGGGCATGTTTCGGCCCATCACCTTAAATTCGCAGTCAAAAACAGCAGGGAATCAGGCTAGCTCTACCACCTCTACTAGCTCTACCACCTCTACTACTGCTACTACAAACACTAGCCCCAGCACACTAGCGCTCACCGAATCGGAAGAAGATTTTATGTTTTCCACCATCCCATCCGATTTTGATGCAAACACAGCGTTACCAGATAATGCGCCCGAAAAAAATACTGCTAGCAGCAGCTCAACTAGTACAGTGTGGCGAGCCGCCAAACCCACAGCGCCTCGCCCCCAGCAATCAATTACTACGCAATTAACGCAGCCTCTGCCTACTAGTTCATCTAACGCAAAGAAAAGTTAAAGCGCTTACTTGTTCGGTTGAGGAGTAATCCGCAAATATGGCTTAGGCGACTGATAGCCCTTAGGATATTTTTGCTTAATTACTGCCTCATCTTGTATAGACAGAGGAATAATAACGTCATCTCCATCCTTCCAATTGCCCGGCGTTGCGACCGTGTATTTATCCGTTAATTGCAGGGCATCAATGACGCGCAAAACCTCGTCAAAATTACGTCCTGTACTCATAGGATAAGTAATCATAAGCCGAACTTTTTTCTTAGGGTCAATTACAAACAGTGAACGTACGGTAGCTGTTTCTGATTGATTCGGATGAATCATGTCATAGAGCGTTGATACCGATTTATCAGCATCAGCAACAATAGGAAAGCCAACCACTGTTTTTTGTGTCTCTTCTATGTCTTTGATCCAACTCGTGTGCTTATCTGCCGGATCAACAGAAAGTGCTATCGCTTTCACGTTGCGCTTGTCAAACTCAGGCTTAAGCTTTGCAGTCAAGCCTAACTCAGTAGTGCACACTGGGGTGAAATCTGCAGGATGTGAAAATAACACTACCCACGAATCACCTGCCCATTCATGGAAATGGATCTTACCGATGGAAGAATCCTGCTCAAAATCGGGTGCTGTATCGCCAAGTCTAAGTGTCATCTTTGTGCTCCTTTGTGGACTAAAGTACTAAAAAACTAAAACATCTCACGACTATAATCGTATTGAATCTCACGTAAAAATTCACTATTGCTTTATCTAAATAGCCTAAGGCTATCTAGACGGTGTTCAATCTTTCTGCACTGTACGAAGTTGATTTATAAAATTTTGTGGCTTTTGAAACCCGATCACACGCACGTTAGGAATTTCTTTACCTGTGCGGTCAAAGAAAATAATTCCCGGAGGGCCAAACAAGCCAAAGCGCTTTAGCAAGGCTTTGTCATCAACACTATTAGCTGTGACATCGGCTTGCAACAAAATCATCTGGTCCATTGCTAACTTGACGTTAGGATCTGTGAACGTAAGTTTTTCCATCTCTATGCACGATACGCACCAGTCCGCATAAAAATCGAGCATGACCGGCTTACCGTCTGCGTTGGCTAATGCCTGGTCTAATTCTTCAACTGTGTGTATTTTTTTGAAATTAGCTCTATAGGATGATGCGTTACTCAAGCTAGACCATGGCGCAAATGCATCTACGCTGCCGTTGGCTATACCCAGCCACTGCACTCCACCAAAAGCTATAAATAAAATACCCAAGGTTTTTGATAACCATCCTGATGGTCGTGTTCTAAGCATAAAAATGCCGTAGGTAATGCCTAAGATTCCCCAACCTGCCATGAGCGCCCAGGAGGGAATCAACGATACGACCATCCATAGGGCCAAGGCCAGCATTAATACGCCAAACAAAGGTTTGACTAATTTCATCCATTGCCCGGCGCGAGGCAACAATGAGCCCGCCGATAAACCCAAAATAAGTAAAGGTACGCTCATCCCCAAAGCCATAACGAATAAAGCTGCACCGCCAATGACGACGTTGCGTGTTTGACTAATATAAACAAGTGCTCCGGCCAACGGAGCAGCTACGCAGGGCCCGACGATGAGCGAAGAAAGTGCACCCATACTAAACACGCCAAATAACTTCCCGCCTTTTTGGCGCTCAGAAAGTCGTGTCAATAGCAACTGAAGTGAGGCAGGCATCTGCAACTGATACACATCAAACATGGCTAACGACATGCCCGCAATCAGTAAAGCAAATGAAATTAACACCCAGGGTTTTTGTAATGCGGCAGCTAAACCCTCACCGATTAAGCCTGCAGCGACACCTAGGGCAGTATAGACAATTGCCATACCCATTGAATACGACAAGGAAAGAATAAATCCGCGCCGACGACTAGTCTGTGCACCTTCTCCAACAATAATGAAAGACAAAATAGGCACCATGGGCAACACGCACGGCGTCAACGACAAGCCCAATCCCAGTAAGAAAAATAAGGGAAGTATGAGCGACAATTTTCCACTTGCTAGTGATGACTGAATGCGATCGCTGTCTGCATCAACGCTAGGAGCAGAAGTTTCAGGTGAGACAAACGTCTTGTCAGCTACCGAGGATGTGTTGCCTGTATCCATTAAGCCAGACAGGGAAAACGTTGATTCCATGGGCGCGTAACACAAGCCCTTGTCTGAGCATCCCTGACTAGTCACATTGAGAGTAAATGGCCCGTTACTCGTCACCGGAACGCGAATGGATAGCTGCTGCCTATATGTTTCAACATTTTTTTCGAAGTTGGGATCGAATTTGATTTTTCCACGCGGGATAACGGGCTCACCAAGGGATGCACCGTCTGATTTGAATGCTAGTCGTTCCCGGTAAAGATAGTAGCCCTCTGCAATACGAAAATTTACCTCTAATGTATTCGCATCCAGCAGACGCGCACTTACACCAAATGCTTTTTCAGGCGCCAAAAAATCTTCTTCTGCATGCGCCAACGAGCTTGCGAGACCCATTAAACCCACTAAGCATAGAAAAAAATATATCAGACTACGCATGAATATCTTTCGCAGTTTCGGCAACTATCCAGTTTAGGTAGGGCGCATAAGCAGCGACTATCGGTGTTGCAATAATTTCCGGTAACTCATAAGGGTGTATGTCTACTATCGCTTGCTGTAGTTGATCGTACTGTTGTTGAGTTGTTTTTATTAGCAGTGTTACTTCAGTTGCCTCATCTATCTGTCCCTGCCAGCGATAGATGGATTGCACAGCAGGCATAATATTGACGCAGGCAGCCAAACGCGATTCGACAAGCTTTCTTGCCAATAGCTGTGCCGTTACCAATTCTGGCACATTGGTAAACACCAGCAAGGCTTGCTCCATGGGCGAGGAAATGGACATTTATTTCAGCAAACGGCGACGCGTAATTATGGTTGCGAGATAAAAAGCGCATAAACAATACGCCAGAAGGATAAGTATATTAGGCAAAACTGAGTCAGGTAATTCACCCAATAATAATGGTCGCACAACTTCAACAGCAGCGCCGAGTGGCAGTATTGCTGCTATGACCTGTAGCCAAGATGGTAATTGACTCACTGGATAGTAGACGCCCGACATAAAAATCATAGGCGTGAGCATCAGTGTGAAATAGTAAGTAAAGAAATCATAGCCTCTTGCAATAGCATTAATTACCAGTGCAATAGAAGCAAATGTCACACCTACCAGAAACAACATAGGCGGCACTAACAACGTTGTGCTGTGCAATCCTATTCCCAACAAAAATAGTACACCCAATATTGCAAGGCCAGAAATCATGGCTTTGCTAGCACCCCACAACATCTCAGCCAAAATAATGTCATCTAAATCCAGCGGTGTATTGAGTAATGATTCCCATGTTTTTTGTACGTGCATACGCGAAAAAGCTGAGTACAGAGCTTCAAATGATGCTGCCATCATGACTGACATGGATATAGCTCCACTAGCCAAAAATTCTATATACGGTATACCGTTAATTTCTTTGAGCAGGCTTCCCAAACCATAACCAAAGGCGATCAAGGTAATCAGCGGTTCTGCAATATTGCCTATCACACTGGCAATGGCCAGCTTGCGCCAGACGAGAAAATTACGGCGCCATACGGGTAAGAAACGCAGGCTAAATGTGGGAAGACGATACATAGAATTCATCATGATGTGTATTAGTCCCGCATCTCACGACCGGTAAGTTTTAAAAATAAATCTTCGAGATTTGCAGGGCGGTGTAGGTAGCGCAAACCACTTTGGCCCGAAAGATTTTGTACTAATAACTCGGCATGGGTCGTATAGCAAAATGCCGTCTCTCCACTAATTTCTATACGATCTGCTAGTGCACGCGCTTGACCAGCCCAGCTTGAAACGTTATCACCGTACACTTCGACAACTTGCGGCTCTATGTGCTGAGCAATTAATTCGCGTGGTGCACCCTCTGCAATTAACTGGCCTTGGTCTATGACTGCGAGTCGATCACACAAACGCTCAGCCTCATCCATAAAATGCGTCGTTAGTAATATTGTTTTACCTGAGGCCAGTAAGGTTTTTAGTCGTTCCCACATGACATGCCGTGCCTGAGGGTCCAGCCCTGTCGTAGGTTCATCCATAAAAATCAATTCTGGATCATTGATCAAGGCGCGGGCTAACGTGAGGCGTCGCTTCATTCCACCCGATAATTCATTTATACGTGCTTTACGTTTTGCAGTGAGGTTTGCAAAATCCAATAACCAGTCTATACGCTCGCGCACTTGCTTATCGCTCATGCTGAAATAGCGTCCGTAGACCAGCAGATTTTCTTCCACTGTGAAATCAGGATCTAAACTGTCCATCTGTGGAACAACGCCCACGCGCATGCGGGCCTGCCTGGCATCTGCCGGTATGTTGTGTCCACCGAGTGATATACGACCGCTATCTGGCTCTGTCAAGCCCAGGCAAAGCTTGAGCGTCGTTGTCTTGCCAGCGCCATTGGGGCCGAGCAAACCATAGCACTCGCCTGGCCTTAAGCTAAACGACAAATCATTAATGACCTGATGTCGTTGTTCGCCTTGACCATACGATTTATGCAGATGCCGAACACTTAGTACATCCATTAAATAGCCCAATGGTTTTAAGAATTTGATATTTTAGAAGTACAAAAGCCAGGCAAGCCTGGCTTTTTTATAACCGCACTACGACGAAACTTTATTCTGCTGCCTCAGTCGCTTCAGGCTGGTCCAACAACTCTACGTAGGCCATAGGTGCATTGTCACCAACACGGAAACCCATCTTCAATATACGAAGATAGCCGCCATTACGATTGGCATAACGCGGGCCTAGCTCGGCAAACAACTTGAGAACCATCTCTCTGTCGCGTAAACGGCTAAATGCTAAACGCTTATTGGCGAGTGTATCCGTTTTACCTAGGGTAAGTATGGGCTCAACAACACGGCGCAATTCTTTAGCCTTGGGTAAAGTGGTTTTAATTGCTTCATGACGCAGCAGCGAAACTGTCATGTTGCGCAACATGGCCAGACGGTGTGAAGAGGTACGATTTAGTTTACGAAGTCCATGACGATGACGCATCACAATTCCTTTTCAGAGTTTTAGATCCAGCTCTTCTATCGCTTGTACAACAGTACTTTTGAGGAAACTGTCTGTGCTAGCGCGGGCCGGTAAATTATTTATACAAACTCCGGAAATTATTCCGGATTATTTATCAAGACCCGCTGGTGGCCAGTTCTCGAGTTTCATACCTAACGTGAGACCACGCGAGGCAAGTACTTCTTTAATTTCGTTAAGTGATTTACGACCCAAATTAGGTGTCTTCAACAACTCATTTTCGCTGCGCTGTATTAGATCGCCGATGTAGTAAATGTTTTCAGCTTTGAGACAGTTGGCTGAACGAACCGTGAGTTCGAGGTCGTCGACTGGACGCAACAAGATAGGATCAACTGTAGGAGCACGTGATGGCACCTCTGCAGCAGTTTCTGTACCTTCGAGCGCAGCAAAAACATTTAATTGATCCACCAGCACACGCGCTGACTGACGAATCGCTTCTTCTGGAGTGATGACGCCGTTGGTCTCTATATTCATGACCAACTTATCTAAGTCGGTGCGCTGCTCTACACGGGCAGACTCTACGGAATACGAAACTCGCTTAACTGGCGAAAAAGAAGCATCAAGAATAATGCGGCCTATCGTTTTATTGGCGTCTTCAGTCAGACGACGAACATTACCCGGCACATAACCACGACCTTTTTCAACTTTTACCTGCATATCCAACTTACCGCCTGGCGTCAGGTGGGCAATAACATGATCAGGGTTAATTAATTCCACGTCATGAGGAAGATCGATGTCTGAGGCCAGGACTGCTCCCTCGCCCTCTTTTTTCAACGTCAACATAACCTCATCGCGGCTGTGCAGTTTGAAAACGACACCCTTAAGATTGAGCAAAATATCAACGACGTCTTCCTGCACACCATCTAGCGACGAATATTCGTGCACTACGCCGGCGATGATGACTTCAGTAGGCGCATAACCCACCATGGACGACAATAAGACTCGACGCAGAGCGTTACCCAGTGTGTGGCCGTAACCACGTTCAAAGGGCTCCATCTCAACTTTGGCATGACCAAGACCAAGTGGCTCAACTTCAATAATTCGGGGCTTCAACAGATTGTTATGCATGAATATCCTTTCAATACCCTCGGCTCGTTACGCCGATAAGGCTGATGGCATATCGAAAGGCGCCAGAACACCAGGTTCTGACGCCGGGAAAATTAGCGTGAGTACAGTTCAACGATCAGCGATTCGTTGACTTCCTGATTGAAATCAGCGCGATCCGGCCAGCTCTTAATTGAGCCTTCCATTTTCTTGGCGTCGATTGATACCCAGAGTGGAAATCCTGTCTGCTCTGCCAAAGACAAGGCTTCTGCAATGCGAACCTGCTTTCTGGCTTTTTCACGGATCGCTACGACGTCACCGATTTTGACTTGGTAGGATGGAATGTTTACAACGTTACCATTCACGGTAATTGCCTTGTGCGAGACCAATTGACGGCCTTCAGCACGGGTAGAGGCAAATCCAAGACGATAAGTTACGTTATCGAGACGGGCTTCAAGCAACTGTAGCAATGTTTCGCCAGTGTTTCCTTTGCGGCGATCAGCTTCTGCAAAATAACGACGAAATTGACGCTCAAGTACACCGTAGATACGTTTTACCTTTTGCTTTTCGCGCAGCTGATTACCGTAATCGGAGGTACGAGCACCTGATGTCCGACCATGTTGGCCAGGCTTAGAGTCTAATTTACATTTTGAGTCTAGTGAGCGACGAGCGCTCTTAAGGAATAGATCAGTTCCTTCCCGGCGGGCCAATTTGGCCTTAGGTCCAATATAACGTGCCACAATTTCTCCTTGATATGACGCCCCGCACAGAAAATCTGTCAGGCGCTAGTCTGGTTTGCTTTCAACCAAACGGTGGTCTTCAGAACAAAACCCGCCACGACGGCGGGTCACCTACAGGTACAACAAAATGAATTAAATACGACGACGCTTAGGAGGACGGCAGCCATTGTGCGGCACGGGCGTGACGTCTTGAATTTGCGTAATCTTGATGCCTAAGCTGTTAAGCGCACGTACCGCTGATTCGCGTCCAGGACCTGGGCCCTTGATACGAACTTCCAGATTTTTAACACCGCACTCAATCGCCACCTTGCCAGCAGCTTCAGCAGCAACTTGAGCCGCAAAAGGAGTGGATTTACGTGAGCCCTTAAAGCCAGCACCACCTGACGTCGCCCACGACAGAGCATTGCCCTGACGATCAGTGATCGTAATAATGGTGTTGTTGAAGGAAGCGTGTATGTGCGCAATGCCTTCTGCAACGTTCTTTTTGACTTTCTTGCGAACGCGTGCTGCGGCGGCGTTGTTGGGTGCTTTTGCCATAATAATTTCCTAAAATCCGACGAAGGATTATTTTTTCAGTGATTGCGCTGCTTTACGCGGGCCCTTACGGGTACGTGCATTTGTACGTGTACGCTGACCACGGCATGGCAAGCCACGACGATGGCGCAAACCGCGGTAGCATCCGAGATCCATTAATCGCTTAATGTTCATGGACAGTTCACGACGAAGATCACCCTCAACGATGAATTTACCTATTTCATCGCGGAGCTTTTCTAACTCACTGTCATCAAGATCTTTGACCTTTTTAGTCGCTGGTACGCCAGTAGCTTCACAAATTTTGTGTGCGCGTGGACGACCTATGCCGTAGATAGACGTAAGGCCTATCACTGTGTGCTGATGGTTGGGGACGTTGACCCCTGCAATACGTGCCATGCGTTATTCCTCGATAAATAACGTTAAATTAACCTTGGCGCTGTTTATGACGCGGTTCGATACAGATAACTCGAACGACGCCTTTGCGCTTGATGATCTTACAATTGCGACAGATACGCTTCACTGATGCGAGCACTTTCATAATGGCCCTCTTTCTTTCAGTCTTCTAATTACTTATTAATTACTTGGTGCGGAATACTATCCGCGCCCTGCTTAAATCATACGGCGTCAGTTCAACTGTAACTTTATCGCCTGGAAGGATGCGAATATAGTTCATTCTCATCTTTCCTGAAATGTGTCCTAGTACTACATGCCCGTTTTCCAGCTTTACCCTAAAGGTTGCGTTTGGGAGATTTTCTAAGATCTCGCCTTGCATCTGGATAACATCATCCTTGGACATAGAAAATACTGGTTCCCTATATCAACGCGACGCTATGCCGCCTTTAAAATTTGCCTTGCGCAGCAGGGAATCATATTGCTGCGACATTACGTAGTTTTGTACCTGTGCCATGAAGTCCATAGTTACAACCACGATAATCAACAATGACGTACCGCCGAAATAAAAGGGGACATTCCACCGCGCTATCAAAAATTCTGGCAGCAAACAAATCAAGGTAATGTAAACGGCACCAGCCAATGTCAGTCTAGTCAATATCCTGTCGATGTAACGCGCGGTCTGATCACCTGGCCGTATTCCCGGGACAAAAGCTCCACTCTTCTTTAAATTTTCTGCGGTTTCTTTGCTGTTAAAAACCAAAGCAGTGTAAAAGAAACAGAAGAAAATAATCGCTGCTGCGTACAACAAAGCGTGTACTGGTTCGCCAGGAGCAAGCGATGCCGACAAATCTTTCAAAAACCTAACCACAACACTGTCAGCTTCACCCGAAGTAAACCAACTAGTTATCGTTGCAGGAAACAAAATAATTGAAGATGCAAAAATCGGCGGTATCACGCCTGCCATATTCAACTTTAACGGTAAATGACTGCTCTGACCGCCATATACTTTGTTTCCTACCTGACGCTTGGCGTAATTCACAAGTATCTTGCGCTGACCGCGCTCGATAAACACAACTAGGTAGGTCACTAAAGCTACAACTAAACAGATGAAAATAGCACTGAGTGCATTCATCGAGCCAGTGCGAACCAATTCAAACAAACCACCTAAAGCATTCGGTAATCCAGCTGCAATCCCAGCAAAAATAAT
>Ga0315909_10003049_pt1 | contig 20784 bp, 14 predicted proteins | sample LakEriMetagenome_11_FD_203527 | JGI IMG/M metagenome (GOLD analysis project Ga0315909, IMG submission 203527) | Freshwater fungal communities from buoy surface, Lake Erie, Ohio, United States - Buoy 2 MA125 | ecosystem: Environmental > Aquatic > Freshwater > Lake | place: USA: Lake Erie, Ohio... | reverse complement strand
GCCCTGTTCCGTCCGGGCCCCCTGCAGTCGGGCATGGTCGACGACTTCATCGATCGCAAGCACGGCCGCGCCGTGGTGAAGTATCCCCATCCGGATCTCGAGGGCATTCTGAAGCCGACCTACGGCGTCATCCTGTATCAGGAGCAGGTGATGCAGATTGCGCAGGTGCTCGCGGGTTACTCGCTGGGCGCCGCCGATCTCCTGCGCCGCGCAATGGGCAAGAAGAAAGCGGAGGAAATGGCCAAACAACGCCAGACCTTCGTGGATGGCGCGAGCGCGCGGGGTATCGATCAGGAACTGTCCGCGCAGATCTTCGACTTGATGGAGAAGTTCGCGGGTTACGGCTTCAACAAATCACACTCCGCAGCCTATGCGCTCGTCGCTTACCAGACTGCATGGCTCAAGGCTCACTATCCGGCCGCCTTCATGGCTGCGGTGCTCTCGGCCGACATGGACACCACCGACAAGGTGGTGCGACTGATCGATGAATGCCGACAGATTGGCATCACGGTGGAGCCGCCCAATCTCAACAGCTGCGCCTATCGCTTCACGGTGGCGGATGACAAGACCATCCGTTACGGCCTCGGCGCCATCAAGGGAGTGGGTGAGGCCGCGCTGAGCGCACTGGTGGATGAACGCGAGGCCCGCGGACCTTACCGGGATTTGTTTGAGCTGTGCCGTCGCAATGATGCGCGCAAGCTGAACCGTCGAGTGCTGGAAGCCTTGATCAAGGCCGGCGCGCTGGATTGCCTGGGGGCGCGCCGTCGCGGTCTCATGACCGTGCTGGAGCAGGCCATGCAGGCCGCCGATCAGGCTGCCCGGGCGGCGGCGCTGGGGCAGAGCGATCTGTTCGGGGGCAGCGCCGGAGAAGAAACGGGCGCGACAGTGGATCCCGCCGTGTGGTCCGCGGCGCTGGCCTGCGAGGAATGGGCCCAGCCACAACTGTTGGGCTGGGAGAAGGAGACGCTCGGCCTCTACCTGAGCGGGCATCCCATCGACCGCTATCTGCCCGAGTTGCGTGCACTGTCAGTCTCGCGTCTGGTGGACTTGAAGCCCGGCCGGCGGCGCGCGGCCGGGCTCATCGTGGCCTTGCGTTTCACCAAGAGTCGGCGCGGTCGCATGGCCATCCTGAGCCTTGACGACGGCACCGCGCGGGTGGAAGTGACGGTCTACAATGAGGTTCTGGAAGCGACCATCGACAAGCTCGCCGCAGACCGCTTGGTCATCATCGAGGGTGAGGCGGCGGTGGACGACTTCAGCGGCGAGCCCGCACTCAATGCCCAGGCCATATCCAGCATGGACGAGATTCGCCAGCGACATGCCCGCGCGCTGGTCATTTCCTTGCAAGGCCCGACTCTCGACGGGCTGCCCGAGACGCTGCAGACTGCGCTGCGCGCTTGGGGGCGCGGGACCTGCCCGGTGGCGGTGGAATACCGGGCGACAGGTGCCTTGGCACGCTTGCGCCTCGCGGACGAATGGCGGGTGCAGGCCAGCGAAGGCCTGCTCGAGCAACTGCGCAGTCATGTCGGGGACGAAGCGGTGCGCCTCGAATACTGAACCACGCCCCATCAACAACACCCAGCAAGAGTATCGAATTCACCATGGCCGAGGCTTCAAGCAGCGAACAGAGTCCCCTCAACTACCAGTTTCTGGATTTCGAGCAGCCCATTGCCGAACTGGAAGCCAAGATTGAAGCCCTGCGCAAGGTCGGGAACGATCCTGAGGTCAACATCTCGGAGGAAATCAGCCGGCTCGAGGATCGGGCGCGTGAGCTCTCCCGGCAGATCTTTGGCAATCTCACCCCGTGGCAGATCTCCAAGCTCGCGCGGCACCCACAACGGCCCTTCACGCTCGACTACGCCAGCCTGTTGTTGTCGGACATCGAAGAGTTGCACGGCGACCGGGTGTTCGGCGATGACCTCGCGATCGTGAGCGGCATCGGCCGTTTTTACGGCCAGGGTGTGGCATTCATCGGCCACCAGAAAGGCCGCAACACGCGCGAGAATCTGCGTCGCAATTTCGGCATGCCGAAACCGGAGGGCTATCGCAAGGCCCTGCGCATCCTGCAGCTTGCCGAGCGTTTTCGCCTGCCGGTACTGACCTTCATTGACACCCCGGGGGCCTATCCGGGCATCGATGCAGAGGAGCGTGGGCAGAGCGAGGCAATCGCGCACAACCTGCTCGTGATGGCCAACCTGCGTGTGCCGATCATTGCGACCGTCATCGGCGAAGGGGGCTCGGGCGGTGCGCTGGCGATTGGAGTTGCCGACCGTGTGCTCATGCTTCAGTACGCGACCTACGCCGTGATTTCGCCAGAAGGCTGTGCCTCCATTCTGTGGAAGAGCGCGGAGCGCGCGGCTGATGCCGCAGAAGCCATGGGCATCACCTCCGATCGCCTGAAGCGTCTGGGTCTGGTGGATGCCGTGATCGAGGAGCCGCTGGGCGGCGCGCACCGGGATTCAGTACTCATGGCCAAGCGAGTGGGGCAGGCGCTCAGGGAGTCGTTGGAGACCCTGCAGGCGCTTGATCCGGATGCCCTGGTCCAGCAGCGTCACCAGCGTCTCAATCGCTTCGGCGAATTTACCGAGAAATAAGGGGAATCCGCTCTCGTGCGGCCGCACAGCGTCGATTTTGAACAGGCGCTGCTCCGCTCTCTTCTCGCCGGCAGTGAAGATCTGCCGCCACCCCGGCGGCTGTATGTGGCCTTCAGCGGTGGTCGCGATTCCACCGTGCTACTGCATGCGCTCGCCGCCGTGCGGGCGCGCCTGCCCTGTCCACTCGCGGCGGTGCATGTCGATCATCGGCTGCAAGCCGCAAGTGCGGCCTGGGCGCGGCACTGCGAGCAGCAGGCCTGCGCCTTGGATATCCCCTGCATTTCCCTGGAACTTGATGATTCCCCCGGCGCTGGCGAGAGTCTTGAAGCCTGGGCAAGGGACGGGCGCTACCGGGCTTTAGCCCGCCTGCTGACGCCGGGTGATCTGCTCCTGACCGCGCATCACCAGGAGGATCAGGCAGAGAGTTTTCTGCTCGCCGCCTTGCGCGGTAGCGGGCCTGCTGGCCTGCGGGGGATTGCGGCCCGACGCCAGTTGGGGGCAGGGTGGTTGCTCAGACCCATGCTCGACATGCCGGTGGCTGCCATTGACGGCTTTGCCCGTGAACATCGGCTCAGCTGGATTGAAGACCCCATGAACAGGGACGTGGCGCGCGCCCGCAGCTTCCTGCGCACGGAGATCCTGCCGCGGCTGCGCGAGCAGTGGCCGGCCGCAGCCGCCGTGCTTGCGCGCAATGCACACTGGCAGGGCGACGCCCAGAGCGCGCTTGAGGACTGCGCGCGGCAGCACCTGCAAGAACTGGCAAGGCCGGATGGCGCCTTGCCGGTTGCCGGCCTCGAAAACCTGCCGCGGTCGCTGCAACCCGTGGTCCTGAGACTCTGGATCCGTGAGCGCGGATACCCGCTGCCGGATTCGCGTCGCCTCGCCGAAATCCTCCGCACCGCATTGTCTGCCGCGCCGGATCGTGTACCGGAAGTATCCTGGGCCGGGGTGTGTCTGCGCCGGTGGCGTGAGGCACTTCATCTTGGCCCGCATGTGCGCCCCGGGCACTTCGAGATGCCTTGGGATCCGTTGCAAACACTGCGTCTGCCGGGAGGGTGCCTGTCGGCTGCGCCGGTCACGGGTGCGGGCCTGAGCGGTACCTTGGCTGGGCGGGGCTTGAGTGTACGCAGTCGCCGGGGCGGGGAGCGTTGTCGCCTGCCGGGGCGTCTTCATCACACTCCGGTCAAGGATGTGCTGCAAACCTTGGGTGTGCCGCCGTGGCAACGCACCGCGCTGCCGTTCATCTATGCCGGCGAGGTGCTGGTGGCCGTGGGGGATCTGTTTGTCTGCGCGGAGGCCGTCGCTGGGCCCGGTGAAGCAGGATGGCGGCTCAAGTGGCAGGAGGACACGGCGATGGGTATCGTGGGCGGCCAATTACAGGAAAGCCGCAGCAGCGTTCATGACTGATACACGCGACCTTCGCCACCAGAACATCGCCTGGGCCCTGTTCGGACTGGGGCTCGTCTGGCTGCTGCATCTCGGCCTGCTGCCAGCCATGCTCGCGGGTCTCCTGGTCTACTCACTGGTGAACGCCCTGGTTCGGCCACTGCGCATTCCCGCGCTCGGTCGTGGTGGGCCACGCCTGCTGGCGGTCACCCTCATCGCGGCCACGGTGCTCACCCTTTTCACGCTGGCCGTGCTCTGGCTGGTCGGCTTTTTGCGCGGCAGCGATGAAAATATCCCGGCCCTCATCCAGCGCATGGCAGAGATCATCGACTCCTCGCGTGCCCGCCTGCCGCCCTGGCTGCTCGAGCATGTCCCGGCGGACACCGAGCAGCTGCGCGTGACCGTCGTCGACTGGCTGCGCGAGCACGCCAGTGCCTTTCAGAATGCCGGCGCAGGGCTCGGACGAGGCTTTGCCCATATCCTGCTTGGCATGGTGATCGGCGCCCTGCTGTCACTGGAGTCCACGATTCCGCGGCGCGCCAAGGGCCCACTGACAGCGGCCTTTGCACACCGCGCGCTGCGACTCGGCCTGGCCTTCCGGCGGGTGGTGTTCGCGCAGTTCTGGATTTCCGCCATCAACAGCCTGTTCACGGGCATCTACCTGGCCTTCGTGCTACCGGCTTTCGGGGTGGAACTGCCATTCACCAAGACGCTCATCATCATCACTTTCATTGCCGGACTGCTGCCGATCATCGGCAATCTCATCTCCAATGCGGTGATAGTGACGGTGAGCTTGAGCGAATCCTTGCTGGTGGCACTGGGTTCGCTGACTTTTCTGGTGGTCATTCACAAGCTCGAGTATTTCCTCAATGCGCGCATCATCGGCAGCCATATCCGGGCCCGCGCCTGGGAACTGCTCATCGCCATGCTCATCATGGAAGCGGCGTTCGGGATCACCGGCCTCATCGCCGCACCCATCTACTACGCCTACCTGAAGGACGAACTGCGCGCGCGCGGTCTCATCTGAGGGACGGCACTGAGCGCGTGCTGGCGGGACGGTGCGGACTGTGGCAGTCTCGAATCAATGTTGCGTCTTCTCGTGCTGCTCGTCCTGCTGGCTGCCTCGGTTCTCGGCGCGAGATACGCGCGCGACTCCCTGCTTTGGCAAGACTGGGAGACGCTGCACGCCGGGACTTTCGCGGCCGATGATTGCGCGCTCTACCATGTGATGCGTGGCATGGAGCAGGATCCCGCGGCGGATCCCGCGCATGCAGCGCTCATGCGCAAGTGCGGCCCTGATTTCATCCCTTGGTCCCTGTCCCAGACCGGGGATCCATTGCGCTTCGACCGACCCGCCCGCGTGCGCCTGCGCTTCGACCCCATCGACATGCATCGCTACTCGAATTACCCGCCCATGGTGGTGGATTTCGTCTACCCGCGCGTTCCCGTGCCAAAGGAGTTTCGGGTGCGCGAGTGGGGCAGCGTGCTGTCATCTTCGGACCCGCGTCACACCGCACCTTTGCGCGCGCACTGGAATGCACCCTGGGCCGACCTGTTCGCGCTGTGGTCGCTGGGGCGGGGCAATCACGAAGTCTGGCTGGGTGGTGCCAGCATCGAGGATCCTGCGATGTGCGAAGCCGTCGAACATGACCGGCAACGCAACGAGGATTTCTGTCGCATGACTCTCATCGAGGCCGCCACCGGGGAGCCCATCAACATCAAGCTGCCACTGCATCGTCGCATGGAGATCCGCCTCGAGGTGCTGGACATCTGCCGTTTTGGTGGTGTGGTCCGACGGTGGCAACATCCCTGGCTGCAGAAATTGTTCGGCGCCGAGGAATACAGTGACAAGGGTTGCAGTCCGTTCTGAAGCCGGGGTGCGGAATGTTGCACCGCATCCCGCAACGCAGTGCGAAATGCAGGAAAAGTGCCGACCTGAAAGTGTTTATCGTGCTGGCCGAGGCTCGCGAGTTCTGGCAACTTAAGGCCTGACCCGAAACACTGCGGAGGCAAAGCCGGACGTGACCACCTTTCTTGCAGGCTTGGCCGTTTTCCTTGGTGTGCATTCGATATCCGTCTTCAATCGCCCCTGGCGGGACGCCATGGTCCGGAACCTCGGCGAACTGCCCTGGAAGGGGCTTTATTCGGTGGCGAGTCTCGCGGGTTTCCTGCTCCTCGTGCAGGGCTATGACCTGACACGCGAGACGCCAGTGCTGCTCTATCAACCGCCCGCTTTCCTGCGCCACATTGCCCTTGCCTTGTTGCTGCCGGTTTTTCCGCTGGTCGTGGCTTCGCAATTGCCTGCGGGCCACATCAAGGCCAGGCTGAAGCACCCCATGCTCGTGGCGACCAAGGCTTGGGCGCTCGCTCACCTGCTCGTCAATGGCGCACTGGCCGATGTGATTCTGTTCGGCACCCTGCTGGCCTGGGCGGTGGCAGTGCGCATCTCATGCAAGCGCAGGGGGGAGACCCTGCCTGTGCCGGGGCCGCGCGCGGCCCTCTTCGATGGCATTGCGGTGATTGTTGGCCTCGCTCTGTACTTTGCGTTCGTGCGCTGGTTGCACGCGGCACTGATCGGGGTGGCCGTGGGTTGAGAACGACGCGCGGCGACGTGCTCGTCGCGCCAGAAAAAAAAGAGGGGAGAGTATCGATGATGAGGAAGACGGCCCTTGCGGCCGCGCTTTTCAGCGCGCTTGGTGTACTGCCCGTGCAGGCGGCGTCGATGGTGGATGGTGCTGCCATTGCCGATGAAACAAAGGGCGACAACTGGCTGTCCTATGGACGCACTTACAGCGAGCAGCGTCACAGTCCTCTCAAGCAGATCAGCGCCGACAATGCCGCGGGGCTCAAGCTCGACTGGTTCCTTGATCTCGACGCCCACAAATCCCTGCTGGCGACGCCGCTGGTGGTGGACGGGGTGATGTACTTCACAGGCAGCTACAGCGTGGTCATGGCAGTTGACCTGAAGACCCGCAAGACCCTCTGGACTTTCGACCCCAAGGTCATCGAGGCGGCCGGTGATCGCTTGCGCGTGATGTGGGACACCAACCGCGGTGTTGCCTACTGGAAGAACAAGGTCTATGTCGCCACGGCTGACGGCCGCCTCATCGCCATCGATGCGAAGACCGGCACCGAGGCCTGGAGCACCATGACTGTCAATCCGGACAAGGCCTACTTCGTCAACGGTGCCCCGCGTGCCTTCAAGGACAAGATCATCATCGGCAATGGCGGCACCGAGTGGGGCGCCTTGCGTGGGTATGTCACCGCCTACGATGCCGAGACCGGCAAGCAGGCTTGGCGTTTCTGGACGGTGCCCGGCAATCCGGCCGACGGTTTCGAGAACAAGGCCATGGAGATGGCGGCCAAGACCTGGAACGGCAAGTGGTGGGAGCACGGCGGTGGCGGCACGGTGTGGAACGGACTGACTTACGACCCGGAGTTCAACCGCATCTACATCGGCACCGGCAATGGCTCGCCCTGGAACCAGCGCCTGCGCAGTCCGGGCGGCGGCGACAATCTGTTCCTCTGTTCCATCGTCGCGCTGGATGCCGACACCGGTGAGTACCAGTGGCACTACCAGACGGTGCCTGGTGAGACTTGGGACTACAACTCCAACATGGACATGGTGCTGGCCGATCTCACCATCGACCAGAAGCCGGTCAAGGCGCTGATGCATGCGCCGAAGAACGGATTCTTCTACGTCATCGATCGCGCCACCGGCAAGCTGGTCTCCGCCGAGAAGCTTCTGTCCGGTGTCAACTGGGCCACCCATGTGGACATGAAAACCGGGCGTCCCGTGGAAGCCGTGGGTGCGCGCTATGAAGACGGCGAGGAACTCATCAATCCCAGTGCGTTCGGCGTGCACAACTGGCATGCCATGTCCTACAACCCGGGCACGGGGCTCACCTACATCCCGGTCATGGATGTGCCTGCGCTCTTTTCGGACAAGGGTTTCACGCCCGGCAAATGGCGCTCGCCGGAGTTCCAGTTCGATCCCGGCGTTGACCTGCTGCGCGATGACATGCCGCTCACCATCGACGCCAGCGCGCTGATGGCTTGGGATCCGGTAAAGCAGAAGAAAGTCTGGGAAGTGAAGCAGCCGGGCGTGTGGAATCCCGGCACCCTCACCACGGCAGGCAACCTGGTGTTCCAGGGCCGCGCCGACGGGATGCTGGCCGCCTACCGCGCGGACAACGGCGGCAAGCTGTGGGAATTCCCGACAGGCGTCGGGCTCTCCGCACCGCCCATCACCTACACGGTGGATGGCAAGCAGTACGTCTCCATCCTCACCGGATGGGGCGGCGCCGGCGCGTCCATGGCCGGTTCGATCACGGCCCAGCATGGCTGGGCCTACCGCGTGCATCCGCGTCGCCTGCTGACCTTCAGTCTCGAAGGGCAGGCCACGCTGCCGCCCGCGCCACCGCCCATGCATGCCAAGGCCATCGTGAAAGATGATTTCAAGGTGGATGACATGCTGGCCGAGCAGGGCAGCAAGCTGTTCCTCAAGAACTGCGTGACCTGCCATGGCGGCGGTGCGGTCGCGGGCGGCTATGCCCCGGATCTGCGGGCTTCGCCGATCCCGATCTATCTCGATGCCCTGCGCGAGGTCACCGTGAAAGGCGTGCGGGTGAATGCCGGCATGCCGCGCTTCCAGGAGCTCACGGATGCGGATCTGGTGGCCATGCAGCACTACATCCGCCGGCAGGCCAACAAGACCGTCCAGGCCAAAGTGACGCCTTGATTCATACATCCTGAATCCCGTCTGAGCCCAGGAGGAACACGCATGAGATTCTCAACCATGACCCTCCTGTGCGCCGGCGCCCTGCTGGTGTCCCTGGCGCGTGCAGAGGGTGTGCCGACGGTGGTCGATGCCACCGCACTGGCCGATGAAACGAGTGGCGCCAACTGGCTCGCTTTCGGCAGGACTTGGAGCGAGCAGCGCTACAGCCCTCTGCAGGAGATTAACGCCGGCAACGTGAAGGATCTGGGCCTCGCCTGGTCTCTCGACCTGCCGGAGCACCGCTCATTGCTGGCAACGCCGCTGGTGGTGGACGGAGTGATGTATTTCACGGGTAGCTGGAGCCGCATCGAGGCGGTGGATCTGCGAACCCGACGCAAGCTCTGGACCTACGATCCCAAAGTGCTGGAAGTGGCGGGAGACCGAGCGCGCGTGTTCTGGGATTCCAACCGCGGGGCAGCCTACTGGAAGGGCCGCCTTTTCGTCGGCACGGGGGACGGTCGCCTCATCGCGGTGGACGCCAGCACCGGCAAGAAAGTCTGGAGCGCCCAGACCACCGATCCGAAATTGCCGCTGTTCATCAATGGCGCGCCCAAGGTCTTTCGCGACAAGGTGCTTATTGGCAATGGCGGCACCGAAGTCGGATCTGCCCGTGGCTATGTCACGGCCTATGACACGGAAACCGGCAAGCAGGCCTGGCGTTTCCACGTGGTGCCGGGCAATCCTGCCGACGGCTTCGAGAACAAGGCCATGGAGATGGCCGCCAAGACCTGGACCGGGAAATGGTGGAAGCATGGCGGGGGCGGGCAGACCTGGCACGGTCTCACCTACGATCCGGAATTCAACCGGGTTTATATCGGCACCGGCAACGGCTCGCCGTGGAACCGCAGGATTCGCAGCCCTGATGGAGGCGACAACCTCTTCCTCTGCTCAATCGTGGCACTGGACGCCGACACGGGCGAGTACCAGTGGCATTACCAGACGGTGCCCGGCGAGACCTGGGACTACAACTCCAACATGGACATCGTGCTCGCCGATCTCGAGATCGAGGGCAAGCCCGTCAAGGCGTTGATGCACGCACCCAAGAACGGTTTCTTCTATGTGATGGATCGCGCGAGCGGGAAGCTCATCTCCGCGGAGAAACTCGGCAAGGTCACCTGGGCCACCCACGTGGACATGAAGACCGGACGCCCCGTGGAACGTCCGGGGGCCCGCTATGAGGATGGGGAGGAACTCATCTACCCGAGTGCCTTCGGCCTGCACAACTGGCATGCCATGAGTTACAACAAGGACACCGGTCTGGCCTATTTCCCGACCATGGAACTTCCGGGCTGGTTTTCGGACGAGGGCATCGACGCCGCGACCTGGACGCATACGGATTTCCAGCTGGACACTGCGGTGCGCTTCACCAAGGGCGATGAGGTGCCGGTGAAGATGGATGCGTCGGCACTGCTGGCCTGGGATCCGGTGAAGCGCCGTAAAGTCTGGGAAGTGAAGCTCCCCGGACTGTGGAACCCGGGCACCCTCACCAGCGCCGGCAACCTGGTGTTCCAGGGACGCACGGATGGCCGGTTCGTGGCCTATGACGCCGCGGACGGCGCGGCTCTGTGGGAGTTCGAGACCGGACTCGGGATCTCGGCGCCGCCCGTGACCTATGAAGTGGATGGCCGCCAATTCGTGTCCCTGCTGGTGGGCTGGGGCGGTGCCGGCACATCCTTCGGTGGCGTCGTCACCGCCCAGCACGGTTGGGCCTATCGCGAGCATCCACGGCGTCTGCTGACCTTCGCGCTGGGTGAAAAGACCGCGCTGCCGCCGTCACCGCCACCGCGCATCCCGACGCCGCTGGTCAAGGAAGATTTCAAGGTGGACCCCATGCTGGTCGATCAGGGGGAAAACCTCTATGTGCGCAATTGCACGCTGTGTCATGGCGGCAGTGCGGTCTCCGGCGGCTATGCACCCGATCTGCGGGCCTCGCCAGTGCCGCTCTATCTCGATGGATTCCACGAAGTGGTGGTGGAAGGCTCGCGCGCGGCGCAGGGCATGCCGGCATTCAGGGAACTGACCCGCGAGGATCTGCTAGCACTCCAGCACTACCTGCGCAGGCAGGCAACCCTGGGCGCAAAGGCCAAGCTCTAGCGCACTGCCTGTCGCTTCCCGGGCAAGCCATGCGGGCCCGCCCTGGGTTTGAATGGCCCGGACCGAGTCACCCGGATTCGGGACCGAGTCGCCCGGATCCAATGGCCCCGGCTCAATAGCCCATCAGCGTTGCATAACGCGCGCGATGAAAACCCGCGTCGCCGTAAATCTGCTGAGCCACGCGAGCGCGCTTCAGGAACAAGCCTATCTCCTCGGCATCGGTCATCCCGATGCCTCCATGCATCTGGACCGCCTCGCTGCTCACCTGTTCGATGAGGTCACAGGCTTTGGCCTTGGCAAGACTCGCCAGCGTCGGGACCTCGGCGGGCGATGAATCGAGCGCCCCCAGGGCCGCGAGGACTGCCGAGCGCGTCAGTTCGAGCTCGCAGTAGAGGAGGGCGGCACGATGCTTCAGTGCCTGGAAGCTGCCAATGGGTACGCCGAACTGTTCGCGCAGCTTGAGGTAGCGCAGCGTGCGCTGGAACGCTTCCTCCGCACTGCCGAGCATCTCTGCGGCGAGTCCGACGCGGCCGGCATCCAGCGCAAATGAGAGTGCCTCCCGCACAGGAGTGCCTGCACCAAGCCGGGCAGTGACAGGCAAGACCACATCATCGAGCTGCACGATCGCCGCATTGCGACTGTCCACCATGCGCAACGCCCGACAGTTAATGCCAGGCGTGCCTGCGGGCACCAGAAAAACGCCAGGCTCCGGGGCTGCATGGCTTGTGACGGGCCCGAGTGCGGCCACCACCAGCAGCAGATCGGCACCCAAGGCCTCCGGTACGAAGCACTTGGTGCCATTGAGCACGTAGCCAGTCGAGCCTTCAGAGGCCAGCGTCCGGCAGGTATCGGGCGAGTGGCGGGGTAGCTCATCGAGCGCCAGCACCGCGCGAATTTCGCCACGCGCGAGGCTTGGCAGCCAGGCCTCCTGTTGCGTCGGACTGCCTGCGCGGAGCAGCAGGCTGGTCGCGACGAGACTGCTGGCGAGCAGTGGTGAAGCCAGCAGCACGCGACCGGATTCTTCCAGGATCTGGCCCATGCCTTTGTAACCGATCGCACTCCCCCCAAAAGCCTCGGGGATCAGCGCACCCGGCCATCCAAGGTTTGCCATCTCCTCCCAGAGCGCATGATCGAACGCTTCGGGTGCGCCTGCATCGCGCAAGGCGCGCAAAGCCTTTACCGGTGAACGCGTGGCAAGAAAATCGGCAGCCGAGGCTTTGAGCAGGGCCTGGGTATCATCGAGGATGAGCATGGGATGAGCCCTCAGTCCGGCAGGCCAAGCACGCGCTTGGCGATTACGTTGAGCTGGATCTCAGAAGTCCCGCCCTCGATGGAGTTCCCCTTGGAGCGCAGCCAGGTGCGACAGGAGGCGAGCTCTTCAGCAGTGAATTCCTCGCCCTCCCAGCCGAGGGCGCGGGTGCCTGCGCATTTGAGAATGAGCTCGAACTTGCGCTTGTTCTGTTCCGTGCCGTAATACTTGAAGAATGAGGACAGCCCACCATTCGCCGTGCCCGCGGCACTTTCCTCGCCCGCTCGCTGGAGTGTGAACTCGAAGGCGCGGTCATTCATCGCATGCCGAGCAACCTCGTCGCGCAGGACGGGATCCTGGATGCGTCCCACTGAGTCTCCGAGGTAACGCTGCGCAATCACCTCGACCGCAGGGATGGCGCCGCCGATCGCGCGCCCGATTCGCGAAATCATGCCGCGTTCGTGCTGAAGCAGTTCCTTGGCGATCGTCCAACCCTCATTGACCTGACCCACGAGCTGCGTCTTTGGCACCTTCACGTCCGTGAAGAAAGTCTCGCAGAAGGCCGAGGCGCCGCTGATGAGCGTGATGGGGCGGGTCTCCACGCCCGGGGTTTGCATGTCCAGCAACAGGAAACTGATGCCGCCCTGCTTGCGTTCGCTCGAAGTCCGAACGAGGCAGAAAATCCAGTCGGAAAGGTGGGCATAGGAGGTCCAGATCTTCTGTCCGTTGACCAGGAAGTGGTCGCCGCGATCTTCGGCTCGGGTCTGCAGGTTGGCGAGATCCGAGCCTGCGCCCGGCTCGCTGTAACCCTGGCACCAGCGTATCTCACCGCGTGCAATGGGTGGCAGGAATGCCTGTTTCTGGGCTTCCGTGCCGTATTTGAGAAGCACCGGGCCAAGCATGCTGATGCCGAACCCGAATAGCGGTTGGCGACAGCCGAGGGCGGACATCTCCGCCTCCAGCACCCGCGCTTCCTCGCTCGAGAGCCCCGCACCACCACAGGCCCGCGGCCAGGTGGGGACGGTCCAACCGCGCTCCGCCATGCGCGTGAGCCACAGCTCAGTATCCGGGTTCTTGAAGCTGGCCCTGCGGCCGCCCCAGCAGCGCTCGTCCTCGGGCATGGGAGTGCGCATTGACGCCGGGCAGTTTGCCTCCAGCCAAGCGCGGGTCTCGCGCTTGAAATCGTCGAGCGGTGACATCGGTTGGTTTCTCCTGCCGCGGAAATCCACAGGTCTGCGAGATACGGAGCGTGACACGAACAGGGCAGGTCGGGTACCCGGTGCCAGCGCCCCCGTCAACCGGGCGGTGGGCTCAGTGCTCTGATCACACTGCCGGTGCGGCCGTTCGGGTGCGCGGGCGGAAGAGGGGCTTCATCAGTTCGAGACAGAGCAGCAACCCAGCGCTGCCCAATGCAAGCAGACCGAGCGGCGCTGGCGCGGGCAGTGTGAAGCCGAACAGTACACGCAACGCGGGGGTGAAAATCACCGCTGCAAGGAGCACCATCAGTACCGACAGCACCGGCCAGAGTGCGGGATTACTGCGCAGCCAGATCTCGGTCAGCTCTGCGCTGAAACGCCGATTCACCGACAGCAGCACCAGATTGCTGGCGACCAGTCCCAGAAAAATCACCGTGCGAATTTCGGCCTCGCCGGTACCCAGGGCGCGTAGCACCGTGTCCAAGGCCAGGAGCATGACGAGGGTGGCAAAGCCTTGGGAGAGACTCCAGGCGAGCAGCCGCCGGTTGAAGATGGGCGACCTTGGATCGCGAGGCTGGCGTTGCATGAGGGCCCGTTCTGGCGGTTCGGCCTCGAACACGATGGAACAGACAGGGTCGACCACCAGTTCCATGAAGACGATATGCAAGGGGCCGAGCAGTAATGGCCACCCCAGCAGCAGCGGGAAGAGAGTGAGCCCTGCAATCGGAATGTGCACGGCGACGATATAGGCCAGTGCCTTGGTCAGGTTGTCGTGGATGCGCCGGCCCAGACGTACGGCAGTCACGATGGAGCTGAAGTCGTCATCGAGCAACACCAGGGAGGAGGCTTCGCGCGCGACATCGGTACCGCGTCCGCCCATGGCAATGCCGATGTGCGCCGCGCGCAGGGCCGGCGCGTCGTTAACGCCATCGCCGGTCATCCCGACCACCGCCCCGGTGCGGCGCAACGCTTCCACAATCCTGAGCTTGTGCCGCGGAGAAACCCGCGCGCAGATGGACACGCGCGCGAGTGCACTGGCCAATTCGTCCTCGGACAGGCGGTCGATGTCCGCACCGGTGAGCAGCTCAGCGGTGGCAGGAAGCCCGGCCTGCTCGCCGATCGCACGTGCCGTCGCGGGGTAATCACCCGTGATCATGAGCACACGAATGCCCGCCTCCCGGCACTCACGCAAGGCTGCGGGAACACTCTCGCGCAGTGGATCGGCAAAGCCAATCAAGCCCATGAAGTTGCAGTCAGCTCCCGTACCCAGCGCTGCCAGGCTGGCGGGCGGTGAGCCTTCCGGCAACCCGGCGCGCGCCGCCGCCAGCACGCGCAGTCCACGGGCTGCCATGGCGTTGAGCTGTGCGTGCAGCTGGTCCTTCTGTGCCTGGTCCAGCCTGCACAGCTCGGCTATGGTTTCTGGTGCACCCTTGAATGTAACCAGGCAGCCACGGTCCGCGGGCCAGGCATGGCCCATGGCAAGCAGTTCGGCGCTCAGGCTGTAGGTCTTCAAGGGGGCACGTGCATCGTCTTCCGGTAGCAGGGTCTGCAGCGCCTGCTCCATGGGGTCGGTCGTGTGGGCCGAGCTGGCGGCCAGCGCACATCGCGCCAGAGAGACCCAGGGCTCATCCAGCGGCTCGCCTGCCTGCCAGCCATCGCTCCGCTCGAGTGTCCGCAACTCGACTACGGCCATGCGATTACGCGTGAGGGTGCCGGTCTTGTCAGTGCAGAGCACGCTTGCAGCACCCAGTGCCTCGATGGTGTCGGGTCTGCGGGTGAGCACCTGATCGCCCGCCAACCGCCGGGCGCCCAGCGCGAGGAAGACCGTCAGCACCACCGGGAATTCCTCGGGCAGCAGGGCCATGGCGAGTGCAATTCCTGCAAGCAGCGCTTCCAGCCAATCGCCGAAACTGAGTCCATGGATCAGAACCACGCACGCACTCAGCAGAAGGCCGAGCACGGCGACCACCCGAACGAGTTGTCGAATCTGCAGGGCCAAAGGTGTCTGTACCGGTGCCATCTCACGCAACAGGGCGCCGATGCGACCCATCTCGCAGCGTACGCCGGTGGCGGTCACTTCGGCGAGTGCGCGCCCCGCCACCACCAGAGTCCCGGCATACACGCAATGCAAGTTTTCATCCGCCGCGCCGGACTGGGCCTCGCGCACGCGCTTCGGCACGGCGACGGATTCGCCCGTCAGCAAGGACTCGTCGACCTCCAGCACCTGTGACTCCAGCAGACTCGCATCGGCCGGCACCCGGTCGCCTTCGGCGAGCACGAGGATGTCTCCGCGCACCAGATCGCGCCCGGCTATGCGGCAGGCCTCACCTTCGCGGATCACCAGGGCGCGTGGACTGCTCAGATCGCGCAGCGCTTCCAGGGCGCGGTCCGTGCGCAGCTGCTGGATGACGGTGATGAACACTGACAGCAGGATGAAGAACAGCAGCAGCAGCGCCTCGCCCTCGTCTCCGAGCAGGAGGTAGACGAGGCCTGCGGCGACCAGCAGGCGGAACATCGGCTCGCGCAGCACTTCCCAGAGCAGTGTCCATACGGCCCGGGGCTTGGCCCGCGGCAATTCGTTGGGGCCGTCCGCGGCGAGCCTGCGGGCCACTTCTTCTTGCGTGAGCCCGGTAATCCGGGTGCTGATGCCGTTCATGGGCTGATCCTAGTACAGTTCACCTGGCACGGTTGGTGTGGTGCGAGATGATCGCCAGCCCACCTTCATCCATCCCCAAGTCGGTCGCGGAGTACCCATGTCACAGCAAGCATCCACCACTGTCGATCAAGCCACCTACTGGAACGAAGGCGGCGGCCGACGGTGGGTATCCAATCTCGATCGCGTCGAACGCATGCTGGCTCCTCTCGCGGATGAACTGGTACGACATGCAGCGCCCCAGCCCGGCGAGGCCGTGATCGACGTTGGCTGTGGTGGCGGACTCACCAGCAAGGCATTCGCCGAGGCGGTGGGCGCTGCGGGCGAGGTTCTGGGCCTCGATGTGTCTGCCGTGATCCTCGAGGTCGCGCGCACCCGGTTTCCGGGGGAGGCCAATCTGACTTTCGTGGAGGGTGATGCGGGCAGCATGCCCTTGCCGTCCGCGCATTACGATTTGATCACTTCGCGCTTTGGCGTGATGTTCTTTCCCGAACCTTTGGCTGCTTTCAGTCACCTGCGGGCCGCACTCAAGCCTGACGGTCGCCTGCGTTTCATCTGCTGGCGTGAGATAGCCTTTAATCCCTGGATGGGACTGGCAGCCTCCACCGCGTTCGAAATCCTGCCGCGTCCCGCGCCGAGCGTACCGAACTCTCCGGGGCCGTTCGGCCTCGCGGACGAGCGCTGGCTGCGGCAGGTGCTGGAGGGGGCGGGATTCCGTGACGTGGAGGCACGCGCCCATGATCGGACGCTGGATCTGGGGCCGCTGGAAGAAGCGGTGGAGCAGATGACGCGGATGGGTCCGGCCGCGCCGGTTTTCGACGAGGCAGATGAGGCGACCCGGGAGCGGGTGCGGATTGCCCTGCGTACCGTCCTTGCACCCCACGTGCGCGAGGGCAGGGTGCAACTTGCGAGCAGTACCTGGCTGGTCAGCGCAAAGCCCTGAGCCGCCTGCACGGCTCAGGGCCTCGATTGGGAGTGGCTACTTCCCGGTGAACACCGGTGGCCGTTTCTCGAAGAAGGCGTTCACGGCTTCCACGTGGTCGTCCGTCCGCTGCACCAGCACCTGCATGGCTGCGGACATCTCCATGATCGCATCGAAGCTCGCCGATACGCCGTCGCGCATCAGACGCTTGGTCATGCGCAGGGCCTGGGGCGGCTGCTGGATGATTTTGGCGGCCAGCGCCTCGGCTTCCGCCATCAGTTGATCATCCGGATACACCTCCGAGACGAGACCCCAGCTGCGGGCGGTTTCCGCATCCACGACATCGCCGGTGAAGTAGAGCTGCGATGCGCGCGACCAGCCGACGATGCGCGGCAAGAGCCATGCGCCGCCGTCACCCGGCAGCAGCCCTATCTTCAGGAAGGTCGCGCCGAACTTGGCGCTGGCGGCCGACAGGCGGATGTCACACAGCGAAGCCACGTCACCACCGAGGCCAATTGCCGGCCCATTGATTGCGCCGACGATGGGCACCTCGATGCTCCACATGGCCTTGATGATGCCGTGGATGCCGCTGCGGTAATGATCACGCAGGCGCAGGTTGTCCACGCCGAACTCACCCGTGCGATCGCGCATGGCCTTGAGATCGCCCCCGGCCGAGAACGCCGAGCCGGCGCCGGTCATGATCACGCAACGGATGTCGAAGTCGTCGTTCACGCGCTTGGCCATGGCATGGAATTGATCGCCGTCGCCGGCGAGACCCAGCGGGTTGCGCTTGTCCGGACGGTTGATGGTCACCTTGGCCACATGGCCCTGTTTTTCAAACAGCAGCAGATCGTCACTCATGTCGGAATGCCTTTCGGATAAGGATGCGTGGAACCGCCTCGCTCAGGCGGTCATGTAGGCCCAGATGCCATCGCCGCCCTCGCGTTGGGCGATGCTGCCAAGGTATTCGCCCCATTCGCCGTGCGCGCCGAATTCAGCGCGCCAGGACCAGAGCCGGCGGGTCAGGAACTGCAGGTCGTACTCGTAAGTGAAACCGATGGCGCCGTGAACCTGGTGACTGAGACGGGTGAGGGGCTCCACCGCCTCGCTGGCCCGGCACTTGGCGGCCGCCAGCTCGAAGCGCGCGTCCCGGCCGGCGGCACCCAGACCGCGCTGCTCGAGGGCCACGCAAGCCGCCATCGCGATGGTATCGACGGATGCCATCTGTCCCGCTATTTCGGCCAGATGATGCTGGATGGCCTGGAACTGCGACAGCTTGCGACCGAACTGTTCGCGGTCCGAAGTGTATTTCACGCTCATCTCGAGACAGGCTGCCGCCGATCCCGCGATCTGCGCACTGCGCAGCAGTGCACCCAGCCAGCGAATTGCGTCCGCCGGCACGCCGGCCGGGCCGCGTGCAAGGATGGGACTGGCCTGCAGGGTGATCTGGTCGCGTGGCTCACGCGCGAGATTGGTCTCAGCTTGGCAACTGCTGCCCTCCTTGCCGAGGACTAGCAGCTCACCTTCCGCAGTGAGGCCCACGAACCAGTCCGCGCGCCGGCCCCACGGCACGCGCCGCTGGATCATGCTCACCGAGCTGCCGGTGATTGCGGCGCCCGGAATTACTGAGGGCAAGAGGCCCGCCACGCCGTCCGGCACGGCGAGGCCTGCGCGGTCGGCCAGATAACCCGCGAGCATCTGCTCCACGACTGGCAGCGGGACCGCATGCTGGCCACAGGCGCGAGCCACGATGAAGCCCTCCACCCAGCCGCCACCCATGCCATCCCGCGCTTCGCTCACCATCACCAGGGGCAAGCCGAGTTCGACACAGGCCTCCCACAAGCCGGCTTCCCAGGGATCGTGTTCCATACGGGTCAGGAGTTCGCGATCAACGCTGTCGGCGAACAGGCGCGAGACGCTGTCTTCGAGGATTTTCTGTGCTTCGTTCATCAGCGTACTCCCAGACCGCGCGCGATGATGCCGCGCAGGATTTCCAAGGTGCCTCCTCTGAGCGAGAAGGACGGTGCCAGCAGCATGAGGTTGCCCAGCACCTGCTGGTAGTCGATGCCGGAATCCGAGAGCGTCGGCTCCATAGCCACCAGTTCCTGTGCGAGGCCCGGCAGACGCTGTTCGAAGTGGCAGCCGAGATCCTTCACCACCGAAGCCTGGAGACTGGGGTCCTTGCCCTCGTTCAACATGCCGGCCACGGACAGCGACATGTTGCGCAGAGTGGCGGCCCAGGCGAGCTCGGCGCCAATCTTGGCGAGTGCGGACGGGCTGGCTTTGCCGTCCAGCACCTTGATCAGCTCCGACAGCAGCAGGAAGCAGGAGAGATAACGCTCGGGTCCGCTGCGTTCGTAGGCAAGTTCGGCGGTGACCTGGTTCCAGCCATCGCCCTCGCGGCCAAGCAGCGCATCGGGAGGCAGCAGCACGTCGACGAAGGAGACTTCATTGAAGTGCCCGCGGCCGGTGAGATCGCGGATCGGGCGCGGTGTGATGCCGCGCACGGTCTTCATGTCGATCAGGAACTGGGACAAGCCCTTGTGTTTCGCCTCCGGCGCGAAGTCGGTCCGGAAAAGCGCGATCATGTGGGTGGCGTTGTGGGCGTTCGAAGTCCAGATCTTGGTTCCGTTCAGAAGCCAGCCGTCCGCCACTTTTTCCGCCTTGCTCTTGACCGAGGCGAGATCCGAGCCGGAATTCGGTTCACTCATGCCGATGGCGAAGCAGGCCTCGCCGCTGGTGATGGCGGGAATGATCGCCTTTTTCTGATCTTCGGTGCCGAGGCGCGCCACCATCAGGCCGCTTTGTCGGTCCGCCACCCAGTGGTAGCCCACCGGCGCGCCGGCCGCGAGCGTTTCCTCCACCACCACATAGCGCTCCAGCGCGCTGCGGCCATGGCCGCCGTACTCCTTGGGCAGAGTCATGCCCAGCCAACCACGGGCGCCGAGCTTGCGACTGAAGGCAGCGTCGGTGCCGTCCCAGGTGTTGCTGCGGACTACGGGGCGGTATGCGCCCAGTTCAGCCTTGAGGAACTCCCGCACTTCCTCGCGCAGGGGCGTGAGTGAAGCGGGCAGCTCGTAGGGCGGGAAACGCAAGGTATCGAGATTCATGACTTATTTTGCTCCTGCCTTGAGGGCATAACTCCAGGCGATATCTGCCAGCTCGCGCACCAGATCCGCATTCTTGGGTGCTTCGCTGCTGGCGGCCGTGCCTTCCTCCACGCGCTTGATGATGCCCTGGTAGATGCAGGCGAGGCGCCACACCGTGTAAGCGGTGTAGAACTCGAAGTGCGGAATCCCGGACCGGCCGGTCAGGGCGCAGTAGCGCGCGATGTATTGCTCCATGGTGGGAATGCCGAGGGCTGGAAGATCGAGGCCGCCGAGGTTGCTCACTTTGTCGCCCATTGTCGGCAGCAGCCAAGGCAGCAGGTGGTAGGTGAAGTCACCCAGCGGATGGCCGAGGGTGGACAACTCCCAGTCGAGCACCGCCACCACGCGAGGCTCGGTGGGATGCATGATCATGTTGTCCATGCGGTAGTCCCCATGCACCAGCGAGGTCTCTTCATTCGCGGGCACGTTGGCCGGCAGCCAGACATTGAGCCGGTCCATGGTCGGAATCTTCTCTGTTTCTGAAACGACGTAGGTCTTGCCCCAGCGCGTGATCTGGCGCGCGAAATAATCCGTGGGCTTGCCGAAACCCTCAAGCCCGAGCTTGCGATAGTCGAGGCTCTGCAACTGGGCGAGCGTGGAAACCATGGAATCATAGATGGCGCCGCGCTCGGCCGGTGCCATCCCTGGGAGACCCATCTCCCACAGCACCCGGCCCTCGACCATTTCCATCACGTAGAACATGGTGCCGATGACGCCAGTATCCTCGCACAGCACGAAGGGCCGGGGCACGGGGAAGCCGG
>Ga0315909_10003045_pt1 | contig 20800 bp, 18 predicted proteins | sample LakEriMetagenome_11_FD_203527 | JGI IMG/M metagenome (GOLD analysis project Ga0315909, IMG submission 203527) | Freshwater fungal communities from buoy surface, Lake Erie, Ohio, United States - Buoy 2 MA125 | ecosystem: Environmental > Aquatic > Freshwater > Lake | place: USA: Lake Erie, Ohio... | reverse complement strand
AACACCACGGTGGTGTCGTCCGATAAAAACACTTTTTTGTCGCTCGGTTGTATGTCCAGTACTTCGGCCAGCAAGGTCGTGAGGTTGGCTTGGTGTCTGAACAAACTTCGCGTGGGTGCCGCAATCGCGGGCGCGGCCAATCCAGCGGTCGCCACTTGGTAGAGCAAAGGCTGAAACAGGTGGTGGTTGGTTTTGTCAATCAGTGTGATGTCAACGTCGGCTTTGGCCAGCGACTTGGCGGCTTCGAGGCCACCGAATCCGCCGCCGATGATGACCACGTGGGGGCGCTTAGCGGGCATGGTTGGCAAGTCTTTGGCGGTGACGCGCGATTTGCGTTGCGACCTGTGACGGCGCAGTGCCGCCCAGGGTTTGGCGGGCATCCAAAGAACCTTTGAGGCTGAGCACCTCAAAAACATCTTGTGCGATGGCCGGGTGAAAAGCTTGCAATTGCGACAGCGGCAGTTGCGATAAATCCAAGCCACTGGCTTGCGCGGCTTTCACTGCGTGCGCGACAGTCTCGTGGGCGTCGCGAAACGGCAAGCCTTTTTTTACCAAGTAGTCGGCCAGATCGGTGGCGGTGGCGTAGCCCTTGCTGGCGGCTTCTTGCATGCGTTGCTTGTTGACTGTGAGACCGCCTTCTTTGGCGCCAGTCGTTGGGTGGGTTTGCCCACCGATCATTTCCGCAAAAATGCGCAACGTGTCTTTGAGTGTGTCCACCGTGTCGAACAGCGGTTCTTTGTCTTCTTGGTTGTCCTTGTTGTAAGCCAAGGGTTGGGCCTTCATCAAGGTGATCAGGCCCATCAAGTGGCCAACCACTCGCCCGGTCTTGCCGCGTGCCAGTTCCGGCACATCCGGGTTTTTTTTCTGCGGCATGATGGAAGAACCCGTGGTGAACCGGTCAGCGATTTGTATGAAGCCAAAGTTTTGGCTCATCCACACAATGAGTTCTTCAGACAACCGACTGATGTGCAACATGCACAGTGTGGCCGCCGAGGTGAACTCGATGGCGAAATCGCGGTCGCTGACCGCGTCCAAACTGTTTTGACAGACTTGGGCCACACCGTGGCTGTCGACCATGCCCAAGCGGCGCGCCACACGTTCGCGGTCTAACGGGTAAGTGGTGCCCGCCAAAGCGGCGGAACCCAGTGGCAGGCAATTGGTGCGCTCGCGCACTTGCGACAAACGCTGTTGGTCTCGCGCAAACATTTCGACATAGGCCAACAGGTGGTGCGCAAAGCTGACCGGTTGCGCCACTTGCAAATGGGTGAAGCCGGGCATGATGGTGTGGGTGTGTTGTTCGGCCACTTCCACCAAAGCCGATTGCAAAGCGCTGAGCAGCGCATCGATCGCGTCAATTTCACCGCGCAACCACAGGCGCACATCGGTGGCTACTTGGTCATTGCGACTGCGCCCGGTGTGCAGACGCTTGCCCGCGTCGCCGACCAATTGAGTCAACCGCGCTTCGATGTTCAGGTGAACGTCTTCCAGTTCCAGCTTCCACTCGAACTGGCCGCTTTCAATGTCAGCGGTGATGTGTGCCAGCCCCTTTTGAATATCGGCCCAATCTTGTGCGCTGATGATGCCTTGGGCATGGAGCATGTCGGCATGCGCCAGACTGGCTTCTATATCGGCGCGCCACAACCGCTGGTCGAAAAACACACTGGCGGTATAGCGTTGTACCAATTCGCTCATGGGCTCAGAGAACAGGGCGGACCAAGCCTGGGATTTGCGGTCTAGCGAGTTGGAAGAAGTCATGCGGGCATTTTAGGTGCGGGCCACCAAGGCGAGCCAACGCAGAGCTTCATAGGAAATAGGGTCAGCAAATGGCGCCTCGTCAAAGCTTGGGCAAATGATCGGCAAGTTTGTAAGCCTTTTGAAGGTGCGCCAATGCTAAATTCATGACACACCCTAGACAGGGGCAACTCAAGGGAGATATCGGTCATGTTGAAAATAGTTTTAGGGTTTGTCGTGTTTGCGGCTTTGTCCTTGTTTGTGATTTTCAAAGCAGGCGACAAAGTGGACATGGGCGGTGAAAAGCATGGTGCGGAAGCAGTGCATGTGCCTGAAGATTCCAAGCCTGTCGCCGCACCTGCATCAGCAGCTGATACGCCAACTGCGCCTGCCGCGCCTGCGGCCGCCCCGGCGCCGGCTGGCAAATAAGCCTTTGCCTCTCAAGGCCTCAGTTCAAAGGCCGTCTCTTGACCCAGCGAATCCGGTGTACTTGCTGAAGCGAAGTGTCAGCCGGTGTTGCGCAACCCCGCCGCGATGCCATTGATGGATAAATGGATGCCACGTTGCGCCCGTTCGTCGCTGGTGCCCGCGCGGTATCTGCGAATCAGTTCGACTTGCAAATGGTGCAAGGGATCGATGTAGGGAAAGCGGTGTTTGATCGACCTGGCCAAAGAAGCGTTGTTGGCCAAACGCTGTTTGTTGCCGGTGATCCATTGCAAGGCTTCTGAAGTGCGTTGCCATTCGGTTTCAATGGCTTTGAAGATTTTTTTTCGCAGCTTCGCGTCTTCCACCAATTCGGCATAGCGTGACGCCAGCGCCAAATCGGATTTCGCCATCACCATGTCCATGTTGGAGAGCAAAGTGCGGAAAAAGGGCCATTCTTTGTGCATGCGGCGCAGCATGGCCAATGCTTGTGCGCGAGACAGCGTGGGGTGGTCATCTAAAAATGCATGTACCGCAGAGCCAAAGCCCAACCAACCGGGCAAGGTCAAGCGGCACTGGCCCCAACTGAACCCCCAAGGAATGGCCCGCAGGTCTTCGATACGCTGCGACGGTTTGCGCGAGGCTGGACGCGAACCGATGTTCAAGCCAGCGATTTCACGCAACGGTGTGGCTTGAAAAAAATAGTCGCTGAACCCTGGTGTGTTGTAGACCAGTGAACGGTAAGCGTTCATGCTGTGCTGAGACAACTTTTCAGCCGCTTCGATGAAACTTCGCGGCGCACGCCGCTGGGCCGGCAGCAAGCTGGCTTCAAGCGTGGCGGCGACCAGCGTTTCCAGGTTGCGGCGTCCCAGCATCGGGTTGGCGTATTTGGAATTGATCACTTCGCCTTGTTCGGTCAAACGAATTTGACCGCGCACCGTGCCAGGGGGTTGCGCCAAGATCGCGTCAAAACTGGGGCCACCGCCTCGGCCTACCGTGCCGCCGCGACCGTGGAACAAACGCAAGGTGATGCCGTGCAATTCTTCCAAGGTGTTGAACACATCGACCAAGGCAATTTCCGCCTGGTAAAGAGACCAATTGCTGGTGAAGATACCGCCGTCTTTGTTGCTGTCTGAATAGCCGAGCATGATGTCTTGTTCGCTGCCACTGCGGGCCAGCAGCGCCGCTATACCGGGCAACGCAAAATAGTCGCGCATGATTTGCGGTGCATGTCGCAGGTCTTCGATGGTTTCGAACAACGGCACTGCAATCAATTCAGCTTTGGCGTCGCTGTTTTGGCTGCCTTGCAACAAGCCGGTTTCTTTTTGCAACAACAGCACCTCTAACAAATCGCTGACGGTTTCGGTGTGGCTGATGATGGCGTGGCGAATCGCGTCAGCGCCGTGTTGTTGGCGTATGCGTTTTGCGGTCTCAAAGATCGTCAATTCAGACACGGTGTGAGCGCTGTAACCGTGGCCGGGAATACGCAAGGGTCTGGGGTCGTTCAAGGCTTGCAACAAAACCGCTTGCCGTTTTGCTTCGTCTTGCTTCAAATATTGGGGTTCAATGCCAGCCGCTTTGAGCAATTCAGCCACCACCAATTCATGCTGGTCTGAACTTTGGCGCAAATCGATGGTTGCCAAGTGAAACCCGAACACCTGAACCGCGCGCATCAGCGGTCGCAATCGCGGCAAGGCCAAAGCTTGCGCATGTTGTTCGCTCAAAGATTGGTTGAGCACTTGTAAATCGTGCAGAAATGCATCGGCATTCGGGTAGGGGTGCTGCGGCGGCAATGCGTGGCGTGCGGCTTCTTTGCCGGTCAGGTGCAGCAGGCTGGCAGCCAATCGTGCATAGATGAATGTCAAACTGCGTCTGTAAGGTTCGTCTTGGCGGTGTGCATTGGTGTCTGGCGATGAATCGGCCAGCGCTTGCAATGCTTTAGGCACACCCACCAACATCGCAGAGGTGGACAACTCACCACCCAGCCAATGCACTTCAGTCAGGTAGTGGCGCAACACCACTTCGCATTGGCGCTTCATGGCCAAGTCAAGCGTGTCTGCATTGACATTCGGGTTGCCGTCACGGTCGCCACCCATCCATTGGCCCATGCGAAAGAACGAAGCAATCGGTTGCCCGCCCAATTCGTTTTCCAAATCGGCATACAGCTTGGGAATTTCTGCCAAAAAAGTCGATTCGTAATACCCCATGGCGTTTTCAATTTCGTCGGCCACGGTCAATTTGGTGAACCGCAGCAAGCGCGTTTGCCACAGTTGCAAAACGCGGGCGCGCACCAGGTGTTCGAGTTGCGCCAGTTGGCGAGCGCTGGTCGCGTCTTGGCCGCGAGAGACGATGTCATCGCGGGCTTGCAAGCATGCTGCGATGCCGCGTTCCGCATCCAAAATACTTTTGCGTTGCACCTCGGTCGGGTGCGCGGTCAGCACGGGGGAAATATAGGCATGTTCCAGCGCTTGGCGAATGGCTTTGGGGCTGACCCCAGCGGTTTTGAGTTTGCCCAAGGAAGATGCCAGACTGCCCGGGTGCACATCACCGGCGCGGTCATGTGCTTGTTGGCGGCGGATATGGTGTTGGTCTTCGGCCAAGTTGGCCAAATGGCTGAAATAGGTGAAGGCGCGAATGACACTCACGGCTTGGTCGCTGCTCAGTGAGGCCAACAGTTTTTTCAAAGCGGTTCCGGCTTGGGTGTCTGCATCGCGCCGAAAAGCCACCGACAAGCGGCGAATTTGTTCCACCAATGCAAACGCTTTGTCGCCTTCTTGCTCGCGGATGATGTCGCCTAATATGCGGCCAAGCCAACGGATGTCGTCGACCAACGGTCTTTCGTGACTGGATAAAGCGGGGGAGGAAAACTTGCGTGAGGTCGAACGTTGGGGCTTGGGAGTCATGTGAAAAATCTGCTGGTTATAGAGGGAAAACCACGAGATGCGTGCATGCTAGCATCGACCTGACCTATCAGTAGACGGCCTTTGGTCATTAGTTTTGAGCACACCACATCTCACGATTGCGACGCGCGAAAGCCGCTTGGCCTTATGGCAAGCGCACCATATGCAAGACCTGCTTCGTGCACGCGGTTGCCAAGTCGACATACTCGGCATGACCACCCAAGGCGACCAAATCCTTGACCGCTCACTCAGCAAAGTTGGCGGCAAAGGTTTGTTTGTCAAAGAACTCGAAGTGGCCCTGGAAGAAGGGCGCGCCGATTTGGCGGTGCACTCTCTCAAAGATGTGCCCATGGACATGCCTGAAGGCTTTGAATTGGCCTGCGTCATGGAACGCGAGGACCCCAGAGACGCATGGGTGTCATCCCAATTTGCAAGCTTGCAAGATTTGCCCATGGGTGCGGTGGTGGGCACCTCAAGTTTGCGTCGCACGGTGTTGCTGCGCCATTTGCGCCCCGATTTGCAGATTGAGCCATTGCGCGGCAACTTGGACACGCGCTTGCGCAAATTGGACGAAGGCCACTATGCGGGCATTGTGTTGGCTGCTGCCGGTCTCAAGCGCTTAGGTCTGGGCGAACGTATTCGGCATATTTTTGACACCCAAGACATGTTGCCTGCCGCTGGTCAAGGCGCATTGGGTATCGAAATTCGCGCAGCGCGTGGCGATGTGCGCAGCGTGTTGCAACCACTGGCGCACCACACCACCTGGTTGGCTGTGGCGGCTGAGCGTGCTGTCAGCCGTGCCATGGGCGGCAGTTGTTCTATGCCACTGGCAGCCCATGCCGTGTTGCATGGCAACTTGCTGGATTTGCATGCCGCTTGGGGCAACCCCGATTTGAGCAGCACCACCTTGGTTCGGGCGCACAGCCAAGGTGAAGTTTCCACATTGGAAGAAGCAGAAGCCCTCGGCTTGTCGGCGGCACGCCAACTTCGGGCGCAGGGAGCCGGTTGATTGGGACACGGGCGCCGTGTCATATTGACCCGTCCGAGCAGCGACAGCCAGGCGTGGGTCAGCGGCTTACAAACAGCGGGTCACAGCGTGTTGCATTGGCCACTCATAGACATAGCCCCTGTACCCAACAGCTTGTCCATGGCTGACATGGTGGCAAGCGCAGGCAGTTGCCATGCCATCATGTTTGTCAGCCGCAATGCGGTCACACATGCCGTGGCAGCGGGTTTACAACTGGTCAATGAACACGGCCCGCGTTATTGGGCGACGGGCCCAGGCACTCGCCAAGCTTTGTTGGATGCCGGTGTGCCAGCGGCCCGCATTGACGCGCCGCCTGCCGATGCCGTTCAATTTGACACCGAAGCCTTGTGGCAACAGGTCCAACCCAGTTTGCAGGCCAAACAAGTGGTGTGGATATTGCGAGGTGCAGATGCAAACAACGCCGAATCGGCGATGGAAGGTGTGGGACGCGACTGGTTGACGCAGCAGCTGCGCCAGCTTGGAGTGACAGTGAAAACATGGGCGGTCTACCAACGGGTTTGTCCGCGCTGGGACACGGCGCAAGTCTCCCAAGCCACGGCTGCGGTCAGTGATGGCAGTGTGTGGGTATTCACCAGTTCTCAAGCGATTACCCATTTGAAGCACCTGCTGCCAAGCGTGCCTTGGCACAACGCCAAGGCGATCGCCACCCACGACCGCATCGCGCAAGCGGCGAGGCAACTGGGCATTGCGCAGGTGGTGGTTTGTAAACCTGCGGTGGGGGCAGTGCTGTCGTCATTAGAATCGCTGGCATGAGCAGTGCCCCAGACAAAGCCCCCCTTCCATCCACTGCAACCCCACCCTCTTTCTTGCGCATGACAGGTTGGCGTCAAAGGTGGCCATGGTTGACGCTGGTGTTGGTGGTGTTGTGCGCACTGGCTTGTTTGCAGCTGTGGATCAAGCTCTCCACCATTCAAGAACAGTTGGCGCGGCAAAGTGCAGATGCCACGCAGATGTCTGTGCAGGCCAACGGACTGGCCAAACGCGCCGAAGAAATCACCCAGGAAACAGCTGCCAAAGTCTCTTTGCTGGATTTGCGCTTGAATGAAGTTGCGTTGCAACGCACCCAACTCGAAGAATTGATACAAAGTTTGTCGCGTTCACGCGATGAAAACTTGGTGGTAGATATCGAATCCGCGTTGGGCTTGGCGCAACAACAAGCCGAATTGACCGGCAGTGTGCAGCCCATGCTGGCCGCTTTGCAAACCGCACAAAAGCGTTTGTCCAAAGTACCGCAACCCCGACTGGCCCCTGTGTTGCGCGCCATACAACTCGATATCGATAGGCTGCAATCGACCTCCACCACAGACATCCCAGGCTTGTTGATCCGCATGGATGAATTGGTGGTGCTGGTCGAAAACCTGTCGTTGGCCAATGCAGTCGGCCCGGCCAACCGCGCCGCACAGGCCATACAAACCAAGTCCATGCCCTCTTGGGCGCTCATTTGGCAAAACAAAGACTGGTCAGGCATGGGCCAACGCCTGTGGTCCGAGGTGTCAGGCTTGGTGCGTGTCAGCCGCATCGAACAACCGGACGCGGTGATGTTGTCGCCTGAGCAAGGGTTTTTTGTGCGCGAAAACCTGAAATTGCGCTTGCTCAATGCCAGACTCGGTTTGCTGTCTCGCCAAATGGCATCAGCCCGCAACGATCTGGCATTGGCCGAGCGCGAGCTGACCCAATTTTTTGACCTCAACAACCGCCAAGGCCAAACCGCCAAGTCCTTGATGAAGCAAGTGCAGTCGCAAATGCTGCAAACCACCCTGCCGCGCTTAGACAGTTCTTTGTCAGCGCTGGCCACCGCAGCGGCAGGGCGCTGATATGCGTTGGTCTTTGTGGTTGCTGGCGCTGTTTGGAGTGGCCGTGGCTGCGGCACTTGGATTGAGCTTGCAGTCAGGTACCGTCACGGTATTTGTGGCGCCTTACCGGGTAGACCTGTCGCTCAATTTGGTGGTGATTGGTTTGCTGATCGGTTTTGTGTTGTGCTACGCCGCTTTGCGTGGCGTGCTGGGTTTCATGGAATTGCCGGCTCAAGCACGCAGATGGCGTTCGCAACAAAGAGAACGGGCTGCGCAGCAGGGCTTGCTCCATGCGATCGTGATGTGGATGGCCGGGCGTTTTTTGCGCTCACGCAAAGCGGCGTTGCAGGCTTTGGCACAGGTCGAGCAATTGCTGTTGCATGGTGATACCCCCCACCAACCGGCGTGGCGACTCATGCGCAGCCTGCTGCATTTGCTGGCTGCCGAAAGTGCCCATGCCTTGCGTGACCAGACGGCCCGTGACGGGCATTTTCAGCAGGCGTTAAACCATGACATAGGCGTGCGGGTTGACCAACGGCTGGAGTTGCGAGATGCCGCCTATTTGAATGCCACGCGCTGGTCTTTGCATGACCGCGACAGCCAGCAAGCCCAGCAGTTTTTGTCACAGTTGCCGCTGGGCGTGTCGCGCCGCACGGTGGCCTTGCGTTTGCGCCTGAAAGCTGACCGGCTGGGACAACAACATTTGCCCGCTTTGGACACGGCGCGGTTGTTGGCCAAACACGGTGCGTTTTCCGCGTCTGCGGCCCGCAGTTTGTTGCGGGGCTTGGCCATCGCGTGTTTGGATGAATGCCATGACAGCAGCCAGTTGCAGTCGAGTTGGGCCTTGTTACAACCGGATGAACGCAGCATGGCAGACATTGCCTTGCACGCGGCGCAGCGTTTGTTGGCGTTGCGCGGCGATCCCCAACTGGCATTGAAATGGTTGACCCCCGTGTGGCAGCAGATGGCCAATGCCGACGACTCATTGGCCAGCACTCAGCGACAAAAGCTGGTGCAAGTACTGTCGGATGCGTTGCACGAGATGGAACCGGACAGCGAATGGTTGGCCCGTGTAGAACAAGCGCGGTTGGTCAACCCGCGCAGTTTGGAATTGCAATACTTGAGCGGCATGGTGTGTGTGCGCCACGGTTTGTGGGGCAAAGCCCAGCAAATGCTCGAGCAAGTTGCGCCCCGATTGACATCACCCATGCTGCAGCGCCAGGCTTGGCGTGCGTTGGCCGAGTTGGCCGAAAACAAAGGCGATACCGCACAGGCCCTGGCCTGCTGGAAGTTGTCGGCCAAGGTGTGACCGACAACGACCCGCAGCCCATTGGTGGGTTACGGGTTGTGGCTTTCTTCAAACGGCATGTGCAATTGCGACAAATCGCGTTTGGTTTCCACCAGAATCAGCGGGCCTTCTTCTAACACCAAGGGGGCAGGACGCTCGCGCGGCACATGGACTGGGCGTGGCTCGGCAGCTATCGCGGCTTGGATCAGGGCCACGCGCTCTGGGTTGGAATTGATCCATTCCAAACCGCTGGACTGCGCCACCTGTTGCAACTGCACCATGGGCAATGTGAACGCACTGACCTTGGGCATGGATTGGGCGGCAGCCACGGGTGTTGGTGCGTTCACCTGTTCAGGGTGGACAGGTGCATGGCTGCTTTCTGAGGCCTGCAGGTTGCTGGCAGCGTCAGACTGACCGGCTCTGGATTGGCGTTCACGGCCTGGGCGTTCACGGCCTCGGCGTTCGCGCCGTTCATGGCCACGCTCGCCTTGAGGCGACACAGGTTGCGCATCGTCTGAACGCTGTTCGATGGTTGCAGGCTGGTCGGGTTCTGTGGCGTGAATGGCTTCTTCCGTTTGGTTATTAGCCTCAATGGCAGTGTTTGGCGCAGAACGCTCGCCACGGCGCGAACGGGGGCGTCTGCCGTCACCGCGTTCACGGCCTTGGCGCGGCGGTCTGTCGCCGTGGGCGTTGTCTGCTGCTTCAGCGGGTGGGGTTGAGGCGTCTGGCTGGCCACTTTCATCCAAACGGGGCTCTTGGCGTGGGCGCTCTGGGCGTTCACCACGAGCGTTTCGGCTGGTGCGGCCTTCGGGGCGTTCACCGCTGCGCGCATCGGATTTGTCGGTGCGTTCTGTGCGACCTTCGCCTCGTTCTGCACGATCGCCGCGACGACCACCACGGCGGCCATCTTGCGAGCCTCTGCCAGATGAGCGGCTGTCGCTGCGTTCGCCAGGTTTGGGAGTGCCACGGGCAGCGTCTGCAGCCGGTGCGGCAGGCGCTGTGTCGCCACCGAACAATCCTTTGAGCCAGCCGAAAAAGCCTTTTTCTGCCGGGGCAGATGCTGGCGCTGTTGGCCGAGTGGCGGCTTGGCGGGCTTCGGGCGCACGGGCTGGACGCGCTTCAGCAGCAGGCGCCGGCATGTCGGGCAACACGCCTTTGATGACCGGAGACTGGCGATTGGTGGGTTCTTGTGAACGCCGTGTGACCGCGGTCGGGTCTTCGATGTCCTCGGCCATTTTGTAGCTGGCTTGGATGCTGTCCAAGCGCGGATCGTCGTGCTTGAGGCGCTCGAGTTTGTAGTTCGGTGTTTCCAGCCCTTTGTTGGGAATCAGCAGCACATGGGTGCGTTGCTTCAATTCGATCTTGGCGATTTCGGGACGTTTTTCGTTCAACAGAAAAGAAGCCACTTCCACCGGCACTTGGGCGTGCACGGCGGCGGTGTTTTCTTTCATCGATTCCTCTTGGATGATGCGCAAGATTTGCAACGCCGAGCTTTCGGTGTCGCGCACATGGCCGGAGCCGCCACAACGTGGACACGGAATAGAGGCACCTTCGGAGAGGGCCGGGCGCAAGCGCTGGCGGCTCATTTCCATCAAACCGAATTTGCTGATCGTGCCGAATTGCACCCGGGCACGGTCTTGGCGCAACGCGTCGCGCAAACGGTTTTCCACCTCGCGGCGGTTTTTTGATTCGTCCATGTCGATGAAGTCGATGACGATCAGGCCGCCCAAGTCGCGCAAGCGCATTTGGCGCGCCACTTCATCGGCGGCTTCGAGGTTGGTGCGGGTGGCGGTTTCTTCAATATCGCCGCCTTTGATGGCGCGTGCCGAGTTGACGTCCACCGACACCAGCGCCTCGGTGTGGTCGATCACGATGGCGCCGCCAGAGGGCAAGGTCACGGTGCGGGCGTAGGCCGATTCGATTTGGTGCTCGATTTGAAAACGGCTGAACAACGGCGTGTCATCGCGGTAGCGTTTGACCCGTGCCGCATGTTCTGGCATGACATGCGCCATGAATTGCTGTGCTTGGTCGTAGATGTCATCGGTGTCGATCAGGATGTCGCCGATGTCGTTGTTGAAATAGTCACGGATGGCGCGAATGACCAAACTCGATTCTTGGTAAATCAAAAACGCGCCTTTGCCGCCTTTGGCCGCACCGTCGATCGCTGCCCAGAGTTTGAGCAGGTAGTTCAAATCCCATTGCAATTCGGGGGCGCTGCGGCCAATGCCTGCGGTGCGGGCGATGATGGACATGCCATTGGGGTATTCGAGCTGGTCCATGGCTTCTTTGAGCTCGGCCCGGTCATCGCCTTCGATGCGACGGCTGACGCCGCCGCCGCGCGGGTTGTTGGGCATCAGCACCACATAGCGGCCAGCCAGTGAAATGAACGTGGTGAGCGCCGCGCCCTTGTTGCCGCGTTCTTCTTTTTCCACTTGTATCAGCAGTTCCTGGCCTTCACGGATCACGTCTTGGATACGCGCTTGGGAAGCAGACACGTTGCTGGAGAAATATTGCTTGGAGATTTCTTTGAAGGGCAAAAAGCCGTGGCGTTCTTCGCCGTAGTCGACAAAACAGGCTTCCAGTGAGGGCTCGACGCGAGTGACGACGGCTTTGTAAATATTGCCTTTGCGCTGTTCGCGGCCTTCGATTTCGATTTCGTAGTCGAGCAATTTTTGCCCGTCGACGATGGCCAGGCGGCGTTCTTCAGCTTGCGTGGCGTTGATAAGCATCCGTTTCATGATGCGTTCCTTTTCTTGCGTTACAACACAGGTCCTTCGCGGACCAACGATGCCGTGGGCCTATGCAGGTAACGGGAAAAGAAATACCGAGCAGCCTCGCGCCGACCCGTCGCTCAATGGCGACGTCGGGCGGGAGGCGGGTGGATGCGAGCGAGTTGAAGTCGAACGGGCATGGCAAAAGATGCCAGCGGGTTCCAGCTGAAACCTGTTGAGACGGTGCGTGAAACGCGCAAAGTCGCTGCTGGCAACAGCCAGAGCATGCACATTTTGAAGAGCACCCAAATCAGGTTCATGTGTTTCGTCAATCTCACTGTGTTCCTTGCAGGCTCACAACACACCTGCAATGGTGGTATTTCGTTTCAGCGTTTTCCAAGGCATGGGCTTGTGCGTGGCCACAGCGCAGACCGCAATGGGGCGGTAAGACTTGCGGCGGCCACATCGGGCATCGACCTCTCAGTGCAGGTAGGACGTGCTCTAATCTCTTATTCAAATCAAGCACTTAGAACCGGACACTGGTGAAACAGATTATAGACACACCTCCGTCAGCCACGGCAGCGGCCGTCAAGACCTTGTTGGTCGATGAGGAATCCGCCGGTCAGCGCTTGGATAATTTTTTGATTCGCCAGTTGAAAGGCGTGCCCAAAACCCATGTTTACCGCATCATCCGCACCGGTGAAGTGCGGATCAACAAAGGGCGTGTGAACGCCGACACCCGGGTGCAAACCGGCGATTTGGTGCGCGTGCCGCCAGTGCGGGTGGCCTCGGTAGACATCAGCGCGCCGGTCGCGCCCGGTCGTGAATTTCCAGTGTTGATGGAAGACGAACAAATGATGGCCATCGACAAACCGGCTGGCGTGGCGGTGCACGGTGGCAGCGGCGTGAGCTTTGGCGTGATCGAACAATTGCGCCAAGCACGCCCCGGCGCACGCATGTTGGAATTGGTGCACCGGCTCGACCGCGACACCTCGGGCGTGTTGCTGGTGGCCAAAAAACGCAGTGCGCTCACCCGTTTGCAAGACCAGTTCCGCGACCGCGAAACCGGGAAAACCTACCTGGCCATGGTCAAAGGGCAATGGCCATCGAACAAAAAAGTCATCGACTTGCCATTGCAGCGGTATTTGCTTGCCAACGGCACCGGTGAAGGCGAGCGGCGTGTGCGCATTGCCGCCAAGGACGACGCCAACGCGCAGCGCGCCATCACTTTGGTGCGGGTTTCGCGGTTGGTTGGGGACTACAGCTTGCTGGAAGTCACCATCAAAACCGGGCGCACCCACCAAATTCGGGTGCATTTGGCCAGCCAAGGCTATCCCATCATCGGCGACGACAAATACGGTGACTTTGAGTTGAACAAACGGTTGGCAGCCCAAGGCATTAAACGCATGTTTTTGCATGCTTGGCGGTTACAGTTCGTGCATCCCCAGACTGGGCGCAGCGAAACCGTTGAGGCTGGCTTGCCCCAGGAACTCCAACACTTCATAGACCATGTCCAACCCCCTGCGCCCACGCCGATTTGATTTGATCGCTTTTGACTGGGACGGCACGCTCTACGACTCCACCCGCATCATTGTTCGCTGCATCCAAGCGGCGGTTGTCGATGTCGGCGGGCAGCGCCCCAGCGATGAACAAGCCTCTTATGTGATTGGCATGGCCCTGATGCCTGCACTGGCGCATGCCGCACCGGATGTGGCCAAAGACAAATACCCCCTGCTGGGCGAGCGCTACCGGCACCACTATGCCCAGCACCAGGATGATTTGTCGTTGTTCGAAGGCATTTTGCCGATGCTGCAAGCCTTGCGCGATAAGCAACATATCCTCACCGTGGCCACTGGCAAAAGCCGCAAAGGCTTGGACGATGCGTTGCAACAGGTCGAATTGCGAGGCATGTTTGAGGGTTCACGCACCGCCGATGAAACTGCTGGCAAACCGAACCCTCGCATGTTGCACGAATTGATGGCCGAATTCGGTGTGGCGCCAGAGCGCACTTTGATGATTGGTGACACCACCCATGATTTGGAGATGGCGCACAACGCCGGGTGTGCCAGCGTGGCCGTGAGCTATGGCGCACACGGTACGTCTGACTTCGGCCGCTGGCAACCCTTGGCCGTGGCGCACACCGTGGCCGAGTTGCATGATTGGCTGAGCGAACATGGATGATCAAGCCATTCCTTTGTGCAACAGCCAAGACCTGCAAGACAGTGGCTTGGCCGTGCCATTTGATGTGGTGTATGCGGGCCAGACTTGTCGCGCTTTTGCTGTGCGGTTTGAAGGCCAAGTGCAGGCCTATCTGAACCGTTGTACCCACGTGGCCATGGAAATGGATTTTCAGCCCGACCGGTTTTTTGACACCGAAGGGCGTTGGTTGCTTTGCGCCACCCACGGCGCCACCTACGCCCCGCAAACCGGCGAATGTGTTGGCGGGCCTTGTCGGGGTAGTCTGGTGAAAATTAACCTGAGTGAAAGCCAGGGCGTGGTGCACTGGCATACTGCTTACAACCTCAAGCCTTTGGAATTTTGAACATGCAAGAAGAACAAACACCGCCCACGCAAGACACGGGCACCGTTTCAACGCCCACCGCCAGTGCGCACCCCGCCAGCGCCTCCACCGCCGGTGCACCCACTGCTGACAAAAACAGCCAATGGGAGCGCGACACCTTGGAGCGGTTGGTGATGGCACAAATCAATGAACAACGCGCTGCACGACGCTGGCGCATTGGCTTTCGTATGTTTTGGATATTGCTGCTGTTGGGGGTGATGTGGTTTTCTTTTTACCATGGCAGGAACGTGGCCAACACGCCCAACCCGACGGCACACACGGCATTGATTGAAATCAAAGGCGAAATCGATACCGATGCGAATGCCAATGCCGAATGGATCATCGATTCCATGCGCCAGGCGTTTGAAGACGAGGGTTCGCAGGCGGTGGTGCTGCGCATCAATTCGCCCGGCGGCAGTCCTGTGCAAGCGGGCATGATCAACGACGAGATCAAACGTTTGAAGGCCCTGCACCAAAAGCCGGTGTATGTGGTGGTTGAAGAAACCTGCGCCTCTGCGGCTTATTACATCGCAGCAGCCTCCGACAAAATTTACGTGGACAAGGCCAGCATCGTCGGCAGCATTGGGGTGCTGATGGATGGTTTTGGATTCACCGGCTTGATGGACAAGGTGGGGGTTGAGCGGCGTTTGATGACGGCTGGCGAAAACAAAGGCTTTTTAGACCCGTTCAGCAACCCCACCAAAACCCAAAAAACCCATGCCCAATTGTTGCTGGACCAAATCCACCAGCAGTTCATTTCGGTGGTGCGTGAGGGCAGGGGCGAGCGGCTCAAAGATGCACCTGAAATATTCAGCGGACTGTTTTGGAGCGGCCAGCAAGCCATTGAACTCGGATTGGCCGATGGTTATGGCACCTTGGACAGTGTGGCGCGCGATGTGGTCAAAGCAGAAGATATCGTCGACTACACCCGCCAAGACAACGTGGCTGAACGCTTGGTCAAGCGTTTTGGTGCGGCCATGGGCGAGGCCATGGTGAAAACCTCTTTCTCTTGGGTGCCACAGTTACGCTGACCCCGCATCAAGGCCCAAAGGCAAACACCACCGGCGTGTGTTTGTCGAGCTCGCCGGGGTTTTTTCGCCAGTCCGCCACGCGCTTGCTGACGGTTTGCATTTGCGGCAAGCTCAGGTTGCTGCTGCGACACAAGCGGGTATGGGCTTGTAGATGGCCGAGCAAGGCCTGCCACAGCGCTTGGTTGCGGTAAGGCGTTTCAATGCACAGTTGTGTTTCACCTGTTTTGAGCGCATGTTTTTCAAGTGTTTGTATGCGTTGGGCGCGTTCTGCAGTGTCTTGCGGCAAGTAGCCTACAAATGCAAATTGCTGACCGTTCAAGCCACTCGCAGACAAGGCCAGCAATAAAGAAGACGGTCCCACCAACGGAATGACTTCAACGCCCGCGTCATGGGCTGCGCGCACCAGCGAAGAGCCCGGATCGGCCACGGCCGGCATGCCCGCCTCGCTCACCAAACCCATGTCGTGGCCGGCCAACGCGTTTGCCAGCAAGCCGCTGGTGTCAACACCGGCCGCATGGTCGCCTTTTTTGTGAACCAGTCTGGGCAATTCCACCAACTGCTGCGACTGCAATGGGGTTTTCAACGGACACACCGCATCGATGCGTTTGAGCAATGCACGTGTAGATTTCGCGTTCTCGCACACCCAATGGGACAACTGGGAAGCTGTTTGCAAGGTGTGCAGGGGCATGACATGCGACAGCGGCACTTGCGTCTCGCACATGAAATCCAGCGGCGCGGGCACCAAAAACAAACGCCCCAAGCTGCGAATGGCCGTAGACATCCTGCTCAGTCCAGCAAAGGGATACCTGCCGCGCGAAGCAAGCGGCAGGTATGTATCAAGGGCAATCCGACCAAAGCGCTGGGGTCTTCGTTGTCAATGCTCTCCAGCAGCGCGATGCCCAGTCCCTCGCTCTTGGCGCTGCCAGCGCAGTCGTAAGGTTGTTCAGCCTGCAAATAGGTTTCGATGGCTTGGTCACTCAAACGCCTAAACCGCACCTTCACTGGCGACAACGCCTGATGGGCAAAACCGGCTTCCAAACACACCACCGCCACCGCGGTTTGGAACACCACGGTGCGGCCCTGCATGCGTTGTAATTGCAGAACAGCCCGCGCATGGTTGCCCGGCTTGCCCAAAGGTTCACCGTCCAAGTCGGCCACTTGGTCCGACCCGATCACCACAGCTTGTGGGTGTAATTCAGCCACAGCACGCGCTTTGGCCATGGCCAGTCGCTGCGCCAAAGCTGGCGGACTCTCCGCGGCCAAGGGGGTTTCATCGACCTGTGGGGCGACCACTTCAAATGGCAAGCGCAATCGCTGCAGCAACTCGCGTCGGTAGACCGAGGTGGACCCCAAGATCAGGGGGCGGTGAAGGTTGACCATGCTCATGCAACCCATTCTCTTACACTGCCCGACATGACAAACGATTGGAATATCAGCGCTTTGGACATGCCGCGATTTATCGAATTGGCCGTGCCGTGCCGCTGGCAAACGGCCCTGAGCAGCTTGCCGCGCGTGCATGCCTTGTGCGAGGGCGATGTGTCGGTGGACCCCGGTTTGCAGTGCGATTGGTCGATGCTGGCTCAGACCCGCGGCAACGGGCCCAGAGCACAAAACTGGCTGCATCTGCAAGCTGGGTTGACTTTGACGCAGCGCTGTCAGCGTTGTCTCGAACCCATGGCCGTGGCTTTGGCTGTCGATCGCTGGTTCCGTTTTGTGGCGGACGAGGCCACGGCTTTGGCCGAAGACGACGCTTGCGAAGAGGATTTGCTGGCCATGTCCAGTGAATTCGATGCTTTGAATCTGCTGGAGGACGAACTTTTGCTGGCCATGCCGCTGATCATCAGCCACAGCAGTTGCCAACCCCCGCCCAGTAAAGCTTTGGGCGACGACTTGCCGCATCCTTTTGCGGCGCTGGCGGGCCTGAAGCTGCCCAAACCGTGAATCTGATCCCGCATAACGCTTAAGGCTATAATCTTGGATTCTTTGGTCATTGGGCGAGTCGTCCGTTTAGGCCATCCACTTGAACCCACGATACTCAGGAGCCTGTCATGGCTGTCCAACAAAACAAAAAATCCCCCTCCAAAAGAGGCATGCACCGTTCACACAATGCGTTGAACGTCCCCGGTTTGGCGGTGGAACCCACCACCGGCGAAGTGCATTTGCGCCACCACATCAGCCCGACCGGTTTTTACCGCGGAAGAAAAGTGCTGAAAACCAAGTCTGAAGCCTGACATTGCTTCACCATCCGGGCCCGTCACAGTGATTCTGTCGCGGGCCTTTTGCTTGATGGCACCCGTGTTTTTGACCCCTAAAGAACTGCAATGGTGACGCTGGCTGTCGACTGTATGGGCGGTGACCACGGTCCCAAGGTCACTTTGCCAGCTTGCCGATTATTTTTAGACCGTAACCCCGACGCAAAACTCTTGCTGGTGGGTCTGGCGAAAGAGCTGTCCCATTTTTCCCATGCCCGGGCTGCTGTGGTTGCGGCCAGCGAGGTTGTCGAAATGGACGACCCGGTGGAAGTGGCTTTGCGCCGCAAAAAAGACTCCTCCATGCGCGTGGCCATCGAGCAGGTTCGCGATGGGCATGCAGATGTGGCCGTATCTGCCGGTAACACCGGCGCATTGATGGCGATTGCGCGTTATGTGCTCAAAACTTTAGATGGCATCGACCGTCCCGCCATTGCCGGACAAATGCCCAATGCCAAAGGCGGCGCAACCACCATGCTCGATTTGGGTGCCAATGTCGACTCCACGCCCGAGCATTTGCTGCAGTTTGCGTTGATGGGTTCAGCGCTGGTGTCGGTGTTGACTGGCATCGCCAAACCCAGTGTGGGCTTGTTGAACATTGGCGAAGAAGCCATCAAAGGTAACGAAAACATCAAAAAAACCAGTGAATTGCTGCGAACTGCTTCTAACTCCGGTGATTTGAATTTTTACGGCAATGTCGAAGGCAACGATATTTTCAAAGGAACCACGGACATTGTGGTGTGCGACGGGTTCGTGGGCAATGTGGCGCTCAAAGCCAGCGAAGGCCTGGCAACCATGATTTCTGAGTTTTTGAAAAAGAGCTTTTCTCGCAATATCTATACGTTAATTGCGGGCATCGTTGCTTATCCAGCATTATCGGGCTTCAAAAAGCTGGTGGATCACCGACGCCACAACGGCGCAGCGTTGTTGGGTTTGCAAGGTTTGGTGTTCAAGAGCCACGGATCTGCAGACGAATTGGCATTTTTGACCGCCTTGCAGCGGGCGTATGATGCGTCCGATCACGATTTGTTGGCGCGTGTGCGGTCGCAATTGGCCCACGCAGCCCCTTTGCTGGCAGCCTCGCCGTCCTTGACCCACCACACAGACCCTGCATGAGCTTGTACTCCCGCATTGTTGGCACTGGCAGCTACTTGCCCCCGCGCCGGCTGACCAATGCCGATTTGGTCGCTGAATTGGCTGCCAAGGGTGTGGAAAGCTCAGACGAATGGATTGTCGAGCGCACCGGCATTCGCGCCCGGCATTTCGCGGCCCAAGGCGTGTTCTGCAGCGATTTGGCCTTCGAAGCCTGCAAGCAAGCCTTGTCAGCCGCGCAATTGGGCCCGCAGGACATCGATTTGGTGATCGTGGCCACCTCTACCCCTGATATGGTGTTTCCTTCAACCGCCTGCATCTTGCAGCACAAGTTGGCTCAGCTCAACCCTGAGGCGTCAGGCATTGCAGGCTCGCCGGCCTTTGATGTGCAAGCCGTTTGCGCCGGATTCATTTATGCCTTGAGCGTCGCCGATGCCATGCTGCGGGCAGGCAATGCCAAGCGCGCATTGGTGGTGGGCGCCGAAGTGTTCTCGCGCTTGCTCGACTTCAACGACCGCACCACCTGTGTGCTGTTTGGCGACGGTGCTGGCGCGGTGGTTTTGGAAGCCTCTGCCGAGCCCGGCATTTTGGCCACAGACATCCATGCCGATGGCAAGCACGTGGGCTTGTTGTGCGTGCCCGGTCATGTGCAAGGCGGTGAAATATTGGGCGATCCGGTGTTGAAAATGGACGGCCAAGGCGTGTTCAAACTGGCAGTGGGCGTGCTGGAAGAGACGGCCCGCGCGGTGCTGGCCAAAGCCGGACTGCAAGACAGCGATTTGGATTGGTTGGTGCCCCACCAAGCCAATATCCGCATCATCCAAAGCACCGCGAAAAAATTGAAATTGCCCATGGAAAAAGTGTTGTTGACAGTGGCTGAACACGGCAACACCTCAGCGGCTTCCATTCCCCTGGCTTTGGACAAAGGTATTCGTGGGGGTCAGATCAAACCCGGCCAACGGGTCATGCTCGAAGGCGTGGGCGGTGGTTTCGCCTGGGGCTCGGTTCTTTTGCGCTACTGATATATATACCTATGTCGACATTTGCTTTTGTGTTTCCCGGTCAAGGCTCGCAGTCGGTGGGCATGCTGGACGCGTGGAACGACCACCCGGTGGTGGTAGCCACATTAGAAGAAGCCAGCGAGGCACTCGGAGAAGACCTGGGTCAACTGATTCACGAAGGCCCCAAAGAAATCTTGGCGCTGACCACCCACACCCAGCCCGTGATGCTGGTGGCTGCCGTGGCCGCTTACCGTGTTTGGCTGGCTGAAGGCGGCACGCCACCGTCGTATGTGGCCGGGCATTCGTTAGGCGAATATTCAGCCTTGGTCGCCAGCGAGGTACTGAGCTTGTCGCAAGCCGTGCCTTTGGTGCGATTGCGTGCCCAAGCCATGCAAGACGCAGTGGCGGTCGGTGCGGGTGCCATGGCCGCTGTGTTGGGCTTACCTGCCGCGCAGGTGGTGGCTGTTTGTGGGCAAGCCCAAGCCGAGTTTGCGCCCGGCAGCGGCGAAGTTGTCCAAGCTGCCAATTTCAACGACCCCGGACAAACCGTCATTTCAGGCAGCAAACAAGCGGTTGAAAAAGCCTGTGACATGCTCAAAGCCGCCGGTGCCAAGCGCACCTTGGCGTTACCGGTTTCCGCGCCATTCCATTGCGCCATGATGGAGCCGGCTGCGCAGCGCTTGCGCGGCCACTTACTACCATTGGCACTGGGTACGCCCAAAATCCCGGTCATCAACAACATCGATGTCACCGAAGAGACCGACGCTGAGCGCATCCGCGATGCGCTTTTCCGGCAAGCGTTTGGCCCGGTTCGGTGGGTAGAAACCATGCAGCGCATGCAACAACATGGCGTCAGCCACGTGGTGGAATGCGGTCCCGGCAAAGTATTGGCCGGCATGGTCAAGCGGATATCCCCTGAGCTGCAGTCGCATGCCTTGTATGACCCAGTGACACTGACTGAAACCTTTGCTTT
>Ga0315909_10003044_pt1 | contig 20803 bp, 23 predicted proteins | sample LakEriMetagenome_11_FD_203527 | JGI IMG/M metagenome (GOLD analysis project Ga0315909, IMG submission 203527) | Freshwater fungal communities from buoy surface, Lake Erie, Ohio, United States - Buoy 2 MA125 | ecosystem: Environmental > Aquatic > Freshwater > Lake | place: USA: Lake Erie, Ohio... | reverse complement strand
CCGAATGTTTGGAAGTATTATGAGGAAAAGAGACTCCATAAAGCAAGACTTTCTCCTTGAGGTATTATGAAAAGTTGGTGCTTAGTAGATCACGCCACGGGTCGGGTATTTAAAGTCATTGTGACTGAGGAACAACTAAAAGAATATTTTGTTCAAAATCCAAATATATCCGAATGTGTTGATTGTATTGAATGTGACGATGCAGACAGTATTACTTTAGAGTGATAAATATCCTTACACACTATGGAGGAATAAAATTGGCTGTATATCCAATTATTAACAAAGAAACTGGAGAACAAAAGGTCATTGAGATGAGTGTCAACGACATTATGCAATGGTATAATGATAATCCAGAATGGACACGCGATTGGTCCCAAGGTTGTGCATCTCCTGGAGAAGTAGGGGAGTGGCAAAATAAATTAGTTTCCAAGCATCCTGGATGGAATGATGTACTTTCTCGTGCATCAAAAATGCCAGGTTCAAAAGTTAAAAAAATCTAATCCAAAATAATATCATATGGCAAGAAGAAAAAGAGAAGAGCAACCAATTGGCATAGGTTTAACTGCTAGACAAATGAAGCGGAGAAAACCGATCAGTTCTGATTTAATGAGAGAGATTGGTCCTCTTACAGAAAATCAGAAAAAACTGTATGAATATTATGGGCAAGGTAAGAATATTTTTGCTCACGGTGTTCCTGGTTCTGGAAAAACATTTATTCTACTTTATAATGCATTAAAGGATGTTCTTGATGAAAGAACCCCTTATGAAAAAATTTATATTGTAAGGTCTCTTGTTCAGACTAGAGAAATTGGATTTTTGCCTGGATCTGAAGACGACAAAAAATCTCTCTTTGAAATACCATACAAAAATATGGTAAAGTATATGTTTGAGATGCCAGATGATGCCTCTTTTGAAATGCTTTATGCAAATCTAAAGGCACAAGGAACTATTAGTTTTTGGTGTACCTCTTTTATTCGTGGGGTAACTCTTGACAACGCTATCATTATTGTAGACGAAGCACAAAATTGCTCAGCACACGAAAGTTTCTCAGTAATTTCCAGATGTGGATTTAATACAAAAATTATGTTTGCTGGCGATATAGAGCAGAGTGATTTAACTAGAATGAGTGAGAGAAATGGTATTATTGATTTCATCCGTGTTATTGAGGTAATGCCTTCATTTGAAAAAATTGAATTTCAAGTTGATGATATTGTCAGATCTTCTTTGGTAAAAGAATTCGTAATAGCTAAAAAATCTCTTGGTCTTTAATAATGTTTAATCATATAGAATTGAATTTGCCCGTTCTTGAAAGGGAACTGATTGGTGGTGTGAGGTATTACAAATTACCTTTGGGAAATAAGAAGTTAGTATCAGTTACTTCTGTTATTAGTCATTATAAAAAAGATTTCTTTGATAAGTGGAGAAAGAGAGTTGGTGTAGAGGAGGCCAATAAGATTACAAAAAGGGCAACCAGTCGTGGAACTGATACACATACTCTTATTGAAAACTATCTTCTAAATCGCGATTTACCTTCCGTTCAACCAATCTCCGAACATTTATTTAAGATTTCTAAACCAACTCTTCAACGCATAAATAATATTCATTGTCTTGAAGGATCACTTTATAGTGAGATTTTAGGAATTGCAGGAACTGTAGATACAATAGCAGAATTTGATGGCGAACTTGCTGTTATTGACTATAAGACTTCCGCAAAACCAAAACCAAGAGAATGGATAGAAGGTTATTTCGTTCAGTGTGCTGCCTATGCAGCAATGCTCTATGAACTTACTGGAATATCTGTAAAGAAGTTTGTGATTATTATGACCTGTGAAGACGGGGAGTGTGTCGTCTATGAAGAAAGAGATAAGAAAAAGTATCTAAAACTTCTCATTGAATATATTGAAAAATTTGTCAATGACAAACTGGAAGAATTGACTTGATCAATTTTTATTGCTATACTTCAGTTAAGTTCGTTTTTTAAAGTCTTGTATATTACAGTATTGGGTCAAATGGAGAATGAGTTAGAAAAGGTATTAGAGAGTAAATTCTTTTGTCCATCGCGATTTGCACAAGAGATTGAGAATATCGTACAGGTTAATCCTGATATGAATTACATTGATGCAATCGTTCATTTTTGCGAAAAGAATAGTATAGATTTAGAATCAGTTCCAAAACTCATTTCAAAACCACTTAAAGAAAAGATTAAATATGAAGCAATGGAACTGAATTTTCTTAAAAAGACTTCCCGTGCAAAATTAGTTTTTTGAATTTTAAATGGCACCTTTTGATGTATATGTCAAGTATCTTTGTTTGAAGAATCACTTTAACAAAGATACTTATGATTATTTTAAGTATAATAAGAAAACCAGAGCAAGTCTTCAATCCTTCTATAAGAGACGCGATAGATTTTGGTTTGAAAAAATTTCAAGACAAAGAAACGAAAAAGAAGTAGAAGATTTTTTTGTTGCAAACTTTGTTTCTTGTAATGATCCAGAAACTCTTTGGATTGGTGAAATGATTAAAGAAGGAGAAGGAAGATATAATAATTGGCAGAAAAAGATTCAGTCATTATCATATCTGTTTAAAGAAGAATCACAATCACTGTTTGAAGAAAACAAATTTGATGAAGTATTTAATTGCTCAAAAGGACATCCTCCTCTTCTTAAAAAATTCCTGAGCGGGAATATTAGTCTGGAAACATTGGTCATTTATGATAAAATATTCCTGTTCGGGAATAAGTTTGATAAGAAACTCAATGACCCCATATGGCAAACTGTAGGACGTAGAATTAAAAAGTATTCTCCTTTTTTGAATATAGATACATTACGTTATAGAAAAATTTTAAAAGAAATTATTACTGGAGAAAAATGAGTTTTTTTGATTCTGAGGTTGTTCGCGCAGAAATGGCAGAAATATCTGAACTTCAAGAGGAAATATATGGAAGTGTCTTTACATTTCCAACAATGACCAAAGAAGAAAAAATCCGCCACGTAGATCTTCTTGACAGGTTATTGAATAAACAGAGAATTCTTTATACTAGATTGAGTCTTTCTGATGATCCTGAAGCAAAGGAAATGAAAGAAAGAGTTATTACTGCCGCTTTAATGATGGGTCTTCCTTCAAATGTTGATATGAATGTCCTTTTTGGTAATATGACGAAAATGCTTGAGGCGATGAAGGAAGAGATTGACAAAACTGGTTCCGACCTGTAGAATGATTTGGGCTGGACGATCCCTTAAGCAAAGTCATAAAAGCCAAATACAATTATCTAAAGGTAATCCAATGTCATTTCAAAATCTTAAGAAACAATCCTCTCTTGGTTCTCTGACTGAAAAGTTGGTTAAGCAAGTAGAAAAAATGAGCACTACTTCTGGTGGTGCTGATGAGCGTCTGTGGAAACCGGAGATGGATAAAACCGGTGTCGGTTCTGCAATTATTCGTTTTCTTCCCGCACCTGACGGAGAAGAACTTCCTTGGGTGAAGATGTATTCTCACGCTTTCCAAGGTCCTGGTGGATGGTATATTGAAAATAGTCTGACCACAATCGGACAAAAAGATCCTCTGGGAGAGCATAATCGTGCTCTCTGGAATACTGGTAGTGAGAAGGATAAGGAAACTGTGCGTAAGCAAAAGCGTAAGCTTTCTTACTACAGCAACATTTACGTTGTAAAGGATCCTGCAAATCCTGATAATGAAGGTAAAGTATTTCTCTTCAAGTATGGTAAGAAAATCTTTGACAAGATTCTGAATGCTATGCAACCAGAGTTTGAGGACGAAGAACCAATCAATCCTTTTGATTTCTGGGTGGGAGCTAACTTCAAACTCAAAATCGTAAAAAAGGATGGTTATTGGAACTACGACAAATCTGAGTTTGATCGCATTTCTGTTCTTAATGGAGATGATGATGTTCTGGAAGCAATCTGGAAAAAGGAGTATTCCCTAACCGCGATTACTGCTCCGGACCAATTCAAGTCTTATGAAGAACTTGAGAAGCGTATGAATATGGTTCTTGGAATTTCCCAGACCACTTCACCTACAAAATCTCGTGCAGTAGTGGAACAGGAAGATGAGTACGAATCGTACAGTCAACCTGTAAGTCGTGAAGACAAAGTGATGGAAGAACTTGAGCAATCTTATAGTCGTTCAAAGACTCCTTCTCTTCCTCAAATCTCACAAGACGATGAAGAGGAAGATGATACACTTTCATACTTCCAGAAATTGGTCAACGACTGATTAAGTATACAGTCTAATATTATCGCCTCTCTTAAGGGTCTCGGACACATATTGACGAGACCCTTTTTTGTATGGCATAATATCATCCATATCATTAAAGACTACATTCAAGTATCTTGGTTTTAGGACGTAGATATTTCTTTTTGATTCCTGCAATTCGTTTTCGTACTCATAATTTGTTACTGTTCTGACAAAGGAAGTGGAAGAAATTTGAGTAGAATACCCAAGTCCAGGATCCCAATACTCATAATAATATGAGTTGGCAGTAATTTCTGATGTTCCTTGAATTGTGAAAAGCACTTCTTCTTTTCTTGGTTCTGTTAAAGTGGGCAAAGCAATATCAGGAATAAATGAAAGTTCATACCTAAATGCAGTTACATTACCATCAAATTGTCCTAATATTTCTGTTATTATATGTCTCCCATTATACTGTGGTTCTGAAACATTATTAATTGCTATTTGAGACCCTACCTCTAGATTTGGAATTGAATCTATCATATAAACTGTAACAACATTTGATGGGATTACAGAATCTCCAGAAGAAATATTTGCAATTTTTGAATTGATTATTTCTAAGAAGTTGCCATTAGTTTTCCAGGTAGGATTAATTTTAATTCCAGATTTTAATACAGTAACTCCCAATGAATTCTTAATTTCTTCCGTTTCATAATGATGTATTCCACTATACAGTTCATCATAAGAACCATATTTTTTCAACATAACCTTGTCAAAGGTATACTGAGTCATTGGCCATTCTGATTGAATATTTAAAATATTATTAGATAGGAGAACGACCCAATCAAGAGTTTCGTCATTGTAGAATTTATATGCAACACTATCAGGTCTTTCATCTCCAATAATTGAATACTTTTCAAAGAACTGTAGGTTTCCAAAAATATCTTCTCTTAACTTTCCGCGTTTAAAGAGATTCTTTACTGGAACATAATCGGAAATATGATGATCTCCTTTGTTTCTGGAGACATATTCAAAGTTTGGGACTTGTCTAAAATAAGATGCCATTTTAGTAACCTATGAGACCATCATCACTTTGTCCATAATCATCATCAAATAGAGGTTCAATTTCACCAAAGGTTAATGTCATATCATATTGAGTCATTGCACCGTCATCATATGTCGCATAGTTTCCTGCGGGAGTATAGTTAACGACGCAGTTTTGTAAAGCGCAAGTTTTTATTTTATTGATGTATGTATGCTCAGAACCTTTATAATAGTACTGAATATCAAAAATATTTGGCGTTTGTAAAAATAGTGCAGATTCTGACCTTTTTACTGACATACCTTGTTTGAAAAATCTTATAATTTTTCTAATTTCTTCTGCTTCTTTGCTAAACCGAGCTGACATTGAAAAATTGAAAGTAAATGAACGAAGTGATGGACCTTGGAATAATAGTTCCATATTGCTGTTCAAAACAGCACCCGTTGCTCTTGTTAAAAATCCTTGATTTGCCCCAGTTGCCTGGCCAGCAAAAGATGCTGCTATTGCTTTTTGTATATCTCCTTTGTAATCTTTTACTGCCTTTGCGGCAGTATTTCCCGATTCTCCAAGATTTTCTGCCCCCCCTTTAATCGCTGATAATGCTAGAGCTGCTCCGGCAGCAGAAATCGCATCCATAGAATTCTCTCCCCAAGAAACTAGATTAGAATCGGAAATACCAGGTTGTATAGGGAGCATGACAGTTCCCATAGAATTTCCTTTATTGGATCCAGAAAATGTTCCAAGATCACTAGTCAATTCAACTTTCTTTGGTTTAGCCCTATACATCGTAAATTTAATACAATCTTGTTCAGACATAAATTTTGCATCTTTGGGATACTTTAGATTACCATAACTCTGTCTTATGCCACCTTTTTTATCTCCTATCTTTAAATCCGATAGAGTTTTATTAAAGTCTGTTGCAGATCCTGTAGACCCTGCAGTTGCAGAATTTGGTGATAGTAATTGTTGTGCATTTGTTGCTCCTGCTTTAGTTGCAGTCTCAATTGACTTATCTTTAATAATTTTTATATTTTTAGTGTCAGATAATGCTTTTTTTTCGGAATCCGTTAAATTTGCATTAGCATCTGGAGTAAATTGCCCTGTTGATGGATTGTAAGTTCCTATACTTTGTTGCGTAGTTGCTGCCCCACCACGGTAAACCTGGGTTATTCCATTAGTTGCATTTACTTCGTTGGATAATATTCCCCCAATACCAGGAATTAAATATGTATTTGTTCCCGCTGCTCCATAAGTTCCTGCCATCAAACCTCCTCCTTACTTGCGGAAGAATTAATAATCTCAATTATTTGTAGAGTATGAGACATTGATATGAAGAGGTTTTTATTTATTTAGACGGAATTTTGCATAAGGTATAGAAAGTAACTCATCCAACTCATTATACTTAACAACGTGAAGTTTTCCGGAAACTTCTCCCCACGTATATTGTCTTGATTGTCTCCAATGAAAATTGATTGCTTTAAATCCCCATCCATAAAGTTCTGTGCAGGCAATTAATGGGTGCTGGTCATATTCAATTTCTGGTGTCTTTGGAGTATAAACGAATGTATAAAACTTTCCTGGTTCTGGATATAATACTTCTTCCTTTAAGGCATCCATTATCATCAACATTAGGTCTTCTGGATCACTGGTTCCATTCTCAACAATTCTTCTCTTAAGTTCTTCTATTCTTGCTGTTGTTGAGGATTTCTCTACATATTGCCCAAAACCTTTTGCCATTTACTTGATACCAAGTTCGTTTTCTGTGACGATAAGAAATTTTATTAAGTGGTCATCGCACCATTCTTGAATTGTTTTCCACTTTGATTGATTAACAGCATAAGTATTCACTTCATTAATATAAGTTTTTGTTTTCTTATTTCCCTTAATTGGCGGAACTGTTTGCCTTTTTGGTTTTATTTCAATCACATACTTTTGAGTCTTTCCATTATTTTCTAGTACTTCAATAATAAAATCTGGAAAGTATCTACACACTTTTTCCTTTACTGGATTATAATAAGGAATACAAAATTCTTCAGACCCATACCTAAGAATACTTGGAGACCTATCACACCATTGCATAAACTTGAGTTCCCAACTACTTCTATATACTATATTTTTGGGGTCTCCAATATATTTTTGGGGATTTTGTGGATGAAAAAGTCCTTGACAATATTTTGAATCGCGAGACATTCTTTCTTTTTATATACATAATATATCAACTAAAAGTATTTATAGATGGCCATCAACGGTTTTGCAAGTGGTTTAGATCTTGGGGTCAATACTCCAACAATTAATCTTCAAAATGCAAATCTTGCAGCAAATATAAACAATAATACTTCAGTGGCATTTGATCAAAATACAAATCTCGTTCCCGGAGTTCCCAATCCTTCCCAAGCAGAAGAACAAACTCAAACAACAAATTCTGGTGGCAATGCCCCACAACCAAAAAAAGTTTCTACTGATATTATAAAGGCAAGAATACTCCAACCTTCCTTAACCTCACATTTCGAGTGTTACTTTGCGCCGCCGCCTCCTCCTTGTGCTGCTTTTATTAAGCAAGGAGTTCCTGATGTTGATGTTGAAGGTCTTTTGATGTTGACTTGTTCCGAAGCATCTCTTCCTGGATCAAGTTTAACAACTCACGAATTAAATAATGATATAACAGGAGTAACTCAAAGACACGCATATCGTCGTTTATATGATGATCGTGCTGATTTTACATTTTATGTAAATAACTCATACACACAGATTAGATACTTTGAGTCTTGGATAAGATTTATTGCAGGCGAACAAGTAGCAAAGGAAGTTTCATCCGACTTATATCGCCCATATAGAGTTAAATATCCCCAAGATTATAAAACTAGTGTTTATATCACCAAATTCGAAAGAGATACTCAAGCGATAGGTGCCAAAAACCCCCAAAGAATTGTTTACACATTTCACAATGCGTTCCCACTTCAAGTACAATCAATGCCAGTCTCTTATGATTCCTCCCAGTTATTGAAGTGTACAGTGTCATTTACTTATGATAGGTACACTGCATCAAATACTTCAGTTTCTTCTACTTATACTCGGACGGAAGAACCCACCCAATCAACAGCAACTGGGGTTCCAAATCTTGCTGTAGATAATCTTTTTACGAATACGCAATTACAATTTGGTGTTGGTGGTGTTCCTGAACTTCCCGGATTAGTTGGCACTGGTGCATTGGCATAAAAAAAGAGGGCCTCAAGACCCTCTTTTAATTTGGAAATGTTGAACCATTGTCTAGATTTTTTGTTGCTTCTTGAAGTAGATATACACCAAGAACTATAAAACTTGTAGTTCCTATCCAGGCAAGACTTAAAATTAAACTAAGTTTTATTAAATTTCTAAAAAATTTAATCATTTTTTATTGGAGTTATTCATACAAAGTCCGATAGCAGCTACAACGGTGATCAAATTGCCCAATAAAAACCAATTTCCTTCTGCTGCAACGTTCATTCGATGACGTATTTCTGCATGATGGGATTCTGTCTTAACTGCATTTTCTAGAAGAGACATATCTCTTACTGTTTCATATGCCACATATCCAGAACCAAGAATTCCGTAAATGAATACAAGACTAAAAAAGAGTTTTTGCATTTGATTGTTTGTTTACTGTTTTATTATAGCACCCAAAATGACCAAAAATGTTTTAAGTGGCCACTTCATCTTCTGTCCACCTACCATAAATAAATTAACTGAATTGTATAGGAGATTATGCCTTTACCAAAAATTGCCACACCAACATATGAGTTGGAATTACCTTCAACTGGTCAAACTATAAAATTTAGACCATTTTTAGTCAAAGAAGAAAAATTGCTAGTCATCGCTTTAGAATCTGAAGATACTAAGCAAATTACTAATGCAATTAAAACAGTAATTAAAAACTGTATTGAAACTAAGAATGTCAAAGTGGAAAATTTACCTACATTTGATATAGAGTATCTTTTCCTTAACATTCGGGGTAAGTCTGTTGGTGAAGAGATAGAAGTAAATGTATTCTGCCCAGATGACGGAGAAACTTCTGTTCCTGTTAAAATTAACGTAGACGATATCAAAGTTCAACGTAATAATAAACACTCCAATAAAATTAAACTTGACGATTCTCTAATGATGGAAATGAAGTATCCATCTCTAGATCAGTTCATTAAAAACAATTTTGACTTGTCTAGTAATAATGCAATGGAGCAATCATTTGAACTTGTTGCTTCTTGTGTGGATAAAATTTACACAGAAGATGAAGTTTGGGCATCTGCTGATGTATCTAAGAAAGAACTTTTAGAATTTCTGGACCAAATGAATTCTTCTCAATTTAAACAAATTGAAAGGTTCTTTGAAACAATGCCCAAACTTTCTCATAAAATCAAGGTTAAAAATCCAAGGACTGAGGTTGAAAGTGAAGTTGTTCTTGAGGGACTATCAAGTTTTTTCGCATAGGAATGTCCCATATGGATCTCAAGGCTTATTTTAGTCTCAACTTTTCGTTAATGCAGTATCATAAATATTCATTGACTGAAATTGAAAATATGATTCCTTGGGAGAGGGATATTTATGTTGAATTCCTAAGACAGCATTTAGAAGAAGAAGAGTTAAAACAGAAACAACAAACTAATGGCTGGTAATTTTACTCTACCTACAGAAAATATTGATGAGGTAATTTTAAGATTACTGGCCTTAGAACCTAATGAAATAGATGAACTTGATTACGAGACTTATAAAAACAATTTAAGAGAAATTTTAGTCGGAGTAACCACATTAAAAAGAAAAATTGGTGATACTGAATTTAATCTTATAAAAGATGAATTTAAAAGAGTAAGAGGAAAGAAAGGTAGATTTAAAATTAAATTCAAGAAATCAAAGGTAACTGCCAATGGGTTAGGTCTTGGTGGAGTTAGAAAGCAGGTTGCAGGGACTCAAAGGAGACTGATGATTGCTCCTGTTGGGGGAGTTCCTAGAGGGGCTAAAGAAAAAATAGAAACGGTTTCTAAAGGAAGAGACAGTCAGTTTAATATTTTAGAAAGAATTAGTAATTCATTAGATTCTATTGTTAAAACATTAACAGATATTAATAAAGATAATAAAAAAAGAATTGATACTGAAAGAAAAGATACGGAAAGTAAAAAAAGATTTGGTAAGGAGAGGGAATTAGAATCTAAAGTATTTGATGGAATAAAAAATGTAGTATCTGCTATTACCAAACCTTTTCAATCTATTTGGGATAAAATTATTAATTTTATTAAAAATATTATTCTTGGTAGAATTTTAATAAAGTTAGTAGATTGGATTGCTGATCCAAAAAATCAAGGAAAAATAAAAAGTATTATTAGATTCTTTAAAGATTGGTGGCCAGCACTACTTGGTGGTTATGTTTTATTTGGCACAACTTTTGGAAAACTTGTTCGTTCCACTGTGGGGATGGTGGGAAGATTTATCTTTCAAATCGGAAAGGTTGCAATTCCACAACTTTTAAAGTTCATTAAAACACCTTTGGGAAAAGGAGTTGCTCTATTCACTGCAGGAGCAACTATACCGGCAATGTTCCCCGGAACTGTTAATGAACAAGAGAGAAAGACTTCACAATCTCCGGGAAGTGCAGCGGATAAAATAAGACAACTTCAACAACAAAAAGCAAGTCTTAATATATTTGAACGATTGCAAGGAAAAGGATCTGAGATTGATGAACAGATACGTTATTTACAAACTGGAAAAACTAAATCATATGGATTTAATGGTGGTGGATTTGCCGGTCTAATAAGAGGTCCAAAAGGAAGAGATAAAGTACCAGCGATGCTCACCGATGGTGAGTTTGTGATGTCTGCTGGTGCAGTTCAAAAGTATGGTATTAATACTCTGGAAGCAATGAATGCTTCTGGAGGTGGAACAAATCAACCCCAAGTCGTTGCAGGAACAACATATGCTTATGGTGGAGGACGTATTGGGGGCCCTGAGAAAGACTCTGGGGGATATTCTGGTAATTTATCTAACGATCCAGTATCTTCCATTAAAAAGTTTATAAAGCACAAACTTGGATATGATGTAGATAAACCAAATACTTGGGGGTCATCTTTTCGTACAGGAATTTCTGGTATATCAGGATCAGGATCAGTATCAGGTTCCAGATATAAATTTCCAGAAAAGTTACCCAATTTAAGAGATATTACTAATCGTGGATTAGAGTTAGCAAATCAGTCTTATAATACTATTAAAAATCCAAATATACAAAGAGATATTACTAATCGTGGGCTAGAGTTAGCAAATCAGTCTTATAATACTATTAAAAATCCAAATACACTAAGATATGGAAAAGATAGGTTAAATGATATTGGAACAACAATAAAAGATAAACTTGTTCAATATTATGATTATCCATTAGCATCTCTTGAAAAATATGGAACAAATAGGGAAGATGCATTAATTAAATCTGGCGAACTGAAACCTGGAGCAGCTCTAACAAAAACGACACAAGCAAATCTTGATAAAAGTGACGCTTGGATTAATAGTCTTTATGATTCCAAGAGAGATAAAGGTCCAATCGGATCGGTCAAGAAAAGATTTCAAGATATTCAAAATAAAGGACTTTTTGCGGATCCTACTGCATTATTGGGACTAAAAAGTGAAGGGTTTGAAAAATTCGTGGAAAAGGCATCGGGGGGAAGAATTAAAAATTTTGGTGCCAAATTAACTGGTCTGCAATATGCAGCAAAAGGATTAATGGGTCCACTTGGAAAGGCATCTAGAATTGATGATGGTGGATCTCTAGGTAGATATGTTAGACCTGCGATGTTGGAGGCACAGAGAAGAGGTCAAGGGGGTGTTGGGGCAATTGGACTGGGACAGAATGATTACAATAGATTGATGGGAGATAAACTTGCTAATCTTGCTTTGGGGCAATTCAACTTTAGGGTTGATAAGAGTGGAAGAGCAACAACTGATGATACTTATGAAGCAAATAAATCTGCAGGTGAATATTTTAAGACTGCAAGACAATCATTGAAATCTGGTGACGTTGGTGGAGCTTTATTTAAGGCTGTTTCTGGGGTATTGAGAATAAATCAAAATACTGGTTGGGGAAATTTGAGACCGGGTGGATTGGGTATTGACCTGGGGGGTGGTTTTACGCCAACGGATAATAAGGGAAAACCATTACCGCCAACAAAATCAAAATCTCCAGTTACTATGTACGGTCCTAATGATCCACGAAGAAAGCAATCTGGGTCATATAAATCTAGATTTGCTCGCCCAAGAAACGCTGGAGTTGCACCAGTAAAACCACCGGTTAGACCAAAACGAAGAACAAAATCAGACTTAGTTGGTAGTGGGGGAAGAAGCAGTGGAATAAAATCTTCCAATACCCAAAAACCAAAAACAGTAAGTCCAACACATCCAAAGGGAACAAGAACTTCTCAATCTACACTGGGAATTAATAAAAGATAATGACAAAATTACTCCCTTCTTCAACTTCTGCTATTATTAAATCACAAAAAAGTGCGGTTATAAATTCCAAAAAACTTTTTAATATAAAATCAAAAACTACTCTTCTTGATGGATTCGCTGATCAAAAAGTGGGATCTTTTAACGGGTCTCTATCTCATATTGAGAAAAAAATTATTATAGTTGATAAACTTTTAAAGGAATCTTTATTTCTATCAAGAAAAGAAGACCAATCAAAAAGAAAAGGCAAAGAACAAGAAAAGTTTTCTTCTAAGGAAAAGGAGTTAGAAACAAAGAAACCACCCACAGTAAAAGGTATAAAACTTCCAAGTCTACCGAAAATGGGATTTTTTGGGTGGATTAAAAATTTTATTACACAAACTATTCTTGGATTTTTTGCGGTAAGATTAATAGAATTTCTTCCTCAACTTTTGAAAATACTTCCAGTAATTATTAAAGTAAGTGATTTTATTGTTAATGTTGGGGGTAAATTACTTGATGGACTTATAACTTTTGTTGATTGGGGATATAAAGCATATGATACTACTCGCGGATTTGTTAAAAATACTTTTGGCGAAAATGGGGCAAAACAATTTGATCATCTTTCCAGTTTATTAAATAAGTTTTTAAATCTTGCAATCATTGCTGGAATGGTTGCTTCTGGGTCTGGAAGATTTAGTAGTGGTAAAGGACCTACGCCAAGTACAAGACCAAGGCCTGGAACTGGAGGAAGACCAAGAGTAACAACGTCAGGTGGAGGCCGGGCTGGTGGATTTGACTTAAGAAATCCTTTTAGACAAAGACCAACGATTACTACAAGTGCCGGTAAAAAAGGATTACTCTCTTCTATTAGACCTCTTCTTAAGAGAATACCACTACCTGTTATTGGCGCATTAATTGATTTTGGGTTGTCTGTAGCACTTGGAGAAAATCCAGGAAGAGCAGCATTTAGAGCAATTGGAGCGGGCCTTCTTGGCGCTGTTGGAGTAGCAGCAGGATCAGTTATTCCAGTTGCTGGTAATTTTATTGGCGGATTACTTGGTGGTGCGGCTGGAGATGCAATTGGTGGTGCTCTGTATGATGCATTTTTCGGATCTGGAGTTAAACCAAATAAAGGAAAAACAGTCAAAGCTGCAGGTGGAGGGAGACCTAGTACTAAATCCGGAAGAACTATTAAGAAAAAAAGAAAATCAAGAACACTATCATTTACGCCAAGAAGAATAAGACCCGGTGCTAATGCTGGGGGAGAAGATAAAGTTCAATCAATTTTTCCAAATCCATCTAAACCTGGAGGAATGTTTGGATTTTTGGGTGGATTGTTTGGCGAGAATAAACAAGAAGAACCACAAAAACCAAAAGAAAAAACAGCAAACCCTCAAGAGTTTTTGGTTAAAAGTAATGATGTTCTTGGAAAATCTGATTTCTTCGGTCCATTCTTTACACTTGCAATTAAAACAGTTCTTGGGCAAAAACCAGATATTTTAGATTATAGAAATGCTGGAAGAGGATTAAATGCCTGGATGCAGACTACCTTTAAATCAAGTTCTATTGGGTTTGCTGGAGGTGGTGAAGTAGACATTAAACAACTTTTCTCCGGAGAAGACCTCTCAGATGCGATTGCAAAATCTGTTGAAGATTCTGTATCAAAGGAAGTTGATATGACTATTCGTGATTTGGCGAAAGAAATATCTTTGAGACCAGTTGGTAGAGAAGAGATGATTCGAGAGAATATTAAGAAGGGTACTGAAGCAGGAGCAACTGGAGGTGGTGGAGGTGGTGAAGTGGGAGGAACTACTGGTGTAGGAACAGTAGAGCAGAGAGCAATGCTTGATGCAATATCTTTTGCCGAAGGAACTAAAGCAAGTTATGGCACTGTTTTTGGTGGGAAAGTTATTCCGGAATTGGCTAGAGGTGAAATGACTGTCTCCCAAGTTCTTGAAATGCAAAGAACTGGAAGGTTTAACGGAATACAATACATACCACCCAATTCTTATGATTCTGATGCAACTGGTAGATATCAGTTTATGTCTTATACTTTGAAAGAAGAAATTGGAAAACAAGGTGTAAAAATGGATGACAAATTTACACCATCTCTTCAAGATAAATTGATATTGGGAAGAATAACTAGAATGAGGGGAGTTACTGCAGAACTTCTTAAAAAAGAAGGAATGAGTGCGGCAGTAATGGATAGGTTGGCCCCAGAGTTTGCTTCTTTTCCATATTCACCAAAAGGAAATAGAAGTTATTATGGACAACCAGTGAAAAGTCCGGAATCTATTAGAAACGCATATAACAAAGCACTTGGAATTCAAAGAGAACTTGCTTCTACACAATCTGAAAAAGGAGGAGGAACACTTGGATCTAAAAAAGGAAATTTAGATGAAGCTCAAAGAATTGCCCAAAGTATGGGTCTTACAATGACTAGTGGAACAAGAGGACCTCGTTATCCAGGCGATAGAAGTCTTCATATACAGGGAAGAGCAAGAGATTTTTCTAATGATTCTGTTGGTAGAGGAACTCCACAACAATTAGCATATGCCAAAAAGATGGTAAATGAGTTTGGGTCATCTCTTACTCAATTAATATATACGCCTTTGGGATATGGAATTGCCAACGGAAAAAAGGTTCCGTTAAGTTACTGGGGAGAGAGTACTAATAGAGGACACTATAATCACGTTCACGTTGCATATGAAAAAGGTGGAGAAACATTGGATGGCCCACATACAGCATTAATTGGAGAAAAGGGGAAAGAATATGTTATTGATGCAGATTCATATGAAGAGACAGAAAGAGTTGCACCTGGATTATTGGACATCCTTAACTATAATGTCCACGATAAAACTTCATTGCAAAAAAATATGCCAGCAATCATTGGTTCTCTAAGTCAATATGCCGATTATGAAATGACGTATTCTGAACCAGAAGTTGCATTTATACCGATACCTTTGCAAGATTCTGTTGGTGACTATGGAACTACATCTAGACCCTCAGTTTCTTATGATAGTATATCATCTATAGATAGTATATCATCACAAATCAGCGACTCTTTAATGTACGGATAAGAAATGATAGATGTAACAGAATCACTCAAGAAGAGTAATAATAACATTCCTATTTTTGAACTTTTTCCAAATGCAGGAGGGGACCCAATTGCATTAAATAAGGGAGTTGCAGAATTACATTATTACGAAAATATCTTATCAGAGAGTATTCGTATTTCTGCAGTAGTTGTTGATACTGGAAATGCTTCGCCTGCAAATGATGGTACTGGAGCATCAATAGGATTTGCAGAAGCTCTTAAAATAGGTAATGGGGAAAAGATCTATTTACAGATAGAAGATGGATTTAATCCTCCAAATAAACTTTCCTTTATTACCGAGGAAAAATCATTTCATCTGAATCAAACGGAAAAAATATCAGAGCATACTCAAAAGAGCGTTTTTTCGCTTGATATAGTATCAAAGGAATTTCTTAAAAATGAATTATCAGACACAAGAGTAGTTAAAAGATATGATGGAAAAATATCAGATCATATTGAAAAAATCTTAAAGGAAAACTTAAAAACAGAAAAGGAACTTGATATTGAAGTAACCGAAAATAGATTCAATTTTATTGGAACAACTAAAAAACCATTTTGGACAATCTATTGGTTAGCAAAAAAATCAATTCCAAATATACCAGATGCTTTTGGTAAAACTGCTGGATTCCTATTTTTTGAAACTGCCGATGGATATAAATTTAAATCAGTAGATAAACTTTTTGATCGTATTGCAATCAAAAAATACATCTTTAATAACACAACTTCAACTATAGTTCCTGTTGGATATGATGGAAAAATCTTGAATTATGAATCAACGGATTCTAGTGATTTTCAATCAAAACTACAAATAGGAACATATAATTCTGAAAATAAAGGAGTTGATGCTTTTGAAAGTTTTTACAATCAAAAACCAATTGATCTGGATTTACAAGAACCTGTAGTTATCACAGGAGGAACTGACTTTAAGTTTGTAAATAAAGAATTTACAAATTTTCCAAGTCGTTTTAGTTGGAGTTTAGATTCTGTTGGATTCTTACCTGATGGAAATAGTTTAACAGAACAACTTAAGAAATCAAAGGAACTTGATATTGACAAACAACAAATACAAAGTCGGGCTGCATCAAGATATAATCAATTATTTACAGTAACACTAAAAATAACTCTTGCTGGCGACTTTAGTTTGCGGGCGGGTGACTTAATACATTGCGATTTTCCAGAACTTTCTACTAAACCAAATCCAAGTTATAATCCAAGAATGAGTGGAGTTTATATGATTTCTGCATTATGCCATTCTATTTCTAATAATGAAACATATACTAACTTAGAATTAATTCGCGATTCTTATGGAAGAAAACCTGCACAGATGTAATAAATAATAATTAAATGTACATAGTATCCCATATGGGAAGAACACTACAGCAGCACATTAATGATGATAGAAATGAATTAGACAATCCAAATACAAATGGGCAACGTAGGCGTCATTTGGAAGATGAGTTAACTTCTCTTGAGAAGTATCAAACCAATCATCCAGAAGATGAGCACGATCCTTCATCGTTAGAATTGTATTGCGATTCTAATCCAGATGCTTTTGAATGTAGAATTTATGAAGATTGATTATGTCTGACGTAACAACTGGAAAAGGTTTTGATTCTGAGTTTTTAACACATCCGCCAAGGTGGTTTGGTCGTATTGAATCCAGTGAAACTTGGAGAGATAATATTGCCGCACAAAAATTTGATCAATTACCTGATATAAAAGGTTGGGGATATCGTTATAAAGTAAGAATCTTTAGTTGGCATACTGGAGATATGAATGTAGTACCTCCAGATCAAATGGTAATGGCAAATGTAATTTTGCCAGTGACTTCTGGATCTGGTTTAGGTGGATTTGGAGAAACTCCATGTCTTTCTGCCGGATGCATTGTTACCGGATTTTTTATGGATGGAATGGGTGGTCAAGAACCCTATATTGATGGAGTTCTTGGAAACTCAAACAATAACGTACCTAAAGAGAGGGGCGGACCGCCGCCAAATAATAATCCAACTCCCTCGGGTTCTTCTGCGCAGAATTTAGATAATTTAACTACTGCTCAATTAAAAAATCTTTTAAATCCAGCAAAAACGCCAACAAAAGAAGAATTTGCTGCGGCTTCGGCGGCGCGACAAGCAGCGACATCTGCGGGTCTTCCCAAAGACGAAATTGAAAGGCAAGTTCTTTTGGCAACAGTAAAGGCATCTCAACCTGAGCAATCTACTCCTAGACAATTAAAAGAAGTTCAGAGTACCCTTGGTTATCAGTTATATGATTCAACTTTTAATAATCCAAATATAGCAAAACTTCCAGATTTTAGAACGGTTAGTAAGTTAAATCTTGGTGGCGTTCCTGGACCATCTAACTTTCCACTATATACTTTTGATTCTTTACATCTCGATCCAGTTAAATCTTACTTGATGCAGGATGAAGATAAAAAGATTTTAAGACCATTGATTAGTCCTTGTAAGAAAAAAAATTCGGAATTAAAGGGCATTCAAAGAGTTATTAAAAATTTATTAAATACAGTAGAGCAACTTAAAAAGTATGCGGGAGAGGCAACCGCATTTGCAAATTCAATACTAACAAAAGTTCAAAATGCCGTAAGTGAAGCCTCATCATATATTTCTTCATTTATGACATCTATACTTGGTAATGTAATGTCTTATATCCAGAATAAGATTTCTGATGGAGTGAAAGAAATTAAAGGATTTTTATTTCCGGGAGAATTTCCGGGATTTACTTCAATAGTGGAAACTGGACTGGAAGGTATTAATTGTGTTTTTCAGAAAATAGGTAGAGCATTAAAATCTATTTTTGAGGATCTTCTTCTCAAACTTCTGGATAACGCAATTAATGGACCTTTATGTGCAACTGAAACTTTGATTTCTGATTTTCTTGCTGGTGGGGTATTGGATAAAATTAGCAATATAATAAATTCTGTTATTAGTCAAATTACACAATTTATTGGTGGCGGAATAACTTCTGTTGTTAGTAATATTTTTAATGCTCTTGATTTTGTAACTGGAATTTTAGAATTTTTTAAGTGTGATGAGGAAAAATCTTGTCCAGATTATAATGAAATAAATCTTGCTGGACCTGCAGTACCTGGAGGAGATACTCCTTTACCAGTACCTGGAGGTAATAAAACACCTTCTGATGGCGATAAGAATGTTGTTGCAGATTCTCAGAATACATCTGAAGGATTAAGTGAAGGTAAGGCAGAAGCACAACCACAATCTAATGTTGCTGTCGGAACCGAAAAACCAACAAATCAACTTCAAGTTGGAGAATCTAATCAACAAACTAGAGATGCTGCTAAGCAAGAGAGAGACTTAATTAAAAAGACACTAGAATTTTAGTAATGGCATTTACAAATAAAGTTCCAGATAGATCAATACGGGTTTCATTTTATGATAACGATGGGGTTCGTGTAGATAATGTAACTAAAGATCAAGCAAAAACGATAGAGGCTGCAAGTCCCGGAAAATTATTTTATTTTCAAGACAAGAACGGTCTTCAAAGAGAACTGACAATTGAGGAAGTTTTAAAACTTACACCAGAAAAAGATTTAATCAGTAATACTGCATCAACTCGTTCTGGGTGTCCAACAGCACCTCAACCCTGTGGGCCGCCAAAAGTTCAATTTTTTGGTGGAGAAGGTGTTGGTGCTATGGCTAATGCTGTAATTAGCCCAATTTCTTCTGGGGTAATGGCATTTGATATAGTCAATCCCGGAAAAGATTATAAAAATGCTCCTTTTGCGGTTTTAGATGATGAGTGTGGTAAAGGAAGTGGCAGTTCTTTAAAAGTTATTACAGAACCTTCCGGAAAAATAGACAATATCAGTGGCAAAGATATTCTGCAAGTCAAAAATGTGATTATTAATACCCAAGGGCACGGATATTTAAGCAATTTTGATGGGAGTTTGGGGGGAAACGGAAGAACTTGGAAAGAAGCGGATGAAGGATATGTACAGACAAAAGAAGGAAAGTATTATACTGTTCCTGATGGTAAGCAACCATCAACATTAACTCCAGGAGACACTTGGAATCCTCCATTCGATCCGCCAGTGGATGTTCCGGAAGATTTTGAACCAGGAGATCCTCTTCCTCCTACACCTCCAGTTCCTCCCACACCTCCAGTTCCTCCCACACCTCCAGTTCCTCCTACACCTCCAGTTCCTCCTACACCTCCTTCGCTGACTTACAAAGTTCTTGTTTGTCTTGATGGAGTTGTTATTGATGATCCTGGGTTTAATTATAAACCTGGCGATAAAATTAAAATGATTCCTGACAATGGATCTACTTTGGAACCAATAATTAATAATAGAGGTGAAGTTATTGAAGTTAAAATCACATCAAAAGGATGTGGATTCCAAGATTTACCTCAGATTATATTAGAGTCTTCAACCGGATTTAATGCAATCATTAAGCCGATTTTAAATGTAACAAGAATCAGTAATGAAGAAGAACTCCTAAATGTACCTGCCGGAGTTCCACTTGTTTCTGTTATTGATTGTGTTGGAAAAATAGCACCAAAAACTACATTTGACATAGTACCGAGATGACAAAAGCAACTAACTACGAAACTAAAGATATTCACTCAAAAGACGGAAATTTGAGATTTGGTCATATACATAAAGATCAGGTCATTTCATCCGCAATGATTCAGGGTCAAGGTGGTCTTGAATATATTACGATTGACCAAACTGACCCAAGAAAAGGTTGGATTACTTCAAGATGTAGAGGAAGATATCAGATTAAATGTGGTGATGATATACCAAAAGAGCAACCTGCATTTTGGTTAGATGCTGCAAGTGGGGATATTGTTATTTCTACCCGTGGTCGTATCCGTATGGAAGCAGAAAATATTGATATTATTGCATACGGGGAAAATACCTCTAATGGATATGTAAATATATTAGGTAAGGAGGGGGTGAATATTGAAGCAAAAACTGTAAATGTAAATGGCAACGAAAAAATGTCCATCTTTACTGATGGTTCAATGCAAATGACCGCAATGAATATATTGAAAATGTACAC
>Ga0315909_10003043_pt1 | contig 20803 bp, 26 predicted proteins | sample LakEriMetagenome_11_FD_203527 | JGI IMG/M metagenome (GOLD analysis project Ga0315909, IMG submission 203527) | Freshwater fungal communities from buoy surface, Lake Erie, Ohio, United States - Buoy 2 MA125 | ecosystem: Environmental > Aquatic > Freshwater > Lake | place: USA: Lake Erie, Ohio... | reverse complement strand
CGATCTCGAAAAGAAGCTGCCTTATTCGACCGCAGGCGATGTCGCGCTGCTCACGAATTACGCCGTGTCGCAGACGGGCTTCGCATTTTACACCTCGCAGCGTGAGCGGAAGATCGCGTGGCGGACGGCAGGCGGCGAGTCGCAATCGTATCTGCTCAAGAACACGAACGAACTCGTCGGCGCGGACGGCGTGGATGGCGTGAAGACCGGCACCACGCGCAAGGCCGGCGCGTGCGTCGTGATTTCCTCCGCGAAGCCGCCGGACAGCAAGCAGGTCGGCGATGAGCATGTGATCATCCCGCGGCGGCTCACGGTCGTGGTGCTTGGCGCGCCGTCGCGCTTCATCGTCGCAAAATCACTCCTCGCGCGCGGTTGGTCGCTGCTCGACGAGTGGGCGCGCGCGGGCCGTCCGATGAACGTCCGCAAGTCCGGTGCTTCGCGATGATCAAGACCATCGGAGTCCTCACGAGCGGCGGCGACTGCCCCGGGCTGAACGCGGTTTTGCGCGGCATCGTCTGCACGGCGGCGAAGCTGAAGTGGAGGGTGGTCGGCTTCCGCGACGGCTACGAAGGGCTGCTCGCTGACGACGAAAACATGGAGCTCACGCTGCAAAACACCGAGGGCATCATGCAGCGCGGCGGCACGATCCTCGGCACGACGAGCCGCGGGCATTTTGTGCGCAAGGGCGGCCCCGGCGGGCGCGGGCGGCTCGAGCCGCACATCATCGCGCGCACAAAGGAGACGCTGGAAAAATTGCACATCAGCGCGCTCGTGACGATCGGCGGCGACGGCTCGCTCGCGACTTCGCAGCAGCTCTTCGAGGCGGGCATCCCCGTCATCGGCGTGCCCAAGACGATTGACAACGATCTCGAGGCCACCGAGTCGTCGTTCGGATTCGACAGCGCGGTCGCGTGCGTCACTGACGCACTGGACCGCCTGCACACGACGGCGCGTGCGCACAAGCGCGTGATCATCATCGAGGTCATGGGCCGTCACGCGGGATGGATCGCGCTCCACGGCGGGCTCGCGGGCGGGGCGGATGCGATTTTGCTCCCCGAGATTCCATTCAGCTACGACAAGCTCGCCGACGCGGTGCGCGACCGGGAAAAGGCCGGGCACCCGAGCACTCTCATCGTCGTCGCCGAGGGCGCGCGGCCGACCGGCGGGCGCGAGCATTACCACGCCGCGCAGTCCGGCGAATACCGTCTCGGCGGTATCGGCGAGACCGTCGCGCGCGAGCTGGACAAGCGCATCAACCGCACGCGGCTCACGAAGGAAATCCGCACCTGCGTCCTCGGGCATCTCCAGCGCGGCGGCGATCCGACGACGCTGGATCGCATCCTCGGCACGAGCTTCGGCGTGAAGGCGGTGGACCTCATCGCCGAGGGAAAATTCGGCCAGATGGTGAGCTACCAAAACTACCAGGTGCTGAGCGTGCCGATCGCGAGCGCGGTGCGCCGGCAAAAGATCGTGCAGCCCGACTGCCAGATGGTGGCGACGTGCCGGGCGATCGGGATTTCATTCGGCGACTGAATCAGGACGCCGGCTGCGGCGCGCCTGCCGGGCTGTGCTCGGCGAAGAGCTGGCGGATCACGTCCTCGATCGGCGGCTCCTGCACGTTCAGATCCGTGATGGGAAAGCGCCCGAGCACTTCGCGGCACACTTCCGTCGTGCGGGTGCGCGGCACGCGGAGGCGCACGGCGTGCGCGGTCGTCTCCACGACTTCGCCGAACGCCGAGAGATCGCCCGGCGCGGTGTCGCCGAAGGTGAAGCCGATGATCTTGTGCGTGGCGTAGCGCTCGATGACGCGTGCAAGCGGGCCGTCGAAAAAAATCTTCCCGTGATCGATGATGATCACGCGCGGGCAAAGCGCCTCAATGTCGCCCATGTAGTGGCTCGTGAGCATCGTCACGATGCCGTGGCCCTTGTTGTAGTCGCGGAGAAAGTCGCGCACCTTTTGCTGCGAGGTCACGTCGAGGCCGATCGTCGGCTCGTCGAGAAAAAGCACCTTGGGCGAATGCAGCAGCGCGGAGATGAGCTCCAGCTTCATGCGCTCGCCGAGGCTGAGTTCGCGCACCATCACGTCGAGATTGTCCTTCACATCGAGCATCTCCGTGAGCGCGCCGACGACTTCGCGGAAGCGCTTCTCCTCGATGCCGTAGATCGCGCGGTTCAGCTCCAGCGATTCGCGCGCGGGGAGGTCCCACCACAGCGCATTTTTCTGCCCCATGAGCAGCGAGAATTGCCGCTTCAGCGCATCCTCGCGTTTCCACGGCACATGGCCGAGCACGCGCGCGTCGCCGCTCGTGGGATGCAGCAGGCCGCTGAGCATTTTCAGCACGGTCGTCTTGCCCGCGCCATTCGGCCCGAGGAAGCCGACGCATTCGCCCTCCTCGATGGAGAAGCTCACGCCGTCCGCCGCGCGCACCTCCTCGTAATCGCGCTTGAAAAGCCCGCGCACCGCGCCCGCGAGGCCGGGGCGTTTTTTATAGGTGCGGTAGATTTTCGTGAGGCCGCTGGCGGTGATGGCGGGCATGGATGGGAAAGTTCTCAGTGCTCAGTGTTCGGTGCTCAGTCAGGATTTTTACGCGCGGCTCCGGACACTGCGCACTGAGAACTGAGAACTGAGCACTGAGCACTTTGGCAATCATGATTCGCGGTTTGTTCGTGTGCCTCGCGCTTGGCGTCGTCGCGAAAATGCGCCACGCTTTTCGCCATGAGCACCAGCGAAAGCCCGAGACCCCCGTTGCCGCCATTCGATGCGCAGACCGCCGCGCAAAAGGTCCGCATGGCCGAGGACGCCTGGAATTCGCGTGAGCCGGAGCGCGTGGCGCTCGCGTACACGCCGGACAGCGTGTGGCGGAATCGTGCGGAATTTTTGTCGGGGCGCGCGGAGATTGCGGCGTTCCTGCGCCGGAAGTGGGCGCGTGAGATCGAATACCGGCTGATCAAGGAGCTGTGGGCGTTTCACGGCAATCGCATCGCGGTGCGCTTCGCCTACGAGTGGCACGATGACTCGGGGCAGTGGTTCCGCTCGTATGGGAATGAGAACTGGGAGTTCGACGGGCGAGGGTTCATGCAGCGGCGCATCGCGAGCATTAATGACCTGCCAATCCGGGAGGAGGAGCGGAAGTATCGTTGGCCGCTCGGGCGCAGGCCGGATGATCATCCGGGGCTCTCTGGTCTCGGGCTGTGATGCTGCACGCTCGTCGCGGCCAACGCTTTCTCCCGACCCGGCAAGATGCGGGAAAAAATTCACAAGGTTCGTCGTGCGTCGCGACTGCTTATGTGGCAAATGTCATGTCGTGAATACGACCGAAGACGCGGGAACCAAACCGCAAACCCACCCGAAACAGCAGGCCGCAGCGTCCTGGAAGGCCGTCGTGCTGAAGTACCAGGAGCCGTCCGTGCCGCGCGCGGTGTGGCAGCTCGTGAACACGATCGGGCCGTACGCGGGGCTGTGGGTTCTGATGTATTTCAGCATGTCGTGGTCGTACTGGATCACGCTGCCGCTCGCGATGCTCGCGGGGCTGTTCACGGTGCGGATTTTCATCATCTTCCACGACTGCGGGCACGGGTCGTATTTCAAGTCGCGGCTGGCGAATGACATTGTCGGATTCGTCACCGGCGCGCTCACGCTCACGCCGTATTATCATTGGAGGTGGGAGCATTCCATTCACCACGCGAGCGCGGGCTCGCTGGACCGGCGTGGCACTGGCGACGTGTGGACGATGACCGTCGAGGAATACCTGCAGGCGTCACGTTGGAAGCGGTTCGCGTACAAGCTGGCGCGCAATCCGGTGGTGCTGTTCGTCATCGCGCCGATCTACTTGTTCATGATCCACCAGCGCTTTTACTCGCCGAAGGCGAATGCGCGCGAGCGCTGGTCGGTGATCTGGATGAATCTCGCGGTGCTCGGGATTGCCGCGGGATTGAGCTGGCTCTTTTCGATTCACCGCGGGTGGGGCTTCGGCATCACGGCCTATCTGCTCATCCATCTGGTCATCGTGACGGTGGGCGGCGGCGTGGGCATCTGGATGTTTTACGTGCAGCACCAGTTCGAGGACGTGTACTGGGAGCGCGATGAGAACTGGGACTTCAAGGCCGCCGCGCTCGAGGGAAGCTCATTTTACAAGCTGCCGAGAATCTTGCAGTGGTTCTCGGGCAACATCGGCTTCCACCACATCCACCACCTCAGTCCGCGCATTCCGAACTACAATCTCGAGAGCTGCCACGATGCGGATCCGATGTTCCAGGAGGTGAAGCCGCTCACGTTTTTCAAGAGCCTGAAGTCGCTCACGTTCCGCCTGTGGGACGAGCAGCGCGGCAAGCTCGTCGGCTACCGTCGTGCGCGAAAACTTCGCAAGGAGCGCAAGCAGGCTGCGGAGCGGTCTGCGGAAAATCGCCGGACGTCGGGGACCGAGCAGCGCTGATCGGCGGGAGGTTTACGAGGCTGTGCCCGCGCGTTTTCGCTCACAGTTTCCAAGAACTTCCTCGCCTCCGGGTTGATTCTCCACCAAACAAAAAATTCCTATGAAAAAACTCCCTCTCCTCGTCCTGTTTTGCGCCGCGCTGGGCGCTTCCGTCTTTGCCGCTGATGCGAAAAAGAACGTCCTCATGATCGCCGGCAGGCCTTCGCACGGGCCGGGCGAGCACGAGCATAATGCGGGAATCCAGCTCCTCGCGAAGTGCCTCGGGCAGGGCGCGGCGGATCGCGTGGATGTGAAATTTCACCTGAACGCCGAATGGCCGAGCGCGGAGGAACTCGCGAAGGCGGACACGGTGGTGATTTATTCCGACGGCGGCGGGGGACATCCCGCGGCGTCGCCGAATCACCTTGCGCAGCTCGGCAAGGAGATGAAGCGCGGCTGCGGCTTCGTCTGCCTGCACTACGCGGTGGAGGTGGAGAAGGAAAAGGGCGGGCCCGAATTCACGGACTGGCTCGGCGGATATTTCGAGAAAAACTGGAGCGTGAATCCGCACTGGGATGCGGGCTTCAAGTCGCTGCCCGCGCACGCGATCACGAGCGGCGTGAATCCGTTTGGCACGAAGGATGAATGGTATTTCCACATGCGCTTCCGCGAGGGCATGAAGGGCGTGACGCCCATCCTCACCGCCGTCCCACCCGAGAGCACGATGAGCCGCGCCGACGGCACGCACAGCGGCAATCCCACCGTGCGCGAGGAAGTGAAGAACAAGGTGCCGCAGCATGTCGCATGGGCCGTGCAGCGCGAGGACGGCGGCCGCGGATTCGGATTCACGGGCGGACATGTCCACAAGGGCTGGGGCAATGCGGATCAGCGCAAGCTGGTGCTGAACGCGATCGTGTGGAGCGCGAAGGGCGAGGTGCCGACGGGTGGCATCGAGTCGAAAATCACCGACGAGGATCTTGCAGCGAATCTCGATCCGAAGGGCGCTCGCAAGCCCGCCGCGCCGAAGCCCGCCGCGCCCGCACCGGCGAAGTGAGGGGGCAGAGACGGCAAAATCCACGCATGTGTTGAGCGCAAAATCCCGGGTGGAGGGCGCGACTCGCGTGCTGTCTGCGGCGACCCGCCGCAGACGCTCGATGCGCGCGTGTTTCGAATCAGCGTTCAGATTTGGATGCCCGTTTGAAACGCAGAGGCGCAGAGGAGGATTGTGGAGGCAAGCAGAGGAACGCGTCAAAACTGCTCTGCGACCCTCTCTCCATTCCTCCGCGCCTCGGCGTCTGAAAAATGCCTGGCGGTTCCGCTTGAAGTTGCGAGTTACGCGGTGTTTCCGGCGGGTCGCCGGAAACGGCACGCGAGTCGCGTGCTCCACCCTGGAGTTGCTGTCGCCCGTCAGCGCGATTTTTCATGCCCCAGCTGCGTGCAAAACGATGTCCGCGGATGACGGGCATCCTGCCGCCCACTAGCTTGGAAGAACATTGCTGCCGCGTGCGGGCACTTTCCATTTGCCACGCAGCGCCGGCGTGCGGAGAGTGCGCGCCCTTTTGAAAGCAACCGAATGAGCCAACAACGCCGCGTCGTCATCACCGGGATGGGAGTCCTCACGCCAGTGGGAAATGACATCCAGACTTTTTGGAGCAACATCACGAACGGCGTGAGCGGCATCGGGCCGATCACGCAGTTCGACACGGCGGCGTTCGACTGCAAGATCGCCGGCGAGGTGCGCGGATTCGAACCGGTGAAATTTTTCAAGGTACCCAAGGATGTGCGGCGCGCGGACCGCTTCACGCAGCTCGCCGTGGGCGCGGCGCGGCTCGCGATGGAGGATGCGGGCATCACCGCGCCGGTCGCAAATCCCGAGCGCTTCGGCTGCATGATCGGCAGCGGCATCGGCGGTCTCGCGACGCTTGAGGCGCAGCACACTGTGCTCCTGCAAAAGGGCCCCGGCCGGCTCTCACCATTCGTGATCCCGATGCTCATCAGCAACATGGCGAGCGGCACCGTCTCCATGGAGTGGGGCCTGCAGGGGCCGAACTACGCGACGACCAGCGCGTGCTCGACGAGCGCCCATTCCGTCGGCGAGGCGTGGCGGATGCTTCGCGAGGGCGATGCGGATGTGTTCGTGGCTGGCGGGAGCGAGTCCACGATCGTGCCGATGGGAGTCGGAGGTTTCGCCGCGATGAAGGCGCTGAGCACGCGCAACGGCGAGCCGACAAAGGCGAGCCGCCCGTGGGATCGCGACCGCGACGGCTTCGTGATGAGCGAGGGCGCGGGCATCGTCGTCATCGAGGAGCTCGAGCACGCGAAGAAGCGGGGCGCGAAAATTTATGCCGAGATCATCGGCTACGGCCTGAGCGCCGATGCGTACCACATGAGCGCACCGCTGCCCGAGGGCGAGGGTGCCGCACGCTGCATGGCGATGGCGCTGCGCAAGGCCGGGCTGAATCCCTCCGACGTGGACTACGTGAACGCGCACGGCACCTCCACGCCGATGGGCGACGTGTGCGAGACGAAGGCGCTCAAGCTCACATTCGGCGAGCACGCGAAGAAGCTCCAAGTGAGCTCCAGCAAGAGCATGACGGGCCACCTGCTCGGCGCGGCGGGCGTGGTCGAAACCATCGTCTGTGCGAAGGCGCTGCAGGAGGGCGTCATCCCGCCGACCATCAATCTCGACAACCCCGGCGAAGGCTGCGACCTCGACTACGTCCCGCACACCGCGCGCGAAGCAAAGGTGCGCGTGGCGATCAATAACAGCTTCGGCTTCGGCGGGCACAATGCGACGGTGGTGGTGAGGAAATTCGAGGGCTGAGTTTCGCCGCGTACGCGTCTTTGCGGCCCCGAGCGCCGGAGGTCTTTAAAAAGATCATCTTCATCTCCCTGAAGAACCGCGAGCTCGATGACGACGGCGTGCGCGACCTCAGCGGCTTCATCCTCTCCGGCCTCGTCGAACTCCTCAACGAACTCGCCCGCGAACTCGGCTGCGACGACATCGCCAAGGCTCCCGAGGACCAGCGCCCGCGCCTGCTGCTGGACAGACTGCGCGGCACGCAGACCCTCCTCGTCCTCGACAACCTCGAAAGCCTCCTCAAACGCGAGCGCGACACCGTTTTCAACTTCGTCAAGAGACTGCCCGCCGGCTGCAAGGCCATCCTCACCAGCCGCGGGCGCATCGGCTCCGGCGCGGAGGAACTCATCCTCGAAGCACTCAGCGAGGAGGCCGCGCTCGCCACCCTCGCCGAACTCGCCACGCACAATCCGATCCTGGCGCGCACGAGTGAGGCTGAGCGCCTCGTCCTCTACCGCGAGACCGCCGGCCAGCTCGGGCGCGGCCACTGCCTCACCTTCACCGACGCGCTGCACTTCATCCGCTCCTGCCCGGAGGGAACTGACCCGCTCGAATTCGTCTTCGGCGATCTCGTGGAGGATTTCGACGCCGCCGAGACCCAGGCCCTCTGCGCCCTCACCTACTTCACGCTCCCGGCCAAAGTGGAACACGTCGCCGCCATCGCCGGGCTGCCGGAGCCGGACACCGACCGCGCGCTGCGCAAACTCACCGTCCGCTCCCTCGCCGTCCCCGCCGATGAGCTGAAGACCTTCACCCTCGTGCCCATGGTTGCGGACTTCCTGCGGAAGAAAAAGCCCGAGGTGGTGGCGGAAACCGGCGACCGGCTGGAAAAGCGCGCCTATGCGCTCATCATGGAAAATGGTTTGGAAAAACACGACCGCTTTCCCGTTCTCGAAGCCGCCTGGCCCGGCATCGCCCCCGCCTTGTCCCTCTTCCTCGCTGGCGACAATGCGCGCCTCCAGGCCGTGTGCACTGCGCTTTCGGACTTCCTCGAATTCCAGGGCCGCTGGGATGAATGGTTCGCCCTCTGCGAGAAAGCCGAAGCTAGGGCCGTGGCCACCGCCGACCACAATCGTGCCGGCTGGCGCGCCAAAGACGCTGGCTACATTCACTCTATGCGCGACCAGGCCGACGCCGTGTTCACCTGCGCCGAGCGGGTTGCGGCGCATTGGGATCGGGCGAAGACAGGTGCCCGCGAGCGCGCTATCGCCATCCGCTTTCGCGGCATCGGCCATGATTTAAACGAGGAATATCCCGCCGCACTCGCCGCCTACCGCGAGGCGTTTGAACTGGACCGCAGTCTCGCTGCGGAGAGCGTGGACGTGGCCATCGGCTTGAGCGCCTTGGCCGATGCAGAGAGCGCTACCGGTGATCGTGCTGCGGCGGAGGGGCATTGTCGTGAGGCGCTGCGCGTGGCCCGCGCCGTCGGATGGGCTGAAGGCGTTCTTGGAATGACCGGCAATTTGGCTGCGTTAGCCTTGGACCGGGAGGACTGGCAGGCCGCCGAGACCTTGGCGCGTGAGGCCCTGCCTTTGTCTGAAGCCGTCCACCGCCAGGAATTGATCGCCCTCGACAACCGCCGCCTCGCCCACGCCCTCGTGCGGCAGGGGAAGGCCGCCGAGGCCCTGCCCTACGCCCGGCGCGCGGTGGAAATCTACACCCGCCTCGGCTCGCCCGTTCTCGCCAAGGCTCAAGCCACACTCGCCGAGCGTGAGCAGGCGCTGGCAAAGTAGTCCCACGCTTCAGCGCGTCGAACCGTCCGGATTCCGCAGCCGCTTCCCGTGGAGCACGATTTTGCGGGCGAAAGCACAACTCCGGTGCGCGTTCCGCCGAGGGGGTGAAAAGTATTTTCAGAAAGTTCTTGCCGAGTGCCAGGAGGTCAACTAAACAGCGCGTCCATTTTTCTCCGCGCTCTGGCGTAACAACGCGCACCGCGGTTTCCCGGCGACGGGCAGGGCATCTAAAATGCCGGCCCCGAGTTTGGACACCGCAGGACGTGTCGCCGGATGAGGAGAAAAAGAAAAAACGCGGAAATAAAGAAAAGTGCTTGCCAACGCTCGCGCGATTCCTACTGTCCGCGCCCCCGCCGTAGGTGGTTCGCACCAAACCACGGCGGATTTGTTGTCCTTTATCGGATGTCAAAGGGCCCAGTCGGGCCGGACTTTGGGGCGAACGTTTACCGAATCTTTTCATGCCAACCATCAACCAACTCGTCCGCAACGGACGTTCGAAGGTCAAATACAAGTCGAAGTCGCCCGCGCTGAAGAACTGCCCGTTCCGCCGCGGAGTGTGCCTTCAGGTGATGACGCGTACGCCCAAGAAGCCGAACTCCGCGCTCCGCAAGGTCGCGAAGGTCCGCCTCACGAACGGCTTTGAAGTAATCGCCTATATTCCAGGTGAGGGGCACAATTTGCAGGAGCATTCGATCGTCCTCGTGCGTGGCGGTCGTGTAAAGGATCTTCCCGGTGTCCGCTACCATATCGTCCGCGGCACGCTCGACTCCCTCGGGGTGGAAGGTCGCCGCCGCAGCCGTTCGAAGTACGGAGCCAAGCGCCCGAAGGCCGGTGCCGCAGCCGCGGAGGCTGGTAAGAAGAAGAAGTAGGCACGCCTCTCAACTCTCAACTTTCACCACTCAACTTTCCGCAACTCATGTCACGTCGTCGTCGCGTCATTCATAAGGAAGAGAAACTGGACAGCCGCTATGGCTCGCCTCTCGTCGCCCGTCTCATCGGGACGGTGATGAAGAGCGGGAAGAAGTCGCTCGCAGAGCGCGTCGTGTATGACGCCATCGAGCAGAGCCGCCAAGGCAGCGATGTTGTGGACCCGCTCGAGACGCTGAACAAGGCCGTTGAAAACGTGAAGCCGCGCCTCGAGACCAAGAGTCGCCGCGTCGGCGGTGCAACTTATCAGGTGCCGATGGAGGTCGCGCCGGCCCGCGCAGTCGCGCTGGCATTCCGCTGGATCGTGAACTATGCGTCGGCACGCAAGGGATCTTTCAAAAAGGCGCTCGCGAATGAATTGAAGGAAGCCGCCGCAGGGCAGGGGAACGCGATCAAGAAGCGTGACGACACCCACAAGATGGCGCAGGCAAACCGCGCCTTCGCGCATTTCCGGTTCTAGTCCCCCGACGAAGCTAACACTCGCCGAGTTACTATATGTCTTCCGCTGTCGCCGCAAAACCCACCTCAAACCCGAATTCACCTGATCGTGCGTATCCGCTCGAGAAGACGCGCAATATCGGAATCGCTGCGCACATTGACGCCGGCAAGACGACGCTGACCGAGCGCATCCTTTTCTACACCGGCATGATCCACAAGATCGGCGAGGTGCATGAGGGAACGACTGTGACCGACTGGATGGAGCAGGAGCGCGAGCGCGGCATCACGATTACTTCGGCGGCCACGACGTGCTTTTGGGAGCAGAAGAAGCACGCCGGTGTGCTGAAGCTTTACGAGAACCAGAAAATGCGGGTCAACATCATTGACACGCCCGGCCATGTGGATTTCACGGCGGAAGTAGAGCGTTCGCTCCGTGTGCTGGACGGCGCAATTGCAGTGTTCTGCGCGGTGGCCGGTGTGCAGCCGCAGTCCGAGACGGTGTGGCGCCAAGCGACTAAGTATGGCGTTCCGCGCATCGCGTTCGTCAACAAGATGGATCGCACGGGTGCGGATTTCGCAAATGCAGTGAATGACATGCGCACCAAGCTGAAGGCCAACGCGCATCCGGTGCTCGTCCCGATCGGTGCGGAGGATCAGCTGAAGGGCCAGTACGATATTATCAACCGCAAGGCGGTGCTTTACGCGGATGACAGCTCGATGGGTTCGACCTATCGTGTCGAAGACCTTGATGACGCCGGCAAGGCCATCGTGGAGCCTGCGCGCGAGCAGCTCGTCGAGGCGCTCTGCAACATTGATCCCGTCCTGGAGGACGCCTTCCTCAACGCGATTGAGATCACGCCGAAGATGATTAAGGAGGCTATCCGCCGCCAAACGATCGCGAACAAGTTTGTCCCCGTTGTGGGTGGCTCCGCCTTTAAGAACAAGGGCGTGCAGTTCTTGGTGGACGCCGTGGTGGATTATCTCCCGTCGCCGATTGATATTCCTCCGCAGGAAGGTCACAATGTGGACAACCTCGAGGAGAAAGTCCCCGCGCCACCGGATGACGCTGCAAAGTTCATCGGCCTCGCATTCAAGCTTTGGAGTGATCCGTTCGTCGGCAAGCTCGTGTTCTTCCGCGTCTATCGCGGCAAACTCACTAAGGGCGACACGATCTACAATCCGCGCACCCGCAAAAATGACCGAATCAGCCGCCTGATCCAGATTCAGGCCGACAAACGCGAGGACATTGATTGCTGTTATTCGGGTGACATTGCGGCCATCGTCGGGTTGCGTAACATCACGACCGGCGACACCCTTTGCGACGAGGAAGTCGAAATCATGCTCGAGCCGCCGTCATTCCCGGATCCGGTCATCAGCATGTCCGTTGAGCCGAAGACCAAGGCGGATCAGGAAAAGATGAGCATCGCGCTCCAGCGCCTTGCAGAAGAAGATCCCACCTTCCGCGTCCACACCGACGAGGAGACCGGCCAGACGATCATCGCGGGAATGGGCGAGCTGCATTTGGAAATCATCCGGGACCGGATGCTCCGCGAATTTAAAGTCGAGGCTAACTCCGGCAAGCCGCAGATTGCTTACCGCGAGACTATCACCAAGCCCGCGCACGGTGATGGAAAGCTCATCAAGCAGTCCGGTGGCCGCGGTCAGTATGGCCATGTTATCGTGGACGTTCGCCCCGGCGAGCGCGGCAAGGGAATCATCATCGAAAACAAAGTGGTTGGCGGAACGATTCCGAAGGATTACATCCCGGCGTGCAAGAAGGGGATCGAAGAAGCGGTGCTGAATGGCGTCCTCGGTGGTTACCCGGTGATTGATGTCGAAGTGGACATCATTGACGGCAGCTATCATGAGGTGGACTCGAACGAAATGGCGTTCAAGATGGCGGCAATTTTCGCAGTGAAGGACGCATTCAAGAATGCAAACCCGATTCTCCTGGAGCCCATCATGAAGGTCGAGAATGCGACCCCAGAAGACTATCAGGGCGACATCATGGGCGACCTGAACCGCCGCCGCGGCGTCATCCAGGGCATGGAGTCCAAGAATGGCCTCTGCCATATCAATGCGCAGGTGCCGCTCGCCGAAATGTTCGGTTACTCCACTGCCATCCGCTCACTTTCCAAGGGTCGTTCCAGTTACACGATGGAGCCGTCCCACTTCCAACAGGTGCCTGAAAACGTGAAGGCAGCCGTCCTCGACCAGAAGGGCAAATAGATCACCAATATCGCATGAACGGACAACGCATACGCATTCGCCTCAAGGCATTTGACCACCGCGTGCTCGACGCATCGGCCATCGACATCGTCGAGACGGCCAAGCGTTCCGGCGCACGTGTCGCAGGTCCGATTCCGCTTCCGACCCGGATCGAGAAATTCACGGTCAACCGCTCGCCGCACGTGGACAAGAAGTCCATGGATCAGTTTGAAATCCGGACTTACAAGCGCCTGCTCGACATCATCGAGCCGACCGCGAAGACCGTGGACGAACTGCGCAAACTCAACCTGCCCGCGGGCGTGGACATCACCATCAAGATCTAACTAGCGATGAAGATTGGACTATTAGGCAAGAAGCTCGGGATGACCCGCGTCTATGACGACAAGGGTGTCATCACTCCCGTAACGGTCATTGCGGCCGGTGGAAACACCGTGCTGCAAACGAAGACGATGGCGAACGACGGCTATAACGGCGTTCAGGTCGGGTTCGACGGCCAGAAGGAGCATCGCGTGACCAAGCAGTTGCTCGGGCACTTCAAGAAAGCCGGTTCGGAGCCCAAGCGCTATGTGCGTGAGTTCCGCCTGCCGGACAACGCGAAGCTCGAAGATGCGATTGACCTCAGCGTGAACCATTTTGCAGTCGGCGACGTCGTGGACGTTATCGGCCAGAGCAAGGGCCACGGTTTCCAAGGCGTCATGAAAAAGCATAACATGGGCGGCCAGCCGGCCTCGCATGGGCACATGATGCACCGCCGGAACGGCGCAATCGGCAACCGCTCGACCCCCGGTCGCGTGTGGAAGAACATGGGCATGCCCGGTCACATGGGTGACGAGCGCATCACCGTCCAGAATCTCCGCGTCGTGCAGGTCAATACGGAAGACAACTGCCTTCTGGTCAGCGGTGCGGTGCCCGGAAAGCCCGGATGCTATGTGGTGATTCGTGCAGCCAAGAAGATTAAGACCATCAACCCGGAGGCCATCAAGGAAGCGGCCAAGCAGGCTGCTAAAAAGGCCGCCAAGAAATCCAAATGAGCGCGACAATTCTGACAGCCGAGGCCGCCAAGGCCGCGAATATTGAAGTCATCACCAATGGGAAATACACCCAGGCCGTGCATGACACCGTGGTCGCCCTGCGTGCGAACCGCCGCAGCGGAACCGCCAGTGTAAAGACGAAGGCCACCGTCAACGGTTCCGGTGCAAAACCCTGGAACCAGAAGGGAACGGGCCGCGCCCGCGCCGGCTATAAGTCCAGCCCCATCTGGAGCGGCGGCGGCGTCGTATTCGGCCCGCATCCGCGCTCCTATGCAAAAAAGGTTTCCAAGAAGACCCGCCGCATCGCGCTGTGCAAGGCGCTGAGCGCACGCATCCTTTCCGGCGACGTGTTCATCGTCCCGAGCTTTGCGGTCGCGAAGCCAAAGACCAAGGAATTCATCAAGCTCATCACCGAACTTTCGCCTGAGCCGAAGACGCTGATCATCTCCAAGGATTTTGACGAGAACACTCGTCTCGCTGCGCGCAATGTGCAGCCCGCCGTGCTCGCCAGCGCCTCGGATGTGAACTCCGAGCACCTCCTCCTTTTTAAGAAGATCGTCATCACCAATGACGCCCTCGCTCAACTAGCTGAACGCATCAACAAATGAACGAGATTTACGACATCATCCAAAACGTTCACCTGACCGAGAAGAGCAGCATCCTCTCGGAAAAGGGTAACCAATACGTCTTCCGCGTGCTGCCCACGGCCAACAAGGTGCAGATCCGCCAGGCGATTGAGAAACTCTTCAAGAAGAAGGTCATCCGCGTGAACACGCTCAACAGCTTCGGCAAGGCCAAGCGTGGGCGCACTCAGCACCCCGGTCGCACCAGCGATTGGAAGAAGGCCATCGTCACACTCGCCCCCGGCGACAAAATCGAACTCGCCTAACCTAATATGGGACTCAAAACTTTCCGTCCGCTCACGCCGACCAACCGCTTCAAGGTTCTCCCCGATTTTGCCGAGATCACCAAGTCGAAGCCTGAGAAATCGCTCGTCGAAGCCAAGCCCAAGACCGGTGGTCGCAATAACAAAGGCCGTCTTACGACCCGTCACATCGGCGGCGGTCACAAGCAGAAGTACCGCATCATTGACTTCAAGCGCAAGACGCGCGGCCAGGTAGCTGATGTCATCGCGATCGAATACGATCCGAACCGCACCTGCCGCATCGCGCTCGTTCAGTATCCGGACAAGACGAAGGCTTACATCCTCGCGCCCGTCGGACTTGGTGTCGGCGACAAGGTGAGCGCTGGTCCCGGCAGTGAACCGAAGGTCGGCAATGCGCTTCCGCTCCAGGAAATCCCGCTCGGTTCCACCATTCATAATGTGGAACTCCAGCCCGGGCGCGGTGGCCAGATGGCCCGCAGCGCAGGCGCAGGCGTGATTTTGAACAACCGCGAGGGTGACTTCGCGCTGCTCAAGTTGCCCTCCGGCGAAATCCGCCGCGTCCATGTCAATTGCTACGCGACGATGGGTCAGGTCGGCAATGTGGACCACATGAATGTCAGTTCCGGCAAGGCTGGTCGTAGCCGCTGGCGCGGTGTCCGTCCGACGGTCCGCGGCATGGTGATGAACCCGGTGGATCACCCAATGGGTGGCGGTCAGGGCAAGTCCAAGGGCGGTGGCGGACGCCATCATCCGATGTCGCCTTGGGGCCAGCTCTCCAAAGGTTTCAAGACGCGCCGGAAGCACAAGCCCAGCGACCGCTTCATCCTGCAGCGCAAGAACGCCACGAAGAAAGCAGCACTCTAATTTATGGGACGCAGCCTCAAAAAAGGACCATTCGTCGAGCAGCACCTGCTCGAAAAAATTGACAAGATGAACGCCGCGCCGGTGAAGAAGCCGATCAAGACGTGGTCGCGCCGATCCACGGTGATTCCCGATTTCGTCGGGCACACGTTCCTCGTGCACAATGGAAAAGTTTTCAACTCGGTCTTCGTGACCGAAAACATGGTGGGTCATAAGCTTGGTGAATTTTCGCCCACGCGAATCTTCAAGAAGCACGGTGCCCACACCGCCAAAGTGGCGAAGTAGCAGGGCCGGCCGAGTGCCGGAGATCAGCAATGAAATCCAACACGGCCATCCTGTTAGTTCTCACTTTTCTCGCGCTCGGCGCGGGCGTCGGTCATGCCGGCGACAGTTCTTTGCCAAATATAGATTCTGAATCCCCGGAGGAGTCCGCAATGGCGGCCTTCGGAAAGCTGCTCGCGGAAAACCGCAAGCTCCGTGCGGAAGTGGAGGAGGCCAGAAAGCTGGCCGCCAACACCACCGCAGAGTCCGAGGTCTTCAAGCGACAGGTGCAGGAAATGGCCATTCGCATGGAGGCGCTAGGGAGCAGCACGACGGATCCGTCCAAGCTCGAGCAGCGCCTGCTTCAGGCAGTCCATGACCTCCAACTTAGTGAGCGCACCAGGAAAAGCCTGAGCGTGGAACTGATGAGGATGGTCCAGTTGACCCAAGCGTTTGTTGAAAAACCAGACGCTGAGTCAAAACTGGTTCTCCAAACTGAGCTGAAGACTGCCGAGGAAGTCCTCGTCAAAGCCGCAGTCAGTGATTTCACAGCCCTCGAACAGAAGGCAATGAATGGGCCGGCCAGCCTCCAAAACGGGAAGGTTAGTGCAGTAAAACCGGAACTTGGATGCGTCGTCATCAACTTGGGCGTCAGCCAAGGCGTAAAAGCCGGGATGCCATTCCAAGTCCGCCGAGGAACCAAGCTCATCGCCACGCTCAGAGTGGTGGATGCCCGTCAGGGTTTCGCAGGTGCAGTAATTCAGAATCTAGTTTCAGACAAAGACCCGATCAAGCTCGGGGACACCGTAAAGGCGGACGCCCAGCTCAACTAATTTTCAACAACAACCTAAGCCACCAAATTTAACGCAAAATGGAAGTCAAAGCCATCTATAGATTTGCGCGCATGTCGGCATTCAAACTCCGGGATGTGACGCGCGAGATCCAGGGCCACCCTGTCGCCAGGGCACTGGACATCGTGGCATTTAGCCCGAAGAAAGCCGCATTTCTCGTGCAGAAGACGCTGAAAAGCGCCATCGCGAATGCTGAGAACAACCACAACCTCCGCGCCGACAAGCTCGTCGTGAAGGAAGCGGTCGCCGGCGAGTCCGCGACCATCAAGCGTTTCACCCCGAAAGCGCGCGGCAGCGCAGGCCCGATCCGCAAGCGCACGAGCCACATTTTCATCACGCTTTCCGACGAAATCACAGTCAAGCAGCGGGCGCCGAAGGGTGCCAAATCGGCGTCCAAAAAGACGGCCAAGGGCGCACTCAAGCAGTCCGCAGAGAAATCCAACGAATAACATGGGACAGAAAACCAATCCAATCGGCTTCCGCCTCGCGGTCAACAAAGACTGGCGCTCCAAATGGTTCGCCAGCCGCAAGGAATTCCCTGAATTTCTCGCCAGCGACATCAATATCCGCGCATTGCTGAAGGAGAAGCTCCGTCTCGCCGCGGTCTCTAAGATCGTCATCGAGCGCGCATGGAACAGCCTCCGCGTGACCATCCACACTGCCCGCCCCGGCATCGTCATCGGACGCAAGGGCTCGGAAATCGAGAAGATGACCGAGGAAATCTCCAAGCTTTCCGGCGGCAAGCAGGTGAAAGTTGATATCATCGAAATCAAGTCACCTGACCTTGACGCACAACTCGTCGCGGAGAACATCGCGATGCAGATGGAGCGCCGCATCAGCTTCCGCCGCGCGATGAAGAAGGCGCTGCAAATCACGATGGAGCAGGGTGCCAAAGGCATTAAGGTCCGCTGCGCAGGCCGTCTCGGTGGCGCGGAAATCAGCCGTTCGGAATGGTATCGCGAGGGAAGCATCCCGCTGCACACGCTCCGCACGCCTATTGACTATGGCTTTGCCGAAGCGCGCACGACTTACGGAATCATCGGCGTGAAGTGCTGGATCTGCAAACCTGCAGTCGCGGCGTCCGAAGAGAAGAAGGCAGCGAGCGGTGGCGACAGGCCCCAGCCCGCCGAGCAGCAGCCGGCAGCCTAATCCATTAGTTATTTTTTACAGGAGGAAACCCAATGCCTTTGTTGCCAAAACGAGTTAAGTATCGGAAGAGTCACCGCGGAAGCCGCGCTGGAATGGCTTCCCGCGCCATCAACCTAGATTTCGGATCGTTCGGACTCCAGACCATCGAGCGCGCCTGGATCACCAATACCCAGATCGAAGCCGCCCGTGTCGCGATGACCCGCAACATGAAACGCAAGGGCAAGATGTGGATCCGCATTTTTCCCGACAAGTCGGTGACCGCGCGTCCGCCGGAAACCCGAATGGGCAAGGGCAAGGGCCAGCCTGAATACTGGGTGGCCACGGTCCGCCCCGGTAACATCCTTTTTGAAATTGACGGCATTTCCGAGACGCTCGCCCGCGAGTCGCTCCGCCTTGCCGCAGACAAGCTGCCCGTGCGCACGAAATTCCTCACGCGCCACAACTAATCGCCGAGCATGAAGAACAAAGAAATCCGCGAACTGACGCCTGACGAACTCCGGGCACGCAAACGGGAGCTGCGCGAGCAGATCTTCCACCTCCGCCTCCAGCAGGCCGGCGGCCAGCTTGAGAAGCCGAGCGAACTCCGCAGCCTCCGCCGCGAAGTCGCGCGCATCGAGACGGTGCTCACCCAGAAGAACAATAGCGCCGCCACGGCAGCCAAATAACCATATTCCATGAGCGAAACTGCAACAGTTGAAACCGCCGCGCGCGCCCTCCGCAAGACCCGCGTCGGCGAGGTCGTCTCGAACAAGATGCAAAAGACGGTAGTCGTGAAGACAACCACCCGCGTGCCGCACCCGAAGTTCGGCAAGATTGTCAAGAGCGTCAAAAAATTCTACGCCCACGATGAGGAGCAGAAGGCGCAAGTCGGTGACCTCGTCCGCATCGCGGAAACCCGCCCGCTGAGCAAGCTCAAGTGCTGGCGTGTCGTCGAAATCCTCAAGCACTAACAAACTCCGCGGCCTTAGCCGGCTGCAAAATTTCCTATGCTCCAAATTCGTACCAGACTCGATGTTGCTGACAACACGGGCGCTCGCATGGCCAAGATGATTGGCGTGATCGGCAAACCGACGCTTACCGCACACATCGGCGACGTCATCACCGCGCACATCCGCGAGGCGCAGCCCGGCGGACAGGTGAAGAAGGGCGAAGTCGTCCGTGCAGTCGTCGTCCGCACCAAGCAGGCCATCCGCCGCGAGGACGGCAGCTATCTGCGCTTTGACAACAACGCCATCGTCATCATTGACAAGGATGAGAATCCCAAGGGCACCCGCATCTTCGGCCCTGTGGCACGCGAACTTCGCGAGAAAAATTTCATGAAGATTATCTCACTGGCCCCGGAGGTTCTCTAACATGTCAAACAGAATTAGCTTTCACGTCAAAAAAGGGGACACAGTCTCCATCATCAGCGGCAACCACAAGGGTGCCAGCGGAAAAATCCTCGCGGTCCTGCCTAAGAAGCAGCAGGTGCTCGTGGAGGGCGTGCGCATCATCAAGAAACACACCCGCCGGAGCCAGGACAACCAGACCGGCGGCATCATCGAGCGGGAAGGCCCGATCCATATCTCCAATGTGAAGCTCGTCGAAAAAGTGGAGCCCAAGAAGGAGTCCAAGAAGAAAAAGTAAGCCATGTCTGTCGAAATCCAGGAAGAATACAAAAACCGCGTGATCCCGGCCCTCAAGGCCGCGCATGGTTACACGAACATCAATCAGGTGCCCAAGGTGGAGAAGGTTGTCGTGAACACCTGCGTCAACCTCAACACCGGCGACGCCAAGCAGGCGCTCGAGGACGCGAAAAACGAACTCGCGACCATCACCGGCCAGAAGCCGGCCGAGACGAAATCGAAGAAGGCAATCTCCAACTTCAAGCTCCGCAAGGATCAGGCAATCGGCGCGAAAGTCACCCTGCGTGGCCGCCGGATGTATGAGTTCCTCGAGCGTCTCATCAAGGCAGCACTTCCCCGCATCCGCGACTTTCGCGGCGTGAGCACCCGCGCATTCGATGGCAACGGCAACTATACGCTGGGTGTCTCGGACCAGTCCATCTTCCCCGAAATCGAGCTCGACCGCATCAAGCGGAACATCGGGTTTGACGTGACCATCGTCACCACCGCCCGCACCGATGCGGAGGCAAAGAGCCTCCTCACCGAACTGGGTATGCCATTTTCCGACAAGGCGCGCCTGAAGCGCGCACAACAGCAGGAACAGCCCGCTGCCTAATTAGACATGAGCGCACTTACCGATCCAATCGCAGACTTTCTCACCCGTCTTCGCAATGCCTGCAGCGCGGGCAAGACCGAAATCATGTCTCCTTATTCGAGGATGAGGGCTGAAATCGCCCGTATTCTCAAACAGGAAGGCTACATCTCCAACTTTGAAATCGAGACTGGCACAGGTCCACACGCCCAGTTGAAGGTCGTCAACAAATTCGTCAACCGCGCCCCGGCCATCACCGGCCTCAAGCGCGTATCCAAGCCCGGTCTGCGCCGCTATGTCGGCTCGACTGAAATCCCGCGCGTCCTCGGCGGGATTGGAATCAGCATCCTTTCCACTTCGAAGGGTCTGATGTCCGGGCGTGAAGCAAAGAAACAGAACGTCGGCGGTGAATTGCTGGCGTTTGTCTGGTAACTAGCTATGTCTCGAATCGGAAAAAAAATCATCGAACTGCCGGCCAAGGTTAGCGTCAAGATTGGCGCTGACGGGCAGGTGAACGTCGAAGGCCCGAAAGGCAAGCTCGCCTGGACGCTCCCGAGCGGAGTGACCGGCAAGGTGGATGGCACGACAGTGACCGTCGCCTGCAGTTCGCCTTCCGCCGGAGCGCTGCACGGTCTCAGCCGCTCGCTGATCAATAACATGGTCATAGGCGTTGCCAGCGGCTATGTGAAGGAACTGGAGATTCAGGGCGTCGGATTCAAGGCGGCCGTGAAGGGCGCCATCCTTCAACTGAACCTCGGCTATTCGCATGAGATCAACCACCCGATTCCCGCGGGCGCAAAGGTGACCGTTACCGACAATACGAAGGTGCGCATCGAGGGAATTGACAAGCAGGTCGTGGGGCAGCTCGCCGCCGAGGTGCGGGGCTATTACCCGCCTGAGCCCTACAAGGGCAAGGGTGTCCGATACGTCGGCGAGAAAATCATACGCAAGGAAGGCAAAACCGTCCAG
>Ga0315909_10003042_pt1 | contig 20803 bp, 32 predicted proteins | sample LakEriMetagenome_11_FD_203527 | JGI IMG/M metagenome (GOLD analysis project Ga0315909, IMG submission 203527) | Freshwater fungal communities from buoy surface, Lake Erie, Ohio, United States - Buoy 2 MA125 | ecosystem: Environmental > Aquatic > Freshwater > Lake | place: USA: Lake Erie, Ohio... | reverse complement strand
GGCTTAGGCCACGTTCTCGGGTTCATGCGCTCGCCTCCCTGATGCCTGCCGTCGAATTTTGCCGCCGCTGTAAACCTGCTTGCGAAGCTGCAGGGTTTCCGCCTCAAGGTCGCGGACGAGCCGCTCCAGATGCGGCACGCGCCGCGCGATGACCTCGAGTTCCGCATTGCGCCGCCGAAGCTGGTGCAGCTCGACGACCGTCGTTCCGATCCGCGATTGAATGCCCATCACACACTCCCTCTACTGATTAGGTTTGGGAGGGGCCCGGCCCCGCTTCGACGCTCGACATCCCCGCGAAGTCACGCGCCCCGAGCCCCTCCACATTGCCCGCCGTCCGCTCACGGCGAGCAATTCCGGTTATGCCGCCTGCTGCTCGTCTTCGTCGTCAACGAGGGCGTTGTCCCACATCAGCCGTTCACGGTGTTTCGCCCAATAGGCGTGCGCTGACTGGATGATTGCCCAGCCGACAGCGCGGGAATCCCGGTCCATGTCGCCTGGGCCGCTGCGGTCCAGCACGACGTCGCCCGTGTCGATCGACGCCAGCTCCCACGTGCGATAGGGCGCCCGGCCAGTGACGCGGATCTCGAGCTGGCAATCGATCTCCGCCACGATGTGCGGGCCGATCATCAAAGGCAGGGTAATGGGGATGTTCATGTCGGCTCTCCCTCGTGCCACCGCGTTGGTGATGGGGAGCATCAAACCATCGGTTGGAAGGCGTGTCAACCGAAAATCAAACTATCAGTTGGAAAATCTGTCGCCCCATCCCCAGCCGGTTGATAAGTAGCCGGCGCTACGCGGAGCGGCGAGGGCGGGCGTGCTCGGTCATGGTCCCAATGATCTCGCCGTCGGCTGGCGTCTCAATGATGCGGGGCGACCATGCGCTGTTGAGCGGGCGCAACTCGATACCGCCTTCGGTTCGCTGGCGGTACTGCGCAAAGAACGGCTCGCGCGGCGTCCCCACGGCGGCCAGCACCATGTCGCCCGGTACCGGCTTAAGGTCGGGGTCAATCACGATCGTGTCATCGATACGGAAGTCCGGCGCGTTTGCCGTTGTCCAGATCGGCATTTGAAACGCCATCTCACTGCAGTCGTATCGCGTCTGATAGCGCGAAACTCCCGAACTGGCAGCACGTTTCGATACAGCTTGCTCCGGTGTGAGCTGTGGCACGAGGCGCCCCCCAAGCGAACGCTCAACTGCAGTCCCAGGTTCCACCGTGCGAAATTGAGTTGCGCCTGTCAACAAGTAGGCAACCGATGTCTGAAGCGCGTCAGCCAGCGGCTGCAGCCGCTCAGCCGATGGGAACGACTTTCCCGACTCCCACTTTTGCACAGCTTGGTTGCTGACGCCGACGCGCGCGCCCAGCTCCTCGAGCGTAAGCCGAAGCTGTTTCCTGAGCGCGTGCACGCGCGCTGCAAACCCGTCTGACATGACCGCGTGTCCGTTCCCCTGCCCGTGCATCAGGTTTACCCCCATGCCAGTTGGAATCCACGCGGTTGGCGGTTGACTTTTTTTCCAACTAGCGGTTTGATACGACCATGAGCAGCAGGAAAGCACGCCCTGACGGACTATCCGACGCGATACGGTCAGCGGGCAACATCTCTGAGCTAGCCAGACGCCTAGGCCTGACGAACCAGGCCGTTGGTAAGTGGCGGCGTGTGCCTGCTGAGCGCGTGCTCGAGGTCGAGCGGGTGACGGGCGTGCCTCGTTACCGGCTCCGCCCGGACATTTACGGCGATGACCCCGGCCCTTTCAGGCGCCGACGTGTGAGTGAGCGGCTCGCCGCGTAGTCAGTAATCAGTACCCGTAGCGTCTGCGTCCCGTCTGCCGCCATCGGCAGGCGATCGGCTGTGCATGTCTGGACGCTGGTATCTCCCCCGGCCCGCTAGGTGTGCGCCTCCCCAGCCGATCGCCTTCCGCTGGCGATAGCCGGCAAACGAGCGGCCCCGCTGTGTGACCAGCGAGGCCGCCCTGGTGGGGTCTCTCGATAGAGCATGCTCCACCGTCGAACGCGCCGCCGTAGGAGGGCGACCAACGATGCACAATTTACTTGACGAGGCACCCGCGCGCAACAGCGCCGACGTCGATCCGGTGTGGATGGTCTTGCACACTCCCTCCGGCGCTCAGCGCCGCCGCTGGGGTGAGGACATGGCCCGCATCGTCAGCGATCTGGTCAAGCATGACTGGCTGGTCTGGACAGAGCAGGCCGGCGCTGAAGTTCACGCGAAACATCGGGCATTCATGGCTCACTGAGGGGGCAGAACTATGACATGGAACGACGAACGGACAGAGAAGTGCCGGGCGCTATGGCAAAGAGGTCTCCCGGCCAGTCAGATTGCCGACATTCTCGGGGATGTCTCCCGCAACGCGGTGATTGGCAAGGTGCACCGCCTCGGGCTCTCCGGCCGGGCCGATCGCAAAGATGCTGGCAATTTGAGCCGACGGCGAGCACGGCCGCGCAAGCTAGCTCTCGCGCCGCGCCCAACCGAGCCGAAACCCGTTAAACGCATCCGCTCTGCTCTTACTGGCATCCCTGCCGGCATCCCTTGGGAGCCTGCGGAGATGCCGTCTCCGACTGCATTTGACGACGAACGCAGGGCTTCCGGCCTGGTTCACCTGCTCGACCTCGAGCCCGATCAGTGCCGATATTCGATCGGCTATGACGACCGGCTGGGACACGGGTTCTGTGGCTGCCAGTCGGTCTCCGGCCTGCCCTACTGCGAGCACCACGCCGCCCGCGTCTACACGTCAGCTTATCTGGCCGATCTGAGGCCGCTGCGGACATTTGCGGGCGTTTCGACTGTGATCCTCGGCGAGACGCACGCGCACGCCAACGTCAGCGAATTTCTCGAGCCAGCCTGAAAGGCAAACGGCCCGCCGGGCAAAGGCGGGCCGCTCAGAGGGCGTCGATCTAGCAAGAGGCGAGAAAACATATGCCGCGATTTGCCGAAGAGAGCAAGACCCCCATGTCGAACCCGGCCAAGGTTTTGCTTGCCTACATGCGCCTGTCCGGCCAATGGGACAGCCGCGCTTTGGCTGCCGAGTTTGATGTGCCATTGCGCACGATCCAGCGCTGGAAGATGGAATGCGCCGCCAGCGCCACTGACGCCACTGGCGCCATATCTGGCGTTCCGTTGGTACACGAACATAACGCCACTCGCGCCACTGACGCCACGGATGGCGCGCCACGAACGCCAGATCTGGCGTTGGCACGGGACTTGCAACGCGCGCAGGCGACTAAGGCATCACTACGTGATACTTCTTCTAATATTCATTTCCATCCTTCCTTCCGTCCAGACGCGCGCGAACGCGAGTCGGAGGCGCCAGCGGACGGAAGGCCGGCTTCGTTCAACGATGCCACGGAGTCGATGATCGCTGACGTGCTCAAGTTCATGGGGCCGACAGCGTCGCGCCAGAACGCAGAAAAGTGGCTGAGCGGTACGCTGTCGGTCTACGGCACCGACCGGACAACACGGGCCTGGACAGCGCTGGTTGCCAAGCAGGCCCGCAACGAGCCCGTCAGCCAGCCGCTGGCTCTGTGGGCCAAGACGGCTGGCGGTTTAAAGCCGCAAGCCGTGGGTCCGAAGGGCGCTGACCCGACCACGTTCCACATCGTCTCGCCGTCCACCGTCCGCTTCGCCAAGCCGCGCGAGGAGGTGGGCCATGCTTGACCGCCTCACCGAGCGGCGCGTTCCGCACAACATCGAAGCCGAGCAGGCCTTGCTGGGCGCGATCCTGATCGACAACGGCGCGATTGACCGTCTCGGCAGCTTGGAGCCCGGCGACTTTTACGAGCCCTTGCACGCCCACCTGTTCGCGATTGCGACGGCCATGCGCGGCGAGGGCACGCCCATCACGCCCGTGACGCTGGCCCAGCACGTGGCCGAATGGCCGGCGATTGCCGACAACCTCAGCGCCCGACAGTACGTCGCCCGGATGATGGTCGAAGCGCCGTCGATCCAGTCGGCCCCTGCCTACGCCGAGACCATCCGCGAGCAAGCCGCCCGCCGGCAGCTCATGGGCCTAGCTGATGATCTCGTGGTGGCGTCGCTCAATGCCGAGGCCACGGTCAGTCAGATCGCATCGTCAGCGGTGACCGCGCTCGATCACGTGCTGAGCATCAGCCGGCCCAACGGCCGCAAGGCGGTGCCGCTCGGCCAAGCCATGGCGGACGTGCTTGACATGGTGTCGAACGACGACGGCCGCAGCCGCATTCCCACCGGCATGACAGATCTCGACAAGGCCTTGTCGGGCGGCTGGCGGCGCAAGCAATACGCGATCATCGCTGGTCGCCCCAGCATGGGCAAAACGACGATTGCGACCTCGGCCATGCTGCGCACGGCGCGGGCTGGCCACGGGGTGATGTTCCTGTCACTGGAGATGCCCACCGAGCAGGTGGCGGCGCGGGCGTTGACCGATCTCGCTTACACGAGCACGCAGCGCATTGCCTACAACGCGCTGATCTCCAACAACGTCAACGAGCATCAGTTTCGCATGATCATGGATGCCAGCCGGCAGTTCCGGCAGCTCCCATTGGTCATCGATGACGAACGCGGCCTAACCATCGCGGAAATCGGCGCCCGCATCCGAGCCCAACAGCAGCGCTTCCACAAGGCCGGCATCGATCTTGGTCTCGTGGTGATCGACCATCTCGGCTTTATCCGCGCATCCGAGCGCTATCGCGGCAACCGGGTGCACGAGGTGACGGAGATTAGCGCCGGTCTGGGCCAGATTGCCAAGGATCTAGACATTGCGCTCGTGGTGCTGTCGCAGCTCAATCGCGGCACCGAAGGCCGCGAGAACAAGCGCCCGACGCTGGCCGATCTTCGCGACAGCGGCTCGCTAGAGCAGGACGCCGACGTGGTGATCTTCACTTTCCGCGAGGCTTATTACCTCGAGCGTATGCGCTGCGACGAGGGCAGCCAGCAGGAGCTTCAGCGACAGACAGAACTGGAAGCCTGCCGCAACACGATGGAGTTGCTGGTTTCGAAAAACCGGAACGGCCCAACGACGACGGTGCCGCTCTACTGCGACATGGGCTCCAACGCGGTGAGGGATCTCGGATGACCATCGCAACCCACTGGCACAAGCGCGTCCCGGCCGACATGGCCGCCGACTACATCGCCCAAGGATGGGTAGAGCACGAGCGGGAAGGACGCATCGTCACGCTGATATGGCCGCACGAGGGGGCACCGCCATGACAATCACCGACAGGCTCGACCTATGCAAAACTTTGACGCTGCTGAAGTCCTACAAGCCCCGCAAGCGCCGGGCTCGCCGCAGGTTCAGAACGCAGCGCCGGACGATCGTGGCCAGGCTGAAGAATGGCTCTGCTACGTCACATTCGAGGATGTGACCGAGTACGAGGCCAAGGGCTGGCGGGTCTCCGGTCCGCTCGGCGGCAATCATGGGCACTATAGCATTCTGATGATCTGGGAGGGGCAAGGTGAGCCGGGTTGAACGCATAGGCGACGCGACGCTGTACCTGGGGGATTGCCGGGAAATCCTGCCGACGTTGAAGCAGGTAGACCACGTTATCAGTGACCCGCCCTATGGCGACGCGGACACGCACGCGGGGCATTTGTCTAGCGTCATGCTGCGTAATGGAGAGCCTGCCGGGCAGGCTCTCGGTTTTGCCGGCATCTCAAGTGCCGACTTGCTGGAAATGGCGTCGCAATGGGTGTCCATTGCGCGGCGGTGGGTTGTGTTTTCATGCGAGTGGAAGCACGTTGCCAACCTGGACGAGGCCGGGTTGCTTGTGCGGTTTGGCATTTGGCGCAAACCTGACGGGGCTCCGCAATTTACAGGGGACCGTCCGGGAATGGGCTGGGAGGCCGTTGCCATCTGCCACCGGCCAGGGCGCAAGAAATGGAACGGCGGCGGTTCTCACGCTTTCTGGAGCGTTCCTAAAGCCGGTCAGTTCGGGCACCCCACAGAAAAGCCGGTCGCGTTGTTTTCTTCCTGGGTGCGCGATTTCACGGACTACGGAGATACCATCCTCGACCCCTTCATGGGTTCCGGCACTACAGGCGTTTCCTGCGCCAAGCTAGGCCGCCGGTTCATTGGGATTGAGATCGAGCCTCGCTATTTTGACATTGCGTGCCGCCGCATTGAAGCCGCGTATCGCCAGCCGGACCTATTCATTCAACCACCATCACCGGCACCCGTCCAACAGACTCTAGACCTGGGGGCAGCATGACCACCAACACCAACGTTCGCGAGTTTGCCGGGCAGCTTGCCGACATCTACGAGCGGGCTGCCGACCTTAAATGCGAGGAACGGGCTCTAATCGACGCCGCGAAAGAGGCCGGCATCAACACCCGAGCACTCAAGAAGGTCGCCAAGGAGCTCGGCGCCGACAGCAAGAAGCTAGCGCAGAAGTTGGCTGACGAGGAACAGCTCGACCTGTTCCGGTCGCAAGTTGGGTTGCTGAGGCTTAAGGGCCTCGAGGGCCGACAGATGGAGGCAGCATGAGCGTCCGCATCATCAACGCCGACGTGGTGGACGGGCTTGGCCAACTGGCTGACGAAAGCGTGCACTGCGTGGTTACCTCGCCGCCATATTGGGGGCTTCGGGACTACGGCGCGTCGGGCCAGATCGGCCTCGAGCCTACCCTGGCCGAGCACATCGCCAAGTTGGTCGAGGTGTTCCGCGAGGTGCGCCGGGTGCTGCGCAAGGATGGCACGCTCTGGCTCAACTACGGGGATGGGTACAACAGCAATCAGGGAAGCGGGTTTGACCTGAACAAGCTGAATAAAGGGATTGATACCAGCACAGAACGTGCGCGGTCGTCTGCCTCGCCAAAGCTAAAGTCGCCTCTCAAGCCCAAAGACCTCTTGATGATGCCTGAGCGTCTGGCCATCGCGCTGCAGGAGGATGGCTGGTACGTGCGAAGCCGGATCATCTGGGCGAAGCCAAATCCCATGCCGGAGAGCGTCACCGATCGACCCACCAAGAGCCACGAGCACATCTGGCTGATGAGCAAGGCGCCAAGATACTACTACGACGCGGAGGCGATACGGGAGCCGCAAAGCGAAGGAACGCACGAGCGTTTCGGGAAAAATCCCGCACCATCGACAAGGCGAAAGCTGGCAGAGCCGGGCAGTGGCACAAAAAACAACAGCAGTTTTGATGCTGCTATGGTGTCCATGATTTCTGCAGACGGCGCTCGCAACGCCCGCGACGTGTGGACCATCGCCACGTCATCGTTCCCCGAGGCGCACTTTGCGACCTTTCCCCCGGAGCTTGCTGAGCGCTGTATCAAGGCAGGCTGCCCGAAGGATGGCACCGTGCTTGACCCGTTCGGCGGCTCCGGCACAACCGGCCTTGTCGCCGATCGTCTCCAGCGCTCGGCCATTTTGATCGAACTAAACCCGACCTATGCCGCGATGGCGACCCGTCGCATCACCAACGATTGCCCGCTGTTCATGGAGGCTGCCGAATGACCAATTCCGACCTTCGCCAACGGGCCGAGCACATTGGCCGGCTCATGGACCAGCGCGACGACATCACCGACGACATCAAGGGCGCATTCGAGGCCGCGAAGAGCGTTGGGTTCAACTCTGCGGCACTGCGCAAGGCAATCGCCATTGCCCGCATGGACGCCACGAAGCGCGCGAAGCACGACAGCGCTCAAATGGATCTGGAGCTCTACCTCGCGGAGCTCGAGGGCCGACAGATGGAGGCCGCAGCATGACATTTGATGTTGAATTTGTCGTTGAGCTGACGCTCAAAGGGGCCTTGGCAAAAAGGCTGCTTCAGCACGCCGAGGCCAGCTGCAGGGAACCGGCCGAGATGTTGGCTGATGCGATCGAAACACTGTTGGTTGATGATCTCATCGAAATTCTGGAGCTGACAACGGCGCGCGATGTGCGCGCACAGCGCGTGAGAACATCATGAGCCAGAGAGACAGCGGATAGAGTCGAGAAGGCCGCGAGCTGGAGGTCGCAGCATGAAGCTCAAGGGCACGAAGGTGAACGGCACCGTCAAGGATGGAAAGTTTATCAAAGCCGACACTGGCGCCCGTCATCCCGTGGTGAAGGCCCGCCGCCAGCGGAACAAGGGCAAGGTCACAGGAGTGAAGCCGGCCAAGTAAGCCTGACTGTGTGCGCGTCCCCGAAGGGGAGACATCATGAGCATTGAACAAGATCTAGTAGCTCGCTACGGCCAGGACGTGCTGAAGGTGAAGCGGCAGCCGCGGATTCCTCCGCGCGTGGCCAAGCCCAAGCATAGGCTTGTCGTCGAGCCCACGCGCAAAGCGCAACTCGTCAAGGAACTGCGGCGCAACGGCTCCAAGGCCACGATCTGCCGTCACAGAGAAACGCGCGAGACCACGACACATCTTGTGATGACCAATTGTCTGCCAGCGTTCACGAAGCACGCCAAACGCGTAGTGACTGAGCTGCCGTGTGCGCAGATCTTAAGGTTGTTCGGCCAGCGCGCGCTTAAGCCCGCCAGCGCCAACCCTTACACGATCGGCCAGTCCGTCATGTACGGCGAGATCCCTGGCGTGGTAGCCGGAACCAATGGCGACGTGTGCGTGATCGCGGTCACAATGCTCGGCAAGCAACATCTGCGCCCGCTTCACTACGACCGCCTACGCCCTGGTTGACATGATGGCCAAATCGCGGCATAGGGCGTGTATGGATGACTGCGGCTCGTCATAAGTCCGCAGACCCAGCTCCGGCACATAGCCGTTGAGCCCCAATCCAGAAATGCGCCTTTAGCGCTACGCCACACACCCACTCGATACGCGGCACGGGCAATCAATGCCACGGGCCGCGTTCGCGCACCACCCAGCGGAGGACAAGATGCGGAAATTGCCGATGCTTGCCGCCGCTCTGGCAATCGTTGCCACCCCGGCAACTGCGGACGGTTTGAGCCGCTGTTATGTGGAGGCCGGGCTCGCCGGCACGTTTCTGGCTGCAGGGGATCGCCACGCACAGGGATCTGTCGGCGGCGGCTGTGACCTCACGCTCAACCGGAACATCTTCGTCGGCGCCAACCTTCGAGCCGACTTGGGCGACAGCAGCGCCGCCATCGTCAGCGCTCGTCTGGGGCTCAACGTCAACCCGCACTTGGCCATCTACGGCATCGCCGGATGGGCATCGCCGGAACTCAGAATTGACCGCAAGAGTGGTCAATTCATCATCGGCGCGGGTGCTGAAACTGCCGTGGGTGCAGTTCGGGGCCTATCCATGTTTGCTGAGGCCACTACGGCCGCCGCCAAGGTGGGCGCCGCGACCACTGACGACGTGACCACGCGCGCTGGCCTGCGGTGGCGCTTCTGATGCTTGAGTTCACCCAGCTCGTGCAAGCTCTGGACGATTCCGTGTCCGACGACACCGAGGCCGCGATCGTCATCACCGCAGCCGAGAACAGCGTTATTGTCCGGGCGTTTGGTTCGACCGAGGCGATCATTGACGCGCTGCACGCGGCGCTGTCTGAAATCACCTCGAGCCATCGCCCGCGCGATCTGCGGCCCAATTAGTGCTCTGCGTCTAAGTCGGAGCAATCAAGAATGTGGCAGTTCCTTCGCACCCGATCGCTCGCCCAGCTCGCCGGCATTGCCATGGTCGTGGCTGGCGTGCTGGCGTTTGTGTATCAGGCGACCAAGAACGCCGTCGTCGCCTCTCGCTATTCCGAAGGCTGGATGGCCTACGTTGACGCCGCCGGGGGCGCCGCCGTCGAGCTGTTCGTTGCTGCTGCCGCAATCGGCATCATCTCGCTGAGCCATAGGGGCAAGGTCCAGTCTCGCCGCGCGCTCGCTGGTCTGATGGCGCTGTGCGTGGTGTTCGGCATCTTCGCCGCGTCACAGCAGATCAACGTGGGCCGCGCGGTCAAATCGGCGGATACCAACATCAACCAGACCAACCTTGCCGGCCGTTCCACGGATCTCGCTCGCGACCGTGCCGAGCTGGCTACGATGGCAGGTGTTCCGTCCGTTGCGACAGCTACCAGCGCGCTCGACAAGCTGAAGACGCGCAAGGGGTGGGCTGAGACAAGCGGCTGCGCCACACCTGGCAGCTACCGCGTTCTCTGTCGCCAGGTGGCCGACGCCAACGCCGTGATCGGCCGGGCTCAGGCTAAAGAGCGCCTCGAGGCCCGCATTGCTGCGGCTCAGACTGCCAACGAGCGCACCAAGGGCACCGCCATCGCTGCCGCCGATCCCATGGCTACGCTCATTGCAGGCAAGCTCGGGAGCACAGAGGCTGAAGCTCAGCTCATGATTGCCGTGTTCAGCGCCGTGACAATGATGCTGCTCGGCATGTTCGGGGTGCACTTCGGCCTGCTGGTCTACGGCATGGAGCACGACACCGCCCCGCAGCACACTGCTGAGGTGGTCCCGCTTCGTCCGGCTAATGACAGCGTTGCACGTGAAACAAAGCCGGAGCCGCTGCCGTCTGTCCTTACAGTCGGGAAGGCAATCATCCCAGCGCGGGCTGCGTAGCCCTTTGATTTGTAAATCAAAAAAATCAGAGTAAATCAATGCGAGGCGGAAAAAGGGAAGGGGCTGGACGGCCGAAGGGATCGACCACCACTAAGACGGCCATCGATCGAGCTGTCATTGACGAGCGGGTGGCGTCGATCAGGGACGCAGGTGTCACTCCGCTTGAGGTGCTGTTGGAGATCATGCGCAGCAGCAAAGACCAAGCCACGGTCATTGACTGCGCCAAGGCCGCGGCCCCGTACCTGCATCGCAGGTTAGCCGCCATCGAACACACCGGCGACCCTGAAAACCCGATTGAGCAGCATTCGCGCGTTGAGATGGTCATAGTGGATGCCCAACACGATACGAGCTTCGGTGCCGAGGAAGCTGGCGCCTTTGCTCAAACCCGCCCGATATAAGGGGGCCTACGGCGGCCGAGGCGGGGCCAAGTCACACTTTTTCGCTGAGCAGATCGTTCTGCGCTGCTACGCCAAGCCCACCCGCGCGGTGTGCATTCGCGAGGTGCAAGACACCATCAAGGATTCGGTCAAGCAGTTGCTGGAAGACAAGATCCAGCGGCTTGGCATCGGCGCATCGTTCGACGTGCAGCGCGATGCGATCATAGGCAAGGGACGCGCATCGGGCTCGCTGATCATCTTTAAGGGTATGCAGACGTACAACGCCGAGAACATCAAATCACTGGAAGGGTTTGATGTGGCGTGGGTTGAAGAAGCGCAGACGCTAAGCGAGCATTCGCTGCGCTTGCTTCGACCCACCATCCGCAAAGAGGGTTCTGAAATCTGGTTTTCGTGGAATCCCCGGCACGATACGGACGCGGTAGACAAGTTTCTGCGTGGCGCTGAGCCTCCGCGCAACTCGACCGTGGTGCGCGTGAACTGGTACGATAACCCGTGGTTTCCCGAAGTGCTGCGGCACGAGATGGAAGACGACTACCGCGCTGACCCCGAGATGGCCGAATGGGTATGGGGTGGTGGGTATCAGATCGTCTCGGAGGGAGCCTACTACGCCCGCTTGATCGCGCAGGCTGAAAAGGAAGGCCGCGTCGGCAGCTTTCCGCCGGTCACTGGCCTTCCAGTTAAGACGGCCTGGGATCTCGGCGTGGATGACTACACTTCGGTTTGGTTCGTTCAGGAGCAGCCGCACAACGGCATTCTGCGGCCGACCGTGGTCGATTACTACGAAGCCGGCGGGGATGGAGCACCGCAGATCGTGTCAACCTGTATGCCGGAGGTGTTCGTTCCGCCCACGTGGGACGATGCTTTTGCAGGGTGGAACAAGGCCAAAGCTCTTGAGACGCTTGGCCGGCATGTGCCGTTTCGGTACGCGGACAGCTACCTCCCGCACGATATCCGAGTGAGGGAGTGGGGCGGTGGCGCCAGGTCGCGCGTCGAAGTGGTGCAGCGCATTGGCGTGCCGAACGTTCGTAAGGGCGTTCCGGCCAACCCGGAGGACAGAATTGCGGCTGTGCGCGAGTTGCTGCCGATCGTGCGCTTTCACATGACGCCGCGCGTCAAGATCGGTCTGCAGCGGCTTCAGCGCTATCGCCGCAAGTTCAACGACACGCTGCAGAGCTACACGACGCCGGAGCACGACATCAATTCGCACGCCGCTGACAGCTTCGGAGAGTACGCCATTAACTGCGGTCTGACTGCGCTCGACGCGGCCCCCAAGCCAGACCCCATCAAGGCCATGCTCAAGCCTGTGACGCTCAACGACCTCATGGACGAAGCCGATGCCGAGTGACGCCGGCTCCGGTGATCTCGACAAAGCGAACGACCAGCGCCGCGTGTCGCCTGAAGCGTCCGCGCGCTTTTGGGTCATGCAGCTTTCTATCTCCGACCGCGAGCATCGTGATTGGGTGAAGGAAGGCGAGCGGATCGAAAAGCGCTACAAGGCCGAGAAGAACGCTGCGGCCAAAGTGTCGAAGTCGTCAAAGCGGCTGAACATCCTGTATTCCAACACCGAGACACTGACCGCCGCGCTGTACGCTCGCACGCCCAAGCCTGATGTTCGCAGGCGCTTCGCAGACCGCAACCCCGTGGCCCGCATGGGCGCCGACATTATCGAGCGCTCGCTGGTCTATTGCTCCGACACATCCGAGCATGATCGGGTCTACAAGCGCGGTGTCAAGGATCTGGTGTTGCCCGGTCGTGGCGTAGTGCGGCTCGACTATGAGCCCAAGATGGGCCAAGTGCCGGTCATTGATCCAATGACGGCAGCGCCCGCCGTTGACGAGACCGGCCAGCCCGTCACCGAGGAAGCCGTCGTCGATCAGAAGGTCGTCGAGAAGTATATCTACTGGAACGATTTCCGGCACAGCGCCGGCCGCACGTGGGAAGACTGGTGGTGGATCGCGTTCCGCCATCGCATGACGCGGGAAGATCTGCGCGAAAACAGGTTCGCAGACCCTGAAACAATTCCGCTGAACTGGTCGCCGGAGATGGACGACGCGCGCACGTCAGACAGGGACATCCCCGACGACATGAAGCGCGCGGAGGTTTGGGAGATCTGGGACAAGCGGGACCGCTCGCGCGTGTGGGTGGTCAAGGGCCATTCCAGAGTGCTGCGCATGGACGATGACCCCTATGGCCTCGAGGGGTTCTGGCCTATTCCGTGCCCGCTGTTCGCGACGACGGGCAACGACAATTGCATGCCCACGCCTGACTACCTGCAGTACGAGGACCAGGCCGACGACCTCGACGAACTCGAGGCGCGCATTTCGCATTTGACCAAGCAGCTCAAGCGGCGCGGCGTCTATGATGCCTCGATCGAAGCTTTGAAGCGACTAGCGCGGGCCGGCGACAACGAGTTTATCCCGACCAAAGACATGCAGATGCTGGCGAGCAAGGGCGGCCTGCCGGCAGTGTTCCAGGTGGAGGACGTGTCCGCGACGGCGGCCATTCTTTCTGAACTGTACAAGCAAAAAGAACAGCGTGTTCAATCGATCTACGAGGTGACGGGCATCTCCGACATTATGCGCGGCGCGACCGATGCCAGCGAGACCGCGACGGCGCAGAACATCAAGGCCCAATTCGGGAGTATGCGCCTCAAGGATCGGCAGCGCGAGGTGCAGCGGTGGGTCCGCGACGCATACCGGATCAAGGCTGAACTGATCTGCGAGCACTTTGAGCCGCGCAAGCTGGCGGAGATGACCGGCCTTCAGCCGGATGAGACGTTTGCTGCCGCCGTCGAGATGATCCGGTCCGACCGTGCGCGTGGCTACTCGATCGATATCGAGACCGACAGCACGGTGTTTGAGGATGCCGAGGCAGAAAAGCAAAGTCGCGTCGAGCTGCTCACAGCCATGGGTGGATTCGCTCAACAGTGGATGCCGCTGGTGCAGGTTGCGCCGGAAATGATGCCGCTGGTGGGTGAGATGCTGGCGTTTGGCGTGCGCGGCTTCAAGGCCGGGCGCCAACTCGAGGACGCCATCGATCAGACGATGCAGGCTATGCAGCAGCGCTTGTCCGCGCCACCTCAGCCGCCGCCGCCTGATCCGGCCGTGGTCAAAGCTGAGGCTGAGATGCAGCGCGATCAGCAGTCCCACGAGATGGACATGGCCGGCAAGCAAATGGACTTGCAGATGAAGCAGGCCGATATGGCCGTCAAGCAGCAGAGCGCGGTCATCGATGTGCAGAAGGCGCAGGCGATGGCAGACGCCAAGGTGGCCAGCGTCGGCCCTGACGGAAGGATGCTGCAGTGACCAAGCATAACATCATTCGCGATGTCGCGATGACCTACGATTACAGCAGTAGACGGATATATGGCCGCGCTCCTTTGGGTCGGGACGCCACGCAAGACGAGCGGCAACGGATTGCTGAGAAAGCCATCGCGGAGTTTGACGCCAGCGACGAGCTGGATGTTAACACGCGAATGAAAGACGCTCTGCTGAAGGCTGAAAAGGCGGTTCTATACCCATGAACCCGCACCTCGAAACCCGCCGCGAGAACAGCGCCCCGAAGTGCGCGACCTGCCGGGAATGGGACGGCCGCGACACAGGCAAAAGCGCGGCGACGTGCGAGCGGCACAAGGTCGTGACGCTCGATCTTGCCGTGTGCAGCGCGTGGGAGCAGCACGAGGTGCTGCATGGTCAGATCATTAAGCCCGACGACGAATGAGCAATCAGAGCGGCGTACAAGCCGCAGTCCGCGCCATCACCGGCACCACGCTCGACTACAACGGCGACTGGTCCGCACTGTTTGATGCTGACGGCATCGCGGCAGGCGATTGGAACGGTCGGATGCTCGCGTGGATCAACCAGACGCTTGGCACAAGCTATTCGGGGCTTCCCGGCGCGATGAATGCCTTTGCCGTTGATCAGGGGTTCTCGTCTTGGTCGGCCATGAACACGTTCGAGCTGTTCGCGCCGGGCGATCTGTTCGCTGGTTTTTCGGGCGATTGGTGGAACGCTGACGACCTGTCCAAGCTGTCCCAGGACACAGGCGGGGCAACGCCGGTCACGGCCAACAACGACCCGGTGGGGCGGTGGCTGGGCAACGTCAACAGCACGGCGCTCACGCAATCGAGTGCCACGCTCAAGCCGCTCTACAAAACCGGCGGTCATGTTCAGACAGACGGCACAGACGACTTCATGAGCGTGGCGCTGTCGATTACGACGTACCCGATGACGATTGCAGTCGTGTTCGACGCGACGACAACGACATCAGGCAGTGGTCTTGGGCAGATTATGAGCATGTCGGCCAGCGACAGCGACTATCGCGGGCTGTGCTTGCAGCCGGCCACCGGCGGCGTGGCTATCGATCGCAACGCGACCAACGCAATCAGCAGCCCCGGCAAGGTGGTCCCGACTACGAGCACGCGACAGTCTGCCTGGGCGCTGTTCGAGTCGGGCAGCGCGACGTTTTTCTTCACCGAAGGTAACACGGGCACTATTGCCCATTCCAACACCCACGGCGCTGGCACGCTGTTTTTTGGCAAGGGCCGACCGGCGGGCCTGTTCTGCGGCGCCAAAATGCGGGAGTTGTTGATCATCAACCGCCTGCTCGATTCAACGCAGCGAGGAAAATTGCGGGACTATTGGGGGGCCATCTGATGGCACGAGAAACCTACGTTATCCGTGACGGCAAGCTGGTGCCGAAGCACTTGGCTGCACCATTGGAAGGCCGGCGCGATCATCGCTTCATGCCTGACATGGCGCAGATCGATTTGCCGGGCGGCAAACAACTGACCAGCCGCAGTCAGCTCCGCGAGCACGAGCAGCGATACGGCATCAAACAGTGTGGCGACGACTGGACCGGCAGCACCAAGCCGGTCTGGTGGGACGCATGGAAACGAGGGGAATTGCGTGGCTGATCCTATGGACGTGATTGCAGACGAAATCCCCGCGCTCGACGACACGCCGGACACGCCGGTCACGGAGGCGCGGCCGTCGCTCGACGATGTAATCAGCAAGGCACTGGATGAGGCCGAAAGCGAGCCATCCAGCGACCGCGCACGAGACGAGAAGGGCCGCTTTGCCCCGAAGGCAGGCGAGCCCACCCCATCCGAGGCCGGCGAGGCTCCCCCCGAGGGGACATCCGAGACCGCGCCCGTTGTAGCGAGTACCGCGCCAAAGCCAGAAGCCCAGCCGGAGATTTCCGAGGGGCACTTCCGGGGATGGGCGCCGGAGCAGGTGCAGCAGTTCAAGGCGTTGCCCCCGGAGGCGCAGAAGATCGCGCTCGACGTGGTGCAGGGCCGCGACCGTTTCTATTCCGAGCGCATTGCCGAGTATGAGCAGGCCGTCAACGCCGCCCGCCCGCTGGTCAACGCGCTGCAGCCCCATGAACATCGCATTCGCCAAGTGACGCCAGATCCGGCGGCCTACGTGGCGCACGTGCTCGACATGGATCACCGGCTGCAGTTCGCGCCCTATGCGGAGAAGGTGCAGCTGTTCGCGCAACTTGCCCAGCAGATCGGCGTTCCGTTCGCCCCTCCCGAGCAAGACCCGTTCGCCGATCCCATGTCACCCATGGGGCAGGCTTACCCGGTCGTTCATGACCTGCGCAATCAGGTCGTTCAACTGCAGGCGAGACTGCAGCAGTTTGAGTCGCAGAACAGCCAAGTCGAGCAGCAGAAACTGGCTTCCACCATCCAGGCTTTCACCTCCCAGACCAACGCCGATGGATCGCCCAAGTATCCTCATTTCAATGAGGTTCGCGCGACCATGGGTCAGCTTCTGAAGGAGGGCAAGGCCAACACGCTGGAGGATGCCTACAGCATCGCCGTGAAGCCGATCGAGGATCGCATCTCGCAGGAGATCACCCGCCGGCTGAGTGCTGCTGAAGCTGCGAAACAAGCCGCATTGTCCAAAGCCAGGAAGGCCGCTCCCGTTCGCACGAACGGCGTGGCCCCAGGCGGCGTGACCAAGGCGGGCGGGCTGGACGCGATCATATCTGCGGCGCTCGACCAAGCAGGCATCCAATAAGGACCACTGAGCTATGCCGTCACCGAACTCATCCTTCACCGACCTCATCACCACGACCTTGCAGGGCTACTCCGGCGAGATCGCGGACAACATCACCAACCACAACGCTTTGCTCAAGCAGATCGAGCGCAAGGGCAACGGCAAGGAAGCGACTGGCCGCACCATCGTCCAGGAACTCGAGTACGCCGAGAACCCAAACGTCATGTGGTACGCGGGCGCCGAGCCGCTGCGCATTGACGCCTCCGAGACCATGACGGCGGCAGAGTTCAACTACAAGCAGCTCGCTGGCAACGTCACGATCACGGGCCTCGAGGAAATCCAGAACAGCGGTCGCGAGGCGGTGCACAATCTGCTTTCGGCCCGCATGAAGAACCTCAAGAAATCGCTCACGAACACTGTGGCGACGGCGATCTATGCCGATGGGACGGGTTCGAGCGGCAAGGAGTTCGGCGGGCTCCAGCTGCTCGTGGCCGACACCAACACCAACACGGTCGGCGGCATCAGCGGCACGACCTACGCGTGGTGGCGCAACTACGTCTATGATTTCTCGACCCTCTCAATCACGGCGTCGTCCACCACCATCCAGCGCGCCATGAACACCGCATGGATCAACACGATCCGCGGCACCGACTCGCCCGACATCATCACCGCCGGGCAGACCTACTTTCTGTACTACCTGGAGAGCCTGCAGGCGAACCAGCGGTTCACTGACACCAAGGGCGCGGGCGCCGGCTTCACCAACATCGCCTATGCCTACGGCGGCAATACCCCGGTGGTCTACGACGACCAGTGCGCCGCGACGCGGATGTACTTCCTGAATACGGATTACATCTTCATGCGGAAGGCACGTGGTCGGTGGATGAAGCCCGCCCCGGACAAGGCGAGCGTGAACCAGGACGCCGTGGTCATGCCGATGTACGCGGCCGGCAACATGACGATCAGCAACCGCGAGCGGCAGGCTGTGATCTGCGCTTGATCCAGCCCCACGCTACAGGAGAACACCACCATGATGCTTTCAAGCATTGACGTTACGGCTGTTCATTCGTCAGCCGAATTCGCGCTCGGCACACTCGCGGCCCTGACCACGAGCCAGGGAACAAAGCGTTACAAGTACGTCCAGTATGATACCGGCGCGGGCTCTGTCGCAGCCGTGGCCGGCAATGTCTGCTACGTCTACGCTGTGTCCGGCACGTCGGCCGGGCAGGTGCACGTCGTCACGTCGGACCTGTCGGACTCGGCAGAGGTCGGCGCTGGTGTACTGCAGTCGGCTCCCACCGATGGTCAGTACTGCTGGATACAGGTGCGCGGCCAGGCGACTTTGACCACGGCGCTCACGGCCGGCGCTGACGGCGACCCGCTCACGCCGACCGGCGCGACGGACGGCACGCTCGACGTGACCACGGCGAGCACCGATCACATCTGCGCCGTCGCCATCGATGCGTCGGCGAAGATCGTGCTTTGCATGTTCCCCGACTGACGACAACCGGCCGGGCAGGATGGTCCTGCCCGGCCACAACCGAGGTGACACATGAGCGAAGTGCTCGGCAAAGTGCGTGCCAAATTCTTCCGCGGCGAGTCCGGCCGCGATTACATCGAGATCAGCATCATCGGTGACACCAACACCGTGGTTCGCAAGGTGACGCCAGCCGACACGGAGCGGTTCGCCAAGGATTGGGCCGCCTACAGCTCCGGCAATCAGGAGATCCCCATCGAGGGCTCGCCGCTGACGGACGTTCCTGGCGTCGATAACAACGTCGCGCTCGGCTACCGCTTGAAAGGCGTTCGCACGGCCGAAGAACTGGCCGCGCTCGACGAAGCGGCAGCCAAGTCGCTCGGCATGGGCGGGTTGACCTCTTGGCAGGCGGCTAAGAACCTCATTCGCATGCGCGAGTTGGAGGCGCTGCAGGCTGTTGCTGCTCCGCGCCGTGGGCGGCCGCCGAAAGATGCCGCTGACGAGCCCGTGAGCACCTGACCACATGAGCCTGCTGACCATCATCCAGGCGGCAGCCGATCGGATCGGCATCCCGAGCCCGACAGCGGTCATTTCGTCGAGCGAGCCTAACGTTCGCATGATGCTCTCGCTCTCCAATCAGGAGGGTGTTGAGCTGGCCCGCCGGCACGCTTGGCAGCGCATCACCAACGAACACACGTTTGCGACCGTCAACGGCACGGTCGCCTATGCCCTTCCGACCGACTTCGATCGGCTGTTGGAAGGCACGATGTATAATCGGACCCAAGACCGGCTGGTGGTGGGTCCGATCACGCCGCAGCGCTGGCAGCAGATGCAGGCCAACTTGACTGTCGGCACATGGACGGCGGTCTACATCCGCGGCAACTATTTGCGGCTCACGCCCACGCCAACAGCAGCCGAGACGATCGCCTACGAGTACGTGTCGAAGTACTGGTGCGGGCTCGCCGCTGACACGTCGGCCACGGCGCTCAAATGGGCCAACGACGACGACATCACGTTTCTGGACGAGGAACTGGTGTCGCTCGGTGTCGTGTGGCGATTCCTGCGGGCTCGCGGTCTCGACTACTCCGAGGCATTCCGCTCGTATGAGGAAGCTGTCAGTGAGCGCAAGGCGAATGACGGCGGCATGCGCATTCTCGATCTCGGCAACCAGCCCGGCACAACGCTTTCCGATCCTTCCATAGCCGATGGAAATTGGTCGCTCACCTGATGCTGCAGCGCGCCCCGCTTCGCCCTAACGCCAAACGCCGCCCCGTCGCCCGGACCCGTCCTTTGCCGTTCCCGGTGGGTGGCTGGGACGCCGCGTCGCCGCTGTCCGCCATGCCTGAAGACCGGGCGGTTCAGCTCAAGAACTGGTTTCCGCGCCCCGGCTATGGCGAGATCCGGCGCGGGTACGTTCGGCACGCCTATGACGTCGGCACGGACACGTCATCGGTTGAAAGCTTGATGGCGTGGCGCGGACCTGCATCGTCCAAAATGTTCGCGGCGGCAGGCACGGCCATCTATGACGTGACGACGCCTTCAACGGCGGCCAGTTCGTCGCTGACGGGGCTCAACAACGCGCGCTGGCAGCACGTCAACATCACCACGGGCGCCGGCCATTACCTTTGGATCTGCAACGGTGCTGATGATCCGAGGCACTTCAACGGCACGGTGTGGGCCACGCCATCGCTCACTGGAGTGACGGCCACCAGCATCGTGCACGTCAACAGCCACAAAAAGCGGCTGTGGTTTACGATCAACGACAGTCTCACGGCTTACTATCTCGCCACTGATGCGGTAGCCGGTGCGGCCACGTCGTTCGCGCTCGGGAGCGTGTTCACGCGCGGCGGGCACCTCGTGGCCATGGGCACGTGGTCGCGTGATGGCGGCTCCGGCCCCGATGACTACGCGGTGTTCATCTCGAGCGAAGGGCAGGTTGCTCTATACCAGGGCACAGACCCGGCCAGCGCTAACACGTGGTCCCTCGTTGGCACCTACGACGTGCCGGCCCCGATTGGCCGGCGGTGCTTCGTCAAGTACGGCGCGGATTTGGCACTCATCACGCTGGAAGGCGTGTTTCCGCTGTCTCAGCTGCTCTCGGTCGATCAGAGCCAAGCCGGCCGGGTCGCGCTCACGGCCAACATCTCGCCGGCCTTCAACAGCGCGGCGCGCTCCTACGCGTCGGTGTGGGGCTGGGAGGCGATCGTCTATCCGCGCGGAACGCGGCTCATCGTCAACATTCCGAGCAGCGAGAATAGCGCGTCGGGTCAGTATGTCATGAACACCCTGACCGGCGCGTGGTGTGAGTTCGACAGCCACAACGCCAACTGTTGGCTGGTCTATGACGATAACCTGTACTTCGGCGGCAATACTGGAACCGTATTCAAGGCCGACACCGGCTCGCTTGACTTCGATCAGCCCATCACGGCCACGGGACAGACCGCCTACACAGCGCTCGGCACGGCGCAGACAAAGCGC
>Ga0315909_10003039_pt1 | contig 20828 bp, 49 predicted proteins | sample LakEriMetagenome_11_FD_203527 | JGI IMG/M metagenome (GOLD analysis project Ga0315909, IMG submission 203527) | Freshwater fungal communities from buoy surface, Lake Erie, Ohio, United States - Buoy 2 MA125 | ecosystem: Environmental > Aquatic > Freshwater > Lake | place: USA: Lake Erie, Ohio... | reverse complement strand
CTTTATCCTTGCTTGTCTCAAGGCTTTCGGGCTGCTTTATCATGTCAATAGATAGGCTGCTATCCATGCTTATATCATCCGCCTTTAATGCATCGGGCTTTATGTCAATGCTTACTTGAGAATGATTATCATTATCTTTATCGATCATTATACTATTATCCTTATTTTGTCAATAGGTGATAAGTAAATTAAATCACAATTATATATTGACATTGTTTAATACTGGTTTATTATTCAAGCGTAAACTTTTATTTACTATTAATTATTGAAAGGGTTTAATCATGAAGCAAGATTTTATTGAATATACTATTGACACTCAAGGCAAGGCTAATAGCCTTAACATGCATTTATCAGTTAACTTCTATCCGCCATTGCCAGAATATGTTAAAAAGATCTTTATTGACGCCTTTAACCTATATTGGTCTTATATGATAGATATTGATCAATTACAAAAAGAACTCTCAAGGGTTTATAAAGGTACTTTAGATCAATATGGATTCTACAATTATCTTAATGAGGATGATCTCATAGAATACTAATATCCTTTTTATAATTCCGATTTACCTATTGACGTACAATCTAATTTACTATAATCTCATTAATACTTACTTACTATATAAGGATTAAACACTATGAATACAATGCAAGGCTTAAAACAGTATTTAAAGGCTTTAGAATCTCATGATTGGCATTATAGCTATTCTGATGATCATGCAGCCTATATGAAAGGATCAAGCGAAAAGGATCAATTGCGAAAGCTTGCCATGATTTACGATCATAATTTTCAAATATGGGATAGTGTAGCTCCCGATCAATTTAAACAAGGGGCTTATTAATCATGAATAATAAAACACTCATAAAAGCATTAAATAGCATTGACAGTAAAAAAAGATTTACATTAATCACTATTCCAGATAGTATTGACTATGAGCTTGAATCGGATCTATTGCATGAATATAATGAAATGCTAGCAAAAGATCATGGCGATTTTTCAAGCTTACATGTAGAGGATCAATAATTATGCAAAATCTATTTAAACACTTTATCTATGCTTTTTTAGGCTTTATAGCCTTATATAGCTGGATTCTATTTATATTTTTACTTTAAAGGGGCATTAAATGATTAATAATTTTGATCACGGTTACAATGCAGGCTTAAATACTTTAGAGGATTTATCATTAATATATGAAAATCCCGATCATGAAATTTTTGCGGGCTTATTATCATCAATAATCAATTGCATGTATTATTATGCCCCTAGCGAAAAGGCTGCGAATGATCTTATTCAATTTGCCGTTGATTTTGCAAAATCAGAAAATGCCAAAATAGGCATGAATTTACCTAAAGGGGCTTAATTATGTATGTAATAGATTTCAAGGATAAGAAAATAGCCCGATTCGATAATCAAGGCTTAATGCTGTTTATGAATAATCTATTTAAATATAAGGATTCGGGGCTAGTCAATCAAAGGTATTTTTTATGTAATACAAAAAAACTAGCTAATCAAATAATAAAAGAAGCTTTAGGCGGTAAGCCTATTTAAATATATCTTAAAGCTTATTTTCTTAAGTAAGCTTTAGGGCTATATTTAGCCTTAACAATTACAATTATAAAAAGGGTTATTTTATGAAATTATTATCTATTAATCACGATACAAAAACTATAAAGGGGCTTGAAAAAGGCTATCTTACTGGTATCATGTACCTTGCCCCGTATACTTTAGGCGGGAAAAACTTATGCCCTTTTGCTAAAGCTGCAGGATGTACTGATGCATGCCTGTATACCGCAGGGCGGGGCATTTTCAATAATGTACAAAAAGCCCGCTTAAATCGTACAAAACTATTTAATACCGATTTAAATGCATTTATGAATAAATTAGCCCTTGAAATTGACTGTTTACAAAAGACAGCAATTAAAAAGGGTTTAATACCAGTGATAAGGCTTAATGGTACTAGTGACATTGAATGGGAAAATATACGATTTGACTATGAATTCATACATAACAAAATCCGCAGCGTCACTATTTTTGAATTATTTCCCGAAATCCAGTTTTATGATTACAGCAAAAATCCTTATCGTGATAATTTACCTAAAAATTATGATCTTACTTTTTCATATTCTAATAAACCAGAATTCCAAAAATTTAATGATATCGCAATTAAAAAAAATATGCGGCTTTCGGTTGTATTTTCGGATCAAAACTTGCCCGCTTACTATCTTAATAGGCAAGTATTAAATGGCGATGAAAGCGATCTTACATTTTTAAGCCCTAAAAATACTATTTTAGGCTTATATGCTAAAGGCAAGGCTAAAAAAGAAAATAATGGGTTTATTGTAAAAACGATCCCGATCCTAGCAATATAATCGGGTTTAAATCAATTTTAAGGGGCTTTTTAGCCCCTTTTATGTTTTGTTAAGGGTTTATATTATGAATTAATTATTTAATGCTTATAGCCCTATTATGGGGCTTTTTAAAATTGTATTTACTTACAAGGGGCATGCTATCGCTTTAAAAACGATTATTTTTAAAAACTTTATAAAGCTTAAGGGGCAAGCCTTGCCTAAAATCTTAATGAGAATGATTCTCATTCGCAACAACTATGGGAATATTACGATGCTGTTTTGGAACTTTCACCAACCAAATTTGCATTTTTCGGGCAATTTTTTCGATGATCTATCAAAACTTTTGAATTACTTTTTCTTCTTTTTACTCATGCCAGCTTCTGACAAGGCAATAGCAATTCCTTGCTTTGTATCCTTGACAATATTGCCGCTTTTGCCTGAATGAAGCTTACCTCGCTTAAACTCACCCATGACTTTAGCTACTTTAGCTAACTTACCTTTTTTCGTTGTAGGTTTCTTCATATAATGTCCAAAAAAAAGCCCTTTATTTACAAGGGCTTAAATGTATTACGGAGATGATGGGCGAGACTATCCCAACAGCCGAATTATAGCATAAAACATATTATCCTGTCAAGCGACAATACGCCTAGAAGCCATAGTTAGTAAGTTATCAAAGGCTAGTGCCAACTGGGTCTCATAGTCATCATACTTTGAAGTCTTGAGGTATCTAGCGTAGATAGCATCTCTCTGGTCTGGCTCAAGGCTTGATATGCAAGCATCTATCGTTCTAACGTTAGTCATATCCATTTCTGAAACCATATCCTCAAAAGCATCATTGGTAGACTCGCCACCACTAATCATGCCTAATGACTTACTAGGGTATCCTAGCTTGCTACTAGGTGCGTGCATCCATAAAGCCCAATCATCAAGTATCTGTTTTAATCTATCTGCGTGCATCTATTCCTCGCTTGAATGAATATAAATACTTTTGATCCTATCGCTAAAGTCTGGCATAGGATGAAATATCTCTTGTAGCATTGGCACTTTGACTTTAGAGAATATCAGAAATCTGTTTTGTTTATTGACATGAACCAGACCTGCTGCGTGCATATTATACAATACACCCATGAGTCTTCTAGAGTCTGTCTTTAGTGCTTCTGCTATTTGTGGTATAGTTAATTCATCATTCTCAATGACATCTAGAATATGAATACGGAACTTTTCTAGATTAACTGATTTACCATGCACTTCGTATTGTCTTTGATGTGGACTCATGATACGTCTACCACCCTACATTCCCATCTATTGCCAACCTTATGCCAACCATGAATATGAATCTTCCAACCTGCTTTTCTAACTGCACCAACATTTTCGTGGTCTGCAATCTTTTTAGCCCTTGCTGATATATTTGAATAGCTTGTAGTCTGAACTGCTAAAGTTTCATTGTCTTTAATAGCTAACACATCTACAAACCCAAATAAGTCTTGACGTATTCTAGCGAAAGCGTTCCATCTTTCTGTAATCTGACAAACATAACCTTCTGACTTTAACTTCTTAAGACTCAACTGCGTTGGACTCGTTGCCAAATTGTTCTCCGTTAGGCTTTTCAAATCCATCTCTAAATCTTTTTTCTACTTCGCCTGTTGATTTATTTAATTCATATTCGTAATGATCTCCACTATTTCCATTTTGACCAATGGTATCCATGCGAGATTGTTTTTTCTTACCAAATATCAAATCCCAATTCTTTTCTAATTGTTCATTCTCAATTAGTAATGGTCTTCTGCCAGAGCCTTTTCCCAATTTTAATAGCATCCTTTCACAAATGTTAGTCATCCAATAAATTAAATTATCTGGTGTATATTCTCTTTGATATTGTGTGCAGCGTTTTGTCCCCCTTACATTACCACATATTGACCTATCTGTAGATGATAAATTTTTAGGCGGTAATGGAGGTAGTTTATCTTTAGCTATTCCACAAATGTAAAGTTTAGTATTTTTATGTGCTACATGACCAAAGTCAAATTGGTCAATCTCAATAGTAAATCCACCAAACTCATCTACTTCATCACCTAATGGTAATGGTGCTTCCTTCCATAAACGACTACCAGCAGGATGTTCTAATATACCTCCGTTAAGTCTTACCTGTGCTAAAGCAAAATAAGCTAATTGTTTTTCATCAGGTCTAGGGTTTGCCATATGAGATAACATACCCCAAGCTCTACATGGTGGATGTGCTATAACAGGATAGCTTTTACAATAGTTTCTAGCATCTCTATGAATGTCATAGACATCATAACCTTTAAGTTATTTGTAGCGACTATCGTCTCGTGCAAATAATACTGCTATCATTTTACGTTTAAAATTTCTTTTTCAAATAACCAACCAATAGTTTTACGATGAGCAGACTCCCATGCGTCAACACGTTCTTGCTTATCTAATTCTTTATGATTGTCTATCATATCATGACATGTATAGCAAAGACTAGCGATTCTATAATCATGAGCTTTAATTCCTGTGCCCTTGCCATCACGCTGCTGATTAGAGTGAGCAGCACAAACTGTTCCGTCTTGTCTTCCACACATAGCACAAGGAAAGTCTCTAACAGCTTCTAATAGTTTTTTATTACGATAATTCATATAACCTTTGAATAAGTTTAGCAACACCGCCAACAAACCACACGATACAAATAATGACTATTGCATCTATGATTGCTTGCTTCATAGCTCCCAACTCCAACCAAGACTTGCAGCCCATCGTTCACAATTCTCTTGATACTCTGTCATTTCTTTTGTAGTAAGTTTTGTGGTGGACTTAACCAACTCTACAGGATTCCCAGCGATCTCTGTTTGATAGCGTAAGAATTTATATGTTAACAACTCGTGAACTGTGCTAGGATCTTCCCCAATGTAATTAGCGATTGACCCATATAGCGACCACAGTCTTTCATTCTGCTCAAGTGAACGTACAGCTTTTTCTTCAGTCACATTTACTCTCCATCGTTTAGACAAGTCTAGTGATTTAATCTTTACCAAGAAATTCTCTAGATTGTACTTCGTTAAAACGAACCGAATCATAACTATCTCTCCATCCTTTTGATTTAAAAGTTACACCATCTTTTGATGTTGCTTTATAAATTATGTCATCACCAAATAATTCTTTGCATTGTTTTATAAAATCATTTATTGTCATCGTGGTGATTCTTTATATTTTAATCCTTTAGGGTCAAACCAAAAACTAAACTTTCCTTCAAACTGATAATTACGTTGCTTCTGAACAAACACCATAGCGTCTGGAATCTTTTTTAATTCATCTTCCGTCTTCTCGTTGTTCTCAACTTCACGTTCTTTATTTCTGTTCCTCCAAACACAAATTATGTTATCGCATAAATTGCGTATGTGGCTCGAGCCTAATATGTGAGTAGCGTCTGGCACTTCTGACTCATCTGCCATCTTCCTAGTATGAGCTACCAAGAATACATGAATTTCTAAATCTCTGCAAGTGACTGCTAGTCTATCTATGAAGAGTTTTTGCTTCTCATAATTATCTTCAGAAATATCTGACATCTTCATAAGTGAGTCAATCACAAACACATCGACACCTAAAACATGTTTACCCCAATACAATGTAGCAATCATGTCTTCACTAGATGTTGACCCAGTCTGATCGTAAATATATAATTTATCTTTTGCACGTTCACAAAACTTCTCTATGTATTCATCTGTAGGCTCTGGTGACCCTAAAGTTTGCTGGATCATGCGTGCAATAGAAAGCACTGGTCTCATCTCGAGGCTTGATAACAAACATTTAGTACCTTGTGACATGAGAGATAATATAACCTGTGACAACCATAGCGATTTACCATGCCCTGACACTCCTGTCAATACAGTCAACTCACTAGGTCTTACCCTAAACGAATCTTCCGTTTTAATGAAGCCCAACGTTTTGCCACTATGTATTTCAGTATTAAAATATCGCAAGACATCGTCAGTAAATACAGACGTATCCTTAACCTTAAATTCTGCATGAGCATATTCCTCTTTTTCATAATAGTCAGTAATAACAGACTGACTGACTGTGAGTGATTGCATAGCATCGCCTAAATTCATTCTTCATCCTCAAGTTTAATCTTTCCTATGTAATAAAAAGATTTTTTAATACAACTAATGGAATCAAGTTTATGATAATAAAATTCATATTCACCATTTTTACCATTTGCATACATATACATAAACATATAATCTCCTAATATAAACACTCACCTACAAGTGCATACAAATCTTCTTTGATAATTTGTTTTTCTAATTTAATTACGGTGACGTTAGGATTATTGTCTTTAAACCATTTGGCTTCTCTTGCAGACCATCTGTGTTTACGAACAACTTCACCATCGTCATCTAGTATTGCATAGCTAAACGGAATCATATTGCATTATCCCATACATTGCGTTTAGGTGCATTGTCATCTTCCCAACGTTCTTGATTGATGTATGTTAATGGTGCTGGATTAAAACCATCTTTCCATTGTTTACTTTGCTTCATAGCTTTAACATGGTTAATGATTCTATCTGCAATATTATCTAAACCCTTTTTACCCCATTTATCCATACATGGTTTTTTACCTACTTTTCTATTGACTGGAAACTCTTTCCAAAAATCTTCAAATCGCACAATAGATATATTATTATCTTCTCTTATCTTATCTGGGGCGGAACTCGTCTGCCCATTGTCTGCACTTTGGGCGGAACTGGTGCAGAGCCAATCTGATAAAACTTCTAACATATTGATTATATAGTCTTTATCTTTACGCAATCTAAATGCTATAATATCAACACTAGGTAAATTGCCCTCATCTTGACTAGCTAAACACCATAGTTCAAATAATGTTGCTTTTTGATCTGATGATAGCTGAAACCAATCTAAATTATTTAAAATATCTCTACCATAAATCTTAAACCATGTCATCTCTTTACGATATTTTGGATTAGATGTATTGTAGTAATTAAACTTATCCCAATTCTTTATTCGCATTATTTTCCCCTTGTTTAGCAAGAATATCTTTAATCTGATATGCACGCAACTCTGGAATAGGTTTATCTAAATTTTTAGACCAATGTTGCACAGCCTGTCTAGTTAAACCCAATGCTTTAGCCATTTGGTATTTAGTTTTAAAATGTGATACAGCCTCTTGATACGTCATTTTTATCTCCAGTTATTTAACGTAAAGGCATATTAACATACATAAAATTTATAGTCAACTAATATAAAAGTCGGATAAATACCCCCTATTAAAATAGTTGTTGACTTTTAAATTAACTAGGAGTATAGTGTCTGCTCTAGGTTAGGAGTAGATATGAACGTAGATAGATTTATGAGAATAGTAACAAATGAAAGATTGCAAAAAAAGTTTACACAAAAGTTTTATTTTATGGTAAAGTGGTATTTAGTAATTTTTTGGATATATATAATATGGCATCTAATTTAAGAAGAGTATCAGAAATATTGCATGACATGGTAGAAGACTTTAAAAAATCAAATGACGAATGGGAGAAACGTTATGGATCAACAGATGTATTACGATCAAGTACTAATGGAACTAGAACAGATGATGCAAAGACTTCATCAGTTAGAACAGAGTGTGGAAATTGTGAACAACATAAAGGAGAATGAGAATGAGCGTTTACAGTAAATTAAATCAAGCAAGATTAAAGTTACAAGATGCAAACTTAACAAAGTCTGGGCACAATAAGTTTGCTGGATATAAGTACTTTGAACTAGGTGACTTTTTGCCTGCTATTCAAAAAATATTTGCAGAACTAGAATTATGTGGCATTGTGTCTTTTGGTCAAGAGTTAGCAACATTAACTATTACTGACATTAAAGACAATTCTAAAGTAGAAATTACAAGCCCTATGTCTACAGCAGCTTTAAAAGGTTGCCATGAGGTTCAGAATCTAGGTGCTGTGCAAACATATATCCGTAGATATTTATGGGTAGCTGCTCTTGAGATTGTTGAGCATGATGTAGTAGATGCAAGTGCTGGTGCTGCAACATTTAAAATGAAAGATACTAAAGCAGAGGACTTTATCTAATGGAACAACGTTCAGAAGAATGGTTTCAGGCACGACTAGGCAAAGTTACAGCTAGTCGTGTAGCTGATGTATTAGCAAAGATTAAAAGTGGTGAGTCTGCATCTAGACGTAACTACAAGATTCAACTAGTAAGTGAAAGACTTACAGGTGAAAAGCAAGAAACATATATTAACCAAGCGATGCAAGATGGAATTGACAGGGAATTCTATGCTAGGGAAAGATATGTGCAACAACATGGTGAAGTGGAAGAAGTAGGATTTATTCAGCATCCTACTTTGGAAGCTGGTGCTAGTCCAGATGGTTTAGTAGGTGATGATGGATTGATTGAGATTAAATGTCCATTAGGCACTACACATACTGAAACATTAATGACACAAGAAGTTCCGAGCAAGTATATACCACAAATACAATTTCAGCTATTATGTACAGGTCGGAAGTGGTGTGACTTTATAAGTTACAATCCTATGTTTCCAGAGCATTTGCAATTGTTTGTGAAACGTGTGGATGCCGACCCTGTATACCAAAAAGAACTAGAAGTAGAAGTAGGTAAGTTTTTAGATGAGGTGAACGATGTAATCAACAAACTTAAGGAGATTGAATGAGACTAACAGAGGAACAAAGACTAAAACTTATGATGGCTTCTAGTGGTTTAACGCCTAGAAAGTTTTGGGATTTAGGTGAAGATGGTCAAGCACCTTACATGGAAAAACTTCATGCAGCAATAGATGAAATACTAGAAGCTAATCCAGACGCATTTAGAGGTTCAGTAGTAAAGAAGCATTATACTAGACGTAAAAACGCAGTTAGATAACTTAAGGAGAAAAGCATGGCAGAACAAAAGTACGATAATACAAACACCTTTACATTGTTTAAGAACGATCAAGGTGACAACCCTAAAAAACCAAACTACACTGGAATTTTAAATTCTGAAGGAGTTGAGTTTAGACTTGCTGGTTGGATTCGTGAGGGTAAAAACGGTAAGTTTATTAGCGGAACTATTCAGTTAAAAGACGGTGATATTAAACCTAAAAAACAAGAGGTAGATGAGGATGTTCCTTTCTAGGAACACCCTCTCTAAAGCATTACTTATTCATTACATACATTGTAACTTCAAAGCCAAAACGCATTTCAGTAACAGCTGGTTTTGTCCACATGATTATGTCCTTATTAAAATCCAAGCGAATTAGCTTGTATAGATATTGTGACCAATAATCTGTGTAATAGCAAGTAATAAACATTTATTTTACCCTAATGAAAATACGGAGACATTATGGATTATGATGACGATATAGTGGATTATGATGACAAAAGCCAACTATCAGAGCTTCCAGAAGCCAAGCTATTATTGGCTATGCTATACCAGACTATCAATGACGCACTTTATGAGCCTAAAAAAGTAAGACAAAATGCTACAAGTAGATCTGTAACAACTTTAAAGTCTAAAAACAAAATAGCTTTACGAGACAGGATTGATGCTATACAATGGTTATTTGATGATAATGATGTTTATGATTTATGCTGTGAATTAGCTGGCATGAGTAAGTATAATATCAGAGAAATGATTATTCAAAAACTTGGTGCAGCACAGATACTACCTTTAGTACATGGATTTTATCAGCCAAATGGAGATTAATGCTTTAGAAGCAGATATAGCTTGTTATGCTACAGCTGTATATCATGAAGTTAATAATAGATCATTAGAGGAGAAATTAGGTGTCATTAATGTTATTCGTAATCGTGTCAAATCTGGTCGCTGGGGTTTTGATGTATGCTCTGTTGTTTATGCTTCTGGGCAATTTATTGGCGTTACAGACGAGAGCCATAAGAAGGTTGATAAAAAGACGTATCTTGAAACGAAACTACTGGTGCTTGATGCAGTTGTATTTAATAAATATGCTAACCCAGTTGCAAATGCTTTATACTTCCATGACGACTCGATTATGCCGAAGCATTCGTGGTTTGGTTATAACAAAATTACTCACATAGGAAGGATGGTATTTTACTGATGAATATTTGGTCTGAAAATGATATATTTGATGTATTTCTTATGAGATATGTAGATGGATTAACTTATAAAAAAGTAAGTGAAAAATATAACATTTCTCAAGAAAGAATTAGACAAGTTACTTTAAAAGCAAAATGGATTTTGCGTAGAAAATATAACATTGAAATACCAATGTTAGACAATGGTGAATACTAATGAAACCTTTAGCATGGCTTGTAGAAGAATTTGATAGCACAGGTAAACTTGTATGGTCTGGTCTTATGACTTCAGAGCCTACAGAACTTTCATGGTTTAAAGACCTTAAATCTAAACTTCACAATGTCACTATAACACCATTGATACCAGACACTAAAAAGATTATTAAAGTTACTAACACAAAAAAATACGATAGTAAAAAATTAACGGAGGCACATGGTGGACTATAACCCACTTACACAAGAACAAATAATTGATGCTTATAGTAAAGTTTTTCCAACTAGATATGAGCCAATGACAATAGAAAGAATGATACAGTTTGCAAGAATTATTGAACAATTACATGGGATAAAATATGAAGCCTAGTTTATTTATAGCAACACCAATGTACGGAGGTTTGTGTTACGGCACATATCTAGAATCCATGCTTAAACTACAGGCATGGCTTATATCTAAAGATATAGACGCATATTTCTCATTTCTTTATAATGAAAGTCTTATTACTCGTGGTCGTAATACACTTGTAAATGATTTCCTAAAAGGTGATGCAACACATATGATGTTTATAGATGCAGACATTAGTTTTGAGCCAGAGCACTTCTTTAAGATGCTAGATGCTGATATAGATATTATCTGTGGTGTATATCCAAAGAAAGAAATAAATTGGGCTGGTGTTAAATTTGCTATTGACAAAAAAGTTCCAGAACATCAACTGAAATACTTTACAGGTGAGTATGTAGTGAATCTAGTTAATGAAACTGATCTAGTTCCTACTGATAAACCATTTGAAGTTAAACATGGTGGCACAGGGTTTATGTTAATTAAACGTGAGGTATTTGAGAAGTTAAAAGACAAATGTCCGTCATATATTCATAACATGAATGACACTAATGATAACTCTGATTTAGGTGATAAGATCACTGAATACTTTGCAACAAGTATAGATGAAAACAATCATTTATTATCTGAAGACTATCATTTCTGTAAACTTGCTCGTGACAATGGTATTAAAGTACATGGTGCAGCATGGACACAGTTAGTCCATACAGGAACTTATCAATATAGTGGGAGATTGGTATGACCAAGCCATATATCAAAGTAGTAAGTATCAAAGATACAAAAGAAGGTGATTGTAAATTAACTTTAGATATGAACCAAGCAGGTAGAGAAGTTATATTGCAAGCAGGCATACAAAAAGCCCTATCAGATTACATGGTAGAAAACTCAAAGAAACTATCGTTTTGGAATAAGCTACAAATCTGCTGGAGTATATTGACATGAGAGACCAATTAACTAAATTCAAAACTAGGCTGGAAAAAATAGGTATAGATGTAACCTTTGCCGCAAATTATCCTTGGATTTATTTTGATACTATTAATGGTAAAGAAGTTACAGGAACATTTCATGCTGACCATGGATGGACTGCATTTTTTAGTCCTGTTACCCTACATGGCAAAGTTAAATTTAGTGATAGACGAGAAGTATTTAAAAAGGTAAGGGAGTTTATAAAATGAGCTGGAACTATCGCATCATTAAGAAACGTTTAGCAGATATAAAAGAAGATTACTACTTTTTATCTGAAGTGTTTTATGAGCGTGACGGTACTCCAATGGCATATGCAGATGAGATTGAGATATCAGGATATAATAAAGATGAAATTATAACTGTATTAGAAATGATGCTTAAAGACGCAAAGAAACATCCTGTAATCAACGAAAAGGAGTTCTTTAAAAATGATAATCCCAAATGACATGATTAGCCATGTAGGTAAAATATTTCAGGGTGAATATGCTATAGAACGTATGGGTAAAAACCCTTATATTATAGACATAGGTGCTAACGTAGGTGGGTTTGCAGTATGGGCACATGAATACTTTGATAAGCCAATAATAGATTGTTATGAACCTATAAAAGCAAATTATGATTTATTAAGACAGAATACAGCTGGAACTGATATATCCATTAGAAACTTTGCTATTGGTAAAGAAGATGGTGAACGTATGATGTACTATGGATTGAATAACTGTGGTGAAGCTAGTATGTTTCAAGGTGAAGAGCAAAGACCAGAAGGTGAAATGGTTAAAGTTATGTCTGCTAAACACTTGCCAGAGTGTGCAATCATGAAGATAGATACAGAAGGTGCAGAGATTGAAATACTAGAAAATTTGACTGTGCAGCCAGTAGTATTTCTTATAGAGTTTCATAGTGCATGGAATAGAAGGCGTATAGATGAAATATTGTATGATTATACCTTGATTGATTGTACAATGCGTGGGTATAATTACGGTATTTTAAAATACTTAAGAGGTAAATTTTAAAAGGTGATATTATGGGAGCACCAAGAATTTATAATCAAGAGTTAATAAATGAAATACAAGCCTTTATAAACTCACCACAATGCAGAACTAATACTGATGTTAGAAGACATTTTAAAATGAATGGCATTAAATTAAAAGAATTAGCAGCACAAGGCTTACTTAAACTTAAGCCTACATTAAGTAAAAGTATGGTAGCAAGAATTGGTAATGAAGCGTATCGTATTAAAAAATCTTTAACAAAGGAGGTAGTAGATGGACAACGTAAATCATCCGAAGCATTATTTGGTAGGGGGGTTGGAAGCGATAGATATTATAGCGAGTCGTTTGACTAAAGAGGAGTTTATTGGTTACTTAAAAGGATCTAAACTTAAGTATGATTTAAGATATCCATTTAAGGGTAGACCAGAAGAAGATTTAGCTAAATCTGAATGGTATAAAAACAAGTTGGTAGAAGTAATGCGTGATGAAGAGGCTATTAATCCTCCAGAAGTTACTGCACAGCTACAAAGACTTGAAATGGTAGATGATTAGCATTAAAATAAAAGATGAAATTGTATCCCATTGTAGAAGTATATTAAAAACAACTAATTTTGGGAAAAGAGGTATTGCTGATGGTGATGCCTCTGAACAATTAAGAGGCATTGTAGGTCAATCAGTTGTTCAAGACTTACTTGGTTTGCCATTAATACAAGATGCTAATGGATTTGATGGTGGTATAGATTTTACATATAAAAATAAAACTTATGATGTAAAAACTATGGGTAGAAACTGTGATCCTAAACCTTATTTTGTAAATAATTTAATAGGTATGCAAGATAAGTATAAAGTAGACAGATATATATTTTGTAGTTTAAATCGTATTAATATGACTTTAACAATATGTGGATGGATAGATAAAAAAGAATTTTTACAAAAAGCTAATTTTTATCTAAAAGGAACTGTTAGAACAAGAAGTGACAACACTACTTTTGAAACAAAAGCAGATCTATATGAGATTAAAAATACAGATCTACATAGCTTTAATTTAATCGTCTAAATCTGGAATTTCTGAATATACTGATAAACCATCGCCACTAATCTCTATGTGGCTTCCGTCATCCAATACCAGAATAAGTAAGTCTTCACCGTAGTAGGCTTCTGCTTCTACTATTTGCTTTCCTACAATGTGCTCACATAACTTTTCTAAATTCATAATATTTCCTATATGCTGATAACCGCTTCTTTTGCTACTTTTTCTGATTTTACTGCACGAGACCATGAGCCACATCCTTGACATTGAAAGCGTTGATAAACTCTAGACAAACTAACTTGAGTGCCACGTTTATTTAATTTGCGTGAGCCGCAATTTGGACAACAAGTATTTGCGGAATACGCATTATGGTTTGGATGTGATTTAATCCATGCTTTAAACTTGTCGTACACTTTCTCTAAAAGAATAACATCGTTCTTGTTGTATTCTTCCATAGTCTTCCATGCCTTACGATCATTATTCATACACTTGACCCATAAAGTATGACCTTCATGTTCAGTCTTGCTTCCTAATCCTAAAGCTTGTGATACATAGTCTAGTTTGTTAGAAACAAATCTAAACTGTCTTCTTGCTACTTGCAATAAATCTATCTGTTTAACAGGTGCTGGAGGGTTCATACCAGACAATAAAAATTCTTTTTGTAGGATAGGTATATCAAACCTAGAGCCATTATAATGCACTACGGCATCAGCTTCGTCTAGTAACTTATGCACTGACTCTAACATCTTTTTCTTGCCAGACTTCTGAATTGAGTCAAACATGATTTTAGATTCACCATACCATTTAGCAGCATAGCAAAGCGTATAAGATGATTCTAATAGCTGATTAATTGAAATGTTTTGGTCGTAGATACCCCATACATGAGCTGTATTAGGTGATACTTCTATATCAATCATTAAAATTTTCATAGTAGTCTCTATTAATTAGATACACTATTATATACTAGATATCCTAATAAAAACAGTAATATATACTTAAAATGATCTATTGCACAAAGTATATCGCAGATAAAATAATCTAGCATATTTTAATGGTAGCTGTTTTAGCTTTCTTTAGTTTGTCAAAGAACTTTTTATAAGCTACTCTAGAGTTTCCAATAAAGTCTTTACCTGCCCATGTTGTGCCTAGTAATATACATCCGTCAGTATGTGCAGATGTGTTACCTGCATGAATACGAACACCTTTAAAGTTAGGAACATTAAGTATGTGTGGCATGTCTTGTTTAAAGCGTACAGATGCGTCTATAATGATTTTATATTCACCAGTAGGTATAGCAGTCTTGCCCATGACTTTAGCACCATTTCTAACTGCATCTTCTAGCGTATAACACTCATACACACCATCTATATACATTTTACCTATAGTATGTGTATCTTTAAACTCAAATCGCTTTACTTCAATCAACATATGAATTGATATATTCCAATGCGTATGTAAGTGATTCCATTGCCATCATAAATGCTAGAGAGAATCCCATAGCAATAAATAATAAAGTAACAACAATTAATTTAAGAAACGATAACCCAATAAAATTCATAAAATGTAAGATTATCATTTAGCACTCTTTTTAATGTGTAATAGTGAACGTTCACCGAATAGATAGAAACCAACTGCACTTGCAAAGTTATCTACTTCAGATGTTGCTGTACCGTTAAGGTGCATAGTAGCCCATGTTGTTAAAACTAATAAGCCAATAGCTGGTCGCATAAGTCTGATAATAGCTTCTACCCATAAGTATGATGGGTTACCACCACCAGCTTCATTCATAACTTTAAAGAATTCTAGGTCAATTTCTTTCATCTTGACATATTGTTCTATCGTAGCTGGTTTAAATTGGTCAGGTGCAATAAACTTATTTATAAGTGATTTGCCTAAATCTACAGCGACTGGTGCAAAAGCAGATAATATTGTGATTGGATCTATGATATTCTCCTTATAGTTCTTTAGGGTCGTAGCCAAGTGTGTTAGCTACTCTCTTTTGTAATTTTAAGAATAAACCTTTGTGACTTGTATATTTCTCTGTTTTAGGGGATTCTAGATAGCATATCATGTGGATAATTTCATGACAAATAGTCTTAATTACAGTATCTAAATGTCCACACTTTGCAGTTGATATAGTGATGATATGTGGTTCGCCTGCCTCTGGTGGCTCGTATTGTCCACAGATAGTATCGTCATGCACTACTACGAAGTCCACTTTAGATGCTGGTGGGAGTTTATATTCGTCAAACACAGGGAATTGTATAAGTGTGTCATACAAGTTCGCTATATTATTTTCGGTTATAAATGTCATAGTGTTGAACGTGGGCTAAATAGTTGTGGGTTATATACTGCTGTAGAGTCTATTTCAGGAAAGTAAATTAAGACAGATGACATACCATTCACATCATCTTTACGCCAACAGCCTTCGTGGTTAGCTTTTCCTTTTTCAGTAGCGTATGCAGCATAAGGATAGTTTCTTAAACCCATCTTTATAAAGATACATTCTTCTGTAGTAAGCACAACTTCACCTACATCTGTTTTCATAGACATTTCTTTTGGAAGTTCTTTGCTATCCGCATAGTCATATAAAAACAACCATAGCAATACTAAAGTAACTGCCATGAGGAATTTTTGCATTTTATTTTCCTAACCAGTTGTGCATAACGAATGTAAATAGTCCGCCAATAAATGAAGCTATAGTCATGCCTGCCCAAAATCCACCTTTGGATTTATTAGCAAGGGCTAGTAGTTCATCCATGCCTTGTTCTAATTTGTCTATTTTCTTTTCCATTTGCTCTACTTGAGCCACAAGTTGTCCGTACTTAAATGGGTCAATCTCACTCATTTTTTTAAACTTTCGGTGCGTTATATAAGTTAATAGGAGGTAGGTATAATTCGTGCCACTCAATCATAATTCTTCCTCATTAAATGGCATAATATCAATCAAGCCTTGCTGTGGATTTCTTAAGCGATTAGCAACGTTACCACCCAATGCTAAACCTCTTAATCGTTCTGCAGGTAATACTCTACCTACACGACCAGCAAGTTGTGAAGTTTCGCCTAGTAATCTTGGTGAGCTTAATAGACCACCTAAAAGAATACCAGTTCCTACAGTTGAACCAATAGCAGCAGCTGATGCAGGATTAAGAGCAGCACCTACACCACCAATAAGACCACCACTTAAAAGATTGCTTTTTACATATGGAGAAACATATTCTTGCAATGCTTGACCTGCTACTGCAGGCATAATATCTATACCAGTAGCATTTTTAAGTTGTTTAGCAACAGCAGCTTTATACGCTTGTGTAGGAACATCTTTTGTAAGTGTAAGCACCTTACGAAGACCAGCTTCAATGTTTTGTTGGTTTCCACTTCCTAATGCCATTTTTACTTCTTCTATAGCATTTTGCGTTCTGCCATAATTTGTCATAGCATCACGATATCCACCAATTTTATCTAATTCACTATTGACTGAACTTAATACTTCATTATAAACACGATTAGCATTAGGATATTGTTGTGCATTTGGCATTTCTCTACCAATACGCTTTTTAAGTGAATCAAATCCTTGAGCATTTCTGTATTTAGGTTTGTCAAATTGATTGATAAGTTTGTCAAGCCTATTAATTTTAGTAAGTTCTGTTGGATCTACTTCAGCAAGATTTCTTAAATCTCCACCAGATCTAACTGATTTTTTGCCTTCTAAAATTGTATCTTTAACTGGAGTAAAGTCTAAAGGTGTAGGATCTGCAGCCCATGTTGTTTTAGCTGCTTTATATACATCACTAGCATCTTTTTGCATAGCTTTAGCACCTGTTTTAACAGCATATGTAACATCTGTTAATGGTGTTTTACCACGCAAACTATCTGTAAATGATTTAAGTGCTGTGCCACCTTCTTTACCAGCTTGATATGCAACCTCAAATGTCTCTGGAGCTCTACGAGTAAATCCACCAGCAACTACTGGTGCAACATTAGATACTACATTTTGAACTGGAGTAAGTGGATTGGTGATTGTACCTGCACGACTTAATGTTTGAGCAGCTGCAGATGTGGGTGCAACTCTAGTAGCTAATGCACCACCACCTGTAAGGACTGTAGATAAGTCTGCTAATGCACCTACTGGATCAGATTCAATTGTCTTTAGAATATTCTCACGACCACCAAATCTTTCTTTTAAGTATTGACCAGTACCAGCTAATGCTTCTTGACCAGATTTTACAGCTTCTGGTCTTGCTTTCTTTAGAATTGATTCTGGAAGAATCTTTGTAAGTCCTCCAGTAGTTAAATTCATAAGACCTTGAAATGTTTCTGCTGGGCTAACAAATGGCTGTGCAATATTTTTACCAAATTGAATTCCACTAGGTATAATATTAGATATAGCTTTACCAGCACTAAACTGATATTCTGGTTTTTTAACAGCTTCTAACAAGTAATCAGCAGATGGAGTTACCTCTATCTCTGGTGCTTGTATAGTAATCGTATCTTTTTTTAAAGGTATAAGTTCGTAATCAGCCATTATTGTTTCTTTCTAATTAAATAAGGAACACCTCTCACAATTTTGTAGTACGCATTAGGATCAATTTGACTTCCATACTCTTGTAAAATTTTGGTAGGTAATGCAGACCCACTAATTGCGTTTTTAACTACACCTTTATCTGTACTAAATGATGTTTGTTCTTGTACACGTTCTATTGGCAAATCACCATATTGAGTTCTATAATTTTCGGTTAAATTCTTTTTAGCGTCTTTAACTTTATCTAAATATCTTGTAAGTTCAACTCTTGCTGCTTCTGGATCTAAAGATTGATCTACAGCACTTTGTGCAGAAGTAATTTGAGCACCTTCACTAACAGCTAATTGACCAAATCCAGTAGAACCTTGATCCCCTTTCATTTCCATAATAGATCCAACAAAAGATTTAGCTTTTAATTGATCTAATAATCGCTTTGTATATGCTGCATCAGATCCACTAACTGAAGAGGATACTGTTCCACCTAAACCAAAAGCCTGATTAAATCCTTTGCTATTAATAATGTCATTAATAAGTCTTTCTTGTCTATTTAAGTCTTGAATAGACTTTACTGCAAGGTTTGTATCACCAGCTTTAGACTTTTTAAGGGCAATTCTCACGTCAGATATTTGATTAGGATCGTCAATGAGAGGAACAAATTTATTACCAGTTTGTGGTTGTGTGGTAACTGGCTCTACAACTTTTTGTTGACCAACAGTAGTTTCACCTTTTGCAAATCCAGTAGATGGTGCTTGACCAGAACGTTCTTTAAGTATTTGTTGCAACATTTGTGATTGAGAAACAACAGGATCTAATGTAGTAATACCTTTATTTCTAGCTATAAAATCTGCACGTTCTGCTTCTTTTGCAAATACATCTTTGTCTGGAACTGCTGCATTAAATCTTAAGAAATCTTGTCTATCTTTTGCAGTGGCTTTAGATGGTTCAATACCTAATGCACCATAGAATGATATCTCGTCAGATTTAACTTCACCTAAAGGTCTAAATCTAGGATCTGATTTTAATTCAGCACCAATAAAATCTTTTTCAGCAAGTAAGAAATTAGCAATATCTTGATCTGAATACCCCAATTTTTTCATTTGGTCATATTTAGCAATTCTTGCTAAATTTCTACCTTTTAATTCCTGAACTTCAAGACCGCCTTTTTGAATATTTTGCATGAGATTAGCTAACTCTGTTTGAGTCATGAAGTTTTTAGTTGCAAAATCAATAGGGGCTTGTCTACCTGCAGTTGCACCTGTAAATCCACCTAAAGCAGCACCAACTGGACCTTGATTCCAATTCTGTGCAAGACCAGAAGCTAAACCAATACCAGTACCTATAAGCTGTTGTGTTTTAAGTCTTTCTTGTTCTTCATTAGATAAAAGACCTGTAATAGGACTTTGTCTTGTAAGAAAAAGAGTATCTAGTAACCCTTGAAAATCTGCCATAATTATCCTATCCTTCTTACTTGTAGTAGATTGCCAGCCATTGGACCTGTTTGACCTTGTCTAATTGGTGGGGCTTTTGCCATAGCATCTCTTAATTTTTGTTGATCTATCATTTCATTTTGTTGTCTAATATCTAATATTGACTTTGCACCACCTAATGCCACCATAGGGTTTTGTTGAACATATGATACAGTATTAGGTATAATATTAGAGCCAAAATCAGAAATTCTTTCACCTAATGTAAGTGGAGTATCTACGACCATTCTTCTAGGATCTATTGTTAGTGGATTTGGTGTAGAAGCAAATTGAGATGTTAAGTTATTGGTAAACATTTGATTTGAAGAAGACAAAGGTGCTCCAAAGCTTAAACTATCATCAGCAAGATTAGCAGGTGCATAAAAATCTTTAAATGCAATTTGATTATTTGCTGGGAAAGTAGTGCCACTAAAACCTTGAGATGCCATGTCATCAATATATGATGATGTAATTTTATCTATAGGCATAACATCGTCTACAGAATTAAGAATAGGGTTTATTGTAAGACCTGTACTAGCACCACCTATTCCAGCACCACCTGCTTGACCTAATGCAGCATAACCACCAGAACCTAAACTAGGAGCAGCAGAAGGTAATGCACTCTTAAATCCTGAAAATAAATTACCACCAGCACCACCTAAAAGACCACCAGTAGCACCACCTAGCAATGCACCAGTCACTGGACTTTTACCCATAGCAGCAGATCCTACAGCTCCAATAGCTGCTGGAACTAGAATCTCTGGACCAAGAGATGGTTGTAGAAAGTTTTTAATAATCCATATAGGATTAAAATACTTAAACATTATTTTCCAACCTTTCCTACTACATAGCAAATAGGTTCTAAAATAGCACGATAAACCATAC
>Ga0315909_10003038_pt1 | contig 20845 bp, 16 predicted proteins | sample LakEriMetagenome_11_FD_203527 | JGI IMG/M metagenome (GOLD analysis project Ga0315909, IMG submission 203527) | Freshwater fungal communities from buoy surface, Lake Erie, Ohio, United States - Buoy 2 MA125 | ecosystem: Environmental > Aquatic > Freshwater > Lake | place: USA: Lake Erie, Ohio... | reverse complement strand
AAAAAAAGCCCGCCTGAGCGGGCTAAAACACTTGGAGATGTGTAAAACGTTATTACCAGATTGCCTTACCGTTCGGATCCTTGAGCTGTGCCTTCCAAGCTTCATGAACCAGCTTGACCGTGGCTGGAGGCATTGGCACATAGTCCAGCTCGGTAGCCATGGCAGCGCCGTTCTTGTAGGCCCAGTCAAAGAATTTCAGGACCGCGCGGCCAGTCAGCGCTTCTGGCTGTGTCTTGTGCATGATGATGAATGAGGCACCTGTCGCAGGCCAGCTGTTCTTTCCAGGCTGGTTGGTCAGGATCACCGCCATGCCGGGTGTGTTGGCCCAGTCACCATTGGATGCAGCGGCTTTGAAGGTTTCATCATCTGGCTGAACGAATTCACCATCGCGGTTTTTCAACTGTGCATGGGTGATTTTGTTCTTTTTTGCGTAAGCGTATTCAACATAACCAAATGCACCCTTGACCCGCTGTACATTGGCTGCGACACCTTCATTGCCCTTGCCGCCGACACCGGTGGGCCATTTGACCGCAGTACCCGAGCCCACCACCGATTTGAACTCTGCATTTGCCTTGGACAGATAATCCGTCCACAAAAAGGTGGTACCGGAGCCGTCAGCGCGGTGCACCACTGTGATCGACAGGGCGGGCAGCTTCAGATCCGGATTCAGAGCCGTGATAGCCGCATCATTCCACTTGGTGATTTTGCCAAGATGAATGCCCGCAATGATGTCAGCGGTGAGTTTCATCTGGCCGGGTGTCACGCCATCAAGGTTCATGACCGGCACCACACCGCCGATGACGGCCGGGAATTGCATCAAGCCCTCTTTTTCAAGTTCTGCTTGGTCCAGCGGTTTGTCGGAAGCACCGAAGTCGACCGTCTTGGCCTTGATCTGCTTGATACCGCCGCCGGAACCGATGGACTGGTAGTTCAGGCCGATGCCAGTAGCTGATTTGTAGGCTTCAGCCCACTTGGAGTAAATTGGGTAAGGAAAGGTAGCGCCGGCACCGGTCAGGTCAGCCGCGTGAGCAGACGCAGCCACCACAAAACCAGCAGCGGCTACGGCGACACCTTTAAGAAATTGCAACTTTTGCATGGAGACTCCTCGCTTTTTAAGGGAACATAACAACTGGGCGAACTATAAGGGTCGTTTGTGTCAGCGGTATGACAGAAAGGTTTCAATAATGAAACATTGATGTCATGAAATAGTCACAAGGCCTGCCTACACTTAAAAAATGAATGCCATCAGAAAAGCCAGGCCCGCCACTGGCACGCAGGACGGCGAGGGATTAATGGGCGACAAAACGGCGGGCACACTACTGAACCGGGAGTTGTCCTTGCTCGCATTCAACCACCGGGTGCTGGCGCAGGCAGAGGATACAAGTATTCCGCTTTTGGAGCGGTTGAAATATTTGTGCATCGTCAGCAGCAATCTGGATGAATTTTTCGAAGTACGTATTGCCAGTCTGATTGCCCGTGATCGTCAGGACCATGGCCTCGCGCAGCCTGTGTCGCTGCCCAATTTGGCGGAAGTCACAACGGTGTGCAAGGCACTGGTCAGACGACAGTATGCGGTGCTGAATGAGCAGATTCTTCCGTCCATGGCAGGCGAGGGCATTCATTTGCTGCGGCATGTTGATCGCGATGATGCCCAAAGAAACTGGGTCAAAGATTTTTTCGAGAAGGAAGTGCGTCCCTTGCTGACGCCGATTGTGCTGGATCCGGCGCATCCCTTTCCGCAGGTTGTTAATAAAAGTCTCAATTTTATCGTCGAACTGGGTGGTAAGGATGCGTTTGGACGAGGCACCTCCATTGCCATCATCAAGGCACCGCGTGTGCTGCCTCGGGTAATCAATTTACCGACCGCGGGCGGCAGTACCGAGAGCGCATATTGTTTGTTGTCCTCGGTAATTCATGCGCATATCGCCGATATGTTCCCGGGGCGCGAGGTGATGGGATTTTCTCAATTTCGCGTCACCCGCGACAGTGACCTGTGGGTGGACGAAGAGGAAGTCAAAAATCTACGTCAGGCACTCAAGGGCGAGCTGCAGACCCGGCATTTTGGCTTTGCCGTGCGTCTTGAGGTTGCCGAAAATTGTCCGGATCACCTGGCGCAATTGCTGCTCGATCAGTTCGTCATTTCGCCGGAATTTCTGTATCGCGTCGAAGGGCCGGTCAACATGGTCAGGCTCAATGAGCTGATCGACTACGCCTCCAGGCCAGCGCTGCGTTTTCCGCCGTTTTCGGCGGCACTGTCCGTGCCCCTGATGGAAGATCAAGATCTGTTTGCTTTGATCGCCGATCAAGACATTTTGCTCCACCATCCGTTTCAGTCATTTCAGCCTGTCATCGAGTTTATTCGAACCGCCGCTGAAGATCCCAATGTGGTCGCGATCAAGCAGATGATTTATCGAACCGGCATGAACTCCGAGCTGATGGAGGCGCTGATAACGGCAGCCCGTAATGGGAAAGAGGTCACTGTGATTGTCGAGCTCATGGCGCGATTTGATGAAGAAGCCAATATCAACTGGGCTGACAAACTGGAAAAAGTGGGTGCGCAAGTTGTCTATGGTGTGGTCGGATTGAAGACGCATGCCAAGATGGCGATGGTGATTCGTCGTGAAGAAGGCAAGCTGCGTCTGTATGCTCACCTGGGTACCGGCAATTACCATCCAACGACCACCAAGTTTTACACTGATTTTGGCCTTCTGACAGCCAACCAGGCCATGGCGCGCGATGTGAACGAGATCTTTATTAACCTTACCAGTCTGACGAAGCCGAAACGGCTGAGTCACTTGTGGGTTGCGCCTTTTGATCTGAACAAGGAGTTGATCAAGGCGATTCAGCGTGAAACGCAGATTGCCAGTGAAGGCCGTAGCGCGCGTATCATTGCCAAGATGAACGCACTGCAGGATGGCTCGATCATTCAGGCGCTCTATGACGCCTCACGAGCGGGCGTAAAAATTGATCTGATCATTCGTGGCGCCTGTGTGTTGCGTCCGGGGGTTGAAGGTCTGTCGGAAAATATTCGGGTGCGGTCAATTATCGGGAGATTTCTCGAACACAGTCGGGTTTTCTGTTTCCATAATGATGGCGAAGATGACTTGTATCTCGCTAGTGCAGACTGGATGAACCGAAATCTGTTTCGACGAATCGAAGTCGCCTTTCCTGTGCTCGACAAGACACTGAAAAAACGTGTGATGCAAGAGGGCTTGCAACCCTACCTGAAAGACAATTTGAATTCGTGGGAACTTGATGCTGACGGAAACTATCATCGCCGTCGCCCGCGATCTGATCAGACAGGTTTCAGTGCACAGGAATTTTTGATGCAGACCTTGGGGCGATAATGGACATCATTCTATGGCGGCATGCGCAAGCAGAAGTCGGTGAGCCCGATGAGGGGCGTGAACTCAGCGCCTATGGTCGCAAGCAAGCCGCGCGCATGGGCACCTGGCTCGATCGCAGTTTGCCGGATGGGTGTCGGATTCTGTGCAGTCCCACGACGCGCACACAGCAAACGGCAGATGCGCTGGGTCGCAAATACAAAATCGTCGATGCCATCGGACCGCAGGCCAGCGCTAGCGAGGTCATAGAGGTTGCGGGTTGGCCTGCAAGTCGTCGCCCGGTCATGGTGATAGGGCATCAGCCCTGGCTAGGTGAATTAGCCTCGCTGTTGCTGACGGGTGAAGAACAGAGCTGGACGATCAAAAAATCCAATGCCTGGTGGATAGCCAGTCGCGAGCGAGAGGAGGGCAACGAGATATTTCTCAAAGCCGTACTCGCGCCGGAATTTTTTATCGATTGACTGATTCCGGTCATTGATACGATTGCCAGAGCAAGCCAAATCCCAGGGGCGTAAAAATCCAGTATTCCACGGGTGCTCCAGCAAGCCAGTGCTTGTGCCACCCCGCATGGGTCTTGGCGAAACGCCGAAATCCAAAGGCGGGGTTCAGCACGAACCATAAAAAATCTTCAATAACCCAGAACAGCATGATGGCGCCGAGTACGCGCTGCTCCAAAATCCAACTGTACTCACCACCGAATATCAGCGGAAAATGAAAGAAAAGTGCCACGAGCGAGAATGCCCAGGCGTGATATCCCGTCATCGCACGTCCACCCCACAGCAGATCCAGTAACCAGTGATGCTCGATGCGCCAGGTCGGTAGATTGGCCGCCCAACCGGAATCACCTTCAATCGCGATTTCCAGCTTCGCGAAAAAAAATCCAAGCACGACGACAAACAGTACGGTGCTGATGAAAGGTGCCAGTGCCATCAATGGGTCATTCATGCGATGCGCTCGAGCACCTGGTGGGCGGCTTCAGGTTTGCTCAGTGCAATCGCGCGCTGGCGCATTGAGTCCAAACGTGCCGGATCCGAGAGCAGCTTTTGCAGACGGAATTGCAAGGTCAGCGGATCGTCAGCACGTACCGCCACACCTTCTTGCAGTAGGAAAGCAGCATTGCGCTCCTCTTGCCCGGGGATGGGATTAACCAGCAACATGGGCAAGCCGCAAACCAGACACTCCGAGGTACTCAGCCCGCCCGGCTTGGTGATCGCCAGGTCCGCGGCCATCATCAGCGTGGCCACATCTTCGGTGAAGCCGATTATTCGCAGGCGGTTGGAATATTCGTGTGCCACGCCCGCCAGTGCTTCGCGCAGCGCCTGATTCTTGCCGGTCATGACAATCACCTGCAGCTGTGACTCTGTCTCGAGTAGTTCGGTGATCCAGACTGGATCCATGCCGATGCCTGCGCCACCGCCCATCAACAGTATCGTAAAACAGTCTGGATTCAGTGACAGTCTTGCAGCGGCCTCGGGCCGGTCGGGGCGGGTAGTGAACACGGGCATGACAGGAATGCCGCTGACCACAATATCCTTGCGTGGAACACCCTGACACTGCAAACGGAATGCCAATTCTTCGTTGGCGACGAAATAGCCACTGATACCGGGATGCAGCCACATCTGGTGCAGATCAAAATCAGTCACCTGTACCCAAACTTGGCAATCAAGACGTTTTTCTGTAATGGCCGATGCCAGTACTTCGGCAGGCAGAAAGTGCGTACAAATGATGACGTTCGGCTTGAAACGATCAATTTCTTCGAACAGACGCTGCGAGCACAGGCGCTGTATTGCTCGACGCAGGCGTCCACTCAAACGATGATCTGGCTCACGATCAGTTTTTCGGTAGAGCCAACCCCAGGCCTCCGGCAGTCCACTGGCGATTTTCATGTACAAATCGCTGTAGAGCTTGCGAAATAGGGTTGGAACGATCTGCATCATGTCGATGTGCTGCAGTCGCAGCTGCGGGAAATCACGCCATGCATGTGCAGCGATCGCTTGTGCGGCTCGCACGTGGCCATTCCCTGCCGATACCGATACCAGTAACAGTCGTTTTTGGTCGCTGGAGGCGTGATGCAAAGGGTGCACCGGGCAGGGGAAGTCAGACTGAGTAAAGACCTGAAGCGCCTGACGTTGGGTGATGGTGCTCATGCAGGCACCGCGCAGACTTCTTCCTCGGTACGCAGAAATTGCGATTGCTCCCAGCGCAGCATTACCTCATGCCAGTCGATCAGACGCAGCTCACCACTGGCGTCCTCGACCAGCGCAGACAGACTCTCGACCCAGTCACCATCATTGCAGTAGAGGATACCGTTGATTTCTCGAATTTCAGCCTTGTGTATGTGGCCGCAAATGACGCCGTCGACGCCTTGCTTCTTGGCTTCTTCAGCCAGCGCGGTTTCGAAGGAGGTAATGTAGCTCACGGCATTTTTGACCTTGAGCTTGAGGTACTGTGACAGCGACCAGTAGGGCAGACCCGATCGTGCGCGCCAGGCGTTGAGGTACTGATTGAATTTCAGGATCATGGTGTACAGCGAGTCGCCGACATAGGCGAGCCATTTTGCGCAGGCGATCACACCATCGAACCGATCACCGTGCAATACCAGCATGCGTTTGCCATTGGCACAGGTGTGGATCAGTTCATCGCGAATTTTTATGCCACCAAAATCCAGACCGATGAACTGACGAATTGCTTCATCGTGATTGCCCGGCACGAAAATCACTTTCGTCCCCTTTTTGGCTTTTTTGAGTACCAGCTGCACAACATCATTATGGGTCTGGTGCCAATACCAGCGGCGTCTGAGCTGCCAGCCATCGACGATATCACCCACCAGATACAGCACGTCCGATTCAGTGGCCTTCAGAAATTCCAGCAGGCGACTGGCCTGACATCCACTGGTACCGAGGTGAACATCTGAAATCCAGATGGTTCTGAAGCGCATCGGCTTCGGTTTTTTAAGAGGACTTTTAGACTTTTTCCCTGCACTCATGAAGTTGTCTCTCGCGTTCACGCGCGCTCCATTTCTTTTAGGTAGTGTCGGGCATAGCGACTGTCGAGCTGTTGCAGTGGCAGCATCATGAACAAGTCCGCACTGTGAAAATCCGGATCCCAGGCCGGCTCGCCACCAATCCATGCACCACTGCGCAGATAGCCCTTGATCAGGGGTGGCAGTACCGCTTTGTTGGTGAGCTCATCCTCATGCAAAGGGAAGGGCAGTCGAGGCGTGACCCGATATTCAGATGGCGCGAGATGCTCGGCTGCCAGTTGTCGGTAAATACTGTTGATCGTATTACCACCGTCGGCCAGGCTGACACTCGCGCAGCCGATCAGATAATCTGCTTTTTCTTTGCGCATGCATGCGGCGAGACCCGCCCAGAGCATCATGATCACACCACCGCTGCGATAGTCGGGATGAATGCAGGCACGGCCTGCTTCGAGTATGCGCGGCCGCAGATGTGCGAGCCGGCTTAGATCAAATTCGCTTTCGGAGTAAAAGTTGCGGGTATGTTGAAGGCTGCGTTGCCCCAGAATGCGGTAAGTGCCAACGACTTTCAGGGTGTGGGTGTCACGGACGATCAGGTGATCACAGTATTCATCGAACTCGTCTTTCTCGAGTCCTTCGTGATTTTGCAGCGTTTCGAGACCCATGGCCTCGACAAAAACTTTGTAGCGCAGACGCTGAACTTCACGAACTTCCTCTGGCGTGCTGGCCAGACTCAGGGACAGCTTGGGAAAGTTCGGGGTTGAATCCGTACCGACGGTCATCAGCCGCATCGTTCTTCCTCGTTGTTGTAATGAGGAGAGCGTAGCGACTGATTAATGCAAGACCATGACCGTTAGATTGCAGTTTGATGACAAGTGACATCGCTATTCAATATCAGCACCGATCAGTCCACCATCTTTGCGTGTGATGACGAGCGTGGCAGACCGTGGCCGTGCCTTGCCACCTTCGGGCCAGTGACTCAGGTAACTCGCTGGATCGGCGATGTTGAAGTCTTTACCATTGGTGGTTTCGCCTGGATGCTGGATATTGATGAACAGTGCGCGTCCGTCAGGTGATTCGGTCAGGCCGGTGATTTCGCAATCGACAGGCCCCACAAGAAAACGACGCAGAGATGATGCTTCCACCACTTTGCCGATGTGTGTCGTCATGGGACGTTCTTTGTCTTCTTCGCGATTGACGATGGTACGTGCACCACCATCACCCACCCTCCCGGGTAGGGCTGCCAGCAGCATGCAGTTGCTGGCATCGCGATAGGCATGATCATCTGTCTCTATCCAGAGCAGACCACTGCGCGCAAACCACAGGCCATCCGGGCTGGAGAAATCATTGTCAGCGGTGAGTCCTGACAGATTGATATTTTGGGGATCTGCGCTCGAGCGTGCTGCAAACAGAAAGATATCCCACTGGAATTTCGTTGCAGCGACTCGCGCGTCCTGCTCGGCCCAGCGAATGATGTGGCCGTTGACGTTGCCCTTGCCGTTACCTTTACCTTTGCTTTTACCAGAGTCGCCCGCGTGCGTGTCGTTGTAGACGCGCGGATTGGCAGCATCAATCTGGTCGAGCGCGCGTGAGGGATTGTAGGTGAGCGTCATGTAGACATCGCCATTATGTGGATTGACGGCACCCCATTCGGGCCGATCCATACGCGTCGCACCTGCGGCATCGGCGGCCAGACGCGCATGAATCAGCACATCGGCCTGATCGCTGAATGCGTACTTGGTGTAGTTACCGTCGATATTATTCAGACCATATTTCAGCTCCAGCCAGTCGCCCGTGCCGTCGGCATTGAAACGGGCAGCGTAGAGCTTGCCTTCATTGAGATATTTGTCGCCAGCAGCCGCACCACGCTTGGCATCACTGGGATCCCAGACAGCGTTGGAGACATATTTGTAGATGTACTCGTGGCGAGAATCGCAGCCCATGTACCAAACCAGAGGTTGCCCCGGAATGATCGGGCCAGGCCATGCGCCCTCATGCGCAAAACGGCCCAGCGCTGTTCGTTTTTTTGGATTGGCGGTCGGTGCAAAAGGATCGATTTCAACCACCCAGCCAAAGGTATTGGCCACATTGCGGAAATCATCACTGCCATCGGCAGAGGTACCCGTGACAGCCGCATGCCAGCGACTAAAACGATGGTCTGCCGTATCGGGTTGCACGCTTGCCCACAAATGCTTTCCCTTGCCCTCAACGCCATAGCGCCGCAAAGCAGCCAGCTCTTTGGCGCTGCGTTTGGCATTATCGGATTCACCGCGCTTGAAAAATCCTGCCCAGTTTTCTTCGCAGGTGAGGTAGGTGCCCCAGGGCGTGTGACCATTCGCGCAATTGGCTATCGTGCCGCGGGTATGGGTGCCGGTGATTGAGTACTTTGTCATTAGCTGCGGACTGCGTGCAGCCGGGCCGGTGAGCTCCATGTCCGTGAAAGGTGTGATGCGGCGGTTGAGCAGCGAATCCTGATGCATGACGTAACTGCCTTGATGCCGGCGCACTTCGACAATCGACACACCATGCGCCAACATTTCCTTCATCACCTCGTCTTCGGATATTCGCTTGTCATCGGCAACCGTGTCTCCCTGCGCATGCAGAAAGGCGGCAGTGACGACTTCATGGTTAATGCAGAGCAGGCCACGCTCTGAACGCTGCGCATCCCAGCGTGCGGCGTGCGTCATGCCGAAGAAGTGCATGCCGTCATGGTGGTCACCCACACGCCGGGTAAAGCTGCCGGCTTCATCGCTGCCGTCGTTGGCATAAGGTGGAACGTCTGATGCCAGCGGATCGCCCGTGGCCAGCAGCACCTGCCATTGATAGCCGTTGGCAATCGTGATCTTGTCGTCGACACTTTTGGGTATCGCCTGAAAGTTGAGTTTGAGCGTACGGGTAGCTGCCTGCACATCGCCGCTGGCGGGCAGACCCAGGCTGGTTCCCAGATAGGCGGTGGCTGCCGTCGCTAGACTGCCCTTGAGCAGACTGCGGCGAGACAAGCGCGCGGCCAGCACCCGCTCAAAGTCGTTCGAGGCCCTGCTATCAGCGAAGAGGGGTGAGTCAGCGGTTGATGAGAGTTCCTTCAATGCATACCTCCGAAGACGATCATGAGTTGACCTGACGACGCACTGAGTCAATAAACCCGGAATCTTTTGTGTCGTGAAAAATCAGCTCATGTCCTTGATTTATCAGCATCCCGCGTCGCACCGCTGCGTGGGCTTGCAACAATGGGTGGTCTTATTGAGCGGTTCTTGCTTACTTCAACACAAAATTATGAATGGCTGATGACAAGCACAGCGCTCCTGTTGCATCGCTGCTGCATTATGGCTGTCTGAAATGCCCGTGGGGATCAATCATCAATCGGAAAAACGTCATGTACGTGCTGCGGTAGGTCACTTACCTGTGCCTTGCTCAGTTCACACCAACGGCCGCACCAGAAACTCGATGCCCATTTCCTCCCAGTTGGCCTGCTCTTTGCCCAGCCAGTATGCCAGCGTCGGGTGGGTAGAGAGTGTGCCCTTGGGGAGTTCCAGGTCAATGCGCTGACGCATGCGCAGCTTGATGTCTTGTTCGGCGGGGTTGATGCGCGCGTGCATGAAGATAATGCCCAGTCGAAGCGCCAGCACAGCCTTGACCAGATCGGTATCGGCCACCGTGTCACTGATTTTGCGAAGATTGCCTTTCTGGGCCAGCACCAGTGTGCTGAGTACTTGCTGTTCATGCTGTGTAAATCCGGGCAGGTCCGCGTGCAGCGCGAGATAGGCGCCGTGTTTGTGGAAACCCGTGTGGGACACGACCATGCCCACCTCGTGAATCTGAGCGGCCCAACTGACCATGCGCGCGAGCTCTTCGTCTTCGGGATTGAGCTGCGTGTACAGCGCTCGTGCATTTGACTTTGCTGCTGCCGCGCGCTGCTCGTCCACGCCGTGTCGGCGCAGGAAACGCTTGATGGATTCACGGCGCCTGTCCTTGCTGCGGGAGCGCAGATGCAGGTCCCATAAAACACCCATGCGTAAACCCGCCTCAATCGGCCACAACTGCTTGAGACCGAGTTCTTCAGACAAGCCGATCAGTACCGGCAAGCCACCCAGAATCACGCTGATGCGTTCGGGCTTGATACCCACCAGATCAATGCTGTCCTGACGCCCGCAGGCGATCAGCCAGTCCTTGAGCGCGCGCAGGTTTTTCAGTGAGAGCGTGGAATCACCGATGGCGTTCTTTTCAATGACATCGGCAATGGTGCGCATGGTGCCGGAGGAGCCGTAGGCGACACTCCAAAGTCGGGGATGGAAGGGCTTCATCCCGTCTTCGAAATAGCTTCGTGCCTTGAGAATCGCTGACTCGAAGGCGGGCTCGGTAATTTTTTGTCCGCCAAAAAACCGCGAAGCGGTGGATACCGTGCCAATACCAAAAGATTCGACTTCCTCGATCTCGCTGCCCTGACCCAACACCAGTTCGGTAGAGCCGCCGCCGATATCGATCACCAGCCGTCGCTCGGATGCGTCATCGAGTGCGCAGGCCACGCCCATATAGATCAGGCGGCCTTCCTCCTCGCCCGAGATGACATCAATCGGATAGCCAATGGCTTTCTCGGCGATTTGCAAGAAGGCGGGGGCATTACGGGCAATACGCACGGTATTGGTCGCGACTACGCGCACACGGGTCAGCGGTGTGGCTTGAAGGATTTCGGAAAAGCGGGAGAGGCAGGCGACGGCAGATTGCATCGCCGATACCGTCAGATTGCCCCGTTCATCCAGCCCCGCGCCCAGCCGGACCGGCTCGCGCGCGCTGTTGACGATGCGGATTTGTTCACCGTCAAAGGTGCCGATGTGGAGTCTGAAGCTGTTCGACCCAAGGTCGATCGCAGCCAGCATATCTTCCAATCCCCTCAGTTAACTTTGCAAAACCAGAAACAGTAAACGCTGAATATGACTCTTTGATGACAGTTGTCTCATCAAGGGGTTTTATCGTCAGCGCAAATGTTGTTTTTTGGCACGTGCCTGATTATCGGTCAGTTTGTTTCATCTTGTCATCAAGTTGAAAAAATTGCTGGAAATAATCACGTCCAGTGTTTGAAGGAAGTGGCGCGGTCCTGCTGCGTCTGAAGCTTGATTGCGTTTGTCTAATTAATGGAGAAATTGAATGAACAATACCCCCAACGGTCTGATGGCTGCCAAACGTGTGGCTGTTGCCGTCGCTGCGGTCTGCGCTACGCTGGCTGTACCTGCCTACGCTACCGATGATGTCAAGAACGTGCTCGACCTGATGCTGAAGAAGGGTGTGATTTCGCAGCAGGATTATGACCAGGTCATGAAAGATAATGCGGACGCGGCTGAGAACAAGCAGTTCAAGGAAAAGCGTCTCGATCAGGATGTTGCTAAGTCAAACGCGTACATCCTGAAGAATGCAGAGGCTGGCCAAGTGATGAAGAACGGTTTGGGCTTTCAGTCTGCGGACGGCGCAAATTCAGTATCGCTGACGGGACGAGTGCACTGGGATGCGCGTCAGTATGCGCAAGGACCCTATCAGGACCGTATGGAAGTACGTCGCGCGCGTTTCGGTATCAAAGGTCAAATCGCCAAGGATTTTAAATATGAGTTGGTGGGTGACTTTGGCGCGAGTGCATCGTCAACAAACGGTAGTGATACGGGTATGAGCAATACATTCACGGGTACCGATGTGGCTTATGTTGATTACGCTGGAATCAAAGATATCAGTTTCCGAGTCGGTCGGTTCAAAATGCCATTCAGCCTGGAGCAGCTGACCAGCTCGAATAATATCGATACGATCGAGCGTAGTTTGATGGGTCAGGTTGAAGGTGAATTTGTTCCGGCAAAAGAAACAGGTGCGATGGTGTTTGGTAGCCCAACCAGCGGCGTTACTTACGCGGTGGCCGCTTCGAGGGGTCGTGCAAACAACAACACGACGACATCAACGGCGGATTATATTGGTCGGCTTACGGCAAACATGGGTCAGTTAGCTGGACGTACCGATATCGTGGCGCACTTGGGCTTGGGTTACAGCACGGGAGAAGCGATTTCGGGTACCACCGTTGTCAGCGGCAGAACCGAAGCCCGCGAGGAAAGCGCCTTTATGACGGGTACGGCGTTGGCCAGCATCGCGACCAGGACTCGTCAGGGCATCGAGTACGCATTAGCCTACGATGCATTCAAGCTGCAAGGTGAAATGTTTGACATCAAATATGATGATTCCGCCGCCGCAGACAAGCAAGTCAAGGGCAATTATGTACAGGCTGTCTGGAACCTCACCGGTGAGCCACACAATTACAGCAACACAGCAGGCACGTTTGGTGGCCTTAAAGTTAAAACCCCCTTTACCATGAACGGCGGCTTGGGTGCGTGGCAAGTGGTAATCCGTCACAGTGAGCTGGATGGCAGTAATGCACTTGTTACCAGTTCATCCAAAACGAACGGCGCCAAAGCATGGACCTACGGTATCAACTGGGTGATGAATGAAAATGCCCGCATCATGCTGAACTACATCAAAACGGATTTCAACTCTGCAGTAACCAATTCAGGTCAGTCCCTCTACGGTCAGGACGCCATCGTCCTCCGCGGTCAGCTGGCATTCTGATATTGAGATCGCCCAAAAAAAGCGCCCTGCGGGGCGCTTTTTTCATGGGTATGGCATCCATCCCATACTGTTCAGCGAGGTAGATCGATCGGCTTGAGGAGCGACCTGTTTTCCAAAGCCGTCATTTAAGTGGATCAGCATTTCTCGTTCTTAGAGCCAGCGTCTGCGAAATGAAAAGGAGTCAGCGGTTATGCAACAGGAGACAATGGGCCCCGGTTTTGGCAATAAATAACAAGAAGCTACTTGGTTCGTGATCGCTCTCGTGCTATGCCTACCACCGCCGCAGCCCGCAGTAAGCAAGCGTCTGTTTGACGGTCGAGCCGTTTAAAATGGTGTGATGTTTACGTTCAGAAAATCAGTCCCAATCGGTCAATCAGCACTCCCACTGATCACGGCCCTCATCCTTTCCGCTTGTCAGACGCTGCCCCGGCCACCTGTGGTGTCGCCCACGATACCCGAAGCGCCTTCGGAGGCGAGCGAGCGTCCAGCCAAGCCGCCAGTCGCCGAGACGGTGGTGCGACCTACCAAAATCGCACTCGTTCTTGGCGGCGGTGCTGCGCGAGGTTTTGCGCATGTGGGGGTGATCAAGGCCCTGGAGGCACAGGGGATTTTTCCGGACATCGTGGTGGGTACCAGCGCGGGTAGTTTGGTGGGCGCGCTGTACGCTGCGGGTAATAATGGCTTTGCCTTGCAAAAGCTGGCGCTGGAAATGGACGAAGCCGCGATTTCTGATTGGTCCGTGCCTTTGTTTTCACAAAGCTCGGGCGTGCTGAAAGGTGAGGCAGTGCAGTTGTATGTGAATCGCGCAGTGAATAATCAGCCGATAGAAAAACTCAAAATGACCTTCGGTGCGGTGGCGACCGATTTGCACACAGGGCAGGCGATCTTGTTCAGGCGCGGTAACACGGGCACTGCGGTGCGTGCCTCCTCGGCGGTGCCGGGTGTGTTTCAGCCTGTACGCATTGGCAACAACCATTATGTGGATGGTGGTCTGGTGTCGCCAGTGCCGGTGAGCTTTGCCCGCAAGATGGGCGCAGATTTTGTGATTGCGGTGAATATCTCCGCACAGCCGGAGGCGCAGCCTGCTTCGGGTACGTTGGAGGTTTTATTGCAAACCTTTGCGATCATGGGGCAAAGTCTGAATCACTATGAGTTGCGCGATGCGGATGTGGTGATTCGTCCCGAACTGGCGACGATGAAGGGGAATGATTTTCAGCAGCGGAATGTCGCGATCATGGCAGGCGAGCGGGCTACCACGGCATTGATGGGGGAAATCAAACAGCGTTTGAAGGCGAAACGGGAGCGGCCTTGAAACCAGGGTGACTTTGGGCTATTGATCGGGTAGGCAGGGATGATTTCGCATTGTCACGGTCAGTCATTGAACAACGAAAGACGCTGGATTCCCCCTTGCAGGGCGCGCACTGGCTTGCAAGCCAGTGCTGTTACGCGGGCAGACCGCATGCGGTCTGAAACCCCGCTACACCTTTCGCCGGGATGACGGTGGAAGTTTACGTGCCGCCTCAATAACTGCTGTCATCCTAGTACAGGCCTATATCCAGTGGCGTTACCTTGAATGACAGGTATTCAGTGAATGCTCGGACGCCCTGACAAATTCAACATCGAATTGGCTGAAGGTCTCAGCGCGGCGCGGGTTCAGCTTCCAAAACTCGACGTGCGCCATTGAAGCGTGTTTTCCAATAGCTCATATCCATGTCCTCGACACGAACGTTACGTCCGGTGGAGGGTGCATGAATGAACTGATTGTTGCCGAGATAGATGCCGACGTGAGAGAAAGCCCGATTGAGTGTGTTGAAAAAAACCAGATCGCCCGGTTGCAAGTCCTGCTTGTCGACGGGCTGACCACGCTGGCTCATTTCATTGGAAGTGCGTGGGAGATTGGTGCCACCGGCTTCCCGAAAAACATAACGAACCAAACCGCTGCAATCGAGGCCCTGCTCGGGTGAATTGCCGCCGTAGCGGTAGCGTATGCCGACCAGCGAGAGTGCTTCGATCGCAATGTCAGCCGCGCGATCCGTGAAGCTGCTGATTTTTTCCAAGACGGTGGACGGCGCCTGTTCAGGCTCTGCGCTGGCGGGTGCGGGAATGATCCATACGGTCGCAATCATTGCAAAGGCAATAGCGTTGCGTGCAGTTTCGCTGAATCGAAATAGCCAGTGTTTCAAAGTAACCTCAAAGCAAATAAGCCCGCGGACTGTAAGCGATGTGTGCGAACTTGTCAAAAGCCGGACGAATCCTTCAGCCTTTCAGCGGATTTCTTGTCATATTTTTCAGATAATCTTGGCGTACAATCCAGCCTTTCAAAATTTATTGGGAGTAGCGCCATGCGCTCAAAACAGGCACTCACGCTCGGAGACGTCAAAAAAATCGCTGCTGCTGCTGAGAAAGAGGCCTTGACCCATCAGTGGGCAGTCACCATTGCGATTGTCGATGACGGTGGCAATCTCTTGTGGCTGCAGCGTCTGGATGGTGCGGCCCCTGTATCAGCGTCGATTGCCCCATCGAAGGCGCGCACCGCAGCGCTGGGCGTTCGCGAAACCAAGGTGTACGAAGACATCATCAACAATGGCCGTTACTCCTTCCTTTCGGCGCCCAATATTGACGGCCTGCTCGAAGGTGGCGTGCCTATTCTCGTTGCAGGTGACTGCGTGGGCGCTGTTGGTGTTTCTGGTGTGAAATCCAATGAGGATGCGCAGATTGCCAAAGCGGGTATTGCCGCACTGGGCTTGTAAGCGGACACTTCGCGCATAAGCGGCATGGCAGGCCGAGGTTGCTCGGGGATAGCGCTTCGAGCTATAATTCGAAGGTTTAGCCATATCAGCCCGCCGCCCGCGTAAAACTACCGATACCAAGCCAGCTTCGCCCGATATTCGCACGCCCCTACGTGGCTTGCGTACAAGAAAGCTGAGACCGGATTATGTTGTGGCGGCACAACCCAGGAGTATCTCTTGCCGCCATTTTTAACGGCCAACACGCAACCGGCCTTCCTCGCACTCGCGGATGGCGCGGTGTTTCAAGGCCTGTCCATCGGCGCTGCTGGCCACACCAGCGGAGAAGTGGTTTTCAATACGGCAATGACGGGATACCAGGAAATCCTGACCGATCCCAGCTACACCCGCCAGATCGTCACCCTGACTTACCCTCATATTGGCAATACCGGCGTCAATCCCGAAGACGTCGAATCCGACCGTATCCACGCCGCGGGTCTGGTGATTCGCGACTTGCCTCTGCTGGTGTCGAACTTTCGCGCCACGCAAAGCCTGCCTGACTATCTCAAATCCGAAAACATCGTTGCCATTGCCGGCATAGACACGCGCAAGCTCACGCGCATATTGCGCGAAAAGGGCGCGCAGAGCGGCGCCATCGTTGCCGGGCCCAAGGCATCTGCGAATGTCGCACTCGATCATGCGCGGGGCTTTCCCGGCCTGTCCGGCATGGATCTGGCCAAAGTCGTCTCCACAACCAAGTCATACCCATGGACACAGACCGAATGGCAGCTCGGGCAGGGGTATGGCACGCTCGATACGCCGAAATTCCACGTGGTCGCTTTTGATTACGGTGTGAAGTACAACATTCTGCGCATGCTCGCAGCGCGCGGCTGCAAGGTCACCGTCCTGCCAGCGCAATCCACAGCAGCCGACGCAATGGCGCACAAGCCAGACGGCATTTTTCTTTCCAACGGCCCCGGTGATCCCCAGCCTTGTGACTACGCAATTGCTGCCGCACGCGAACTGATCGAAGCGGGTATACCGACCTTTGGTATCTGCCTCGGTCATCAGATCATGGCACTGGCTTCCGGCGCCAAAACCCTGAAGATGAAATTTGGTCATCACGGCGCCAATCACCCGGTGCAGGATCTCGACACCAGGCAAGTGATGATCACTTCTCAGAATCATGGTTTTGCGGTGGATCCCGATACGCTGCCCTCTAATTGCCGCGTCACGCATATCTCGCTGTTTGACGGGTCGCTGCAGGGATTCGAGCGTACCGATCGTCCTGCCTTCTGCTTTCAGGGACATCCCGAGGCATCACCCGGTCCGCATGACATCGCCCCTTTGTTCGACCGCTTCGTGGCGATGATGGAGAAACACACCAATGGCTAAGCGTACCGATATCAAAAGCATTCTCATCATCGGTGCCGGTCCGATCATCATCGGTCAGGCCTGTGAATTCGATTATTCCGGTGCGCAAGCCTGCAAGGCCTTGCGCGAGGAAGGCTACAAAGTCATTCTGGTCAACAGCAACCCGGCGACCATCATGACCGACCCCGAGATGGCGGATGTCACCTACATCGAGCCCATCACCTGGCAAGTGGTCGAGCGCATCATCGACAAAGAACGTCCGGATGCAATCCTGCCCACGATGGGTGGGCAGACAGCGCTCAATTGTGCGCTGGATCTGTGGCGCAACGGCGTACTCGATAAATACAAGTGCGAGCTGATTGGCGCCACGCCCGAGGCAATCGACAAGGCCGAAGATCGTTCCAAATTCAAGGATGCGATGACCAAGATCGGTCTTGGCTCAGCGCGTTCCGGCATTGCTCACTCGATCGAGGAAGCCTGGACAGTGCAAAAAGAGGTCGGTTTCCCGACCATCATTCGCCCATCATTCACCATGGGCGGTTCAGGTGGTGGTATTGCCTACAACGCAGAAGAATTCGAAGCGATTTGCAAGCGGGGTCTGGAAGCATCGCCGACCAACGAGCTGTTGATCGAAGAGTCGCTGCTGGGTTGGAAAGAATATGAAATGGAAGTCGTTCGAGACAAGAACGATAACTGCATCATCGTCTGCTCGATTGAAAATCTCGACCCGATGGGTGTGCACACCGGCGATTCGATCACCGTCGCACCGGCGCAAACGCTGACGGACAAGGAATATCAGATCATGCGCAATGCCTCGCTGGCAGTGCTGCGTGAAATTGGCGTCGATACCGGTGGCTCGAATGTGCAGTTCTCGGTCAATCCCAAAGACGGTCGGATGATCGTGATTGAAATGAACCCCCGTGTTTCGCGCTCTTCTGCGCTGGCGTCCAAGGCGACAGGTTTTCCGATTGCGAAAGTCGCTGCCAAGCTTGCGGTTGGTTTTACGCTGGATGAATTGCGTAACGAAATCACAGGTGGTGCGACCCCGGCATCGTTCGAGCCATCCATCGACTATGTCGTCACCAAAATTCCCCGTTTTGCGTTCGAAAAATTTCCGACAGCCGACAGTCACCTGACCACGCAAATGAAATCGGTCGGTGAGGTGATGGCGATTGGCCGCACCTTCCAGGAATCCTTCCAAAAAGCGCTGCGCGGCCTTGAGGTCGGCGTCGATGGCATGAATGAAAAAACTACCGACCGCGAAATCATCGAAGAAGAGCTGGGCGAGCCCGGCCCGGAACGTATCTGGTATGTGGGTGATGCCTTTGCTCAGGGCTTCACGCTGGAAGAAGTACATCAGCTGACCTCGATTGACCCCTGGTTCCTCGCGCAGATCAAGGAAATCATCGATATCGAGCTCTGGTTGGATACGCAGACGATCAAGGTTCTGGACAAGGACATGCTGCTGGCACTGAAACGCAAAGGCTTCTCCGATCGTCGCCTGGCCAAGCTGCTGAAAGTCGAAGACCGCGAGATTCGCAAAATGCGTCGCATGATGAATGTGCGTCCGGTTTACAAGCGTGTCGATACCTGTGCGGGTGAATTCGCCACCGGCACCGCGTACATGTATTCAACCTATGAAGAAGAGTGCGAATCACGACCCACCGATCGTAAAAAAATCATGGTGCTGGGTGGCGGACCGAATCGGATCGGACAGGGCATCGAATTTGATTACTGCTGCGTGCATGCGGCCTTCGCGATGCGCGAAGATGGCTATGAAACCATCATGGTCAACTGTAATCCCGAGACTGTATCCACTGACTATGACACTTCGGACCGCTTGTACTTCGAGCCGCTGACGCTCGAGGATGTTCTCGAAATCGTGGACAAGGAAAAGCCCGTAGGTGTGATCGTGCAGTACGGCGGACAGACGCCATTGAAGCTGGCACTGGATCTGGAAGCCAATGGCGTGCCTATTATTGGTACCTCACCCGACATGATTGACGCTGCCGAAGACCGTGAGCGCTTCCAGAAATTATTGAATCAATTGGGTCTGCGTCAGCCGCCCAATCGCACTGCACGTACCGAAGAAGAAGCGCTCAAGCTGGCACAAGAAATTGGCTATCCACTGGTGGTGCGGCCTTCGTATGTGTTGGGTGGTCGGGCGATGGAAATCGTTCACGAGCAGCGTGATTTGGAACGCTACATGCGCGAGGCAGTCAAGGTATCGAATGATTCGCCCGTGTTGTTGGATCGCTTCCTCAATGATGCCATCGAAATCGATGTTGATTGTTTGTCGGATGGCGAGCGGACCTTTATTGGTGGCGTGATGGAGCATATCGAACAGGCGGGCGTGCATTCGGGTGATTCGGCATGCTCGCTGCCACCGTATTCGCTCTCCAAAGCGACTGTCGATGAAATCAAGCATCAGACCGCGCTGATGGCCAAGGGCCTCAAGGTGGTTGGCCTGATGAATGTGCAGTTCGCGGTACAGCAACAGATGGTGGATGGTGTATTGGAGGATGTGGTGTTTGTTCTCGAAGTCAATCCGCGTGCCTCCCGTACGGTGCCGTATGTGTCCAAGGCCACAGGTCTGCAGTTGGCCAAGATTGCAGCGCGCTGCATGGTGGGTCAGTCGCTGGACAGTCAGGGCATCAAGCATGAAGTTCATCCGCCGTATTTCAGCGTGAAAGAAGCTGTCTTCCCCTTCGTGAAATTTCCCGGCGTTGACACCATTCTTGGACCTGAAATGAAATCGACGGGTGAAGTGATGGGTGTAGGTCGTACCTTCGGCGAAGCCTTTGTGAAGTCGCAGCTGGGCGCCAGCGTGCGCCTGCCCGTGTCCGGCCGGGTGTTTTTGTCGGTGAAGAACAGCGACAAGCCGCGTGCGGTCGAGATCGCCCGCGATCTGGTCAGGATTGGTTTTTCGGTGGTGGCGACCAAGGGCACGGCAGCCGGGATTGCCGCCGCCGGGTTGCCGGTCACCACGGTCAACAAGGTCGCTGAGGGTCGTCCGCACATCGTCGACATGATCAAGAACCATGAGATTGCCCTGGTCATCAATACGGTAGAAGAAAAGCGCACCGCGATCAATGACTCGCGCACCATACGCACGTCTGCATTGGCGGCGCGCGTAACCACCTACACCACGATTGCCGGGGCGGAGGCGGCGGTGCAGGGTATGGCGCACCTTAATGAGTTGCATGTCTACGATTTACAAAGCCTTCATGCCTCTCTGCAATAAATTGGTTTACACTTCAATCACCCCAGAGGCTGCGGAACGACGCAGCCTCTGTGCTTTTATCTTTACCGAATGAACCCTATGAGCTCAGTACCTATCACCGTCCATGGCGCACAACTGCTCAGAGACGAACTGCATCGGCTCAAGCATGTCGAGCGTCCCGCAGTGATCAACGCCATTGCAGAAGCCCGCGCACAGGGCGATTTGTCCGAGAACGCTGAATACGATGCGGCGAAAGAGCGGCAGAGCTTCATCGAGGGTCGTATTGCTGATCTCGAAGGCAAACTCTCCGCCGCACAGATCATTGACCCGAAACTGCTGGATGCCGAGGGACGTGTCGTGTTCGCGTCCACCGTATCGCTGGAGGATCTGGAGAGCGGTGACAAGGTCACTTACCAGATCGTCGGCGAAGATGAGGCGGACCTGAAACTGATGAAAATCTCGATCAGCTCACCGATCGCACGCGCCCTGATCGGCAAGTACGCCGGCGATCAAGTCGAGGTGAAGGCGCCAGCCGGTGTGCGTGGCTACGAAGTGCTTGAGGTTCGTTACATCTGATGCGGCTGGCGGGCTGGGTGCCTCATCT
>Ga0315909_10003037_pt1 | contig 20845 bp, 46 predicted proteins | sample LakEriMetagenome_11_FD_203527 | JGI IMG/M metagenome (GOLD analysis project Ga0315909, IMG submission 203527) | Freshwater fungal communities from buoy surface, Lake Erie, Ohio, United States - Buoy 2 MA125 | ecosystem: Environmental > Aquatic > Freshwater > Lake | place: USA: Lake Erie, Ohio... | reverse complement strand
TCATTCTTAGTTACAGAAGATTAATAAATAAACAAATAAATAAAATGGCAGCAGATACCTTAAAATGGTTTAACCAGTTCATAGAAAACGTAGGCAAAGGAGTTCATGACTTCAGCAGTGATGCAACATGTACAGTAACTGTAGCATTGACTGCTGCAGCAAACCCTCCTGTAGCAACTTATTCAGTGCTAGCAGACTTAACTCAAATATCATATACCAACCTATCGAGTAGGGTGGTTACCGGTATAACGTTGGAACAAGTCTCAGGTACAGCACCTCTTACAGCAACTGACTTGGTTCTCACCGCAAGTGGTGGAAGTGTAGCAGCATTCAGATATGTTGCATTCTATGATGACGATCCTACTTCTCCGGCAGATCCATTGATAGGCTGGTTAGATTTAGGCGCAGATTTAACATTGACCGACACCGACACACTCACTATAAACTTCGGAGTAAACGGTCTTGGAATCATAGCTAAAGTTTAAGAAAGATGGCAACTACAACCAATAGGTACTTAGCTTACCCTGCTCTTGCAGCGGGTATTTCGAGAGCCTCTTCAGGGGGTGCTGCATGGAGTTTAAGTGCATGGACGCAAGTTGTTCCTGCATCTACAATCACTTCTACTTTTTACATAGCAGGGATAACTTGGTCTTGGCACACCCCTGTTGCAGCAGCAGATACTACTTACGAGTGGATTATAGAAATAGGCACAGGTGGAGCAGGAGCCGAAACAACAATACTTCAGATTCCCGCGAGTGTTCGTGGCGATACCTTGGTTGGCTATGTTCCAAGTAACATGGTTATTTTTCCTGAACCTAGGCAGATTGCAGCCAATACAAGAATTTCAGTAAGGGTTGCATATTCTTTAGCGACAACATCCAATACTCTAACCGGAATAAAAATACTATATCAGATAGTGTAATAGATGGCCGTTTCAGATATAGATAGTTTACCGAGTACCGCTAATGGCATTAGTGTAACTTCCACTACTGCTGCATGGGGTACGCCCTCTTGGACCGAAGTAACCACAGGAGTAGGTAGAACTATATATCTCAATGGTATTACATTTCAGCCTACTCTTATACCTGCTTTAGATACCACCATTCAAATTCTTATAGAATTGGGCATAGGTGGAGCTGGTTCCGAAGTAGTAGAAGTACAAATACCCTACAGTTTTAGAAACGATACACAGGTAGGTTATTATTTTCAAACTTCCCACACTATATTTTTACCGGAGCCGATAGAGATACTGCCCAATACGAGAATAACGGCAAGGGCTTATGATTCTCACACTGCTGCGGTAACTTATCAAGGTGTAAAATTATGGTACAGAGAAGGAGCACTGGCTGAAGAATTAATAGTTACACCCGGTTCTGTAATTTTTACTGGAGTACCTGTTACTTTAAGTAAGAACATAAACTTGAATGTGACTCCGGGTAATATCACTTTCACCGGAGAACCTGTTACCTTGACCAAGGTTGCAAACTTGAACGTAACTCCGGGAAACATTACTTTCACCGGAGCATCTACCACCTTAACTAAAAACATAGATTTCAACATAACCCCGGGTAATATCACTTTTGCTGGGGCATCCGTCACCTTAACTAAAACTATGAACTTGAATATAACACCGGGAAATATTACTTTTACCGGTGCTTCCGTGAGCTTGGAATCTACAGCAATTGTAGCAAGAAGAAGACAAGTTTTTCTAGGAGGGTAAAATCAAAATAAACCAACAACAAAATGGAATACATAGACAAATTTGCCTTACCTACCAAGGCAGGACTTAAGAGAGATTTGCTGCTTACGTCAATTGATATGAAGCCTTCGTATATTTACGTGGGGCTCAGAGTAGTAACTTATGAAACAGTAGACGATGTCGATACTATAATTCAAGATTATACCTATGAGACTAGTTTCATGAGTATAAATATTTACTACAACACTGTCACTGAGGTAATGATCGACGGCCAGACTTTGGATGTCAATAATCTTCCGGCCGACGTTATACCAGTATTTGACTACTTGAAAAGTTCAGTTGCCTATAGCGAGTATGTGAGCATGATTAGTGCAGGTGTAACCAAGGCTCTGGAGTCTGATCTAATAAAGTTAACTCGAAGCTAATACCTCAAGTTCATATAAAATTTAATTTGTAACTTTGTGGGTATGATCCCAATTAAACCTGTAATCCTTCCATCAGTAGGCACAGCAAAGTATTTTGAAATCGTACTTTTAAACCAATCCCTTCCCGCAAAAACGGCTAAATTTCACTGGACACTTTATTCAGAAATAGTTATTCCGGCAGACGAGCTAGACGAACAACCCACTAAGAAAGTAGGTGCGCTATTGTTTGGTGGTAATTTAAACATGGATGAAAAAGAGTATGCTCTATGGGGAACAGACGATAGTTACGCAGTTGATTGGGCAATGAAAAAACTAAACTTTAAGAGGTTATGAAAATAGATATGAACACGCCCATCCTTGGTTTGGATGGTGAAGAGTTAGCAAACTCAAACATTGGAAAATTAATTGCTCAGATGTTGGTCAACACTCCAAAAGGAGATGTGTTAAAACACTGGAACTGGGCACAAGCACTTTATGCTGGCGAAGCGTTGGAGTTGGATCAATCTGACACCGAAACGCTTAGGAGTTTTATCAAACAACACGATGACTTGACCATCCTTGTGAAGGCGCAAGCATTAGTTTGTTTTAATGATAAATAAAAATTACTTTTGAATACAGCCCTCAGATAATAAAATGAGGGAATCACTAATATGAAAAAGAGTTTCTTCTTAGATATGTTTTCAAGCAGCGAAGGGGTATCACACAAGCGTGTGATATCCTTTTTTTCTGTAGTTTGCGTAGCGGTTTACACCTTCGCAAAGAATAGTGATCGTGGACTGGAAGCACTTGAGTACATCGCAATTGCTTATGGTTTAGGTACGGTAGTAGAAAAATTTGCAAAGAGAAATGCCAATCAAGAAGGACAGCCGACTGAGTAGAGCTGGGGTCTCAGGGTACAATAAACCCAAGGCTACACCCGGACACCCGACCAAGAGCCACATTGTTGTGGCTAAGCAGGGAGAACAAGTAAAGACAATTCGCTTTGGTCAACAAGGCGTTAAAACCAACCAGACTGTTGGTCAGCGTGAAGCATTCAAATCTCGTCACGCCAAGAACATTACCAAAGGTAAAATGAGCGCAGCTTACTGGGCCGATAAGGTCAAGTGGTCACCAAGCAAAACTGCTTCTCCAAGTAAAAAATGGAAGAAGGGTAGTTAAAAAATAATTATATTTGATTCATGAAAAATCCAATGAAAAAAGCCGTCGGTAAGAAAGTTTCTGAGTACGGTGGTATGGAGAAGTACTCTTCTAAAAAGGCTGAGATGAAGCACGAAAAGAAAGAAGGTAAAGCAATGGAGATGAAAGAAAAATCCATGTACCCAAAGCCCGGAAGATCCGTGGTTAAAACCAGAGGTATCGTTTCTCGTGAAGTCGATGGCAAACGCATGTTGGCTAAAGAAAAAACAAAAACCGTAACTAAAGGGGGTCTCGTTAAGAAAACCGTAGTTAAAGGCAAAGGCGTGCCGGGTAGTGTTATCGGCAAGTACAAAGAAGTTAAAAGATATAAGTAATAGTCATGGCGAATACTAAACAACCAAAACCAAAGAGCTACAAGTTAGAACTTGGACCAAAAAAGAAGATGACAAAAACCATCGAGCCTTTGCTCAAGATGAAAAAAACCATTGAGCCTTTGAAGATGAAGAAGACTATCACAAAGATAAAGCAAAAGAAAAAGTAATGGCTTACGGAACCAAGAAACAACGTTCAGCAATTGTAAAGAAAGCAAGAGCAGGTGTTGACCTTCAGGGTAAAGGCAAAGAGTTCAAAACTGTTGCCAGTAAAGTTGCTGCTTCTTACAAGAAAAAAGGAATGTCGTCTGCAAAAGCCACCGAAATCGGAAAGGCTACCGCTGCAAAAGAAATGTGGAAGTCAGTGACCAAGAAAAAGACCAAGAAAAAGAAATGAGCGACCCAATTGAGATTAATGAAAACAACAAATGGCAATTCAGCACGCAAATGCTGGTTGCCATTGTTGGTGGAATCATGTCATTGGCTGGAGTTTATTATACTCTCAAGCAGGACATTGAAGAAGCTAAGGTACTTCCGAAGCCTCCGGTTTCAGAAGTAGAATTTAAACTGAAAGACGAGCTCATCAGAGAAGCAATCCTTACCACTCAGAAAGATGTTACTGATATAAAGGAAAGCATCAAGAAGCTAGAAGACAGAGTTTACGATCAAAAGTAATGAAAGTCACTGCCACTATCGCAAGTAAACTTCTCATCGCTGCTGTTGGGGGATGGGGCTTTGGTGTTTTTGTAACTCAACCGTTTGTAGACAAAGATATCAAAAGTGAAAAGTTACGTTCATCAAAAGCAACTGTCTACAAATTAGTACAGCAGAATGCTGAGTGGAATAAACAAAACACTGTTGTCGGACTTGACAAAATTCCGAACTGTACTTATGTTTATGAAGATGTCTCAAACAATCCCAAGGTAAAATGTAAACTCCCCTGTGTATCTTTGTACAGTGGCTCACATCTTATCCAACGTTGGGAAGGAAACATCATGATGAAAAACGATGTGACAGTAGCTAAGATAAAAAAAGAAATGAAATAATATGAACAAGGCTAAGACAAAAACAAGTGTTCCCAGAAAATCTCCGATGGAGAGACAGTGGGAAATTGAAGATGCTGTTCGCACACTTCAAAGAGCAGAAACCATCCGTGGTGATAAAAAGCTAATGGGTGAAGTAAAAAAATCTATGAGCAAGCTCCAAAGCATTGTCATGGGTCCTGAAGCTGGAATGGCGAAAGCCAAACCTAAACCTAAACCAAGGATGAAATAATGGCAAAGGTTAAAGCTACTGTATCAACTTCGATAAAGGTTAAACCAAAGGTTTCTAGACCCGGGGTTCATGCTAAAACAAAAACGAGCAAGACCAAAACTTCCAAAAATTACGTAAAAGCTTATAGAGGCCAAGGATGAGTACTGCTAAAAAAACCAATCCAACCAAGTGGAAAGCCATTGTTGCTAGTGTAAAAGCTGGTAGCAAAGGAGGCGATCCCGGGGAATGGTCGGCTCGCAAAGCTCAGATCGCTACCCAACGCTACAAGAAATCTGGCGGTGGTTACGTAGGTCCAAAGAGTTCAGACAATTCTCTTAAAAAATGGTCAGACCAAAAGTGGAGAACATCAGACGGTTCTCCTTCAAAAGGCAAGAAAAGATATCTGCCTGACTCAGCATGGAAGTCATTATCCCCCGGGGAAAAAGCAGCAACGAATAAAGCTAAATCACAAGGAAACGCAAAAGGAAAACAATTTGTGGCTCAACCAAAGAGCATCGCTAAAAAAGTTGCCAAGTTCAGAAAGTGATGGAAATCGTATTCTCCATTGGCGTTTGTTTGTTTTGGACTTTGGTGTTGTGGATAATTTTAGACTGGCTGATAAACAAGCGTAAGAAATAAATACTATTTTCGAGATCATGATAGAAGTACAATTAACAACGGAACAAGCTGAAGGATTACAAAAATTCGTATCTAACCACATGGAGAACTGTTTGGAGTCTCTTGATCAAGAAGACTGCAGCTTTGTTACTCCTGAAGGAGAAATTTTCGAAAGCTACGGTCCGTACTGTGGGTGCGAAACCTGCAACACACGAGAGCAACTCATGGCCACCTTTACGTTTTTGAGAAAATCAGGCATAGTTGATATCTTTGTAGGTGATGAATAAAACAAGTTTAATAGGGGCACTAGTGCTCCTTATTCTTTTGACGAGCTGTTCTGCTCAAGATCGTTACAAGAGATTAGTAAAGAAACATCCTGAATTTATTCAGACTGATACCGTGACGGTAACCGATACTATTATCAGGGACGTAAAAGTTCGGGTTCCAGAATATAAAGATTCATTTATATTCAAACACGATACAGCTTACGAAACTAAAGAAGTCATTATAACTAAGAAGGGTGATCGAGTTTGGCTTAGCGTAAAACCTAAGGAAATTGTTGTCAAAGATACGGTTCCTTTTGAGGTAAAGGTTCCCGGTAAAGTTGTCACAATTGAAAAAACAAACTACAATTACATATGGATTACTTTGATGGTCGGCCTAGTTCTAGGCTTTCTCCTGAGACGGAGATAAAAGATAACGTTAATCACCCAAGTCACTATACTCAGGGTAAAGTTGAATGCATCGATGCGATCGAAGCTGCCACTGTCCATAAAAATGGACTCGATGCTGTTTGCACTGCCAATATAATTAAGTATATTTGGAGGTGCGAAAACAAGAACGGCATTGAGGATTTGAAAAAAGCACGCTGGTATCTTGAAAAAATGATTCAACACAATGAGCAAAAAGGAACTTGAAGAAGCTTTTAAAAAACTCGAAGAGTTAATTTCTTGGCATGAATACTATGCCGGTCAAAACAATCCTATAGAAGCCAACAAGGTTCAAAAGGAAATAGAACAACAGAAGCGAATCCTCAAAGATTTGAAACATGGAGAAACTCAAGAGATTCCTAAAAGATGAAAACCTCTCTGAAGATGAGGCGATAGAAAGATTACAGGCTCAAATGTTTGATCCTGCAAAGGATTTTTATGCAACACTGGTGTCTGCTTCTAAGCAGTTAATGGACGGTGTTAAATCAAAGACAATCGACCTAGACGATCCTTATTTCAAGGCTCTTTTTCAGCTCCTTCAAGCAGGTGATAAAATCAACAAGAGCTTGAAGCTTGCATTACTCGAAGCATACCCAGTCCGAAACATTGAATCCAACGACGACGATGATGACGACACACCTCTAGCCGATCGAGTATCTTCAAAGAAAAAGTAAAATGGAAATCGTAAAACGCAAAGCCACTGCTTCCAAGTTTGAATATGATAAATGGTGGAGCAAATACGGCCTATCCGAAAACGCCACCAATAAAGAAAAAAATTTATGGTGGGGGAAAGAACGTGAGCAATACTGGCTTGAGGGACGATTCGGTTTAGCTCCTGCTCACTACTTCATGCTTACTCAAGCAACTATCAAGAGAGCAAATGGTTCTAGGATCCGTCCTGTGTGGAGGGATCTTGATGATTTGATCTACGGTTCATACCACGAAGCGAGAAATACCTTCTGGGACTTGATGGTTACCAAACGTCGTGAGGCAGGTTTATCATTAACTTTTGGTGGAGTGATTCCAATTTGGATTGCATTCACCAATCCCGGTTCCACTTCACTTCTGACTTCAGCGGATAAAACTCGTCTTGAAGAAATGTACAAGGACAAACTTCGTGTTGTCTTTGACGGCATTGATGCTTATTACCGTCCCGGTATTATCTCCACTAGACAAACTGGTTACCTGCACATGGGTAAACTGGACAAAGCAACTGGTGAAATCAGTGGTCTAGATTCCAAGATTGTAACTCGTGATACGGTTGAACAACCAACTTCTCTAGAAGCATTCCGTGCGATGCATGTATTTCTCGATGAGTTCTTTCTACACCCTTTTGCTGACAAGGTTTATCGTTCGGCCCAAGCGTCTACGAAGGACGGCTTTATGAAAGTTGCTCCCATTGTTATGGGGGGAAGTGCGGGTGAATCATCTGTAGAAGGTCAAAAGAAAGGTGCTGAGCTTTGGAAAAACGCTGACATCATCAAGATGCTTACTGTTTTCTTACCCGGTTGGATGGGGATTCAGACAGCACCTGAACTCGATAACAACGGCAGAGAAACAGGTAAGGTTCTAAACTTCTGCCCTAATGGACACAGTGATGAGAAAGCTGCTACAGAGTGGGTGATGAAGACCAGAGACAACTTGGATAAACTAGAAGACAAGAAGTATCTGGAGTCATTCATAAAGCAGTATCCACTTACGATTCAAGAGGTATTTACCGCAAATGCAAAAGGTTCATTACCTCAGGACGTAATGTCAAAGCTAAACGAAAGAGAAAGAATTTTACTTGGCAATCCCCCGCCAGTTGAACGGTGTGATTTAATCAAGGGGTTGGATGGAAAGATTGAAGTCAAACCAAATCCAAAAGGTAAGATTCTCATGTTGGAACGCTACAACCCACAGCATAATTACATTGCTGGAATGGACCCGATTCCATTTGTTTCCAGCAAACTGAATGACGGTTCCGACAACTGCACCTCTGTCAAAGATTTGGATACAGATAGGTACGTTGCAATCTATAAAGAACGTGCATTGGATCCGGATGTAATCATGCACAACACAATTCTGATGCAGGATTATTTCGGAAAGGCAAAGGTGAATATCGAGGTAAACCGAGGAGGCGTTATTCTAGACCAATACAAACAGCTCAATCGTCAAGACTTATTGGCTTATCGTCCTACCCTACTGGGCAAAGCATTCAATGCAGGAGATAGAACCTACGGTTGGTACAAGAGTGATGCAACCGGGGAACGTGGTAACGCTTTCATTATTGACTACCTGAGGAAATTCTGGATGGAGATTTACTTTCAGGAGATCATCGACGAAGCAAAGAACTATCTTGTAGATAACACGGATATCATTGACTCCATGGTTTCATGTGAGATTCAGCACCGCCAGATTCTAGAAAAGAATAAGCGGGATCGTGGGCCAGAGTTAGTGGCCAAAAAGATCCCTACTATTCAAATGGTGGATGGTAAAGCAGTCAAGGTTTGGGTTGAAGTCAAACTTCATCGATAATCTTCATCGCTTCTTGGCTGAAGTTTTTGTAAATTATCTGATAGAGTTTTTCTGTTTCCATTCTTGCTTCGTGTACCCGGCATGCATTTAAAATCGTACTGTGGTCTTTCATAAACCACCTCGCAACTTTCACTGAATTGTAGTTTACGTGCTTGTGTAGAAAGAAGATTACCATGCGCTGCGCTTCGAGGATCTCTGGGAATCTCCTGTTGCTGCAGAACGCATCGATATCTATGTCATTTTTCTCACAAGAGAGAAGCATGATTTTTTGGACATGGTTAGGAACCGTGTGAAATACCAGTTTGACAGCTGGCTTTTTGAAGGTCATTGGTTTCCTTTCAGGAAGCTCCCTATGCTTGAAGTCCTTGTAACTTTTTAGGTTGTAAACGTGTTTGAGAATCTTGTGTCTGTAGATATCTTCTACATTCGCTGCCTCCATTACAGTGTCAATGATCTCTAGTGTGTAAGTGTGTATGTTTTTCATTAAAATAATCTCAATTGTTTGGGTTCTACGGCATCAATAATCTTCTGGCACTCAGTGACAAAAAAATCATAGTTTACATTGTAGTCTTGGAAGTTCTCAACTTCGAAGTAACGATTGAACTTCATGGTCTTTTGATTGGCCAGTAAGTTATGTACCCTGCCGTCTATGTTTACTTTGAGAGATGTTCCCCCGCCTTTCGAGACTGGAAAAAACCTAAGCATTTTGCCGTGATTCTCCTGTATAACTTTGCCCTTGTCCGAGTAGTTGAATACTGCTGACCAGCCTTTATACGCCTTATATCTTCCGCAAAAATCATAGATGTTAGTGTTGCTTTTTATTGTTTCTTCAATCGGTGTGTTGTTTACGTAGTAAGCTTCAAGAGCTTTTGGTACTGCCAAGAATGAGTTGTCTTTGTGTAGTTGCTTTTCAGTTTCAAAGATACCTTTCTTTTTGACTTTACCATTCATGCTTATGGCCAAATAGTTGTTTACATCACGGATTATCATCTTAGAATATTCAACTGATTCAAGAATCAACTTGGTTTCTTCTTGCCACTTCTCGTTGATTTGGTTTACGATGTGAACCTTGTCACGAGGGATCCGGACCGTAATACCATCGGTGTTAATCTGAAGCATTTCTAAGCCGGAAACATTGTCTACGTACTGCTCGGCCAACATTGAAAGCAGAAGCTGTCCGTTCAGCGTGATTGAATAGAAGTAGTATCTGTCAAAGAAGGCTGAGGTTATCTCACCAGTCTTTCCAAACACTCCGTTCAGGGCGAATTTCAAACCTGTATCTTCAGTTTTGTTCTCGGCCTTCTGGGCTTCGACACGTTTTTCAAAGAGTGATTTGTAGGTTTCAACGAACGCTGCCTGAGGGATATGCTTGGGGTGCAGATCATTTTGAATCGCAAGATTCGGATAGTAACTCTTAACATCGAAGTCAATGATGATGTACTTATCATCGCTTTGGTAAATCCCGGGTGCAATGCATCCATGGATCCCACCAACTCCGTAGTCATACTGAAAGCCTTTGTATTTCACAGAATAATTTAGCTTCTGCTTATCAGAAACGACCGTCCACTTGACTTTAGTCAGCAAGTCTTGGAAAGCTTCGCTTTGAAATTTAACGTAGGGGAGAATGCATTTATTCAAGTCAACCGTTTTGTCAAACTCAACCGCTTCCTTCAACTCCTTCTTGCTCAATCCGAAATCCTTGCGAATGGCCTTTAGGAATATTTCCTCACCGATTGTAATGTCCGGCATGTTCAACATGAAACGCCTATACTTGCTACCTAGTTCTTTTCTGAAAGTCAGCTGAGGCACACACAATTCAAAGAATGCCTTGGTGCTCAGAACATCATTCAAGTTGTAATCTAAAATCTCAGGAATCATTTCCTTGGTGACCTTCGCTGTGTGATGATACGGCATATCCTGAACCACTGGCCAGAAAATACTACACTGTAGAGCTTTCAGTGATGTGAGTTTACTTTTGTTGTTGAAGTGATTCAATAAGAATAAATCTATCTCAGTCTCACCTTTGTAAAACTCACGCTGTTCCTCACGCATCATGTTCTGGACCTTGTTGTAAAGGTGAATCAGGTATACATTGGTTGGAAGCGTTTTCATTTTGCGAAAGTTATCTGTGATAAGTTCACAAACTACCCGGTCAAAGTGAACGTTGTTGTAACCAATTCGATACCTTGGTTCCATCAAGTATTCATAAAGCGAATCTAAATCATCTTGACTTTCATGCAGGACAAACACATTTTTCTCCAGAGTCTTAACATCGATGTCAGTGTAGGAAAAGAAATTAGGGAATATCTCAACGTCATATACTACTGTGTTCATCTCGGTGATATTTTATTATTGAGTCGTGATAAATTGCTTGAGTCTTCGGATCAATGTAGAGTTCTTGATCGGCCCTAGTATTCCACCCTTCTGAAAATATCTTAATGGGTTTTGAATTGATGTAGATTATCAGGTAAGTGTCGAAGAACTTTACCTCATACGTTTTGATTTTTCTGAATAGGGTAACCACACCTCTCATTGGAGTCGGTGCTAGGTTTACGTATTCAACGTTATAACGCTGGCCAATCAGGTAGGTCAGGAGTTTGATTAAAGATATCGGTTTGATCATAGTTGTGTAATTCGTTATCGTAAAATTCTTGACTTTGTTCTTTGTATCTTCCGGTGCTTGGGTCAAAGTCAAATGTTGCATACCCAAGTTTACCCATGAAATAGTGTTTCACCTTCTGGACATAAACATCCACGAGCCCGGTATCGTAGTCACGATGCACTACAAATCCGTTGTCGGTTACGTTAAAGAAGTGGTGGGAGCCGCTGATGTCATAAAGGCGTGGTACTTCGTACTGATTTCCAGATTTGCTCTTCTGCATCTTCTTAGGATGCGCAACAAGGATAATCATCACCTTGTTTGTAATGGCAAACTTCTTCATCTTGACAAGCATCCTGCCGATTTTTTCATTCATGATATCGTTTTGGTTGTCGTGCTCAATGTAATTGAACGGATCCAATACGATTCCATCGACACCCTTCTGACGGATAAGCGACTTGGCTATTCGAAGTAGGTTGTCGATTTTAAAATCGTCTAGATTCGCAGTATCATAGAAAGAAAAGTGGTCATTTATGTACGTGAGCGCACGTTCATACATGGGCCTTGGCATCTTTCTTTGTGTGCTACCGGCCACGGCTTGTCCTGTAATCTGCTCAACCATTCGAATACTTTTAAGTACGTTGTCATTCTCAGGAGAAAACATTGCGAACTTCCAGTTCTTTCGTAAGGCAAGTCTCAAGCAGATTTGATCTACGAACGTAGATTTTCCTGAGCCGGGGACTCCGCTTACCACCACAAACTGACCACGCTTCCATGTCAATAGTTCATCGAACTCAGGATAGCCTACGCTATCACCCACCGGATAGCCGTTCTCATAGATGTCCATCAGTTCGTTTCTGAAATCATCTACGGTAGATATCTCAGGAATAGGTAGCGGCTTTGCTTGTTCAAATAGACTGACAAGAGATTCCTTTCCCTTGGCTTTCAGATAGTCATTGGCATCTTTGTATTCAGTAAACTCGATTACGTAGACATCGCACGGTTCAAATCGCCTAGATAAATCTTCCCTTAGCTTCTTACCCGGGCCATCGTTATCAGTGGCCAAGTAAATCTTCTTGTCTTGAAAGTAGTTGTAGCTATTGTCTAGCCATTCAAGATTGTTGTTTCCTGTGCTGGCTCCTGCGGGACAACTCACAGCAAAAGGATATCCTGCTTCATGCCAACACATCGTTTCTTCTTCACCTTCACAGATAATAATCGTGTCGCTGTTCTTGATAGCATTCAGGTTGTACGGAATCTTCTTAGCTCCGCTAACCATTTTGAACTGCTTGTCTCGGGTTTTGTACTTTACGTTGATGAGTACATCCCCATCCCAATAGTTGAAGTTTATGGTCTTGTGCTGTTGGCCATCAGACATCTTCTCTACGCTTTGCGTAACTCTAAAGTGATTTACGGTTTCGTAGTCAATGCCTCGGTTTGTAAAGTACTGATAAACCTGTGGGTCCAAAGCCTCGCCAACACGTTCTGGCCGATTGTACTTCTGTTCTACTACTGAACCCTTCCATTGGCAGTGATGACATTTGTACCAACCCTCATCGATACTCGCTGATAGACTAGGCTCACTAGATTTCTTTCGCTGATTGGCACACCGAGGACATACTGTTTTAACCAAGCCAGAGAACTTACCTTTCGTATCAATCCCCAGTCTTTGTAAATCTGCAACGTAACTCATACGATTATCCTTTTCTTTTGAGGTTCGTTGGATCCACGAGGTAGTTCAATGCACCACCTACTGGCTGCTGATTTCCAGTTCTTCATTTTGTTCTTGCCTACCATCCAACCTTTGGATTCGTAGAAGTGCCAGAACTCAGCTGAGTGCCGTTCAGAGTTGATTACCTGAAGGCTTTCCATGTGGGCCAAGACATCTGAGATAGCGGGAACCTCAAACCTTTTGCTTTTGCTTTTGGCTTGGACTTCAAGTGCGGGTACGTATACGCCACACATCGCATCAGCAAGGCGTTGCTTCTTTTCGGCAGGGAGATTTACTTCCAGAAGAATCTCAGCAATTGTATATAATAATACTTGATCGTCAGTCATGATTTTGATTTGTCTTTGAACTGTGGCGGTAACTCCGGATACGCACAGAAATTTATGTACTCAGGACCATTTGCTGAATAGTGATGACCGTGATCTGATTTATGTGAATAAAAACCAAATAGAACCCTATCTTTCATGCTGTCATCCCAAAAATACCCAAGCGTCCCTTTGGGAAAATTGGGCTCTGAGAAATCAAACACCTGCTCCTTGTGGAATAGAGTCGGATGCATATCTACTTGATAGTCCCTTCCATCACGTGTATAGTTCCAGTGCCTTGTGAAATTATCTGGTTTAAATATTATCGGGTATTGTGAGGCCGCATCAAAACCATCAATCGTTCCCCAACCGTGACGAGATGACCACGCACGTTGACCTACTCTGAATTTCATTTCATTTTCCATTGTTTTAGTTATGTTTTTTGTTTATAGATTTTCTAGGTTGTAATCGGTTATGTCCTTGACTGCAATGATTTCTTCATTGCTGTAGTGTCTTTGAAAAATTTCACGAGCCTTTTCTTCTGAGACCGCAGACACTATGGAACCGTGATGTACACCGGTGACGGCATATGTTTTCATTTCGTTATTGCTCATTGCTTTTCACCTCCGCAGAATTTAGTCTGTTAAATTGCCCTTCTATAGCTCGAATTAATTCCAAAGAAGTACCTTCATAAAGAGCCATTGATAGCATGATGATGTTTAGTTCAGGGTCATCCAACTCGATTGCTCTTTCGCTTAATCTCCCTAGCCAGTGCTGAAGAACATTCAGTGGAACTTTAAGAGCAGAGACCCCATTGTTCTGAGCTATTTCTTTTAGGAGTTGTGGGGTATCTACTCTGAACCCCAGACTCAATACTTTTTTGTGATTTTGATTATCGTTCATGATTCAAACTTTGCTTTTAATTTTAGATACTCTTCCCTCTCTCTGTCTTCTCTTGATTTTTGTGCTGCTTCTTCACGTTCAAGTTTAATACGCTGCGCCTCTTCTGTCTTTATTTTATCGTCAATGGTAGCCGTCAGTATCAAATCTTCATCAGAAATAAGCAACCAATTAGCCGGAAATTCAACGGTATTGTACTCACCAAATCTGTCCTCGTAACTTGAGACTACTGAGTCATCATCTATCCTAATTGAAGTTGAGTAACCATCTGTTGACCATCTATGGTAACTTACTTTCTGAAGTTTTCTTAATGTGCTATCTACCAATTCTTCGAAAGCTTCAAACTTGTCAATGAATATTTTAATTTCTTCTTGTGTCATTTGTCACCTCCAAACTGTTGGTTGTAGTACTCTTCAAAGGTTACAAACTTGCCCACAAAGCCTTCGGTGTAGGAATCTGTAATCTCTTCTCTGTGCATGTCTTTGGCTTTTTCTAACATCTCCTGAGGGTTCAGTTCTGTAACTGCACCTGCCGCATAGTTACTCATTTGGTCGAATAACCATTCAACGCTACTTTGTTTATTATTGCTCATTTGTTACCTTCCGTATGTTTCGTTGTAGTATTCTGTCGCATCCTCGGTGCTATTTACATCCCCGCCAATTGGGCAATTCTGAAACCAATCAACTGCGAATTGACACGTCTCCTCCTTGTGCATTGCTTTGGCTTGTTTAAATAGTTCTAATATTTTTAACTCACAAATTCTTTGGCTAATTCTTTTATTAGACATTTGTAATGTCAATTCTAAAATCTTAGGCATTAACCACTCAACGCTGCTTACCTTTTTGTTGGTATCAGCAATATGGTCTTGTTTATTGTTGCTCATTGTATTTTGTCTAAAGGGTAACTTTGTTTAATTTCCATGTCAAAATCATAGATGTCTGTTGAATCACTTGCTGCTTGTAGTGCTGCTTTAACATGAAGTTTAGCAAACTCAATCAGTAAATCGTTCTCACTTATTCTCCCTCTTGCTTTTAAGATTTGTTTTCTAAACTCTTCTGCGGTTGGTGTTTGATTATTGTTGCTCATGTTCTTACTTCATTAATAGACCAACGACAAGGATAATTAATGAAGTGCATAGTGAACCCAAGATAAGTCCAATGGCTATGCCTCTCCATACACCTAGCTTGAACATGTTGTCCAGCTGATTGAAATATTGTTCGTCGTTATTGCTCATAGTTTTGATAGTTTAAATTGCATGTTCTTTATTTTGGTGGTTGCGTAATTCAGGGGGTGGTCAACTAAATCTAAGACAGAATCTTTGAGAGTATCTTGACTTGAGTCTTCGATGATTCCCACGAATTTAAGTTGCTCCATGATTTCTGGCCATGATAGGTTACGCACATATTCCAGTATGTCCATTTTATTTTTCAGATTTTTGTGATCTGAGTTACGGATGAATCTGTGTTCACTCATGTGGGTAACTACCCAGTCATAGCTCAGTTCAAAAACAAAACCGCTTTGGGTGTAAATTCTAATCGTTTCGTTGGTCATTGAGATTGAGATTTTTAGCAAGTGATATTAGATCGTCCATGGATACCGCTACATTTATTACCTCTATGACTTCAGGTAGTGTAGGGTAATCTCCGATTTTTGTTTGATTGATGTACAGTCTGTAGTACATCACATCGTTAACAAAAGCCTCGGTAACGGTTATGCTGTGAATGCTAGAGGTGTTGCTCATAGATGTTGTTGTTTACTATTTTTTCGATTGTTGTGTGATAGAACTTTTTGCCTTTCTTGGTCTGATACCCCGAGTCATTGCACATGGTGGCAATGGTGGAGTTTGAGAACTTGGGTTTCCAGAGAAATATCTTACGCACTAGAGTCATCTCATCTTCGTTGACTACAAGTTTACCGTCTTTCTTATCGAATCCCAACGGAGTTGGACCGCAGTAAACCTTCTGTTCCTTCTTGAGATACTTCATCACTGATTGAATCAGCTCACCACGTTGGTTGCTTTCGAACTCAGCAAAGGCGGCCATCATCTGAAGCATTAGCTTTCCATGGGAAGTGGTGGTATCTATTTGAAAGTCCAGAGTGTAGAAGGACACACCTCTTGATTCAAGATATGAAATCCACTTCAGTGTATCCTTTACGTTTCTGCCGAAACGAGATAGGCTATAGACTATGACTACGTCGGTCTGATGTTTCTCGACCATCTTAATCATCTTCATGAAGTCAGGTCGATTTTCAAACTTTCGACCGGAGACCCCGGGGTCAGAGAATGAACCTACAATTTGATAATTGTGAAGTTCGCAAAACTTTTTGATTCTATCATCTTGATTATCTAATGATGAACCATCTTCAACTTGGTTATCGTGAGATACCCTAGTGTAGTACACTGCTCTTTTCATTGGTCTTTTAACTTTTTTAGAATTTCCCTTAGAATGATGTGAATGAAAGTTGTCTTTGAAATTTTAGTGGCCTGAGAGTATTCATGCAGAGCATCGAAGTTCTTTTCAGATATCTGAACTGGCATGGTTATCTTCTTCTCGAACTCCTTCGTTGTTCTAGCCAACCTCAGACGGTTCTTACTTAAGTAAGAGTGTATGATGTCATCTAGAAGCACCGAAGGAGTCTTGAATCCGTTCTCATCAGCAACCTTTTTGAGTTTCTGATATTGGTCTTGGCTAATGTCTACATTAACCACGACCACATTCTTTTTCTTGATACGTAGTTCCATTATACGAGTACTAAATAGATTGTGTAAACAATAACCCACAGCAAGAAGTAACCAAGCACCTGACGAATCTCAAGATTTATAATCTTGCGTGCCATGTCGTTGCTCCTGTAAATCTTAAGTAGGTTCTTTGTACGTGTAAACATATCTGAAAGGGTAAGGGTGAGTAATATTTCCAAGCCACAGCACTGGGCCGTTCTGAACCATTACGTAATAAACTTCTATTATCATAGATATACTTTGTGAATTGCGCTCATGTAATCTGCTGTCTGATGCTTGCCGCTGTATGGATATACGCAAATCTCTTGGTCATCTTCAGAGAAGTGAACATCAAAATAAAAGATTTTGCCGTCAACGCTTACGTTTATGGTTGTCCACCAGTCTTCCTCCGTAGGAGTAATCTTCATGACAATCAAAGAGCCCATGTATGGGAACACGATCTCGTGGGTTGTCTTCTTCTCTTCTTTTGGTAGTGACTCCACGTACTCGCTGAACTTCGATCTTCTGAATTTAAAGAATGCTCTGTACTGAGGGTACTCATTAGCAAAGAGTCTGGCAAACAAAGGAGCATAGTTGTTGTTGATTTTAAATTCTCCTTCGCCACGTTCAGCACGTTTCCAACGAATGATTTCAAAGATGCCGTTGGCTCCGTAGGTTTTGAATCCCATCTTCATTGCATCGAAAGCTACTGCTTTGAATGCATCGTACAGGTGAGGGTTGGTCTTGTGGTATTCTAAGAACTCCTTGTTCTCAATACCAGCGAATAGGTCGAGTTGCAAATTGTTATTCATTGTCTTGATTATTGGTTTTCTAATTGAACTAGTTCGTAGGCATGATAAAAGTTATCTTGGTTCCAGTTTATAACTGGGTTCTCGTGACTGCGGTAGATGCTTTTGAAAGTTTCTACAGGAGAATCGTCAACAATTGCCTCACGAACTGCGAAGGCAAACCGAAGGTTGGATTCGTCGACTTGTTCTTCGGTGCATTCCACAGCAAACACCTCGGCTTCTTGGGTCTCAGATATAATCATATCAGTATAGATACCAAGCAAGCCATGCGGTTCGAAGAACAAGTTAGCGAAGCACCACACACCGACAAGCTTTTTATTGCGAAGCAATTCGACATGTGTCGAGTTGATGATAATCTTTCCGTGGCCAAACAAACCACCGTGAAAGCCGTGGCCAAGCATGATGATTCTATCGTGATTGGCAATTAATCTTTTGAGTTCGAAATCTGAGATGTCGTGAGTGAGTACAGTGCAATCTAAGTCAGCATAGATTGCGTTTAAAAAATCCGTTGTGCGATCGTGTGGATGAATTACTAGAGTTTTAATGTTGCGTTTCATAAATTTATTTGTTGATTATTTCGTTAAGTTGAAAGTCCAATTGAGAAGGTATGGGACATTCCATTTCCCATCGTGTCAGCACCTCAACCATCTCTCTGAAGTGCTCGTTATTGTGGAGCAGATGCTCCGAGATGTAAGTAATGAAGATGCGTCTCTCCATGTCATCCATGTCTCTGAAGTCTTTCTCCAGAGATACTCCTTTTTGTATTCTTTTAGCCATTGTTTTTCTTGATTGTTTTCACCTAAAAACCCCCGACACTTGTGATGCCGAGGGTGTTTTAATTTCTTGTCTTTCCAATATGTTACTTATCTCATTATGAATCTAACCTTTTCTTCAATGGGGTCACCGATTGGGTGTTCATTTAGAATTTTTAAGGTAGCTTCTTTGATAGATAGTTGGGTCACAACATCCACCTTTGGATTAGTAGCAAGTTGAGATAAAACAGCTAATAACCCTGCTCGTTGAAATTCTAGTTCTGTTGGTTGCATAAATTTATTTTTTGCGGTCAGAGTAGGATTCGAACCTACATTTACACTCTGCTTGCCTTAGCTGTGTCCGATAGATTGGGTTTCAAAGCGTTTCCCTCACCACCTGCTCTTATCCAGTTGAGCTACCTGACCATAAAACCCCTCCCGAAGGAGGGGATCAATCAAGAAAAATTATGAAAACGAAACCAATGTGTTAGCGGTTCTCTCATTGAGCCACTCAACAATGGTGTCGTAAGCGATATTGTTTATGTCGTGCCCACTGCCGGTCATTAGATAGGCATCTTTGTTTGCCTTAGCAGGGACAGCCATGTGATTGGTGTAGCGAGTTACCGCATTGAACAATCCCCAAACTGTGTCACCTTCAAGGTCACGTTCTATGTTGTAGGCTTGGGCAAACTGATGAATCTGATTTTTCCTACGAGTAGAAACTTCCTCGGCAGTTGTGTTCTTGATGTCCATGTTAAACATCTTGTTTATCACAGCCTCAACGATGCTTTCGTTAGGTCGGGTCTCAGACATTCTCTTGAATGTTTCGAACATCCTCTCGTCTTCTCTGATAGTTTCTTGGAACTGACGGATAGCAACTTCGATACGTTCTTTGGCATTCTCAGTGTGTCGGAATTTCTCAGTGTCTTTGTAGGCTCTATAGAAAGTATTGGTGCAGACAACTACTTGGTTGGTGGAACCAAAGGAGATAGATGAAGAGCCGTCGTGAGAGTTGAGTACGGTCACCCAACGCTTCACTCCAGACTTGCCTACATATTCATCAGGTAACTCAGCCTGAAGGTAAACCTTTCTGCCCATGTCAAGTTGACCGCCACGAGTAACATCGATTCCCATACCTTCGGTAGCTCGGACAATTGTATCAGCAAGTTCCCAATTTTGGAACACACGGTATCTGTCTTTGACTGTAGCGAAGCATGTACTTGGAACGACATCATCTGCATTTGGGTATTTGAAGAGGCCGTAGAAGTTGGTCTGAATCCCAGTGTCGTGGTAAAGTCTTTCTTTCTTGACTTCCCAATTAAGTCCTGTTTTTTCGAGTAGGTTCATTGTCTTCTCGAAGTTTTCGATGTTAAGGTCGTTGCTCATTGTTGATTTGTTGTTAAGATTGTTAGTGTTTTTCATGATTTTTCTGATTTTTAAGTGTGCGTTTTGTGTGGATTGATGTTGCGAATTAAAATGATGTTTGTGTAATTTCCAAATGGTTTGCGAAAATTTTGGTTTTAGTTAAGTGCCTCTTCTTCAAAGAAGAGTAAGATAGCGTCATGCAGTGGCATGGTGTCTACATTGTACTGGCTTTTCTCGAATTCCCTCCACTTCCTAGGAATCAAATCCCATTGTTCGTCGTAAGGTAACTCAGCAAAATTGTCGTCCATGGCCGCCCAAAGCTGGCTGAACAAGTATTGTTCGTAATCTATTTTCATGGAATCTAAGGTACTCATAATTTTATAAATTTCTAAGTGTTTAGTTCGTTGATTTCTCGGATTACGTATAGCATGGCACTGCCTTTTGCTCGGTTGTGGACATCCACACTGCTTGCCATTAAGTCCCGGGCTTCAGACTCTAACTTTTTAAGAAGAGCACGAAGCGGTCTTTTTTCTTCGATGATTTCAAGAATCCTGTCCATTGCATGGTCAAGTCTATCGGTCAGATAGAAATCAGCAGTCTCGAGGCCGTCCTCTTCGAGTCTGAGAACGCAGTACTCATTGGTCAAGTCTTCATTGTTACGAAGTGAGTTGGGCAAATACATCTTAACGATGCCATTGATTACCACTGAAGCCGTTTCATCACTGGCCTTGGTTGTGTTTACCACATCTTCAAAACAGCGTTCTAGTTCGTGAATTACTGCCTTAGGGCGTTCAACAAGAAAGTAATAATCGTCGAGGGAATGTAAATTGTAGTCGGTTTGTTTCATTATTCTGATTTTAAAAATGGTTTCCAATTTAAACTCTCATTAGAGTTTAAGTCACAAGCGATTTCGATGTTGTTGAAGTGTGTCCAACA
>Ga0315909_10003034_pt1 | contig 20849 bp, 18 predicted proteins | sample LakEriMetagenome_11_FD_203527 | JGI IMG/M metagenome (GOLD analysis project Ga0315909, IMG submission 203527) | Freshwater fungal communities from buoy surface, Lake Erie, Ohio, United States - Buoy 2 MA125 | ecosystem: Environmental > Aquatic > Freshwater > Lake | place: USA: Lake Erie, Ohio... | reverse complement strand
ATCGCTTCCTTGGCTTCGGTGTAGGCATCCCATTTGTCGAGCGACTGGACGTCGATTGGCGACAGCTTCCAGTGCTTGAGCGGATCGCTGCGGCGCGAATTGAAGCGGCGCATCTGCTCGTCGCGACTGACCGAGAACCAGTATTTGTAAAGACGTATGCCGCTGCGCACCAGCATGCGCTCGAATTCGGGTGCCTCGCGCAGGAATTCCAGATAATCGGCCGGGCTGCAGAAATCCATGACCCGCTCCACGCCGGCGCGGTTGTACCAGCTGCGGTCGAAGAACACCAGCTCGCCGTAGGTGGGCAGATGCCGGGTGTAGCGTTGCATATACCACTGGCCGACCTCTTCCTGGTTCGGCTTTTCCAGTGCCACCACGCGCGCGCCACGCGGATTCAGATGTTCGGTGAAGCGCTTGATGGTGCCGCCCTTGCCGGCCGCGTCGCGGCCTTCGAACAACAGCACGATGCGCTGGCCGGTATCTTTCACCCAGTTCTGCACTTTCAGCAGTTCGATCTGCAGCTTCTTTTTTTCGGCTTCGTATTGTTTGCGTTGAATGCGGTTGCGGTACGGGTAGCTTTCCGGCAGTGGCGCGTTGCTGCTGTCTTCGCCGCTGTCCGGAAGGCGCTGCATGCGCTTGGCGGTATCCGTGGAAACTCCCAGGCCTTCAGCGGAAATGCCGAGTGGCGGTACCGCAGGTTTCGGGTGCGCGTGGGCCCACTTCACCGCTTCGGCCTGCGCCATGGCGGCGGCAACGGCGGTATTCACGTCGAGCGGACCTTTGCCGGACGACTTGCGGCGATCGGTGAATTGCGCCACCGCCGCTTTGCGGCTCACGATTTTCTTGGCCGGGGCGGCTTTTTTCACCGGCGCGGTTTTGGCGGTTTTCTTCGCGGCCGGCTTGCGGGCGGCGGATACAGAACGGGAACGCTTCACGGCCATGGCTTGCCTCATTCAATGGGTACCCTGCCAGTCTGCGCCTGAATGGCGGCCCGTGTCTTGATTCACCTCAAGCCCTGCGCCGCGCCTTGCTTTGGCCGGGATTCAGCCAAATCATTGACAGCGCTGGCGAAAACCGCGAAAATAGCGCCCTTGTCACGTTTCGGCTATGTAGCTCAGCCGGTTAGAGCACAGCACTCATAATGCTGGGGTCGGTGGTTCGAGTCCACCCATAGCCACCAAATAGAATATCTTTGTTGTCCGATACAGGCCTGATTCCTTTTAGCATACAAGGAGTTGGGCCTTTTTCATGTCCGATATTGTCCGATGCCAAGACTTGCAATCTCCGGCATTGTGGGGGCATAGTTGGGGGCATGGGGCATTTTCACGGATTTCGATGCCCCCAATCGCCAGGGGACACCAAATGCCACTATCCGATACGACAATACGAAGCGCAAAGCCACGATCCAAGCCATACAAGCTGGCGGATTCGGGCGGGCTTTACATCGAGATTTCGCCCGCTGGTGGCAAGCTTTGGCGGCTGAAATATCGCTTTGGTGGCAAAGAGAAGCGTTTGGCACTTGGCAAATACCCCGACACTGGCCTCAAGGAGGCCCGTGAGCGCCGTGACGAGGCGCGAAAGCTGCTTGGCGCTGGAGTTGACCCAGGCGAGCACAAAAAGGCTGTAAAGGCCGCTGAGATTGATTCAGCCATAAACACCTTTGAGGGCGTAGCGAGGCGCTGGTTTGACCTCAAGTCCCCCAAGTGGGCATCAAGTCATTCCGAGAAGGTCATAAGCCGCCTAGAGCGTGACATTTTCCCGTGGTTAGGCAAGAAGCCAATTCGTGAGATTGTTCGCAGTGATGTCCTAAACACACTTAAGCGGATTGTAGATCGTGATGCCGTTGAAACTGCTAGGCGCGCGGGATTCAACATCTCACAAATATTCCAATTCGGCATAGATAACGAGCTTGCCGACAGGAATCCTGCTTCAAACATCACTAGTGCCTTGCCAAGCCATGAGGTCAAGCATAGAGCCGCTATAACGGACATCAAAGAAATCGGCGGTCTGCTGAGATCGATTGTTAAATATCAAGGATCATTTGTCGTGAAGTCAGCGCTCATGCTTGCGCCTATCACCTTTGTTCGACCTATCGAGCTAAGGTGTGCCGAATGGAAAGACATTGATCTTGATGCGCGTCGCTGGAATATTCCCGCTAGTAAAATGAAATCGCGTGACCCTCATGTAGTACCGCTTTCTCGTCAGGCCATAGAAATACTGGAGGGTCTGTATCTTTTGACGGGCAATGGTAGGTATGTATTTCCAGGGGCGCATAATCCAAAGCGCCCAATGAGTAATAATGCCGTCCTGTCTGCATTACGACGCATGGGCTACACCAAAGATGAAATGTGCGGGCATGGCTTTCGTGCAATGGCTAGGACGGTTCTGGATGAAGTCTTACAAGTCAGGGTTGATTACATCGAGCATCAGCTTGCTCACGCCGTCCGTGACACGAACGGACGGGCTTATAACCGTACAGCGCATCTGGCTGAACGGCTCAATATGCTTCAAATCTGGGCCGACTACCTTGATGCACTGAAACACGGCGGAAATGTCCTTCCAATGACAGCGCCAGCAAAAAAGTAAGTTATCTCATCCTTCTGTTTCTATTACGCTTTTTTTGGCTGAGTGGCTAGATAACGCGCAGCCCCTGAAATCGGGGCGGATAATGGTTGTATGGACTACGTCCGAACAGTCCGACCACTGATTCACAACAAAGGACAGTAACGCGCAACCCCAAAAAAGCGGGGTTATGATTAAAGAGTGGACTGGCATTTTCAAGTCCAAGCCGTTCCACGCTGATTTGATACATCCAACAGGCCCGCACTCGCGGGCCTTTCGTTTATCTGGATTCCGCATCCTGCCGTTTGGCGGGATTTTTTATGCCCAAGCCAAAGGCGTCCAGGCGGAATGGCGACCACAAGGAATGAACCATGAATCAAATACCAGAGAAAGGATTTCTGCGTCTGCGACAGATTATCGGCAACAAGGCTAAGGGTGAGCAGGGGTTCTTTCCTGTCAGCTCAAGCACTTGGTGGAAGGGGGTCAAGGAGGGCCGTTATCCACAACCCTGTCGATCTCTTGGCCAACGAATCACCGCATGGCGAGCCGAGGACATTCGTGCATTGATTGAGTCAGTAAGCGCGGGAGGAAGCAACTGATGGCGACTGTTCATCTTATTGATATGGGCTTCATTTCGGGACTTTCGGCCGTTCTGATTGAGGTAAACACCTATCAAGCCCTTAGCACAATCAACATACTTCGCACTTTCATTGAAACGATTGGCCTGGACATCGACCCTCAAGAAAACCAGTTAGCAACATTGGCTTGCACCGAATTAGCGGATTGCCTCGATGCAGCAGAGAGGGTCATTGTTGAGGGGAGTTTTAAAGATGCTTAAGTCAAGGAGCAAAGCAATGCTCAAGCCCGAGTCAATAAAACTCAGCACAAGCCTTTGTCCAAGGTTCGACTCGTGCAGCGCCCCTGTTTGCCCTCTGGACAAGAACTGGGAGATTACAAGGCATCTCAAAGGTGAACCAGTTTGCAGGTGGCTTCGAGAATCGATGAAAAATCAAGAATCAGGCTGTTTTAGCATCCCCCTCACGGAGGTAATGGCTAAGGCGGTATTGGTGGCTCGAGATGAACTACTGTCCCGCAAGGGTGATCTTAAATACAGGCTGGAGAGAGCAGCGTCACAAGGGCGAAAGCATCAGCCATCCAAGGACAAGGAGAGCAGCTAAATGGCGAAAAAAAATTATAAGGTGAAGGATAACGGCTGGACTGAGATTCATGGCGGTAGCGCGTTTATCATTCCGCTATCGTGCCTTCGACATGAAAATATGCTACGGCTTTCCCGGCATGGATGCAAACTGCTTCTCGATCTTGGTCGCCAATACACTGGCTTCAATAATGGCTATCTGTGCGTGACTCCGTCTCTCTTGCGCAAACAGGGCTGGAGTTCTGCAACAACAATCTGGGAAGCCGTTGCTGAGTGCGAGCACTATGGATTGCTCGTAAAAACCCAGCAGGGCGGCAGGAATCGGCCAAGCTATTATGCAATCACCTGGCGCAAGATCAACAAACTTGAGAACAGGCCGCCCCTTGATGCCAGCCCCACTCTCAAGCCAAGTGATGACTGGTTAGAACCAAAACCACGTTTTGAAAAGCCCAAGCGGAAAAAATAATCTATACCCGTCAGCGTACCAAGCTTAACCACTGGCGGTGCTAGTCAGAAAATGTTGCTACGCGGGCGGGATTAAAATAGAGAGACTATAACCGCTGGCGTATCAGTCAAGGGTCATTTCCGAATTGAGTTGATACGCTGGCGGTGTAGTTATTAATAGATTTACCATACACAGTGCCGGAATAACGGGTCAGAGAACAACTGAAGACCAGCCAACTCCGGAAATCCTAATGAAATCAAGATTAGGTGGTGGAACACCATCAAGCTGAACCGTAATCGTCTTCCACTGTATTGCATTATCCATGGGGGTTTCAAATTGGCTACTAGTCATAGGCAAGAAACCCAGAGTTCACGGCGTAAAAAGAAAATACGGATTGATTACTATCCAAACAGCTTCTCTCAGTTGGTTTTAGGCGCTAAAAGAAGCCTCTATGCGCCTTGTAATAATTACAGCGGAATCCTAGACGCAGTCATTGAGGAGTGGGCCAAGTTTTCTGGCCTATGTGCCTACTTGCCTTCAGTGCCAATGACTTCGGTTGATATTCCGGAATTTATAGACGCATCCATGCGCGCGCGAATGACTTCGGTAAAGAGCAGTCAAGGATTAGATCGTCTTTGCCATGCTAAAACGAAATCAGGAGCCCCCTGTCAATCACGGCCATGCCCAGGGAATGTACGCTGTAAATGGCATGGGGGAATGAGTACTGGCCCAAAAAGCGCTGAAGGCAAAGCAAAATCGCTTGCAAATTTGAGACAGAATCGAGGGAAGCAAGAATCGAATGATTAATAAATCGATTCTTGCTTCGATAGAGATGGAAAAAACTTATACTTGTCAGCGGCGGCTGAGCCGAAGTGCATTAGCAATTACAGATGTCGAACTGAAACTCATGGCCAAAGCGGCGATCAGAGGCGACAGCAACCAGCCAGTGAAGGGGAACAGAATGCCAGCTGCGACCGGGATGCCCAGTGCGTTGTAAAGGAACGCGAACGCCAGGTTCTGTTTCATGTTCCGTACCGTCTGTTCGGACAATGCTCTTGCCACGGCGATACCGCGGAGATCACCCTTGACTAAAGTGACCTGTGCGCTGTTCATCGCCACATCAGTACCGGTGCCCATGGCGATGCCGACATCCGCCTTTGCCAACGCCGGCGCATCATTGATACCATCCCCGGCCATTGCGACCACCTCGCCCCGCTCCTGCAGCAACCGCACAAGCTCGAGCTTGTCCGCCGGCTTCACCTCGCCGTGGACCTCGTCGATACCCAACTTGTTGCCTACCGAGCGCGCCGTGGTCAAGCCGTCGCCAGTAGCCATGACGATACGGATGCCTACCGCCCTGAGCGCAGCCAATGCCTCGAATGAACTTGGTTTAATGGGGTCGGAAACTGCCAGAAGGCCGAACAGCTCGTTGCCGACAGCCAGATGCATGACGCTGGCACCTTCGGAACGCAAAGCCTCTGCATGTTCTGCCAACTGATCGAGCGGTATCCCGAGCTGCTGCATCAAGGCGCCGTTTCCCAATGCCAGGCGGTGCCCGGCAACCGTACCCAAGACGCCTATTCCGGAGGCTGATTCGAAATCGTCCGGCTTATCAAGCACCAATCCGCGTTCGCGTGCCGCGCGCACGATGGCATCGGCCAGCGGATGCTCGCTGCCCTGATCCAAACTGGCGGCAAGGCGCAGAACCTCATCCGCATCGCGACCAGGGGCGGCTACAACGCGGTCGAACGCGGGCCGACCCTCGGTCAAGGTCCCCGTCTTGTCGATAATCAGCGTACTGACCTGTCTCAGCTTCTCGATTGCGGCAGCGTCGCGGAACAGCACGCCCTGACCGGCACCGCGCCCTGTGGCGACCATGATCGACATCGGCGTAGCGAGACCCAGCGCACAAGGGCAAGCAATGATAAGGACAGCCACGGCATTGATCAAGCCATAAACCCAGCGGGGCTCAGTACCGAAAAGCCCCCATCCGAAAAACGTCGCCAGTGCGATGAAGAGGACCGCGAGAACAAAATAACCAGCGACCCAATCAGCCATGCGCTGCATCGGCGCCTTCGAGCGCTGCGCCTGCGCCACCATTTGCACGATCTGGGACAGCATGGTGGCGGAACCGACGCGCTCGGAGCGCATGACCATCGCGCCATGCGTGTTGAGGGTGGCGCCTACCACCCGGTCGCCAATCCGCTTGCTGACCGGCAAAGGCTCGCCGGTCAACATCGACTCGTCCACAGCGCTACCGCCTTCGGTGACCAGCCCATCCACGGGCACCTTCTCGCCGGGCCTTACGCGCAGAAGATCGCCGACGTGCACATGGGTCAGGGGTACATCCTCTTCGGTGCCGTCCTCGCGGATGCGTCGTGCCGTCTTGGGTACCAAGCCAAGCAGGGACTTGATGACCGCCGATGTTTGCGAACGCGCCTTGAGCTCCAATAGCTGACCGAGCAGCGTGAGGGAGATTATGACCGCGGTCGCCTCGTAGTAGACGGACACACGACCCATCGAGCGGAACGCATCGGGAAAGACCTGCGGCGCAACGGTAGCGACCACGCTATAGGCGAATGCAGACCCTGTACCCAAACCGATCAGCGTCCACATGTTGGGGCTCCGTCCGAGCACAGACCGCCAAGCGCGCACGAAGAACGGCCAGCCGGCCCATAGCACGATGGGTACGGACAGCAGCAGTTCGATCCAGCTCTGTACCGACATGTCGAACCAGACAAGCTGGTGTCCGAACATGGCGAGGACCGTCACTGAAACAGTCAGTGGCAAGGTCCACCAGAAACGACGCCGGAAATCGAGGTACTCCGGATCCGCGGCGTCGCCCAGCTCCGGGATGACCGGCTCCAGCGTCATACCACACTTGGGACAGCTGCCTGGACCGGCCTGACGGATTTCGGGATGCATCGGACAGGTATAAATCGCGCCTTCAGGCGCCGCCGCCGATGCCGCTGCAACAGATGGGGCATCCCGGTGCTGAGCACACTGGTGATGCGTATGTTCGGAAGACCCGGATCCCAGCTCGGATGCAGGGGCTATGTATCGCTCCGGCTCGGCCGCGAACTTGGAGAGGCATTTTTCGCTGCAGAAACGGAACGTTCGGCCATCGTACCGCAGATGGTGAGATGAGTCCGCAGCGATGGACATGCCGCACACCGGATCAATCGACCCATCGCCGCTCACGTCATCCCGCAAAGATTGTCGTTCAATCGCCATGTCTGCTGCAGCTTACTCGAATCGTCGTGATCGCGTACGGACCGGAGCATAGCGCCTGCGCCACGGGACATCCCCCCCCCGCACACAGCGAAGATCCGGCGGCCAAGGGTATCAGCGGTCAGACTTGGATGACCAGTGCAGATGCACAATCCGCCATCCGTCCGAGGTCTTGCGAAGGACCGCCGATTCCGTGGAGTGGATGAGCAGCGGCTTTCCGTTCTTTTCAATGCGAATCTCGCTCTCACTTCCAACCCAGACCAATCCGCCTGAAGCATCGGCCTTGCGCCGCTTCAGGATGATTTCGGCCGATTTGAGGAAGTCGGCATCATGCCGGGCATGTCCAGAGAGATACTGTTCCCGGCTATGTTCGGCACCGCCGGTCTCCAGAATCAGCACATCCGGTGCGAGATACACAGTGGCAGCGGCGACATCACCCTTGGCCAGCGCCGCTGAAAAACGATTGAGCACCTGGACGGCTGCAGCCGCTCCAGGGGCGATATGCAGGCCGGCATCTGCAACAGAGCCTGAACCGTCATGTGCTGCGATTGGAGCGGCCGTGAAAAACAACGAAAGAACGAGGAACGCGATGCGAGGCATCCGGATGATCTCCTGTATTCGGTGATTGGTACTAAAGGTCATGGCCTCAGTGTCCGGAATGTCCGCTACTCTGGGCGCCTTTGGCCTTATCGATGGGCGTAAAGCGTGCCTGCACCGGGGCTTTGCCGGGAAAAGTCACCGCGACTACGGCCTTCATGTCGGAAACGGAGGCATAACGGCCCGAGCCTCTAAGTAAGTTGCCACCGGCCGGCGTCAGCGTGATGGCGGTCTTGGTCTTTCCGGTGAGTATCGTCACCGTGCCCTTGGCGCCGGCGACGGGAATAGCAGTTCCGGCATGGTCCGTGACGTAGACGGCCACTGGATTGTCTTTGGCTTGCGGACTGTTTCCAACGACGACCAGCTCCAGATGGTAGGCGCCAGCCATGCGAAGCTGGCCGCCATGGGGTGCTTTCTGCGTATCAAGGAACTTGTCATCGTGTGCGGTGGCCATGCTGCCGGCGAACAACAACGCAAAGGCGGCGATTGCGGTCAGTATGTGGTTGGGCTTCATTGTAGACTCCTGGTGGTTGGATGAATTCATCGGATCAGAAACTTTCCTCGCCTTTTTCGGCAAGGAGACGCTGGAGGGGTTTTTCACCCCAAAGCAAGAACATAAGCGGCGTGAGCACGGTATCGAACAGCGTCGAGCTGATCAGGCCGCCGAAGATGACCACAGCGACCGGGTGCAGCACTTCCTTGCCGGGCGCATCCGCAGAAATAAGCAGGGGCAGCAGTGCAAAGGCGGCCACCAGTGCAGTCATCAGCACAGGGGTCAAACGCTCGAGGGATCCGCGCACGATCATCTGGCGGCCAAAGCTCTCGCCTTCGAAGGCACACAGGTTGATATAGTGGCTGATCTTGAGGATGCCGTTGCGGGTCGCGATGCCGGCAAGGGTGATGAAACCCACCAGCGCGGCCACGGACAAAGGCTGCCCAGACACCCAGAGCGCCACCACGCTGCCGATCAGCGCCAAGGGGATATTTCCCATGATGATAAGCGAGAGACTGACCGACCGGTAGCGGCTGTAAAGCACCATGAAGATCATGGCGAGAGACGCGAGCGTCAGCAGCCCAATGAGGCGGGAAGCCTTCTCCTGGGCCTGGAACTGGCCTTCGAGTGCGGTGAAATACCCCTGTGGCAGGGGCTTGGCTGCCAGTACGTCACGGATGTCGGCAACCACCTGCGACATGTCGCGCCCGTCGGTGTTCGCCGAAACCACGATGCGCCGGCGGGAGTTCTCACGGGAAACCTGGTTAGGACCGTCTCCTTCCTCCACAACGGCAATCTTGGACAGCGGCACCGACCCGTTTGGCGTCGGAACCAGCAGGTCCGCCAAGGTCTGCGGCCCCCGCGCGCCGTCAGGCAATCGGACCAGCAGGTCGAACCGGCGGCTACCCTCGATGACCTGGGTGATCTTCTCGCCCTCGACCAACTGCTCCAAGCTGCGAAGCAACGCACCGGGCGACACGCCGTAGCGTGCCGCCTCGGCATAGTCGAGGCGGATCTTGACCTGCGGTATCAGCACCTGTTTCTCAATTTGCAGGTCGGTAATGCCGGGGATAGCGGCCACGCGGTCCCGCAGATCATTGGCGACTGTGCGCAGCGTATCCAGATCATCGCCATAGACCTTCAGGGCAATCTGCGCACGCACGCCGGAGAGCAGATGGTCGAGGCGATGCGAAATCGGCTGCCCGACGCTCGACATGGCCGGCAACGGCTTCAGCCGGGCGCGGATATCGGAAATGATCTCCTCGCGGCTTCGATCCGATACCTTGAGGTCGACGTCCATCTCGGTGTAGTGCACCCCTTCGGCGTGCTCGTCCAGTTCGGCGCGGCCCGTTCGGCGGCCCACCTGCGTGACCTCGGGAACCTCCATCACCAGTTCTTCGGCAAGAGTCCCGATTCGGTTGGATTCGGAAAGCGATGTGCCAGGATTGAGAAGCACATTGATCGTGAGCGTACCCTCGTTGAATGGCGGCATGAACGAGCGCGGGAACAACGGAACACTCGCCGCGGCCAGTATCACCGCAACCAGTGCGGTGCCGAGCAGGACGCGGGCGCGGGGAAAAGACCAGTCCAGAACATGTGTCTGCCAACGCTTGAGCCAGACCACCAAGCGACCATCGCTAGCATGCAGCTGTTTCATCCGAGGTAGCAGGTAATAGCACAGGACCGGAGTCAGGGTGACCGCCACGAACATGCTTGCGAGAATTGACACGACATAAGCGACGCCTAGCGGCGTGAATAGCCTACCCTCGATGCCGGGCAGCGCAAAAAGCGGGACGAAAACCAGGACGACAATCATCGTTGCATAGACCACGCCAGTGCGCACCTCGCGAGACGCGGCCGCAATCACGGTCAAGGCAGGGAGGGGCGATGGCCTCAGACGGTTTTCCTTGAGTCTGCGCAGGACATTCTCCACATCAACCACCGCATCGTCCACGAGCTCGCCGATGGCGATGGCCAAACCGCCCAATGTCATGGTGTTAATCGACAGGCCTATGAAGTGGAACGCCAGTACCGCGGTCAGGATTGAAACCGGAATGGCAATCAGTGAAATGGCGGTCGTCCGGAAATTGACCAGAAAAAGGAACAACACGATGGCGACGATGACCGCGCCGTCGCGCAGTGCCTCCTCGACGTTGGTCACAGACCTTTCTATGAAATCGGCCTGCTTGAACAGGAAGGCCGGCTCCGCGATTCCTACCGGTCTGGACTTGGCCAGTTCTGCGACGGCTTTCTCAACCTCGCGGGTCAGCGCGACGCTGTCGGCCGTAGGTTGCTTCTGGACTGAAAGAATCACTGCCGGCTTGCCCAGATAACTACCATCACCACGTTTGACTGCCGCAGACACCTTGACATCCGCGACCTGCTTCAGCAGCACGGCCTGCCCGTCAACCACAGTGACTACAAGATTGCTCAGATCCTCAATGCGGCTTGTTCGCCCGACAGCGCGAATCACGAACTCACGGCCTTGCGCCTCCAGGAATCCACCGCTCGTATTAGCGCCGAAATCCCGCAACGCATCAATCAGGGTATCGCGGTCGACACCGAGCTCCTGCATACGGGAAAGATCCGGCTCGACACGGTACTGGCGGACTTCGCCGCCGATTGGAATCACCTGCGCCACACCGGGGATGGTCAACAGCCGTGGCCGCATCACCCAATCGGCGTACTCGCGCGCCGCCATCGGGTTTGTCGCGGCTGCATCGGCCGAGGCGCCGGATCGGACATCCACCGGCAGGGCGATGAGCAAGATTTCACCCATGATCGAGGAGATCGGCCCCATCTGGGGAACCACGCCAGACGGCAATTGGTCCTGCACCAGATTCAGGCGTTCAGCGACCTGCTGACGGTTACGGTAGACTTCCGAACCCCAGTCGAATTCGATGTAAACGATTGACAGGCCGACACCCGAAACCGAACGGACGCGACTGACGCCGGGCATCCCGTTCATGCCTGACTCGATTGGGAACGTAACCAGCTGTTCGACTTCTTCCGGCGCCATGCCGCCTGCCTCGGTCAGCAGAGTCACCGTCGGCTTGTTCAGATCGGGAAACACGTCCACCGGCATGCCGCGCAGGGTGAAGGCGCCATAGACCATCAGTAGCAGCGATACGCCGAGCACAAGCAGGCGCTGCCTCAGGCTGGCGTGGATGATGTAATCAAACATGATCGATGCTCCGCACTCCGGACGTCGCAGGGGGCGGTGATGACATGCGCGCGATACCTTGCGGGACGCTCATATCAGCGCACCTGGGAAAGCAGGCTGGAGCCATCGGTGACCACGCGATCGCCGTCATGCAGGCCATCAACCACGGCGGTGTTCGCAGCGTCGAGAGGCCGGGTTCGTACACTACGGGCAACGAAACGCTCGGGTTCGGCGTGCACCCAGACGGCAGTTTCCCCACTGGATAGCCGGGTAAGGGCGCGCAAAGGCACGGCTGCGCCGCGGATTCCGCGCTGCGTCCGCACCACGACCTTGACCGGCTGACCGACGGCCAAGGCGGCGTCGGTTCGGGTGACGCGGAACAACAATGGCAGCGCCTGACCGCGGAGTTGTAGTCCGCCGCCGACGAATTGAAGGTTTAATGTCCCGTCTCCGGCCTGCGCGGTGGCCGAACGGATTGCGACCGCCATGCCGGGATCATAGGACAGAGCCTCGACGGCAAGACGGGCGGGGTCGATGATGTCGAATAGCACCTCGCGGGCGTCGACAATCTGTCCGGCCGCGAGCAGTCGCGTCGTACTGAGCACGCCTGAAGCAGGCGCGCGCAAGGGCAGCGTACCATCCACGCTAGAGGCAATGAGGCCGCGGCGTCGGTGCAAGGCATTGCGCTCGATGCGCGCAACGTCGATCTCCTTTTGCGGCACCGACCCCACGAGCTGCTGATAGCGTTCGACCCGGCGCTCGGCAATGGCCAACTGCGCATCCAATTCCGCAATCTGCGCCCGCTGGTTACCCAGCTCGATGGCGCTTGCCACTGGCCGGATGTAGGCCAGTATTTCGCCCTTAACCACGCGCCGGCCGCTGACCGGCATGCCTTTCGGACCCGGGTGGATTCCTCCGGCGAACGGAGCTTGCACACGTCCGCCGGTTTCCGGATCGGCAATGACCGTGCCGTTCAGCTCTTCGCCGGCCGCCAACGACGCGTTTTCCACCGGTACGGTGCGAATGCCCAGTCGTCGCTGGACCGATTTGGGCACGAACAGGCTGCCGTCGGCCAGACGTCGCGGGCCTTCCTGCCCGATACCGATGGCGACGGGAGCCGGCTTGTCGGTGGCGGCGGGCGTCGGCTCCGCGTGGTTCTCATCGCCGTGCGCAAGGACCTTGACGGAGACGGCGGCAACAATCAACAGCGCAAAGCTCGCCTGATATTTCCTGTTCAGCATCATCGCGTACTCCTAATCTGACGGCGGCGGCGGAGCAAAAAGGCCAGAGCCGCAAAAACGGCGATGACCGCCGAGCCCCACAACACATAGTCATACCAATGGCGCCCGTGCGCGCCCTGTGTCGAAGACGGACCGGGTATGCGCAAGCTAGTGGTAAGCAAGTCGCCGGTATCGAGGGTCTCGACGGTTACTGTCAGTGCCAGCTCGGATCCTGGCGGCAGCCCGGCCAAGGCCATAGATTCCACAGCATAGACTCCTGGACCCACTTCCTTGGCCGCATGCGTGGTGCCGTTGAACTCGATTTCCAGAGTTGCGCCAGTCACGGGTTCGTTGGTCTGGAACCGATCGAGCGTCGCCAGAAGGCGGCGCAGCGGCTGTTGGCCGACGTCCAAAACCACGACAAGCTCGAAATCCTCGCTCTGGGCGTAGGCCCTCGGCGCAAAAGCCTCAAGCGGCAAGGGTGCCGAGGTCTCCTCGGCGTGGTCCTCACCTGCATGAGCGCTGACCTGTACGCTGAAGGAAAGTCCCGCCGCCAGCAGGCAGGACAAGGCGAACACACGGTAATTCCGGATCGTCACGGCAGGATTCCCTTAGATTGATTGAGTCGGGCGCGGGCTGCGTTCAAGGAGTTTTCAGCGCGCACCAGATCTAGGCGCGCTTCGGAGGCCGAGGCCCTGACCCGGATAAATTCGGCGAGGTCCAGTTCGCCCAGCGAGAACGCTTTCTTCTCCAGAGCCAGCCGCTCGCCTGCAAGGGCCGCGCGGGACGCTGCGGCCGAAAGCGCCACCTCGGCGCTGGCCAACGCGTTGAAAGCCTCCTGCCGCTCGCTCTCAACCTCGACCGTCGCCTGGCGAAGCTCGGCCTCAGCCTGGATCAAACGTGCATTCGCCTCGGCGAGCCTCGACGCGTTGCGGACATCGGCACCGAAGGGCACGCGCACACCCAACTTGACCGAATCACGGCTCGGCGCCACGTAATCATCGCGGGTACGGACCAATGCCAATGTCAGCTCGGGCGGATCCCGCCGGTCTTCGATGCTTACCTGCAGCGCCGTACGCGCCATATCCACCGAGGCCTTGGCCAGCACAAGACGCGGATGCTCTTCCGCCTCCGCAGCGGACACCGGCTCCACGATGCTATCCGGCAAGCTGTCGAGACCCGTCAGACGCCTGAGACGGGCAAGCGCCCGCTGTTCGACTAGCCCCGCTTCTTGCAGATACTGTTCGGCGAGCAAGGCCTGCTCCCGGCTCAACAGCAGGTCGGTCCGCGCCAGCTCGCCCGCTGAATGCCGTCGTCCAACGTCGGATTCGAGCTGTCTTGCGGCCTCAAGCCGCTCGCGGGCGATATTCTGCGCGGCCTGGGCCATGGCCAGCTCCCAGACGCTATCGCGCAACTGACCGGCCAGGATCCAACGCTCTGCGGTCAATCCCGCCTTGGCGTGGACGCTGTCGCTGCGGGCAAATTCCGCGCCAGCTCGGCGCTGGCCCGGAATCCATATCGGCAGCGCCAGCTCCAACTCACGTTCGCGTGAGCCAAGGCCGCTGTCGAAACGGTCGCTGGTCTCGCTCAGTCCAAGGCTCGGTGGTGCGGCAAACCAGCTGTCAGCCACTTGGCGGCTGGCCTCAGCCCCGGTAATGCGGGACTCGGCGACCCTGGCCTGCACGGCACGCTCCCACGCCTTGTCCAATGCCTGACTGAGTGTCGTCCCTGCCTGCACCGGCAGACAGATCAGCACCAAAGCCATGGCCACCGCGCTGCGAATCAGCACAGCGCGCATGCCGCCGTTCTCCCCGATTTCGCCAAAACATGCATGGGTGGACTCCTGAATGGATTGAAGACTTTCAGATCATTATGATGGGGCAAGGCTGACGGTATGCCGACATCCAGATTACATTTTTGTTATCTTGGCCAGGTGCCGACGGGAACGGGCAAACTATCCGCTGACGGTCAGACAACGAGGCGTCGACAGTGAAGATTCTGATCATCGAGGACGAACCCAAAACCGGGGAATACCTACGGCAAGGCCTCACCGAGGCCGGCTTTGTGGTCGACTTGGCGCGCAACGGCGACGATGGTCTGCATCTCGCGTTGAACGGCGCGTTCGACTTAGTGGTGCTGGATGTGATGCTGCCCGGAATCGACGGCTGGGATGTACTGCAGACCCTGCGGAGCCGGGGGCTTGGTATGCCGGTGCTGTTCCTGACCGCGCGCGACCAGGTCGAAGACCGGATCAGGGGTTTGGAACTCGGCGCCGACGACTATCTGGTTAAGCCTTTTTCGTTCGCCGAACTGCTGGCGCGCGTCCGGACCGTCCTGCGCAGAGGACGGACCTTGCCGGAAACCACATCCCTACGGGTCGCGGATCTGGAGCTGGACCAGCTCCGTAGGCGCGTAACGCGGGCAGGCAGGCGCATCGACCTCACCGCAAAGGAATTCGGACTGCTGGAACTGCTGATGCGACGCCAAGGCGAAGTGCTGCCCCGTTCCCTGATCGCCTCGCAGGTTTGGGACATGAACTTCGACAGCGACACCAATGTGATTGAAGTTGCGATACGCCGGCTGCGTGGCAAAGTCGACGACGGACACGACCTGAAGCTGATACAGACAGTTCGCGGCATGGGTTACGTGCTCGAAGACGCCGGAGTCTCCTGAGATGCAGGGACGGCTTCCGCTGACGGCCCGATTGGCCCTGTTTTTCACCGCCGTGGCGGCGCTGGTAGTCCTCGGCCTCGGCTGGTTGTTCATGACGGCCGCCGACAGGCATTTCGCGGAACTGGATCATGCCGCGCTGCAGGACAAGAAGCACCTGATCGAGGACCTTCTGGCCAATGCGGAATCGGCAGACGTCACCCGCCGGCGCCTGGATGACGCACTCGGCCACCACCACGGACTGACCGTGTCGGTTCTAGCGCCCGACGGCACTCCCCTGTTCCGCTCCAAGGGGTTTCCGGATCTGAACGGCGCCATGGACACGGCGGACCACGGCCATACCGCCGACCCCGAAGGCCAGTTGCGCATCATGCGCTTCACGGCTGCCGCCGCCTATGCGCCCGACGCCGATCTGGACATCACGCTCGCCATGGATACGTCGCACCATGTTCTATTCATCGCCGAACTGCGACGCAACCTATTCCTGTACGCCTTTACTGCTACGCTGCTCAGCGGCCTGCTCGGCCTGTTGGCGGCGCACCAGGGCCTTGCTCCGCTTCGCGCCATGAAGGCACGCGCCGCTGCGGTCAGCGGACAGCGGTTGGACGAGCGCATGCCGGTCGACTCGGTGCCAGTCGAAATGGCAGATTTGGCCGACGAGCTGAACCAAATGCTGGACCGTCTGCAACAGGACTTCAGGAAACTCCAGGACTTTTCATCTGACCTAGCGCATGAGTTGCGCACGCCGATCGCCAACCTGCTGACCCAGACCCAGGTCACCCTCTCGGCCGAACGCGACAGCGCGGCCTACCGCGACGTCCTGGCGTCCAACGCCGAGGAGCTTCAGCGCCTGGCCCGGATGGTGTCGGATATGTTGTTCCTGGCAAAAACCGAACATGGCGTCGAACTTCCCAGCAAAGAGCGGTTCCAGGCCATGCCGGATGTGCGGGCGCTGTTCGACTTCTACGAAGCGGTAGCCGAGGAGAAGCGGATTGTTCTGGTCGCCGCCGGCGATGGCGAAATCAACGGTGACCGACTTATGTTCCGGCGCGCCGTGAGCAACCTGCTTTCCAACGCATTGCGGCATACACCCGAAGGCGGCCGGGTGACAATCAACATCACAGCATCGGCGGATTCCACCAATGTCGGGGTCGAGAACACTGGCGATGTAATCAACCCAAGGCTCATACCCCGCCTCTTCGACCGATTTTTCCGCGCCGATCCGTCCCGCTCTCACGCCGGAGCGGATGGATCTGGGCTGGGACTATCCATCACTCGGGCAATCGTCGAGAGCCATGGCGGCAGTGTGACCGTTGAGTCTGACAATGGAAAAACGCTGTTCCTTCTGTCCTTTCCAATGTTGGACAAATAGCCCACTTAGCGGTGACGACAAACCCTGCAGCAGCAGGCAAGTGGGGGCATATTTGGGGGCATATTATGATTAAAATTCAAAGAATATGCGCATTTATAGCGTTTCAGAGCTTTGTTTGATAGCACCCATAGCCACCAAATGAAAACCCGCCTTTCGGCGGGTTTTGATTTACTTCGAATCCCCGAGCAAGGTTTTTTTGAACCAATCCCGGAGCATCTTGGTTTCATAATAGAACGATGTGTTGGTGGTAGCGCTTCGCGGGCCGGACAGATAGGACATGTCCTTCAACTCCACGCCCTTCTGTTCCGAAACCACCACACCGGACGCATCCAGCACGCGGTAGTCGAATACCAGACGCGGAAAATAGACATCCTTCATCAGGCGCAACTGGTAGCCGCCCGGCACCTCGACCGGATCGACCTCGCCGGCCAGATCGATATCGGTGAAGGTCAGTTCCAGGGTCTGGCCGGCCGGCAGGGCCTTGGCCGACTTGCTCAGCTCCTGGGTAAATGCCCGCTCCAGGCCCTTGCGGAAGCTCTTGTCGGTGCCGTTGCCGGGCTCGATATCGGTGAATTTATCGGGATTATGCAGGCTCATCTTGGCTTCGCCGGCAAATACCGTGGCCGGAACTGCCAAAACCAGGGCCAAAACAGCGGTTTGTAGCGCGATCGGGGTTTTCATGGGTTTTCCCTCCGGAATCAGTCCAGTACCCCCAATCCTACGCCCGTAAAGCCGGCCTAGGGTGAAAAACCGTTCAGTTATAAAGGCTGCAAAACGACTCGCTTCACCTTTCGTTCAGCTAAAAACCATCAAAATACATCTACTTATCGCAACGGCCGAACTGCCGCTACCCCAGTTTCCGGTGCCCTCCGCAGTCCGCGGCACCACCCGCCAGTACCGACCGGCTTCATTTGCCGGGTCTGGCTCCCCCCGTGAAAACCCAAAGACGTCAAGGAGCAAATCATGATTGATTTACCCCCCGCAGAAGTGCGCTGCCTTGAAGCAGCCATCCACCATGAAGCCAAAGGCGAAAGCCTGGCCGGCAAACTGGCCGTGGGCAATGTGGTGCTTAACCGCGTGGCCGCCCCGGCCTTCCCGAAAAGCGTATGCGCCGTGGTCAAGCAGAAGAAGCAGTTCTCCTGGTACAAAGGCAATGATGCCACCCTGCATACCCCGGTGAGCCAGGAAACCAAACTGGCCGCCCGCAAAGCCATGGCCGCCGAACGCGACAACGTGCTATTCTTCCACGCCACCTATGTGGCCCCGAAGTGGTCGAACCGGCTCAGTCGGCGCTACACCATCGGCAACCACATCTTCTACGCGCTGAACCACTGATTAAAAACCCCGCTTCGGCGGGGTTTTTTTATGGCATAGCCAAGGCCCGGCGGAACGCGGCCCAGTCTTCGGGCGTGTTGAGGTTGGCTTGCTCGTCGTCCGGCAGGGCCGGCAAGGCGCGGCTGTGCAGGCGCGCATGCAGCTGGCGGATGGACAATTCGCGCGGCACGGCGGCCAGCATGGCGGTAATGGCCGCCGCCAAAGCGTCGGTATCCGGAAACCAGGCCGGCAAGGGCGAGTCGCCATAAAACGCGGGCACCGGTTGCTGGCGCAATGCCTGCAGGCGTTCCGGGCGCAGGCCGGGCATGTCCACCGGCAGCGCCCACAGCGCGGCATTCGGGAAGCGCAACGCGGCGACGTGCAAGCCGGCCAACGGGCCCAAGCCGGGCAGTACATCGGGCACGGCGGCATGTTCGGGGTAATCGCCGCTGACCACGACCTGATCGCAACAATCCGCCAAGCGCGCCACTTGCCAGGCCAGCAGATCGGTGTGCGCCAAGGGTAGCCGGGCTTTATCTTCGCCCATGCGCTTTGAGCGGCCGCCGGCCAGAATCAGGCCGATGCAGGGACGCATGGCCATTCCATAAGCCGCGGCTGCAGCGGGTAACAGTCCAACACGCGGCCGGCGTCAAGTGCGGTGTCGCTTTCCGGCAGCACGGCCCAGGCATTGGCCTGTGCGAAGGGCTGAATACGGAAGGATTCCTGCCCGGCCAGCACCCGCAGCTGCAGCTGGGCGTCGTCCGAGACCGCCAGCGCGGCTTTCTGGATCAGGGTCCAGCCCGGTTTTTTGCGCACCGGCGCCTGCAACATGGCGCGCAGCGGCTGTTCCGGCGGCAGACCCTGCATCTGGCGCAGCGCGGCCTGCACGAAAAAACGCGCACCCACCGCACAGGACATCGGGTTGCCCGGCAAGCCGAACAGCAGCGCGCCCGAGGGCAGCACCGCGAAAAGGGTCGGTTTACCCGGCCGCATCTGCAGTTTGTGGAATACCACTTCCGCGCCCAGCGTGCGCAGGGCTTCCGGCACGAAATCGAAAACGCCCATCGACACCGCGCCAGTGCTGAGGATGATCCGGCACCCGGCCTGTTCGGCCGCGCGCACGGCTTCGGCATAAGCCACGGCAGAATCCGGCATGCGACGGTACAGCGCCACCGTGGCGCCCATGGCCGGCAGCGCAGCACACAGATACGGCCCGTTGCTGTTACGGATCTGGCCATCGGCCAGCGCGGCGTGATCGTCCACCAGTTCGGCGCCGGTGCACAGCACGGCGGCTTTCGCCGGCGCACGTACGCGCACTTCGCTGATGCCCAAGGCGGCCAGCAGCATCCGGTGTTGCGGCTGCAAGCGCGTTCCGGCGGCCAGCACCGCCGTTCCGGCTTGCACGTCTTCCCCGGTGCGACGGATGTGCAGCCCGGCGCTGGCGGGCGCGTTCAACACGAAGGTCTGTGAGCCATCGGCGGCGGAGTGTACCGTGGCCTCTTCCACCGGCACCACGGTGGCGGTGCCCTCCGGCACTACGGCACCGGTCATGATCCGGCAGGCGGCAGCGCCGAGTGTAAAGCGCGCATCGCCGGCGGCCTGTACGCCGTGCAGGGCAATCGGCGTACCCGGTGGCAGCGCCAGATGCGCGTCGTGCAGCGCGAAGCCATCCATGGCGGCGTTGTCGAAACCCGGCAACGCTTCGGTGGCGATGAGGTCTTCGGCCAGCACATGGCCGAGCGTGGCATCGGCCGCAAGTAGCACATCGGGTTGCGGGCTGGCGCGTTGGCGCACGGCCGCAAGGGCCTGCTGGAAGGAAATCACGGGGCTCCGGCACAAAGGGGCATCAGGGGCTTTAATGCTATGCTATCGGCGGTCATTTGAGCAGTCCGCCGCATGGAAATCTACAAGAAATTCCACATTGAAGCCGCCCACCGTCTGCCGAACGTGCCGGACGGGCACAAGTGCGCGCGCCTGCACGGCCATTCATTTCTGGTGGAACTGTTCGTGGCCGGCACGCCCGGCGAACACACCGGCTGGATCATGGACTTCACCGACATCAAATCGGCCTTCCAGCCGATCTATGAGCGGCTTGACCATCACTACTTGAACGATGTGCCCGGTCTGGAAAATCCGACCAGCGAGAATCTGGCGCGCTGGATCTGGAACGAACTTAAACCGGCCCTGCCGGCACTGAGCGAAGTGTGGGTGCACGAAACCTGCACGTCGGGCTGTCGTTACCGGGGCGATTGACTCACGCCGCTACAGGGCGGTGATCGCGCGCCAGCAGTAAATACACCACCGGCACCACCAGCAGGGTGAACACCGTGCCGATGCTCAATCCACCAACAATGACCCAGCCGATCTGGTGGCGCGCTTCCGCGCCGGCACCCGAGGCCAGTGCCAGCGGCACTGCACCGAGCACCATCGCGCCGGTGGTCATCAGAATCGGGCGCAGACGCAGCGTGGCGGATTCCACCACCGCTTCCAACTTGCTCTTGCCCTGCTCCTGCAGCTGGTTGGCGAATTCGACAATCATGATGCCGTGTTTGGAAATCAAGCCGATGAGCGTGACCACGCCGATCTGGGTGTAGATATTCCAAGACCCGGTAGCGTTCCAGAAACC
>Ga0315909_10003033_pt1 | contig 20852 bp, 12 predicted proteins | sample LakEriMetagenome_11_FD_203527 | JGI IMG/M metagenome (GOLD analysis project Ga0315909, IMG submission 203527) | Freshwater fungal communities from buoy surface, Lake Erie, Ohio, United States - Buoy 2 MA125 | ecosystem: Environmental > Aquatic > Freshwater > Lake | place: USA: Lake Erie, Ohio... | reverse complement strand
TGACTGCTACTCCACTGCTGAAAAGTATCAGAATCAACTGACGAATGATGAAGGATATGATTATGCTCTGCTGAAGATTCGGGAGGTGATTCAAGAATCCCTTTTCAGCGAGCAAGTTGAAAAGAATTTGGAGGCACTTTGCCAGCGGATGGGTTGCTGAGTGCCACTTGGGGAACTGGCACAAGGTTCCCCCAGAACGGCACTTCCACCCCTTATAATTGATTCATACCAAGCAACCCAACCAAATGGCAACCGCAACCTACCAGACTTGCCTCACCGATACAACCTACAACGGTTGGACGAATTATGAAACCTGGAACGTGGTTCTGTGGATTCAGAATGATGAAGGCATTCAAGAATTGATTGATCAAAATGACATCTGCTGCTATGAAGAACTGCTGGAAATGTTCTATGAATTCGGCACCAAAGAAACCCCTGACGGTGTGAAGTGGAACGACCCTAAAGTCAATCGCGCAGAAATCAACGGCGACGTTTTCGACTTCTGAATCTAACTCACTCATCACAAACTCCAATGAAAACGATTCACATCAGCAACGGCAAAGTTTACCGCAAACTCTCACCCTCCGACAAATATTACCTGAAGAAGACTACAAAATTCGTTGACAAAATCTGGGTTTATTTCTCATGGATAGAGGATGACTTCCGCCTGCTGCATATGCCAATGGGTCGATGAATTGGAGTCCTGGTGATGACTTTAAACCCACCAAATTACACTCTCTAATGTATACTCAAATGTCCCGCGATGTCATTCTCTCACTCCTTCGCCAAGGTTCCAATGGTGAGCAAATTCTCCAAATTCTTGATTCAATTGCTGATGGGGTTTCTGACAGTGGCGGTTCTGATTCCGCTGCTGCTCCTACTCTGAGTGAAATTCAATTCTAATAGATAACTGCCCTCTGCCCTGTGCCAGTCAAACCACTGGCACAGGGTTTCCGCTTGGGGGGGTTCTGACCCCCTATACTAAGGGAACCAAAGCAAACGAACCAAATGACCCGCCTTGACGTGATCTGCCCCGCCGCTCCCTGGGAGAACACTACCACCGATGCCGACCGTGCATGGGACCTCTGCCTGGATCTGTCTGAAGAGTACGGGTACGCTCAGGTCCGCTGCAACGGGGTCATCATCGGAGACTACACTGACGGGCGCTGACCCCCCGTTACGTGCTACAATACTCTCAACCGACACCCCCCCCCATGACCGAATCCAGTTTCCTGTTCACCGGTTTCCACACTCGCCAGCGTCGGCAGGTCACCCTGTCCTACATGGCAGAAACCGCCCAGCAGGCATGGGACACCTGCGCTCGCCTGAACCCCGACCTGATTGTGATTAACTGGGGTCTGGCGGACCATATGGTCTGACCCCGCCCCCCGACGTGCTACAATTAACCCAGTTCAACCAACCGCCTCTCATGACCGCCTCCCCCTGGAACGCTGAGAACCTTACCACCCTCACCCTGCCCGACGGGACTTGGGGCACCATCCGAACCGCCGTGCTGTGCTTTGCCGTGGATGAGCGCCTTGCTGGCAAACACGCCGACGCCGCCCATTGGATGGCAGCGTTTGAGGCATTGAAGGAAGCGATGGGGGATTGACCCCCCCTGCCCCGTTACGTGCTACAATTAACCCAGTTCAACCAACCGCCTCCGATGCGCCTCTCCCCTGCCACCCGCCTCAAGGACCGCCAGACCGTGTGGGTCTCCTACCGTAACGACGGCAGCGCCTGGAATGAGAATCCCGCTATGGTTTACCCCGTGGGCATCCCTGCCACCGTATGGGCGGCACAGTTCGCTGAGGTTCATTCTGACGAAGTGCGGGGGTGACCCTGCCCCAGTGCCTTCGTTCGTGAATCAGCAGTTAATTGGGGGGCGTTTGTTATGTCCCCGGCGGGGCGCGGTTATAAAAACGCATAACTACCCTAACCTACAAAGTGTTACGGAAGCGAGTTAAATATAACACTCACATAAAAAAAAATTTCGCTATATAAAAAAGAAAAAAAAGATTTTATATAACGAATATGAAAAAAAAATCCGGCGAAGAAATTAAGTTCATAGAAGTCGATCCAATTACGGGAGAATATCATGTTATTATTCCAGAGTGGATCGTCAATGAAATCAGTTGGTACGAAGAAACTCCGATTAATTTTACCGTTGAAGGAAACGAACTTATATTGAGAGAGCACAAATATGAGTGAAATAAGATATCATGTCTATCACAAAAATAATTGCATCTATCACTCTCTATCAGAAGAGGAATTTCACCAAACCTGGAGCACACTGAACAATTTAATCAGTGTAATTGGTGGAGTCGAAAAACATGACATAAGTTATGAAAAAGTACTCTTCAGCAAAGATTTGAGTTTCAATTCATCTCATTGACAAATTCTATATAATACTGTATGATTATGAAATAAAAACCATTAATTTTATGTCTAAAGGATTTACTGTAAAAGCAAAGAACCCCACCACAACAAAAGATGTTGAGGAGTGGGATTACAATAGAGCAAAGGAAATGATCAGAGGCAAGAGCATCGTCTTTTGTCTTCCTGGAAGAGGAGTCTCCTATACCTACCTAAAGAGTTTTGTTCAGTTATGTTTTGATATTGTACAGGCAGGTGCAAGCATTCAAATTTCTCAAGACTATTCTTCCATGGTTAATTTTGCCAGATGCAAGTGTCTGGGTGCAAATGTTTTAAGAGGTCCGGACCAATTGCCCTGGGACGGTAAATTAAATTATGATTGGCAACTTTGGATTGATTCGGATATTGTCTTCAATACCGAAAAATTTCTTCAACTAGTTCTGATGGAAAAAGATATTGCAGCTGGTTGGTACTGTACAGAAGATGGTATGACAACATCAGTTGCACACTGGTTGGAAGAGAATGACTTTAGAAATAATGGTGGAGTCATGAATCATGAAACTCTGGAAACCATGGCAAAGAGAAAGAAGCCCTTCACAGTTGATTATACCGGATTCGGTTGGCTTCTGATTAAGAATGGAGTCTTCGAAAACGAAAATATGAAGTACCCCTGGTTCGCACCTAAAATGCAGGTCTTCGAATCCGGAGAAGTGCAGGATATGTGTGGGGAAGATGTATCATTCTGTCTAGATGCAATTGAAGCAGGATTTGAAATTTGGTGCGACCCTCGGGTACGAGTCGGTCACGAAAAAACAAGAGTCATCTGATGTCACAACAATTGACTAGCAATCAAATACAGATTTCCAAATACAACATCATCTGCAATGGGCGGAGAATTTACACTGCCCTTTCAGAACAAGAGTACTTTGATGTTATGGAAGACCTTGCAGTCGAGTATTATCAGACCGGATTACCTCTTCCGGAGAATATAGAAACTGAAATTATTGGAGAATTAAAAAATGGCGAAAGTAAAAACTAGTCTGAGTAGTAAGACTTCTTATACTCCAGGAGCTCCCAAGAAGTCTAGGCAAGGTGCGGGCAGTGGAACAAAGTATTCCGCCTCGTCTCGCAATGGGGCTAGAAAGAAATACAGAGGACAAGGAAAAAGGTAATGTATCATCTGGACTGTAATGATGAATGGAATCATATACACTCCGATGATCTTTGGATATACAATAAATTATTTTTAAGTCGGGTTTTAGGTTATACATGTGGTCCTTCCGGGACCACGGTTCCTAATCCCGACTTTTATATTGTACGTCCATCTTTTAATTTACTAGGAATGGGGCGTCTGGCTCGTAAAGAATGGATTGAAAGCAGTACAGATGACATGCACCCTGCCGAATTTTGGTGTGAAATCTTTGAGGGTGATCACTTAAGTGTCGATTTTCATCATCAAGAGGTTGATTTGGTTGTTTTAGGAACCAAAAATTCTAATGATCCTTACTATAAATGGAAAAAATGGGAAAAAATAGAAAAAAAGGTTGATTTTCCCGAAATTTTAAAAAAATTAAAGGGTAATTATGAGTGGATTAACTGTGAATTCATCAATGGACACCTAATTGAAGTCCATTTTCGCAGAAATCCTGACTTTAGATACAATAATTCAGTTGCAATACCAGTCTGGGACGATAATTATACCGAAAATGCAAATTTTATTAAAGATTGTGATTACAAAAGAAAAGGATTTTTTATAAAATAAATAATTTTTTAGTGAAAACCGACTTGGAACAATTTTCAATGGGTAAACATCTTCTTTTAGAGGTGTATGATGTTGATTTTACCCTAATTAATGACGCAGAGGCGCTTCAAGAAGTCATGATCAGGGGAATTGCCCGCGCAAAAATGACAATTTTAAACATTTTTGCACATTGTTTCATTCCTCAGGGATGTACCATTGTTATTTCACTTGCAGAAAGTCATGTTTCGTGTCATACTTGGCCAGAAAATGGATGTCTGGCAGTAGATGTTTATACTTGTGGGGAAGGAAATCCACGTTTAATTGCATTGGAAATATTAAAATATTTAAATTCGGATTTTTATTCTCTTCGTGAGGTTAATCGTTAAATAGAAACAAGGAGATAGCAACCTCCTTTATAAAAGTTCTGTTTTATTCATTAAAACAGGAGCTAAAATGTCTAATTTACCAGTAGATAGAAATTCAAATTATATGAGAGAAATGTGGGGTACACAAAAATTAATTACTGATTATGATGCATCATCACCAAAAAGAGTAATTCAAGAGATTATGCACGATACTGCACCTCGTCATGATTTCAAAAAACAGGTTGAACTTCATGAAAAAATTCGTAATGATGAAGACTATGATGATTGGGGTTATGGAACTGAACCAACTTACGGATCATCCTGGAAGTAATTATAAATAAATCAAGAATATTTTTGTTCTACATGGCAGTCAAAAGGATATCGAGGGCATTTAAAGATATTAGTTTATCTTTTGTGCCCCATCCTATTACGAAAGATCTACAAATTCTTAAAAACGAATCCGCAATTCGAAGATCTGTAAGAAATCTCGTCGAAACTATTCCAACTGAAAGATTTTTTAATTCAGTTATTGGATGTGATGTAAGAAGTTCATTGTTTAATTTTGTAGACTATGCAACTGCATCTATAATTGAAAAACAAATTACCAATACAATTAAAAATTTTGAACCTAGGGTAAATAATCTTAGGATATTGGTTGATCCAAGACCAAACATAAATGAGTTTGAAGTTACTATATATTTTGATATTATAGGACAAGAATTCCCCACACAAGAATATACCTTCATATTAGAGGCAACAAGATAAAATGCCTTTTACCAAATTTACTGATCTAGATTTTGATCAGATAAAAACATCAATTAAAGATTATCTTCGATCAAATTCAAAGTTCACTGATTTTGACTTTGATGGATCTAACTTTTCAGTTTTAATTGATACGTTAGCATATAACACTTATATAACATCATTCAATGCAAATATGGTTGTTAATGAATCCTTCTTGGATTCTGCAACTATTAGAGAAAATGTTGTCTCTCTTGCAAGGACGATAGGATATGTTCCTCGCTCTAGATCTTCAGCAAAAGCACTAATTGCCTTTGATGTTGCCACCGAAACATCTTCACCGACTTTAACTTTAAATAGAGGTATAGTTTGCTCTGGATCATATAACGAAACTTCATATATTTTTTCAATACCAAATAATATAACAACAGTAGTCAATAATGGAGTTGCAACATTTGGAACTGCTAATGATCCAATCCATGTATATCAGGGGACATTAATTAAAAAACAGTTCACGGTTGATACTTCAGTAAATCAGAGATTTATTTTAGATAACTCCTTTATAGACACTTCAACTATTGTTGTAAAAGTTAAGGGAGTTAATGATACTGGGGAAGGTGTAGAATATGCAAGAATAGATAATATTTTAAATATAACTGGCGATTCAAAATCATACTTAATTCAAGAAATAAAAGACGAAAAGTATGAAATTCTTTTTGGTGATGGATTTTTTGGTAAAAAATTAGAAAATAATTCCGTAATCACAGTCACTTATATCATTACCAATGGAAAGGATGGGAATGGACCATCTAATTTTATTTTTTCTGGCGTTCTATCATCAGCATCTGGTGCAACAGTCATTCCAACTGACTCTGTTATTGTTAGTACCATAAGTTCGGCATCTAATGGTGGTGATATAGAGCCCATAGAATCTATTAAATATTTTGCTCCTAGAGTTTATTCTTCGCAATATAGAGCAGTTACTGGAAGAGACTATGAATCAATCATTCAACAAATATACCCAAATACAGAATCTGTTTCTGTTGTTGGTGGAGAAGACTTAATCCCACCACAATACGGAAAAGTTTTCATTAGTATTAAACCAAAAAATGGATCTTTAGTGTCAGATTTTGATAAAAAAAATATTTTATCAAAACTAAAAAATTATTCTTTAAGTGGCATTTCCCAAGAAATTGTAGATCTTAAAGTTCTTTATGTTGAAATTGATAGTTCAATTTACTACAATTCAAGTCAAGTTAGTAATGTTGATAGTTTAAGGACAAATGTTATTAACTCACTAGATCTTTATGCCAATTCGGTAAATGTAAATAAGTTTGGTGGTAGATTTAAGTACAGTAAATTGCTTCAAATTATCGATAATGTTGATAATTCTATAACTTCTAATATTACAAAGGTTATTATTAGAAGAGATCTGAATGCTGCATTAAATAGATTTGCCCAATATGAATTGTGCTTTGGAAATAAATTCCATATTAACCCTGACGGTTTTAATATTAAAAGTACTGGATTTACATTATCGGGTCTTCCGGATACTGTTTATTTTACAGACATTCCTAATAAAGATGCATCTGGAAATCTGGATGGTAGTGGAATGGGAGTATTATCTATTGTTAAAGAAAGTAAACAATTGGGCACATATCCAGTTGTGATTAAATCGGCAGGAACAATTGATTACAATTCTGGAGAAATAATATTAAATACTCTTAATATTACTTCAACTATAGTACCTAATGATATTATTGAAATTCAAGCGTATCCAGAATCTAATGATGTGGTTGGTCTCAAAGATTTATATTTAAGTTTCGCTCTTAATAAGAGCACTATAAATATGATAAGAGATGTTATTTCATCTGGAGATGATATTTCCGGATCAACATTTATTAGAGATTATTATACTTCAAGCTATTCAAATGGGGAATTAAAAAGGAAATAAGCAATGATAGAAAATAACTTTGATGTAAAAGTAAAAATTCAGGATATTGTTGTCAATCAACTCCCTGAATTTATTTTAAGCGAAAACCCCAATGCTGCAGAATTTTTAAAACAATATTATATTTCTCAAGAATATGCCGGTGGTACGGTTGATATTCTTGACAATTTAAGTTCTTATTTAAAATTAGATTACTTAATTCCGGAGGTTATTTCTAATAATACTTCTTTGGAAGAAAGTATTGATTTATCCGATGATACTATTGTTGTCAATAGTACAAAAGGATTTCCAAAAAGATATGGTTTGCTTAAGATTGATGATGAAATTATTACATATACGGGAATAACTACAAATACATTTACAGGATGTATTCGTGGTTTTAGTGGAGTAACAGATTATCATGATCCAAGTGATCCAGAAAATTTAGTATTCTCAACATCAAAAAGTTCTTCTCATTCATCCAATTCCACAATAACCAATCTTAGTTCTTTATTTTTAAAAGAATTTTTTAATAAGATTAAATATTCATTAACACCCGGATTAGAGAATATTGATTTTTCTGGGGAAATTAATGCTGCAAACTTTATAAAGGAAGCAAGATCTTTCTATCAAAGTAAAGGTACAGAAGAATCATTTAAAATATTATTTAAAGTTTTATATGCCGAATCTGTTAAAGTTATTGATCTGGAAAAATATCTTTTAAAACCATCCAGCGCAGAATTTTTAAGAAAAGAGATAATAATTGCCGAAAGGTTATCTGGAGACCCAACAAAAATAGTTGGACAAGAAATCTATAGTTCAATAGATTCCCAATCTCGGGCTGCAGTTTCAAATGTAGAGATTATTAGGAGGGGGCAAAAATATTTTTATAAACTTTCATTATTTGTTGGGTATACCCAGGAGACTTCAATTAGTGGATCATTTGATATTCATGCAAAAACCAAAGTAGTTGAAAAAACTCAACCCGGATCTGAAATAATTTCAGTTGACAGTACAGTAGGATTTCCACTTTCGGGATCATTAATATGTGGAAACAACACTATTCAATATTCCGGAAAAAGTCTCAATCAATTTTATGGATGTGAAAATATAACTGAAGTTATAAATCCAAGTGATGATATTCGTATTGATCAATACGTTATTTCATATGAAAATGGAGATACTTTAAAAGAAGTTAGATTAAGAATTACTGGTGTAATTAATGGTATTGAAGAAAATAATTCTATCTATGGATTGAATGAAAATGAATACATAAGAGTTAAGAGTATTGGGGAAGTTATACCTAACAGGGATGAAAATGATAAGCAGATATTTGCAAATAGTTGGATTTATAATACAAGTTCAAGATATCAAATAAAATCAATTGCCGGTTCTACATTAGTATTGGAAAGTGATATTGATAAATCTAGTTTAAAATTAGGAGATGAAGTTGAAATTTTAATTAGGGGGACACAAGATCTAGTAACTTCTGAAAGTAATATTGCAACTGTTGCATCTATTACTTTTGTTGATAGGGAAATTTCCTTAAATGGTTTAACTGATTTGAACGGAGATCCATTTGATTCATTAGATCCAGGAAAGCCATATTATGGAAGATATTTTGATTTAAGAAGAAAATTAAGAAAAGCAAATAGTTCAAATGTTCCCATTGAATTTGGAAATAACGCATTAATTTCAAATATTTTAAATGTGTATAATGAATATGATCAATATTTTTATGTTGCCACCAATGGTCTACCTTCATATACCATAGAAAAAAATATAATTCAAAAAACCATTGAAAATGCAACATCAACATTTTTAAATGATCAAGATCCTGTAACCAAAAAATATACCACAGTAAAAATAAAAGAAACTGATGATCAGGACAACCCATTTAGAACTGGAGATGCAATTGTATACCAGTCAGAAATAACGGATATTCCAGAATTAACTTCAGGTAAAGAATATTATGCCGAAGTTGTTTCTAAAGATAATATTAAATTATATGAGTCTAAATCTTTTATAGGATCTTCTAATTATGTTAAATTATCAACTTTATCTGAAAGTGATGGATCTCATACGTTTACATTATCGTTACAAAAATCAAATCAAATTGGTCAACAGAGTATTGTTAGGAAATTTCCATTAACTAGAAATTTTCAATTAGGAGACAAATATTCTACAAAAGATCTTAAGACCCTTGGATTAATGTGTAATGGGGTTGAAATTATCAATGCAAGGTCTGGAGATAAAATTTATTATGGACCAATAAAATCATTAGATGTTTTAAACGGTGGAAGTAATTATGATGTCATTAATCCACCCTATGTTGAAGTTTCACCTTCTATTGGGAATACTTGTTTTGTCCAACCAGTTATTAGTGGTTCCATTTCTGAAGTTTTAGTTGATCCTCAAGACTTTGACATCCAAAGAGTTATTTCCGTTAATCTTGTAGGTGGCAATGGAAAAAATTGTGTTTTGCAACCATTTTTGGCTTCTAGATATCGAGAAGTAATATTTGATGGGAGACTACTTGAAAATGGTGGCGGAATTGATATTATAAACGAAACTATTACATTTACATCAGATCACAAATTTTCAAATGGTCAAGAAATAATTTATAGTTCTGTTGGAAATGATGTTGGTATTGGAATTTTTGGGGGATCTAATTTAAGTCAAAATAGAACTTTAGTCGATGGTGGGTCATACTACGCCAAATTAATCAATAATAAAACAATTCAACTTTACGAATCTTTAGAAAATTTCAATGTCGGTGTCAATACGGTAGGATTTACAACAACAAACTTATTTGGAAATCATAGATTTAGAACAGTAGATAAAAAAACATTATCATATATTAAAGTTGTAAATCAAGGTGAAAACTACCAGAATAGAAAATTAATTGTAAAATCCTCTGGCATATCGACGCAAAGGAGTGAAGTTACATTTACGAATCATAATTTTAACACTGGAGATTTAATTCAATATAATTCAACCGGAGTAGGAATTTCTGGTCTATCAACTACCAGAGAATATTTTATCACAAAATTAGATGAGGATTCTTTTAAATTATCTGATGCCGGTTTGATAGGATCCGAAGATACTTCAAATTTTGATAGAAGAAAATATGTTTCCTTTGCTAGTACTGGTTCTGAATATCACATTTTTAAATATCCAGATATTAAAATAGATGTCGTTGTATCTTATGCAGGTACTTTTACTGGAATAGTTACTGCAACTCCAATAGTTCGCGGAAAAATTGTCGATGCTTATGTATATGAGTCTGGAACTGGATATGGATCTACGATAATTAATTTGGAGAAGAAACCTCTAATAAAAATTAAATCTGGAAAAGGTGGTGAGGTTAGACCTGTAATAATTGATGGTAAAATTATGAGGGTTGAAATAGAATCCTCCGGAAAGGAATATTATAGTGTTCCTAGATTAGAAGTTGTTGGTGATGGTTTTGGCGCAAAGTTAAGGGCAATTGTTACAAATAACAAGATATCTTCAATTGTAGTTATAGACTCTGGTAGAGAGTATACTGAATCAAATACCAAAATACAAGTCATCTCTGATGGAAGTGGTGCATTTTTAGATCCAAAAATAAGAGATTTACGTATTGATAGTTTTAGAAGATATGGAAATGAAATTTTAGTAGATACAAATAATAATCTCAAGTATGGGTATTTGGGATATGATTCGGTCATTGCTAACGAAGAATTTAATGATGATGGATCTAAACATTCACCAATTATTGGATGGGCATATGATGGAAATCCAATATACGGATCGTATGGATATTCTGATCCAGAAGATCCACAATCAGATATAAAAGCATTAGTTCCGGGATATAAAATTACTAATGGTGCTATTTCAGATAGACCAGTTGGGGTTTCTACTGGATTCTTTATCGAAGATTATGTATTTTTTGATTCTGAAGATCTTGATGTTTATAATGGTAGATGGTGTAAAACTCCACAATTCCCAAATGGAACGTATGCTTACTTTGCAACAAGAAATCCACTAACAAACACTTCTCTATATCCATATTTTATTGGAAATAATTATAGATCTCTATTCGTAGAGGATAATTTACTATTAGATCAAACTATTGATATTAATTCTTTAGGTTTAATTAGAAATACATTTCCATATAAAATTAATGAAAAATATGCAGATAATGATTTTATAATTGAATCCAATGAAGTTGCTAGTCAAAGATTAAATGTTGATTTAGTTTCAAGTGGATCAGTAGATTCATTTGTAATTACCGAATCTGGATCTGATTATAAAGTAGGAGATAAAATAATTGTCAAAAATCAAGAAAATGATGATGGAGTGGGATTTAATGCCGTAGTTTCGGAAGTTTTTGGCAGAGATATAAATTCAATTCAAACAACAGTTGAAAAATATAATTCATTTACTTTTGTTTGGAATAGTACTTCAGAAGTATCTGGATTTATATCCACCTATCATAGTTTATTAGATAATGATATTATAACAATCTCTGGAATATCAACTTACATTAATGGATTGCAAAATAATCATAAAATTAGTGTTGAGAATAATTTAATTTACTTATTTGCTGATCTTAACCCTTCATCAAGAGTGACTGACATATACGTTTCAAAAGCAATTGATTATATTAAACCAGATACTATCCTAAAAATAGAAAACGAAGAATTGACAGTTTTAAACATTTTTGCAGATAAAAATGTATTACGAGTTATAAGAGGAAATACTAGTGCATATCATCCAGCAAAAACTGAGATTAAAATTGTTCCAAATAGATTTACTTTCCCATTAAAAACTAAATTTTTTACTTCTAAAGTTGACAATAAAGAATATTTCAATCCCTCAAAATGTGTTGGTATAGGAACCACAAGTGGGGTTTCAAATTCAATACCAGATCAAATTGGAGAAGAGACATTAACTAATAGTGTTTATACACAATCAATATATCTACCAAATCACAAATTCCAAACTGGAGATTTAGTAACATTAAATTTACCGGCAGGATCTTTATCTGGATTTCTAGTTTCAAAAAATCCTGCAGATTCTCCGTTCAATTTGCCGAGTTCCGGTCTTAGTGAGGATGTTTATGTTATCAATAAAACTAAAGATACTATAGGAATTGTAACTTCCAAATCATTAGTTAATAGTACCGCAGGAATATATTTCTTAAATACTGGAAATGCTAATGGGTATGATTACGAATATTCATTTGAAACCAATTCTAATCAAGTAACAGGTACAGTATCAAAGATAAAATCATTAGTTTCGTTATCGACATCACATAATTTAGAATCAAATGATATAATTAGATTGGAAGTTAATCCTAATCTAACTGTTGGTTATGGATCTTCTTCATCTGTTAAAATATTTTATAAAAATGATTTAGATCAGATTGTTGCGAATCCTCAATTTTTTACTAATTCTAATGTAAATGTATCAAGTGATGAAATACAAATATTAAATCATGGGTTTGTAACTGGTGATAAAGTTTACTATAATTCGGATATTGGAAGTAATATTTCTGGATTAACAACAACAAATTACTTTGTCTATAGAGTAGATGATGATACATTGAAGTTGAGTGAAACTCTTGTCGATGTTACATCTAATCCGCCAAATTTTGTTAATTTTTCATCAACTGGTGGGACGCTCCATAGTTTATCTTTAGTTCACCCACCACTAAAGAGTTATAAAAATAATAATTTATTCTTTGACTTAAGTGATTCATCTTTAAATGGATATCAATTTAAAATCTATTATGATGAGAAGTTCAGTAAAGAATACATATCTTCCCCAACCGAAAATGAATTTAATGTTGTTGGGGTTGGTTCAGTTGGTATTTCTTCGGACGCTTCAGTAACGATCAATTATTCTGCCAATCTACCACAATTTTTATATTATTCTTTAGAAAAGACCAACCGCACTTTACGTTCCGATCCGGACATTAAATACTCATCAAGAATAAGTTTTGAAAATAGTTTATATAATGGAAATTATGGAATTACTTCTGTTGGTATTGCAAGCACACAATTTTACATCACTTTAAACGGTATTCCTGAAAAATTATCCTATGTTCAAAGCGATTGCGATTCTTTAAGATATTCTACTCTATCAAAAAATAGCACTGGTGGAATTTCTGATATATCAATCGTTTATGGTGGATATGGATACAAAAAAATTCCTAGTTTTGAAAAGATTGAATCTGAAAATGGATTTGATGCTTCTATAGAATTAAAATCATCTTCGATAGGAAAATTAGAAAAAGTAACGGTCATAGATCAAGGATATGAATATTCAGTTGATAAATCTATTAGACCTGACGCATATATCCCACCTATTTTAAATTTAAAAAATGTAAATAGGGTTACTTCTATTGAAGTGCTGGATGGAGGAAAAAATTATCTTTCTTCACCTTCTATTACTATATTTGATCCATATGACAATATAGTTGTTAATTCTGGCAATTTGGTTCCAAAATTATCTTCATCTTCTATTAGTTCTGTAGAAATTATTGAAATTCCGTATGGATTGAGTTCTGTCAACCATAAACTTTACACGGAAAATAATACTAACGGTATATCCATTTCAGAAATTAGTAATGCATCGACAGTGGTTACATGCACATTGGTTACTCCAGTATTAGGATTTAATATTGCACCATTTTCAATAGGTGATGAAATTTTTGTGGAGGGGATTCTAAAAAATGGTACAACCGGCACAGGGTTTAATTCAAAAGATTATAATTACAAATTCTTTACAGTTACTAATTATATCCCATCTAGCCCAGCATTATTGGAATTTGATCTAGCAGATTTAACTGTAAACCCCGGAATAGCAATAACTTTTTCACCAAACGCTAATATCGTCAATAAAAAAAATTATCCAGAATTTAAAGTTTATCAGGAAGTTGCAAACTTTGTCAATAATGAAGAATTACTATTAAAAAAAGGTTCTTCTTTTGTCGGTATTGATTTAAGAGTTATAAGTCTTGATGCAGATGTTCTTAAAGTTGATGGAACATATGATCAATTAAAAGTTGGTGACGTAATTAAAGGAAAATTAACTGGAGTTCTGGCAACCATTAGTAATATTAATTCAAATGCAGGTCTTTTAGAAATTAATTATTCTTTAAAGCAAAATAAAGATTGGGAAAAAGATACTGGTAAATTAAATGAAGAATATCAAGTTTTACCAAATAATGATTATTTCCAAAATCTTTCTTATTCCGTTAGAAGTTCTAAAACATATGATGAATTATCCGGACCAGTAAATCAACTTCTTCATCCAATTGGATTAAAGAACTTTGCAGATGTTCAAGTTTCAGGTTCTTCAACTTCTTTTGATCAAGAACCAGGGGAAACAGTTTCAACGATTGTTTTAGATATTTCTGAAGAAAATAGAGTTGATACTATTAATAATTTTGATTTAACTTTAGATACCAATGTTGCTGAAAATACAAATATATCTAGATTTATTAGATTTAAAACTAAGAGATTAACTAATTATATTAATTGCATCTCCAATCTAGCGTTAAAAATAGATGATATTAGTCCGTTATTTTCAAATTTAGATAATAGGCAATCAAATACTTCAACTACAGTAGATTTAGTTGATTATAATGAAAATTTTGCTAATTTTATAATTGAAATTAAGGACCCAAATAGTGGAAATATTCAGTTTTCGGAATTGGTTACTTTAACCGATGGTGATAAAAATATATTTACTTTAGAAAAATCTTCCATTTATTCTGGAGGCAATGTTCTTGGTAATCTTTATGGATATGTTGATAGTAGTGGGGAGCAATCCATATCTTTAGATCCTACAGACCCTTATAATACTGATCTTGATATAAAAGTTCTAAAAACAAATTTTTCATCCGTTGATGTTGGAATTGGAACTCAAAGTATAGGATTTATTAATTTAAATGGAAGTACTAGCAGTGTGGGTGTTGGGTCAACGGCATCTATTTTATCCGTAAACACCGCAGACACCAGTGCATTATATGTAAGTTTGCAAATTTTAAATATTGATAGTAGTGAGGCTAATTATGTTGATTTATATGTAACACATGATGGTACAAATAGTTACATGTCCGAATACTATTTTGACACAACAGAAGAACAATTATCCAGCAACTTTATTGGCACATTTACTTCAACAATATCTTCTGGCGTTTTAACATTGAAATGTGACAATATTACTTCAGACAATTTATTAATTAGAGGTAAGCTCGTTGGATTTGGATCAACTTCTTTGGGAATCTCTACTTATAGATTCAAATCAACTGGTCAACCAGATGGTGATGAATTAACCTGCAGATTACAATCAAATTATGTCAATTCTTCTGGATCAACTTCAGTATTGTCAGTAAACACAGAAGAAATTTCAAGTATTAAATCTTTGGTTAAAGTTTCCATTGGAAATACAATTGCAATGCATCAGGTTATGATGATAAGATCTGGAAATGGGGATATTATTGTTAAACAATATCCAATTTTATCAATTGGTAGTACTTTGGGAATAGGAACATTTGGATCTGTAGATGGAGGATCTACAATGGATATGTATTTCTATCCAGATCCTTCTCATACCGGAGAAATGAAAATTCAAAGCTATAATCAAATGTTCTATTATCTTTATGATGAATTAAGTGATCCAGAATCTTTAGAATATGGCAATGTTAGAGAATCTTTCTATTTAAGATTCTTCGATTCTATTAACGGAAATAGATACGATAAAAGTTCATTTGATGTGAGATTTAATGGAACTCCAATATTTACAAAAACATTTAATCCAAATAATCCCACAGTCTTGGATCCTTCTACTGGAATATTTACGATCAAAAATCACTTTTTCAATACCGGAGAACAGTTAGTTTATACACCCGCATCTACCTTCACAAGTTCTTTACCTGTACCATTAGGCATAGGTGCAACTTTAAATTCGGTTGGACTTGTTACAACCATTTTACCATCAGATGTATATGCTATAAAGATAACCAATGATCAGTTTAGAATTTCAACTAGATCTGATTTTGCAGATCTTGGTATAGGAGTTACTTTCACAGATACTGCATCTGGAAATGCTCATCAATTAGATATGACTAAAAAGTTATCAAAAACAGTTATATCTTTAGATGGAGTGGTCCAGAGTCCTATTAAATGGTCTCCAGTTTCACATAATCTTATTTACAATGGTGGACAAATAACTGGATCTGCAACAACTTTCTCTTTAACTGGTATTAGCACGATATTTCCAAAATCTATTTTAAAAATAGATGATGAATATGTTGAAGTTATTGGAGTTGGTATTGGAACATCCACATCCTCAGAAATAACTGGAATTGGAACATATAATCTTGTTTATGTTTCTAGAGCAGTTTTGGGTAGTGCAGCAACAGTTCATAATGATTCTTCAGAGGTTAGAGTCTATACTGGAGCATATGATATTGTTAAAAGTAGACTACATTTCATATCTCCACCTAAGGGTCAAAATAGTTTAGATGAAACTCCATCAAATTTACCAATAATTAAATCAAAATTTAATGGTCGGGTCTTTTTGAGACAGGATTATGTAACAAACACACTATATGATGATATTTCATCCCAGTTTACTGGAATTGGTCAAACAATGACATTGACTGTCCAGGGGATTAATACAACCGGCATTGAAACTGGAAATAGTTTATTATTCATCAATGATATATTCCAAACTCCAACAACTGAAAATAATGCAGGAAATAATTATTTCTTTACCGAAGTTGGATCAGAAACTAAAGTTGTTTTTACTGGAATAACCTCAACAAATAGTGAGATCATAATTTCAGACTATGATGTTAATCAAAATCAACTTCCTCGTAATGGTCTTATTGTTTCATTGGGATCAACTCCAGGGTTGGGATTTGCACCTCTTGTCGGTGCCTCCCTAACCTCGTGGTCTAATAGAGTTTCAATTAGTAGTGGATCAATTACTGGAGTATCCATAGGCAGTTCTGATTATCTCGGTTCGGGTTATTATGGTCAGGTTTCGATAGGAGTAACTCAATCTGGTCATACTGGAAATATTGCAGTTATACGGGCTAATATTGGATCGGGTGGAACAATTACAGGATTTACTGTTGTATCTGGAGGAACTGGATATTCTGCAAATCCATCTATAATCATTCCCGAACCAACATATGAGAATCTTTCTGTGGTTGGAGTTTCTAGAATAGGAGTTGGTCTTACAACAGAAACTGGAGTTGGTTTATTAATGAATCTTGAGGTATCCCCTTCAGAAAATGTTGGGATAGGATCAACACTTTTCCAAGTATCTTCATTTAAAATTACTAGACCTGGTTATGGATTTAAACTGGGAGATGTATTTAAACCTGTGGGTCTAGTTACTGCAAAAGGACTTGCTTCTCCAGTATTTGATTTTACTTTAACTGCAACTGATATCTTTACTGATTCATTTTCTTCCTGGCAGTTTGGTGAGTTAGATTATATGGATTCAATTAAATCATTGCAAAATGGATCTAGAAAAAGATTTCCTTTAAAGTATAAAGGTGAACTACTTACTTTTGAAACCGATGATCCCATTCTTAATTTAAATTCAGTTTTAATTATCTTTATAGACGGCGTTATTCAAGATCCAGGAACCTCTTATCAATTTACTGGTGGATCATCTTTTGCATTTACAGAAGCTCCAAAGGCAGAAAATAATATTTCTATCTTCTTTTACAGAGGAACTAGAGATATTGATACAGTTATTGTGGACGTTGTCGAAACAATAAAACCTGGTGACACTGTACGAATGTTTAAAAATAACTATGTACTGGGATCATTAACTCAAGATTCAAGAACTGTTGTTGGCATTCAAACTTCTGACGAAATTGAAACAAATTTATATTTTGGGAAGGGAATAGAAACCGATGTTAATAAGTACAAACCATTAAGTTGGACAAAACAAAAGTCTGATAAAATTTTTAATGGAGAATATTTCTATAAATCTAGAAATTCTTTAGAGTCTTTAATATACCCAACTGCAAAAATAATCAAGAGTGTATCTGCGGCAGATAATCAAATTTTTGTTGATGATGCCAGATTCTTTAATTATGAAGAAGATGATCCAGGATCTAGTGTGCAAATAATTGACTTCAATGCAATGATCATACCTCAGGTGTCTTTAGTTGCAGCTTCCGCAACTTGCGTTGTTTCGTCTGCCGGAACAATTCAATCTATTGCGATTTTGAATGGTGGAAGTGGGTACACTGGATTGACGGCGGAGTTAAAGATAGCTTCTCCACAAAATACATACACTGGTATTGGATCTACTGCACAAGCGTTTGCAACGGTTGTTAATGGATCACTTTCAACACCTATTGTTATATCCAATCCTGGATTAGGATATAGCATATCAAATAGACCAAAAATAATAGCACCATTCCCAGAATTTTCTTTTGAAAATGTTTTTGACATCGCTTCAGTTCAAGGATTTTCTGGAATAATCACCGGAATAGCGGCAACAACTGGAACTGGATCAAATCCATTAGGGATTAAATTTAATTTAAAAATATCTGGATATTCGTTAATAAATGTATCTAATTTTGCTACATTAAATGTTGGATATCCTGTGCTTATTTTTGATACAGCAGTAGGTGCAGGATTAACTTCAATATATGTAAATGATTCTGATGTTGTTGGAATTGGAACGTCATTTTTAAATAACATTTATACGGTTGCATCAATTTCTGCAAGTGGAATTAATGCGGAAATAGTAGTAAATGTTAAGTCAACTTCAAATCTTGCCGGTATTAATAGTATTGGATCTAATTTAGGAAAATTTTCTTGGGGTAGACTATCATCTATGGTCAGAAAAAATCCTATATCTATTGGAATAAGTGGGTATACTGTTGATGTTGGATTATCTACCTTCCCAACAATTCAGAGAAGAGGGTATGGATTTAATAACAGTGGATCTGTAGATGATAATCTTACTGGATGATTTAATATAAATATAAAAAAACATATTAGTATATGTCTGCAATTGTATCAGATAATTTTAGGATATTAAATGCGAGTAATTTTGTAGATTCAATACAAAACACTAATAATTCGTATTATATATTTTTGGGATTGTCTAACCCAACACAAGTTGGTTACGGAAGAACTTCTAATTGGAACGATAGTCCACCAACGCCAACAGATAATTTTAGTTATTTTAACCATTCCAGTGATACGATGATTTTTGGTAAAAAAATCACAACAAATAATGTTCGCAGATTAGTTAGAAAAATAGATTGGGTTAAAGGCACAAGATATGAGATGTATCGCCAAGATTATAGCCTTACCAATTTGTCACCAATTACATCATCATCAAGACTTTATGACTGCAATTACTATGTTGTAAATGCAGATTATAAAGTTTATATCTGCATAGACAACGGATCTTCTGGGACAAATATAAAAGGAAATGCCTCGCAAGATGAGCCTACTTTTACAGATTTAGATCCATCTAAAGCGGGAGAAAGTGGAGATGGATATCTTTGGAAGTATTTGTTTACAGTCTCACCATCCGATATTATTAAATTCGATGCCACCGATTATGTTGTTATTCCTAATGATTGGGAAACAACTACAGATGCTCAAATTGAATCAATAAGAAGTAATGGAAATAGTGAAGTTAATAAAAATCAAATTAAAAAGATTTATATTGAAAATGGTGGGTTTGGGTATAGTAATCTTGGAGAAGTTGATATTATTGGAGATGGTACTGGAGGAAAGGTATTAATTAGTTTAGATTCTAATGGAACTATTATTGATGCAACTGTAACAACTGGCGGAACAGGATATACTTATGGTGTTGTAGATTTGAAATCAACAACCACACAAAATCCAAGTACTTATGCAAAATTAATTCCTATCATACCACCTTCAAAGGGGCATGGATATGATATCTATACAGAACTAGGGGCTGATAGAGTTTTACTCTACGGCAGATTTGATGATTCGACCAAAGATTTTCCAACAGACACTAAATTTTCTCAAGTTGGAGTTATTAAAAATCCTCAATATTATAATTCTTCTACTGTTTTTAATGAAAATCAATTTTCAGCACTTTCATCACTAAAACTAAAGTTGTCACCAAGTCCAGGATCAATAACTGTCGGGTCTGTTATTCAACAGCAAGTACCAGATGGAATTGCATATGGATATGTTAGTTCATTTGACAGCGAAACTGGAGTATTAAAGTATTATCAAGATCGTTCATTGTATTTTAATACAAATACTTTAGACGAAACTGATTATGTTGGGATCTCAACTAGATCCAAAGTTTTACCTTTTGTATCTTCCAACAATAGTGTAAGTTCATCCGGTGGATTTTCTGGATCAATTGATACATCATTTAGTGGTATTAGCACAAATACAACTGGAAATTCAATAATAAATTTAGGTGTTAATTTTACAAACGGTTTGGCTTCTCCGGAGATAAATAAAAAGACGGGACAAATAATTTATTTGGATAATAGAGCATTAATTTCCCGAAATTTAAGACAAAAAGAAGACGTTAAAATTATCTTGGAATTTTAAAAAATGCCTCAGAAAACTAATTTAAATGTAAGTCCATATTTTGATGATTTTGACGCAAACAAAAATTTTTACAGAGTTTTATTTAAACCTGGATTTCCAGTTCAGGC
>Ga0315909_10003031_pt1 | contig 20877 bp, 34 predicted proteins | sample LakEriMetagenome_11_FD_203527 | JGI IMG/M metagenome (GOLD analysis project Ga0315909, IMG submission 203527) | Freshwater fungal communities from buoy surface, Lake Erie, Ohio, United States - Buoy 2 MA125 | ecosystem: Environmental > Aquatic > Freshwater > Lake | place: USA: Lake Erie, Ohio... | reverse complement strand
TTCACCTGACAATCACCGATAAAAATTCCGTTAATTACAGCACGGAATTTCTGGGAATTATTCAGGCCTTCAATAATTACTTTGGTTCTCAATCTAAACTCCAAGGTTTCATTACACACACAATTGCAACAACAGCGGCCACACAGCCGAGAATTTCGAAAACTATCACTTGGTATATCCTCTTGCATATTTCGGGACCATTGCAACACGCTTCGAAATTTTCACTTTTTTATAATCACAATCGAGGAAGGTTTCGGCAGCCATCGCAAACTCGGCTTCTTTTTCAAGCTTCGCAATTTTCGCCATAATCTCAGCATAGGTCGGAACAGGCATCGAAGCAGCAGGATTCTTACGCTTCAGAATATCAGCCGGGGACACTTTTTTGACCTGGCTCATGGAAGTAATAAACAATTTAATATCCTTTTCTATCGTCAACACACCAATTCTATCAAAGGATGCGGCATTTGTCAAGAGGTCGGATGGGGCTGGTGCAAAAAAACAACAGTCCGGAGGCGAGTCCTGGTCTATGTGAGTGAGTACTTACTTACCAGTCGGAGGCTTCAGTATAACCGTCAGGTACGCTGCGGTCAAGGTCTGGAATATCGATAGTATAATCTTCGGCCGTCAGAGAGGCCAGAGAGGTGCCAAATTGTTTCTGCTTGGCAACGGCTTCGGGAGTTTTATTATATTCTGCTGCAACCTTTCGCATATTCTCTGAGACCTTCTGCGAGTATTCTGGTCTATCACGGTTCGCACAAGACTGGCCGCAATATGGGCCACGTTTTCGGTGCAGCTTCTTACAGAATTTACAGTTTTTTTCTTTATATTGGCCCATTCTTCACACAGGTTTTTCATGGTTTCCGATACTATTCGGTTGCTGCTCTTACTTATACCTAGGTTTTAAACTCTTTTTCTCATAGGTATTTCGATATTCTAATTCTTCCTTAAATATCACTTGTTGGCCTCTGTCCATATAGTTTACACAAGCCCACTCAATATAATGGTCGGGTAATTCAGATACGGTACGGCCTTTATACTTACCCCATGCCATCTTGGTCATTCTACGGTTTACATGGTCTTTATTCATTCTCCCTCCATTCCTTTCTCATGGTCTTATACTGTAGATTCTCTGCAGCTTTTCTACGGTATTCTAAAAAGATTGTAGCGGATTCTGCATAGTGGCAGGTGGCATGGTCTTTCTCTTGCGGTTTGATAGATCGGTCAGAATTATACTTTTTTCCTGAGTGATGGTTGGCATATCTTCTGGATCTTGTAAATCCCATTTCTAAGAATTTACGGCACATATCGGCACCAATAAAATCGTTTTTGGAAATAAAAGACAGGAACATTGTATAGATTTTCTTGGCGGATTTGGTGGCTTCGTTTGGTGTTTTAAATCTCCAATATTGGCAGATTTCGTTAGTGTATGGTCGGACTAATAAAACACCTTGCTCACCACGGCCTATACGATAATATGGCCTGGTTTTGGAATCGGTGAAGTCTAAGTCGGTGTATGGCAGGTTATAATCAAATTCTTTCATTACAGAAATACATCATTGATCTGGCGATTGACACGAATAAAGGTTGTGCATTTTGGCAATTGTTTTAAACTTGGCGCACCGACATAGGTACAGGTTGACCTTAGGCCGCCAAGTAAATCTCTGACGGTATTTTGAATTGGTCCTTTATATGGTATCTCTACAGTACGGCCTTCGGAGCTTCGATACTCGGCCACACCGCCATGGTGTTTTTCCATTGCAGTATCAGAACTCATACCATAGAATGTTACTTTACCATTTTCGATATGACCACCGCCTTCATCATGGCCTGCAAACATACCACCCACCATTACAAAGTCAGCACCACCACCAAAGGCTTTAGCAACGTCACCAGGACAAGTACAGCCGCCGTCAGCAATAATATGCCCGCCAAGGCCGTGAGCAGCGTCAGCACATTCGATAATGGCCGATAATTGAGGATATCCGACTCCAGTTTGGATACGAGTAGTACAAACACTACCAGGCCCAATACCAACTTTAATAATATCTGCTCCACGTAAAATTAACTCCTGTGTCATATCTGCGGTAACAACATTACCTGCAATAATTGTTTTATTGGAAAAGTTTTTTCGGACTCTTTCAACAAAGTCACCAAAATGCTCTGAATAACCGTTTGCAATATCAATACAAATAAACTGTATTTGTGGTTGAGACTGCATTATAATTTCAAGGCGACCAAATTCATTCTCGCTCGTCCCTGTTGATACAGCAAAGGTGTTTGCATCAAGATCAGGACAATTTATATTGTGATCGCCAATGCTATAGGCCTTGACCAATACAGTAAACAGTTTATGGAAGGCAAGAGCTTTAGCCATATTCCATGTACCAACACCATCCATATTTGCGGCCATGATTGGTATGCCAGACCAGGTTTGTTTACTATGGCGAAAGGTGTAGGTTCTTTCTAAATTTACTTCTTTGCGACTACTGAGTGTGGATCGTTTTGGTCTTATCAATACATCACGAAAATCTAATTTAATATCTTCTTCAATTCTCATAGTAAAGTCCTTTAAATTGCAAATTTCTCTTTGGCGTGTGATATAAGTGGTGGATAGTGGCCTCTGCGACAATCAAATTGGCGGCAGGCCTTTGGTCGAATGTCATAGATCGAGCATTTACCATCAATAAACATACCACAACCACCTTCCTTTTTACGATAAAGTGTAATGACAATATTGGCGGAAGGGTTTTCTTTTAACTGATGATCCGTTGGATTGACCAGACTGATTGGATATAATCCTGATGCAATTTCTTCTTGTGTCAGCATCGGTGCCAATAATTCACAGCATTTGGTACAGGTGCCACATGGTACATCGGATATCGGTTCATCAGAGGTAACCGCACTTAGAACCACAGGCATATTCGAATATCGATTCATTAAAAATCACTTTCTAGCAAAGTACGAGACTGTATATCAAAATGCCTTTCGATGGCATTTTTGGCATATTCTAATGAAATATATTGACCAAGATAATGCTCATTGGTAGGAGTTTTATATATCTTTGAGACCCATATATTGGTGTGCGATATATTGTGGACTTGGCCTACAATCAGGCCATCTTTGGTATTGTAATAATAGTAGCAACTAATATTGTTACCACCTTCTTTCCAATCATAATTTTTCATTCATTACGCCATTCACAAAATGTATTGTATTTTAATTTAGGGTTTTGTTTTATATAAACTTTCCATGCTTGGGTACAATCATTAATATTTACTCTTGGCCCTAAATCGGTTGTGACACCATTAATAACCAGAACAAGCACCCATGTTTTCAACATTTAATTGTTCCTTAACATATTGCAAGCCTTTATAGGCCAGAATTTCATCGGTCATACTATTAATAGATATTCGGATTCTATCACAATCTGTTGACAATAAAGGCAATATATGAGTTCGAATAAAGAATATTGCCTTATCACCAAGAGGTATGGTAACTTGCCTTTCGGCTCGATAATACATTTGATGTACCGTTTCATTTGACCACGGCTTCTTTACAGATGGCCTTTGGTTTAAATTCGGTGTATTTGATACAGTCCATACAGATCGCACAAATGGTCCTTTTTGTGTAATCATTGTGGCAATACTATCAGCCGCCGACATGATGAGTTTATTATCGGCCACAGGTTGGTGTATCTCAGCAAAGGTCTTATTAATCTTTTCTGCTGGATCCCAACCAGATGGAAAACACACAGATGCTATTTGCATGGATAATTTACCATCAGCATTTGGTGCCCATATCACAAAATCTTCTTGATATTTTTTGGTGGCCTCGCTGAAATCATTACACTTTAAATAATTCAAAATGTTTTCATGCAATTCTTCTGTTACATTGTTACCAAATATTGGCGAACATAATTTTTTCTTTTGATCAATGTAATCATCATATTGATCATCTTGATATGTTATGGGCTCGGAATCAGAAAGAGGCCTCATATTGGGCCTCATTCGGTATGGTACTTCAATGTCAAAAGGTATCACGGTGTTTGTTCCGTTTCTGTACCATTTGGTTTGAAATCCTTTAATACATTTTCTACACAATCTTCGGTCGATAAAATGTCCTGATAATCATTTGTATATGCGTCAGGATTTGGTAGATCACTATAATGATCCCAAGATGGTTTTTTAAATATCATATCCCAATTATTTTCAAATGTCTTGCGATCAACAGAAAATGGTCTTGGTGCTGAACCTTTTCCACCATCACTCATACTATCTCCTCGGCTTTGGTAGATTTGGTAATTTTTTCCATTCTTCTATCCATTTTTCATGCTCTTCTACTTTTCTTTGTACTTCAATCATTTTCTCTGTTTGTTTGTCATTCATGCGATCAATGCGGTCACGGTAATCATCTACCTTTTTATCAATTGAATTCAGTCTGGCTTCGGTAATCACCAAGCGTTCTTTAAAATAGTCTACATCGGCACCACGGGTGATATTAAACATAATGGACACGGAGGCAACGACAAAGGCGGCCAGAAGAAACATGGCCAACAAATTGATCTTTTCTGAATCGGTAAGAGATTTTATTTCGGTAATAAGAGATTTCATATTGGAAGTATAAATGATAAAAATCGTGTTGTCAAGTATTTAGATAGAATAAATAGGTAATTAATCAACCAAGAGGCAACCATGGCACTTACCAAGATTCAAGGTCAAAACATACAAGATTATGCAATTGATACCAATAAACTCTCAAATACTGCCGTGTCGGCTTTTGCTCAATCCCTTGCACCTAAAGTTACAACGGTAAATGTTGCCAATAGTGCCTATACCGTACTGGATGATACAGCAGTAAATATTGGCGGTGGTTATATTGTTGTAACGGGTTCAGACTTTCAATCTGGTGCGATTGTGTTGGTTGATACGACACAAGCCACTTCAACAACATTTGTCAATAGTACAACTCTCAGAGCAGAATTACCGGCTAAATCTGCCGCTTCTTACAATATCTATGTGGTAAATCCAGACGGTGGCACAGGTATTCGTGTCAATGGTGTGACATTTTCAGGGACACCAACGTGGGTTACTTCAAGCCCGCTATCAAATCAATTAGCAAATACTTCCTTTAATGTAAGTTTAAGTGCTACGAGTGCAACAAGTTATTCTAATACCACAGCATTACCAGCAGGAACACAATTATTATCGAATGGATATTTTTATGGTACAGTTACTATTGGTGCAGAGACAACATATAGCTTTACTGTGAGGGCTACAGACGCAGAAAATCAAGATGCAGACAAAACATTCAATGTTACGGTTACGGTTGCGCCACAGTATCAATTATGGTTATGGGGACGTAATAATTTTGGCCAGCTAGGATTTAATGATATAGTTGATAGATCCAGTCCAGTCCAAGTAGGATCTGGTACTAATTGGAATTTGGTGAGTATCGGAAGTTATAACACCATGGCTACCAAGACTGATGGTACTTTATGGACATGGGGATATAATATTCGTGGCCAACTAGGACTTGGAGATACAGTATATAGATCCAGTCCAGTACAAGTAGGATCTGGTACTAATTGGAATTTGGTGAATATTGGAGAATATAGCACCATAGCCACCAAAACTAATGGTACTTTATGGACATGGGGAGGTAATATTCGTGGCCAGCTAGGATTTAATGATATAGTACATAGATCCAGTCCAGTCCAAGTAGGATCTGGTACTAATTGGAATCTAGTGAGCATTGGAACCTCCTATAACACCATAGCCACCAAGACTGATGGTACTCTATGGACATGGGGAAGTAATCAACGAGGCCAGCTAGGATTTAATGATATAGTTGATAGATCCAGTCCAGTCCAAGTAGGATCTGGTACTAATTGGAATTTGGTGAGTATTGGAGCTTATAACACCATAGCCACTAAGACTGATGGTACACTATGGATATGGGGATATAATAATAATGGCCAGCTAGGACTTGGTAATATAGTTGATAGATCCAGTCCAGTCCAAGTAGGATCTGGCACCACATGGAGTGAGGTGAGTATTGGAGTTTATAACACTATAGCCACCAAGACTGATGGTACACTATGGATATGGGGACGTAATGATCACGGCCAGCTAGGACTTAATGATAGAGTATATAGATCCAGTCCAGTTCAAGTAGGATCTGGCACCACATGGAGTAAGGTGAGTATTGGATTTTATAACACCATAGCCACCAAGACCGATGGTACTTTATGGACATGGGGACGTAATAATCGTGGCCAGCTAGGATTTAATGATATAGTAAATAGATCCAGTCCAGTCCAAATAGGATCTGGTACCACATGGAGCAAGGTGAGTATTGGAAAATACAACACCATAGCCACCAGAACCGCATAAAATCATGCCACTTACCAAAATACAACCCCAAAACATACAAGATTATGCCATTGGTACGACTAAACTATCCAATACTGCCACCGTAGCCTTTACACAAACATTGGCACCTAAAATTACTTCTGTCAATGTTGCTAATTCTTCTTATACAATATTAGATGATACTGCCGTAGATACTGCTGGTGGTTACATTGTGATTAATGGGTCAGAGTTTCAATCTGGTGCCACAGTATTCATTGACACTACACAGGCCACGGCAGTTAGTTATGTGAATTCAACAACATTAAGAGCACAAGTACCTGCTAGATCAGCTGCATCATATAATCTTTATGTAATTAATCCAGATGGTGGATTTGGTATTCGTGTAAATGGTGTAACATATTCTACATCACCAACATGGGTTACAGGCAGCACTTTATCAAATCAATCAGCCAATGTATCCTTTAATGTATCATTGAGTGCTACTGGTGCCACAACATATTCCAATACTACAGCATTACCAGCTGGTACACAATTACTCAGCAATGGATATTTTTATGGTACTGTAACGATTGGTGCTGAGACAACATATAGCTTTACTGTAAGAGCCTCTGATGCTGAATTGCAAGATTCTGATAGGACATTTAATGTTACGGTTACGGTTGCGCCACAGTATCAATTATGGACTTGGGGATCAAACGGTAGTGTGGGAAAATTAGGAATAAGTATAAATGATGGATTTAGATCCAGCCCAGTTCAAGTTGCTGGTAATGATTGGAGTGAAATAAACACTTTTGATTATCAATCTGGATCAATAAAAACAGATGGAACTTTATGGACATGGGGAAATAATAGCTTTGGTAATCTAGGACTTAATGACATGATTAATAGATCCAGTCCAGTCCAAGTAGGAACTGGTACTAATTGGAGCAAAATTAGTATCGATAATGCAATGTTTGCTATCAAAACAAATGGTACTTTATGGTCTTGGGGAGATAATAATTATGGCCAGCTAGGACTTGGAGATCAAATTAATAAATCTAGTCCAACACAAGTTGGCTCTGCTACTAATTGGAATATTATTAAAGAAAGATATGGTGATGCAATTGCTCAAAAAACTGACGGTACTTTGTGGACGTGGGGATCTAATCTTAGAGGAAACTTAGGACTCAATCAAACAACTGCTAGATCTAGCCCAACTCAAATAGGATCTTCTACAGATTGGAATTTGGTTGATATAGGATATCGATCAAGTGGGGCTACTAAAACAAATGGTACTCTGTGGACATGGGGAGTTAATACTAATGGTTCATTAGGACTTGGAAACGCAATTGATAGATCCAGTCCAGTCCAAGTAGGAACTTCTACTAATTGGAATCTGGTGAGTGTTGGTGTCTACAGCCCCGCAGCCACCAAAACAGATGGTACTCTATGGCAATGGGGTAGAAATAATGCTGGCCAGCTAGGATTTAATGATATAGTAAATAGATCCAGTCCAGTTCAAGTAGGAACTGGTACTGATTGGAATAAAATTAGTAGTGGTCTATATTTTACGTTAGCGACAAAAAATAATAATACATTATGGGCATGGGGAAGTAATAGTGGAGGAGAATTAGGCCTTAACGACAGAACTCCTAGATCTAGTCCAGTACAGTTGGATTCTAGTAAGTGGATTTCAATAAATGCTGGATACCAGAACACTATGGCTATCAAACAAGCATAACAGAGAACAAATATGTCACTTACACGAATAACATCAGATTTTAAATCTCCAACTCTAAATGAGGATCTAAGTCGCAAATATAGTTAATGAATTTTACTGCATCATCTTCATTGTCGAAATAACGAATAATGGTCTGACCAGTAAATGGTGAAATTAAGAATAAAAGAATATTGTGAGAATGGTAGGTGGAAAACTTAATCCACCAACCATTTCTATTGACAGGCAACCAAGAACGAGTATTATTTGCTATTTGCAGATACCGTTGAAAGTTGTTTTCCTGCTTTTGTAATTGCTTCTTTTGCATATTCCGTGCCTTTATTTACAGCATCTGCTGCACTCACAGTATATGTATAAAAGAATTTGTCTGTAACAGTATTAAAAAACTTCAAAGTCTCTTTAAATACCGAGTTCTGATAGTCGATGGTTTGAATGGCCACATCAGTAGATTTGGCAACGATTTCATCGATTTGTGGTACTTTAGCGTTTTTAAAATAGTCAAACATGTGAATCTCCTTTAGACGATTGATTGAGTTTATTCCATAAATCTACGGGTTTTTTTATAATATTCGGCACGCTTCATTTGGCCTTCAATCATAGAATCCCACAGCATTTGTAGAAAAGATTTAAATTTCAATAACATTGTAACCTCCTTAAGCATTACAATATTATTTAGTATATTTTATGTTGCAACCGCACATTTTTGTGGCAAAGATGATGTAATTCTACCAGATGATAAATAAATGTGGTAATCTTGGTATTGGCGTACCAAGAAACCCGGTCGGATCAGGCTGTCCCACATAACTATCTATATCAGTCGGAGATAACTATGAATTGTCTAATTTGTAATAAACCCATTTTTCGCAAAAACAAAAAAGCTTGTTCGCCTTCACATGAAAAAATTATTGCTGCCAAAATTGGCGCAGGTTATTTTCACGAACATAGAAACAAACAAAAACCACTATGGCGTGACATTAATAAAATAAGCGAAATCTATGATGAATGTAGAAGAATAACAGAACAAACAGGAACTCCACATCATGTGGATCACATAATACCCTTACGTGGTAAAAATGTCTCTGGATTGCACGTACATCAAAATTTGAGAATTATTTCATCAGATGAAAATCAAAGAAAAAATAATAAATTTTTACCTGAATTATTGTGAAATGAAGCTGAAAATATTATAAGTATCGGTGTCCGGTTTGAAATTAAGATGCTTTAGCTTTAAGGTGGTCCTTCCGAATCCTACAGGACACCCACTCATTATAGTATGAATCATTCATCAGAGCGTGGCGGTTGAAAATCTCAAAAGTTTCCCAATAAGAACACTCACTACGACTTTTACAGAGGTGTAAAATCTCTCTAGTGTATTGATCTGCACCTTTTTCTTTTACTTCCTCTTGTAATTTCTTATTACTTCCCCAATAGTTTTCCCAATCAGAGGCGACACGAATTCTTTTCTTTTTACCTTTTACTTGTTTAGTTTTAGATTTAGTAAAGAATTTCTTGCCAATATACTTTCGGCCAGTTTTGTTGTGAGTGATGAGATAGACAAAGCCAAAGAACCCTTCGGTTTCTTCGGCTGTTATCTCATTGATGGTATTATGAAAGTACCAGGTCATTCATCATCATCAACTTCTTCATGTTCCGTAATATATTCTGCACAAAACGGACAATGGAGTGGATCAGTTTCAGTCTGATCCTCATCGTATTTAATCGTAAACTCAGAACCACAATTATCGCATATATGATGTAGATTTGTCATATTAACACCATGAAGATTTCTTTTCACCAAAATAAGGTCTTGCGTGGCCATTGGCGATTAGTAATTGCGATAAACGCTGACCATTAATAACCACATCACCAAGCACACGGCCGCCATATTTATCATGGTCTTTTAATTCAATCAATACTTGTTGGCCAGATTGATATGCACGATTCAATACATCTTTGGTAAATTGTGTGGCTCTCTGTGCAGCTTCATTTTCTTTTGGACATAATGCACGATGGCCTTTTTCTGGTGTATCAACGCCTAATACACGAATTGATAATTTCTTTGGTAATGGATCAGGCATAAATGGTACATTAAATTCTACGGTATCACCATCAATAACACGGGTGATTTGCCAATTATATGGATTGGCCATGGCGGTTGAACCCATCATAACAAGAATTGTAAATAATAGTTTTTTCATTTCTCTCCCTTACAAATTAAATTTTTATCACATTTTTCCATTGTGCCATCTTGTGTATTCATGCGTATAATAGTACCTTCTGAATCAATATTGAAGGTGTATTTGGCATTGTTTACCTGAGGCATCATTACTTGATAACCTAATAACAAAGTCATAATTAAAGTTAAACCAAACATTGTGAATTCTTTTTCTTATAATCTTCTATGGCCGCTTTGATTGCATCTTCAGCCAAAATTGAACAATGTATTTTGACTGGAGGGAGCGCCAGCTCTTCGGCGATTTGAGTATTCTTAATAGTTGATGCCTCATCAAGAGTTTTACCCTTGACCCATTCCGTGACAAGAGAACTGCTTGCAATTGCGGAGCCGCAGCCATATGTCTTAAACTTCGCATCAGTAATAATTCCTTCATCATTCACCTTTATCTGCAATTTCATTACATCGCCACAGGCTGGAGCACCAACCATACCTGTACCAATTTTCGTTAAATCTTCTGTTTTTGCAAAAGATCCTACATTTCTAGGATTTTCATAATGGTCTATTACTTGAGCTGAATATGCCATTTTTAAACTCCAAAAGATGAACCACAACCACACTTGGTTGTTACATTAGGATTTTCCATAACAAATTGTTCACCGCCTAATTCTTTTTTATATTTAACTGTTGTGCCTTGCAAATATTGTGATGACATACTATCAACTAATAATTTTATATCATCTTTCACATCAAAAACAAAATCATCTTCATTGATGGCATTGTCCCAAGTAAAACCATATTGAAAACCAGAACAACCGCCACCTTGAACAAATATGCGAAGGCCTTTTACTTCAGGATCATTTTCTTCTACATATAACTCTGCAATTTTGTTTATTGCTGTTTGATCTATTGTGATCATGCTGCTTTGCCCCATACATCTTCCCAATCACCAGACAATGCACCTTTTGCATAATCAGTTACACGATTCTCAAAGAAATTGCCGTGAATTGGACTGTTAATCATTTCTTCAACCCATGGTAGTGGGTTCTTTTTAACTTTAAAAATACCTTTCATACCAAGGCTAATTAGTCTACGATCAGCAATATATCGAATGTATTGTTTCACTTCATCTGATGTTAGATTTTGCATTGGTCCCATATCAAATGCAAGGTCAATGAATTTATCTTCTAATTCAACCATTTTACCTGCAATAGTATATATCTGACCTTTTAACTCATCATTCCAAATCTCTTTGTTTTCTTCAATATAGGTTCTAAACAACTTAATCATTGATTCTGTGTGCATGGTTTCATCAACAATTGACCATGTAACAATCTGTCCCATGCCTTTCATTTTACCATGTCGTGGAAAATTCAATAACATAATAAAAGAACTAAACAACTGCATACCTTCTGTAAATGCAGAGAATACGGCAATATGTTTGGCTGTGTTTTCTTTACTTGAATTTTGATTAGAAATATCTAGAATGTATTCGTGTTTTTGTTTCATTGCATCATATTCAAGAAACTGATTGTACATAGTTTCTGGCAAGCCAAGAGTTTCAATTAAGTGTGAATATGCAGCCACATGTAATGCTTCACGAGCCGCAAAGCCAAGAAGCATCATACGAACTTCTGGTTGTGCAAAATAAGGTAAATAGTTTTTAACATAGCCACCAGCAACATCTATATCGCCTTGTGTGAAGAATCGAAAAATGTGTGTAAGAAACTGTTTTTCTTCTTTTGTAAGTTTATTTTTCCAATCTTTTACATCTTCAAGCATAGGCACTTCTGTATGCAACCAATGAATCTGTTCATGTTTTAACCATGCTTCATATGCCCATGGATAATAAAAAGGTTTGAATGAATTTCTTTCTTCTGTTATGTTATGTTTTCTCTTTACCATACTTATTCTCTCTTATAAATTTTTTTGCGATTGATAACGATGACGAAACAACCATGTGCATATCCATGTAGGTATAAAGGCCGCATCGGCCAATGAATGTCACCTTATCATTTTGTATGTCTTTATATTTTTTGTATAACAATTTCGTATTTTCAGTCATCACGGGATAATACTTTTCACCTGTTTCTTTATAGTCGCATGGTTCTTCATATGTAACGGTACTGTAATTCATATTCTCACCATGCATTGGTATTTTTTTCCATTCTGTAACTCTTGTAAATCGACCATCATCTGTAAAATTTACTGTTGTACAAGGCAGTATTTCATCTATGGGTACTGTTATCGTATGAAAATGTATTGATCGATATGGCAATTCGCCATAGCAATAATCATAATATTCATCTATGGCCATCGAATTAAAGATATGATCATATTCATTTTCCATAGATTTATGATAATCACGATTTAAAAATACATTTACACCATCTAATATATTTTCAAACATTTTTGTGTAGCCTTCAACAGGCATATATTGATATTTGTCAGTAAAACAACGATTATCTGATGTATCTCTTGGTTTTACTCTATCAAATACATCTTTACTTATTTCATCGTAATATTGTCCCCACATTTTGCGTGAGTACGGTTCAAAAAATGTTTTAAAAACATCTTCTTTATTTACGACCAATAAAGTATTTCTATTTACTGGAAATGGTACAAATGCACCACTTTTTAATTTAGCTTTTATTTCGTGTTCATATGGTATCCAATCAGTAAATTTAGATAACCATTTAAATACTTCTTCATTGTTAGTATGAAACAAATGAGGGCCATACTTATGCACACGAATACCAAAATCATTTTCAAAATCGTAAGCATTACCTGCTATATGTGGCCGGCGATCAATCACATCTACATAAAATCCAGCATCATGTAATTCTCTGGCCACTACGGCGCCAGCATAACCTGCACCAACAACTAGTATGCGTTTTTGTTCCATAATTCTTGAAAATCGTTACAGAAAAATGAAATATCTTCTTTTGTACTTACATGTATTGCTAAAGTTTTCATGGGCATCAACATAGCTACATCAGGTTTTGTCCATACATTTGATAGACTGGTGCCTTCCCATTTACCATCTATCTCACCTATCTCCATCAATTTATTAAATTCTTCTTTATATTTTGTAATGACAGATTTCTTTATCATAAACGATTCGTGTGTGAACCATGTGGTACGATAGTATCTGTCTGGTCCTGGTGATACAATACATGGTCTGATGTAAGTATCATTAAATAAGTTTTTAGGATGAAAATATAATTGCACAAAATCTTGTGGAAATATGCCAATTTCTGTTTTCATATCAAATGATTGAAAGTAATACCATGCTTCAACCATCTTTCTTATCGAATCATTATAATGTAAATAATCATCCTCTACAATATAAACTAATTCATCTTCAGGTAAAGTATCAATGTAGTCATATGCCACTTTTACTGAATATCGTGACTTTTGTTTACCATTTAGACCTGTTTGATCCCTCTCAGGTAAAAAATTAAATGTTGCTGTTGGTGCAACTTCTTTTATTTTATCTTTAGTACATTCACTTGAATTATCATCTATGATATGTAATGAATATTTACCATATGATTCTAAAGAATTTACTAAAGAAATTAAACAACGAATAATACATTCATCTTTGGCCACTATTCTATCAGTCGCCAAAGAAACTCTATCGCATGTTCTTAATACAACATTAACCTTCACAAGCCAAACACACTTCTTCTGTCGCTAATTGTTTTAAATCAATCTCTTGTATTACTTCACGCTCAATTTTTTTAGCAACTTTATCAGCTTTGGCCAATTTTTCTGAACGACAATAATAAAGAGTTTTCAATCCTTGTTTCCATGCCTGAAAATGTACAGCATGTAAGTATTTTACATTAACATCTGGTCTAAAAAACAAATTGACAGACTGCGCTTGGTCAATGTAACTTTGTCTGTGAGCTGCATGGTCCACGACCCATCTTTGGTCAATTTCCATACTGGTTTTATACACATCTTTTGTCCACTCATCAAGAAACTCAAGGTGTTGAACGGACCCATCATTGGCGATGATAGACGACCAGATTTCGCTGTAATCAAGATTTTTGTCTGCATCACATTTCTCCTTGATGATTTTATCCAAATAACGGTTTTTGTTTAGAAAGGCACCACTTAATGTATCTTGTCGATATGCATTTGCTCTAAAAGGTTCAATACTTGGTGATGTATTGCCCATTATGATTGAAGAAGAAGCGTTAGGAGCAATGGCAAGCATATGACTAAACCTGCGACCAGTACCAACGGCATCGGGAGCCTCTCCCCGTTTGGCACCCAACGAAAGATTGGCAGCATCTAATTTCTCCTTAATATGTTTAAACATTTTATTGTTGGCACTTGTGGCCAAAGCAGATTCCCAAGCAATATTGTTTCGCTGCAAATAAGCATGGAACCCAAGAGCACCAATACCAATAGAACGCTCTCTGCTGGCACTATACTTTGCACGAGCGATAGAAGAAGGAGCATTGTCAATAAAGTACTGAAGAACATTATCAAGCATTTCAGCAACATCGTGCAAAAAGTTTGGATCGTTTTTCCATTCATCGTAATACTCCAAATTAACTGATGATAAACAACAGACAGCTGTACGCTCTTTATCTGTTGGTAAAATAATTTCACTACACAAATTACTTTGTTTAATTGATAGACCAAGTTTCTTTTGAAACTCTGGCATTAAACGATTACTTGTATCAATAAAATGCAAATAAGGTTCACCTGTTTGCATACGAATTTCTAATATACGCTGCCACAATTCACGAGCCGATACTGTATCACGAACCTCACCACTATGAGGATCTTTTAAATGCCATGTATCATCAGCATGTGGATCTAACATACATTTTTCAATTAGATGCATGAAATCATCTGTAACATTAATGCCATGATGCAAGTTCAAGCAACGCATATTCTGGTCGCCTGTTGGTTTCCTCATTTCTAAAAAAATGAGAATATCAGGATGACTAATATCAAGATAAGCAGCGTAAGAACCACGCCTAGTTCTGCCCTGCCTGTAAGCGAGAGAAGAAGCATCATAGGTACGCAAATGAGGCATAACACCAACCGACTTATCATCAGCAGAGCGAATTCCAATTCCAATTCCAACCCCTCCTCCTAGCATTGAGAGCCAATTTACTTCCGCCAGACAATCGACAAGGCCTTCTGCGGAATCATCAAGATACGGGAGAAAACATGAAATAGGCAGACCACGCTTAGAGCGGCCAAAAGATAAAATGGGAGTAGAATAAGAAAGCCAATGTCGAGAAGAATACTCATAAAGCCTTTGCGAGTGTGCAGCATTCGTCCCAAAATGTTTAGATACATATGCAAACCTTTCTTGTGGTGAGTTTTCATCCTCACGCATATAACTCTCTTTTAATCTTTTGATACCTAATTCATCAAACAATGAATCTCTAGTGAAATCTACGGTGATGCCGTGAACAATATCAGACATGCAATACTCCAGTTATTATTATTTTGTTACGAATTCATTTGCCATGGGGAATACCGTGGCAATTATTTCTGCACATTTCTGTGCTATTTCTATATGTTCTTTTTGTGTGCCATTCGCTGAGCGAAGTTGTATGTAGTGTATCCATGATCTTAATGTGCCATTCATGTATAATCTCGAAATTGTAAGTCCTTCAGGCAATACAGCACGAGCTTGTTCTTTTGCTATACCATTATCTATGGCCCATTGATATGCAGTTTTTGCTTCACTTAATACACGATTCTGCATAATTCTCCATGAGTATTTTAATAATTCATCATCTGTTTCAACGGAGTTTTGACGATTCTTTTCATCTTGTAATCTTGCATCCCTTAAAACAAAATCTAAATCTTTAGTTGGGTCGGCGTAACGCTGAGAAAACTCTTGAAAACTAAATGAACGGTGACGAAGCATTTGTCTTGCAATATCTCTTGTGGTTTCTATTTCTAAACACATGTTCACCATTTCAAGTGGTGACCAATGCTGATGCTTAATAAGATAACGAATTAATTTCTCACTAGTTTCTTTGTTGGCTTGGTTGCTAGGATTTGATACTCTCGCACAAAAAGCAACCAATTCTGTTGTGTTCTCAGCGAAATGCATCGCTGGTTGTGTATAACTAATCAATTCAACTTTCATACTTTTTTCCAAAATGTAAACTTGGCTTGTGCCTCAAGACCTTTGAAGGAGTTACTACTTATAATACTTTGTATTTCTGTTTTTGTTTTTCCATTCATGATCATTTCATTTATATCTTTACCAATCAAATTATCTGGCCAAATTACTACAAAATGATCTAATTTGATTGCATTTTGCATCAATTTCATCACTTCTTTATTTCTTGGTTCATTGTCAAATATTAAAATCTTTTTACCTACTGAAATACTTTTTGCTGCAAGTGTAAGATTGGCATCACCGGAGGCAACACAATTATCAATAAACAATGAATCAAGTGGTCCTTCGACAATATAAACATCTTTTGATCGATTGACACGATCCATGCCAAATATCAATTTATCAGTAGATTCTTTTGTTCTTATAGTAACATATCTTAATGTTTTGTCACTCGTTACTAATGCACGGCCAGATACAGCAATCAATTCATTATACGCATCATAAAAAGGAATTACAAGTCGTGCATCATCAAGTAATTGTTTTCCGTGATTTGGTATGAGTGCATCAACAAATTGTTTATAATTTTGTGTAAATAACAATCTTTCATAATGTGATTTATCTATTTTTCTGTGCTTTAGATAATCAAGACAAAAGTGGCCTTCTGGCAGTTTATCACACCATTCTGCGTGTTCAAATGTTTTTGCCTTTTCAAGTTTATCGAACCTTGTTGGTGTAATGTTAAGAATTGTGTTTGCAAGTTTTGAATTATTGGTCTTACCCGATGTGTATCGTTCAAGAGAATACTCTTTGTACAAACTTTCATCTACATGCTTTATAAAATTACCAAGACTTAAACCTGCACCACAATTATGGCAGGTGTAAAACAAATCATTTAATTTACGATAAACATAACCACGAGCCTTTGTTTTATTTTTCTTACTGTCACCACAAATTGGACAGGAGAAATTCCAAAGGTAATCATTCTTCTGCTTGAAATTACGCAGACGAAATGACATTAGACGGACATATTTAGAATCAACTGATAACATAATAAAGAGTATAACAAAAAACTACAACAAAAACAAGTCTATTTGAAAAGTGTACCTAAAACACCTAGATTGACATTACCGATAACCCAACCAAGTGCGATGGCTGCACCGAGGATCATCCATTTATACTTATCGATTTCTTTTAAAGTATCGCTAATTTTATTGCCATTATCTTCCTGTTTATGGCGAATAAGATCGGCACGAATATTGTCAAGTCTTTCGGTAATTCTAACCTCCACTTGATCAATTCGTTCATGTATTTCACGGCTAACTGTAGTAATGCGTGAATGTAATTCTTTTATATCTTCTTGCAAATTATCTTCCGATTTTTCGTGTTGTTCGTGGCGTTGTTCGTGAATGGTTAACATACGAATCATGTTATCATTCATTTCTTGAATCTTTTCTATAGATTCAGATAGTTTCTCGCATACCCTATCAGTTTGTTGAACATCTTTTTCCAACAAACCAACTTTTAATTCGAGAGCATGCATTTTTTCTTCTTCAGGATACATCTTTGTTACACCTTATTGCGGCAATTTGATCGATGAGTGTTTTTAATTCTACCATTCCTTGTTCAATCTTTTCAAGTGCCATTTTAACTTCAATTCTCTCTTGGTGTATATGTTCAATGTATTCTGTTACTGGTTTTGAAATTGTTGGTGGTTGAATTGTGGGATAAGACACAGGATTTATTTTCATAGTTTTGGTGCCTCGCTCTTTTTAGCAAATTTTTCTGAGGCAGTAACTCCAAGGCCGGCGATGGCAATATACATCATACCCTCAAACACATTTGGATCTACCTTATAATCCCAAAATAAATCTGCAACAAAGGCGATAGCACACAAAACAAATGCGGCGATTGTTACTGCTCTTTTACTGCTGATAAGATCATCTGTACCATCAGATAACATGCTGTGAAACCAATTCACGCCAAAGCACTCACAATTGAAATAGCAGTTGTAATTGCAGCATGAAGTTGTTCTTTCTGCTGCATTTCTTCTGCGTTCATTGTTACGGTTTTTTCAATTTCAAACCCACGAAGAAAATTTAAATATTCTTCTTTGGTAATTTCACCTTGTTCAAACATTGATGTAGCTTCACGATATGAAGCATCTATTTCATTTAAAGTCATCTTGGTTTCTTTCCTATTACTTTTTGGGCCACTTCAGCAGACCGATTAATTTGTTGTAACTTGATTCGGCAAAAACCTTCAGAAACACCAGTACCTTTAGCATACAATTCCCTTCCTTGTTTTGTTAATTCTACGAGGTTGCCTGCCAATTTGTGAGCATCAGGATTATCAGGTAAATATTGTGTAAAGTTCTTTAACTCTACTGAAATGAAATAGAGACCTTCAAAATTATCTTTTGATTTGCTTTGGTCTTTACAATCTTCAACGGCCAATTCAGATAGTGTGCGAACTTTGTTTGTCAATGCATATTCAATGGTATCATACTTGGCCATGAAGAAGGCATCGTAGACTTTATAACCTACTGCACATCCTGAAAGAGTGGTTGTAAGGAGTATGGAGAGGATTAGTTTTTTCATTTTATATTTGAGTTCTCTTTTATGTTTTCGCAAGTACAAAAACTTGATCAATTATGTCGCTGCCTACACCAATAGATACGAGATTCCAATTAGTACTAGATCCAATTTGAGTTGGACTTGATTTTTCATCAAATCTGTTATTTAATCCCAATTGTCCATTATTATTTCCTCCCCAAACCCATAAAGTATTATCAGTTTTAATTGATACCATATTAAACCTAGACACAGCTATTTTATACCAGTTAGTATTAGATCCTACTTGAGTTGGGCTCGATCTAGGTGTATTATCATTTAATCCTAATGCTCCATATCCATTTGGAGCAGCCCATGTCCAAAGCGTTCCGTCAGTCTTAATAGCAGCAGCAACAGAAGAATATGGACTAGTCCAAGTTAAATGAGGGGTAGCAGCCATTTCAGACCAATTTGTGCTTGCTCCTACTTGAGTTGGAGATGATCTACTTATAACATCACCTTGACCTAATTGACCACTAGAATTATTACCCCAAGACCATAAAGTTCCATTAGTTTTAATAGCAAATCCACATTGACCAGTTGCAACGGGTTTACTCCAATCTGTAGAAGATCCTACTTGGACTGGACTGGACCTATATGTTATATCATTAAATCCTAATTGTCCAAAAGTATTAATTCCCCATGCCCACAAAGTTCCGTTAGTTTTCACAGCCGAAACACAAAATCTGCCAGCACTTATTTCACTCCAATTAGTATCTGTTCCTATTTGAGTTGGACTAGACTTTCGAGCATAATTTCCTCGGTCATTTAAACCTAAATTTCCATAACTATTTTGCCCCCAAGACCACAGGGTTCCATCAGTTTTAATAGCATAAACACTTGAATCGCCTGCAGCAACTTTAGACCAATTCGTACTAGAACCTACTTGAACTGGACTCGATCTATTGACTCTTTCCAAAATTATCTCATTACTGCCCCAAACCCACAACGTTCCATCAGTTTTAATACCAGCAGTACAATACCTGCCTCCACTTATAAGACCCCAATTAGTATCAGCTCCTAATTGAACGGGACTCGATCTATTTCCATCATTGGTACCAGTTAATCTGCCATATCGATTATCACCCCACAACCATAATCTGCTTGGTGCAGGACCAACCGTTACCGTAACACTAAATGACTTATCCGCCTCTTGATTTTCTGCATCAGTTGCTCTTACAGTAAATGTATATTGTGTTTCTACTGAAATTCCTGTTACTGTGCCATAAAAATATCCATTACTTAACAATTGTGTTCCTGCTGGCAATGATGTTGTATTTGAATAACTTGTGGCGCCTGTAGCATTAAATGCCACATTTGCAGCCACATCAACTGCCCAATTATCTAACGGACTTGCAGTAACCCATGTTGGATTTGCAGAGTATGTCAGACCATTTACACGAATTGCAGTACCACCATTTGGATTTACAACATACAAATTATATGTTGCTGCAGATTTAGATGGCACTTGAGCTCTGAGTGTTGTATTGTTTACATATGAAACAGAGGTTGCTGTGGTTGTATCGATTATTACTTGAGCACCAGATTCGAATCCAGAGCCAGTAATGACAATGTAACCACCACCGATATTTACGGCGGTATCATCTAATACTGTATATGAACTATTGGCCACATTGACTGTAGTGATTCTTGGTGTAAGATTGGCTGCAACGGCCGCATAGGTCGCATAAGTTGCCGTTACATTTGCACCAAAATCTGTTGTATTAATTGCACCAGTTTCAAAAGAACCTGACTGAATCTTTGTTAATGCCATTTTTATTTTTCCTTAGGCTCGTAGTAATCTTTATATTTAATGATGATTGTTTTTTGTTGTGCAATATAGTTTCGTAATTCTGCCATCGTCAATGCTAACTGTTCATAACCTTCATCGGTCAATC
>Ga0315909_10003028_pt1 | contig 20886 bp, 7 predicted proteins | sample LakEriMetagenome_11_FD_203527 | JGI IMG/M metagenome (GOLD analysis project Ga0315909, IMG submission 203527) | Freshwater fungal communities from buoy surface, Lake Erie, Ohio, United States - Buoy 2 MA125 | ecosystem: Environmental > Aquatic > Freshwater > Lake | place: USA: Lake Erie, Ohio... | reverse complement strand
GGCTACACCTCTTGCCATACCCATATGCGTAAACACAACATGGTTTACGTAATAACTGGTATCGTGCTTATACATTTGTACAGCTCGGAAGATGTTGACTGCAGAAAAATAGCCCACACTGTAACTTTGCAGGCTGGAGAAAGAATAATTATTCCTCCTAAAGTTTGGCACAGGCTTTACGGTTCAGAAGCCTGTAGCAGCTGTGACTTTATAGAAGTATATTGGAATGCTCCAGTAGACCCAGAAGACTCTATAGCCAGAGACGTTAGCGGGAGCGACAGCTTTTGATGTGAGGTAAGTTGCCATGCTAAGACGGTTAATCGACTGGTTTAGCAACTTATTTATCAAAACGGACGCAGTCTTAACAGCTAAGACAGAATTCATAGCTGAGGCTTCGAGGGATCATAGATGGAGCGACTTCAAAAATAAACTTGTTGCTGGCAAGAAATGCGCTATCTGCGGCAGTACAGAAAATCTTACAGGTCATCACAAAAAACCATTTTTTCAATATCCAGAACTAGAGCTAGACCCAGCAAACATAGAAATACTGTGTGAAAACCCATCAAGAAATTGTCATTTTGTTTTTGGGCATCTGATGAATTGGCGAACTTATAATGACGATTTGGACAATACAATCGCGTACTTTCAACTGCTGAGAAATCGTGCTAGAATACGTCTCAAGCGACATGACACTAAGTAAGAGGTTCTTGGGATGCCATTTAAATCCAAGAAACAAATGCGTTGGATGTACGCCAACCATCCAGAGATGGCTAAGAGATGGTCTAAACACACTAAAGACATAAAGAAGCTTCCAGAAGAAGTTGAAGAGTCAGACAAAAAAACAGAAAAAGAAGCTACGGCTAGGCTGGAGGCCTTACTGTTTGGCAGTACCTACAAAATATCTGCAGTAAACCAACTGGCTGTTCAGCAGATAGGCAAACCTGGTTTACCGAAGTTAAATCAAACTCCTCAAACAAAACCTTTGGTTATGACTAACCAATACGGTTCTGGTCTGCAACAAACAGTCAAAGAAACAGCTAGCGTCCTTACTCCTCAAGCAAAACCCCAGATAAAAGTATCGTTTTTGCGTAAGTTAGCCGAAGGCGCTCCAGCTGCTTTGCCCCAGGCTGTGGCTTTGCCAGAAACCAAGCCTGTAGCTGAACCTATTCCAGCGGCTCCAGCTCCAGCGCCTCAAGGAATTGGTAGGTCTAAATGGACTAAAGGCGTGTCTACGGGGCAGGGAAATTTTAAGTTACCGTCTTACGTTTCAGGAAGAATCCACACTGAAACACCAGAGGATTACAACAAGGCAACCGCCATATGGAACCTACGAAAATTTGCTCCCGTAGAGTACAAAGGTAAACTGCAAGGAACCAGCAAAGACGCTATAACTTCTCAAGACATAGCTAACTTGCACGCGCATCATCAACAAAAATTTCTCGACTACCTAGGTACAGCTGACCCAAAATACCGACAGTCTTTTTCCAAAGACGCTCCGCATTTGTTTGATGTAATGTCGGGCAAAGCAGGTACGCCAGAACAGCGTACAGCTGCTGAAGCTTACTTGAATGATTTAGATCAAAGAATGATAGACATAGGTAAACGCGATATAGCTATAGCTCAGGCAAAAGCCGACGCCCACCAAGCAGACACTACAGCAGAGGTAATAGACGAAGTAGACAAAGGCTTAAAAAGAATAGCGGGTGTGGGAACTAGGGACCTTTACAACCTTCAAGGCTATGGCCCAGAAGTACAAGGAAGAACGTGGGGCGAGTTTGGTTCTGATTTGGCTGGAACTGGTTTTAATGTTCTTAAAAGTCCTGCGGCTATGGCGCTCCCCATGGGGTGGGCTGGTAGACTAGCTGGAGTCAGCAAACTTCCTGGAGCAGGCTACTTAGTTAATACTGGTAGGATGGGTGCAAAGGGATTAGGTCACACAGCCTTGGGGCTTAATGCTTTGATGCAACCAGAAAGAGCCAGCAGCGCTTTTGGTGGTGCAGCAGGTAGCTTGTTTGGCGACACTACTGGGGAAGGAGTAAAGGCTTATTCAGATTTGGCTTTGACTGGCGGTTACGGGCTAAAAAGTTTAGGTTCTGGAATCAAAAACATTTTTCAAGGGTCCACTAAAGGCGGCCTAGGCAATTTAGCTTTGGGCGGCGCTATGCTAGGCACAGCCCCCAGTTCGCTGGACTCTGCCCCTAGCATATCCGAAACAATAAGAGGCCAGCGTGGCCCTGGTTATAACATGCCAGTAGCGATATCTGACAAAGCCCAAGCTATAATGTCTCCTGGTTTTGATAATGCGCTACCCGTAGCTAGCGACCTAAGCAGCCAACTGTCTGGCATACCGGCCTACGCCGCTGCGGGTCAATTTAATCTTGGGACTATAGGCAGCAGTCCAGAACTTGCAGCTGTAGATAGCAGAATGTCTTCTTTGGCGTCGTTACCGCCAGAACAGCAAACTGCTGAAATAGCATCGATTAATCAAACGCTTATTAATACTACAGGAGCGTCTTTTGACGAATACAAGGCTTATAAGGACAGCGCTGATAAACTCACTAAAATTCGCCAGAACTACGACACTTTAAAGCAGACAGTAAAGCAAGATCCACAAAACGACGAAGCCATAGACAGCTTTGCCAAAGCAGAGGCTGACTTTGTTACAGCTCAAAAGGATTTGGCTAAATCGGCAACTCCGTTTCTTACAAAAGCTTTGGATAAACGATATGAAAACGAAATTAAGCCTATGGAAGCCGACATAGGTAATGTGACTACGCGTATTCAAGGCGTTATGGAAAAAATAAAAACTAATCAGCCGCTGACTGCTGAAGACGTAGCAGCCGTGCAGCAAGGAAAGAAATACCTAAGCACAGCCAAAGATTTTGCTTTTGAAAAAGCTAGGCTAGCTTTCATGCGTGATGGTAATTTAGCCAGCCCAGGTATAGACAAGATATTTGCACAAGGCAGTGAAAAAGGATTTAACACTCTTAGTAACTTATTCTCTGGCAGAGCAGAATCTCTAATAGACCCCAGCACAGGGGCACCTTTGATGGTTAAAGTTACTGGTCAAGACGGCAAAGTTATGAACGTGCCTTTGACTAGAAACACCAATGTATTAGAAAATGTTGCTAAAAGTGAGTTCGATAAACAAGTAAGCGCTTCGTTGGGAGTTCCGTTAGATAGCTTTAAGTATCCAACTAAGTCTAACGGCCCTCAACCTACAAATCCTATAACTGGTCAGCAGACAGCAGATCAGCCTTGGTATCAGAGCGCTATGAATATGGCTTCTGAGACTTGGAATACCATGTCTGGCACGGAAAAAATGTTGTTAGTCGGAGGTTTAGGTTTGGGTTTGGTGTCTATGCTCAGCTCCCTTATGGGCGATGACGATGAGGGCAGCGGTTTAGAATCGCTATTGGGTATTTTGGGTATCGGCGCAGTTGCCGCAATTCCTTTAATGCGATATTTTGGAGGTACCCAAGCAAGCACGCCAGAACCCGCCGCGAACGATAACTCCATGGAGGCTGTAAAATACAGAGCTGATAAAGCTAAAACGAATAACCAGATGAAAGCTATAGAGCAAATAGCGGCTAAAGATCCAGCTAAGGCAGCTCAAATGGTTGCTGAGATGGCTAAAAGTGATCCTAAAACAATGGAAAAATTTAAAGAGTTAGACAACTATTACAAAAATAATTGGAAAAAATCCGTACCCATTGTAGGCGACGTAGATGTTACTTCGGATAGAATATCGGGAGCTTCTGAAGGCAAACTCACACCGCAGCAGGCCAGCATGCTAAAACAAAACTGGCCTTTAGTCAGAAAGCAACTCGGGTTTAAATAAGTTTGGTTTTGATTTTTAATCAAGGAGTTTGATATGCCAGATATTGAAGCCACTAGTCCAATTGAAATCGAAGCTGTAGAAGCCAAGATTTACGATAAGTGGGTTGTGGATCAGCTAGTGTTCGCGGGTAACGGTGTTACCTCTCCACTAGTAGCCGAAGCTTTTTTGATTCCAGGCGCTCGTAAAGAAGACGGTACTTGGGATCTATATCCACAAGGGCGTAAAAATATTTACATCGCTGACCTGTGGTCAGAAGTAGCTACTCGCCCTGACTTCGCTGCTGCCCTAGGTGCCGTGCAAGCTGCTTTGGAAGCTTATGGCAAGGAAAAAGGTATTCTGTAAGAAAGAGTGAATATTTTTTCTAACAGTAATCTGCAGCTGCAATCAACGGCTTGAACCTGTAAAATCAGGTTGAGCCGTTGATTCATTTAAAGCTGGCTTTCTTTCGGAGAGCCCCATGCCTCTACCTTCAGGCGACAATAAAAGAATAGACCAGTTAGCCAACAGGATTCCAGAGCCTGGTGACTACATCGCGCTGTCTCCAGACGGAGGCCCAGCTGGTAAAACCACTCTAGTAGAGGCGGTTTTATCTATAACGGATCCAGGCTCTGTTGTCGTAATAGGCCAAACAGGTGCAACAGGATCTACTGGCGCAACTGGCGTTACTGGACCAGCAGGCGTAACTGGGCAGACTGGAGTTACAGGCGCTCAAGGCGTTACTGGGCCTAGCGGCATTACTGGTGTTACAGGCCAGACAGGACAGACAGGCGTTACTGGGTCTACAGGCCCTATAGGTCTAGTCGGCGCTACTGGCGTCACAGGTCAGACAGGACAAACGGGCCAGACAGGCTCTACAGGCCAGACAGGCGCTGTAGGCGCTCAAGGCGTTACTGGGCCTAGCGGCATAACAGGCCAGACAGGGCAGACTGGACAGACGGGCGTAACTGGCGCTGTTGGCGCTACAGGTGTTACTGGCGCTCAAGGAGCTACTGGACTAACAGGCCAGACAGGAGCCACTGGCCAAACTGGGGTTACTGGTGTAACAGGCGCTACAGGGCAAACAGGTGTAACAGGGTCAGCAGGCACTCCTGGCGATAGGTACTACACAAGTTCTACCACTAGCTTTACTCTTGGGACTGGTGGCAGTCAGGTAATTACCGTAGGAACGGGGCTGGCTTACTCCGTAGGTCAGACGATTGTCGTAGCTTACAACGTAAGCAACTACCAAGAAGGCACTGTAATGGCGTATAACGCGATTACAGGGCAATTGCAATTCACTAAAGATTATTTCGCAGGCTCTGGCACTTACGCTGCTTGGACTGTAAACCTAGATGGCGCTGTAGGCGCAGCTGGTTCTACTGGCGTAACGGGTCAAACAGGTCAGACAGGACAGACTGGCGCAACTGGCGTAACGGGTCAAACAGGTCAGACAGGAGCTACTGGCTCTACTGGCGTCACTGGCCAGACAGGTCAGACTGGGGCTACTGGCGTCACAGGTCAGACAGGACAAACAGGAGCAGCTGGAGCAGCAGGGGCCACTGGAGCTACAGGAGCCACTGGGGTTACAGGAGCCACAGGCGCAACTGGGGCAGCTGGTGTTTCTGGAGCTACAGGGGCCACAGGCGCAACTGGAGGCGCTCCAGCTCCAGTGTGGATCTATGACGGCAGCAGCAATGCTGATTCTGACCCAACAGCTTCTTACTTTAGATTAAATAGCGCCACCATAACGGCTGTCACGTTCATCTACATAAACAAAGTAGACGTGATGGCCATAGACGAATCAAACCTAATAAGCACTTGGGATGACAGCACTAGCTCATTTAAAGGCTATCTGCACATTAGCCCAAGCAGCTCCGCTTTCTCAAACAGAGTTGTATTTTCGATCTCGTCTACCATAACCCTTTCAGGCAACTACTACAAAATACCTGTCGCTTATATAAGCGGCAGCGCATTAGTAAACACATACAGATATCAATTAGACTTTTCCAGAACTGGCGATGTCGGCGCTACTGGTGCCACTGGTGTTACAGGCCAGACAGGACAAACTGGCGCTACTGGTGTAACAGGTCAAACTGGGCAAACAGGCGCACAGGGTGTTCAGGGAATTACGGGGATTACTGGACAGACAGGTCAGACAGGCCAAACAGGTCAGACTGGGGCAGGCGCTACAGGAGCGACAGGCGTAACGGGGCAGACTGGGCCAGCTGGCGTCACGGGCGCTACTGGTATAACTGGCGCTACAGGTGTGACAGGTGCTGGTGGTGCCGCTGGGTATTGGGGGTCGTTTTGGTCTACACAAGATCAAACAGCTGCGGCTGCAAACACTGCCTATGTCATAACGTTAAACAACACGGACCCAGACAGTCTTGGCGTAAGCATAGTATCTAATTCAAGGGTTACTTTTGCCAATGCTGGTGTTTACAGCATAACTTTTTCGGTCCAATTTACGAATGCCCACAACCAACTAGAAGATGTAAACGTATGGGTTAAGAAAAACGGAACAAACCTAGCCGATTCCGACAGCAAATGGACGGTAGATGAAAGCCACGGCGGTATCCCAGGCAGAAACATCGGTACTGTGAATTTTGTTTTAAAAGTCAACTCAGGCGATTACATAGAGCTTTATTGGCAAACGACTGATACGAATCTATTTTTAGAGCATGAGCCAGCGCTAGCTCCAGCTCCAGCCATACCGTCTGTAATATTGACTGCCACACAAGTAATGTACTTGCAAGTCGGCCCTACTGGGCTAACAGGCGCAACAGGGTCTACTGGTGTAACAGGCGCAACTGGAGCAACTGGCGCTACAGGTCAGACGGGGCCGTCTGGTCCAGGAACTGTAAGCGGCACCACTAACTACGTTGCTAAGTTTACAAGTCCTACTGTCGTAGGCAATAGTCTGATATTTGACAATGGCACTCATGTAGGCGTAGGCACTACTACTTTAAATCAAATTGGCGGCTCTAGAACTGTAAGCATTAATAGCAGTTTAGACGCAGCAGTTGAACTTAACGCTAATAACATTGTATCTGGTGTGTTGTATGCAAACACAAATGGATTAGGGCTGTCTGGATTTGGCGCTTTTGGTATGCGTTTTTACACAGCTAGCGCCATAGCCAGCTCTGCTGAAAGAATGCGCATAGACGCTTCTGGTAATGTCGGTATCGGCACGACTTCGCCTGACTCAAAGCTACACGCTGTCGGAAACATAAAGGCTAAATTTACGACTTATCACTTGTCGCTTACTGGTGATTTGCCTGGATATACCGCTGGAGCAATACCTACGCTTAAAAGCGATGCAACAAAAATCTGGTTTTCTTCAAACAACAACGCAATTGGCGCGTGGGGAACTGACACTGCGTTTCAAGGTATTGAGGTATACGCTGTCGGGTCTGGTACTGGCGCAAGGATAAACACTAACCCAAGCGGTGTTTCATATATCGCTGACGGTAATGTAGGTATAGGCACGACCTCACCAGGCTCTCGTCTTCAGGTAGACACAGGTGCTTCTGGAACAAAAGGTCTTATCGTTAAGACTTCTGCTTCTCAGACTGCCAACAGCCTAGAGGTACAGGATAGTAGCTCTAACGTTATGGTTAACGTTGGACCTACTGGCGCGATAAACACCAAGTACATCAACGTAGCTAACCAATTTACAGGACAAGCTGGGCAGCCGCAGATCCAGTTTACTGGTGCTGGCAATGTGCCTATTACTCTCAAAGTTCTTGACGACTCTTATGGTACGTTGAGTTTTGAAGGGTCTGCTGGTCAGCTTTTCTCTATCAATAACAATCTTACTTCTGGCATCATCTTCTCAGTCAACGATGTGTCTGGTATTCCGTCTATTGATGTGAATGCTGATGGAACGGTTAGGCTGGCTCCGTTTAGTGGAACAGTTTATAGCAATACTCTGTACGCATTGCCTAAAACTTCTGCTGGTGCTGGCAACAGCGTCACTATTCGTGCCGCTGATGGAGTGACTAGCGGGGCTGGCGGTAACATTGTTATTCAGCCTGGAGCGCAAGTAACTAGTGGTGGCGATGGTTTTATTAGGTTAAATAATGCTACTGGCCAACAAACCATAAAGATTTCTCCAACTTATAGTTCAAGCTATGGCGCAATTGAATTTTTGAATAACTCAAATCAATTAGTTTATGGTCGCATAAATATCAATGAAAGTAATGGTGATTTGTACATCTACTCGCCAAATGTTACACAGCTGACAGGGGCAAAAGTTTGGTGTACTGGTCAGCATCTTTTAACTTACGGACCTTTGTTGCTTACTAGTAGCTACAACTCGGGTTTAGCTGGAGCAACGAATGGTGTTGCAAAAATTACTGATGGTTTGAATGGTGCTGGCGGTTCACTTGCTTATCAATCTTCAACTCCCACAGCACTCTCGACCAACCCGACTAGCGATCTTGTTCTAACAGGCTCTGCTTTCCAGCGCCTCTCTTCCTCGTCGGCGTTAGCCGTGACAGGCATTGCTTCCCCGTCTGGCGGTGCCCATGTCGATGGTCGCGTTATCTGGCTGCACAATGTCGGCTCCTTTAACATCACCCTGAAGCATAACCAAACCAGTACCGCCGCCAACCAGTTCCTCAACGAGAACAGCGGAGACATAGTCCTTGGTCCTGGTCGAATTGTTCAATGCACCTACGACTCGACTTCATCGAGATGGCGCGTTCATGGCGAAGTTTATCCATATAACTTCCCAACTGCTGACGGCTCTTCTGGACAAGCTCTATCTACCAACGGTAGCGGCACGCTATCGTGGGCTTCTTATTTAAACAGCAGTAACGTAAGCGGAACCACAAATTACGTTGCCAAATTTACTGGCAGCAACGTTGTCGGTAATAGTCAAATATTTGATAGCGGTACCAACGTAGGTATAGGTACGGCTACACCAAGCAACAATCTGTCTATTGGTGCTTCGGCTGGCAAAATTGGCTTTCAACGAGGTTCGGGGGACGGCGAATACTGCACTATTGGATTCAAATCAACGACGGGCAATGATCGTTATGTCTTTGAAATAAACAATAGTTCGGGAACTGGCGAACTTAGGCTAAACCAAGGGGGGACCTCCACCCCCATCGGCATGACCTTCTATACGAATAATGCCGAGAAGATGAGGATTGATTCCGCAGGCAATGTTGGAATAAACAACACGTCTCCAGGATCTAAACTTCAGGTAGACACAGGCGCTATTGGTACTAAGGGTGTAATAGTAAAAGGATTCTCTGGGCAGACAGCCAATCTACAAGAATGGCAAATTAGCAGTGGTTCAGCTAGATCGTTTATAACTTCAGATGGAAAATTAACAGTATTACAAGCTAGTGATGCAGCGCAAGGCGGCGTTGAAGAAATAGTAGCCCGTTTCGGAACTAAGGACTTTTGGAGCAACAATGATGCAGGGCTTATCACAGTAGGTTTTGCTGACATTGCAGGCGCTTACAACTCTTCATCTGCTAAATGGGATTTGTATTTTAAAACTGGAGACAGCAGTGCTGCAGGGCGTTCCGAGCGCATGCGCATATTGGGTAGTAACGGCAACGTAGGAATCGGCACATCTTCCCCAGGGGCTAAACTTCAAGTAAATCAAGCTACGGCAGGCGCTATAGGCCTACAGGTTTCTATGCCAACAGGCGCAGAAACAACGCAAGCTGGCATAAGAGTATTTGGTTATTCACCAGCCATAGAGCTGATGGATAAAGACAGTATTCAAAACTGGTACATGGGCATAGACGACAACGACAGCAACAAGCTGTTGTTTGGTCGAGGTTACGGACCTGGGCAAGGCGTAACCCAGGCAATGACTATCGATGTTTCCGATAACGTCGGAATTGGTACCGCTTCTCCAGGCGCTCGTCTTCAGATAGACACAGGTGCTATTGGCACCAAGGGTGTAATAGTAAAAGGATTTTCTGGTCAGACAGCCAACCTCCAGGAATGGCAGAACAGCTCTGGAACGGTTAATTCTTGGGTTAACTCAAGTGGAAACGAATTTAGTGTCAATGGTATAAACCTTACAAGCTACACTACAAGCTACATTAAATTTGACACGTCTGCGCAAGGGCTTTATCGCACCAATTCATGGATGGGTGTTGGCAAATATGACTTCACAACAGGTTTCTTTATTGAATCCAGCAATTATGGCAGACCAAATATTAGATCAGCTTATCCAGCAGGCAATGGTGAAGATTCTATCATTCTCAACACTACAACAAGCTTAGTAAGCGCACTGTCAAGGATAGCTACTTTTCAAAATAACGGCACTACTGGTGCATATATTTTGCGCGATGGCGATGGTGTTTTTTCAGGCGTGCGTGTTGGCAATGGTGCCTCTGGAACAGGCAATGCTATTTTAGGTGCCAATTCTAATAGCGTTAATACTGGTAATTACAACACGCTTATAGGATATGAAGCCCTTTACAATAAAGTCGCTGGCGCAAACAATGTTGCCGTAGGTGCCGACGCAGGTTATTTCCAAGCAGACGGAAGCACTGCTCTCACGACTACTAGCAACAGCATTTACATTGGTACGCTGTGTCGAGGCTTTAGTAATTCAGACAGCAACAGCATTGTTATCGGCTATCAAGCAATTGGCAAAGGCGCAAACACTACTGTTTTAGGCAACACGTCTACTACCGCATCATATGTTTACGGCGATAATCTTTATTTAGGCAACGGCGCTGGTAGTCAAGTGAATATAGGTCCTCTAGCTAGGACCACGTCTGGGGCAGGTGCGGCAATTCGGCTATATGGTGGCGATGGTGTCACTTCAGGTAATGGCGGCACCGTATATTTGTGGGGTGGGTACGGCCCATCTGGCAACGGTGGAGACGTATTCTTAAGAGGTGGAGATAGCGGTGGTGGTACGAGAGACGGTACGGTTATCAGCAAAGTAGGCGGGAATGGCAACTACAACTGCCATGAATTTAGGTACGGTATAGCTGCCACCTACGCTTTCTTTGACCAGCTTGGGCGCTTCTGTATAACTCCTGGCACTTCAACAACTGCTATACCTGCTGACTCCACTATTTACGCAGTGGCTAGAACGGCTAGCACTGTTGGTTTAACGTTAAAAGCGGCTACTAGCCAAACGGCTAATCTTCAAGAATGGCAGAATAGCTCTGGAAACCTTCTGTCCTATGTTGACAAAAACGGTTCTTATTTCGGTAATGTTGATGCTGCAAGCGCTTATGCCACATCGTTGGTTGCGACAAGCGCTTCTATCGGTAGCCAGTCTCAAACTTACAGGGCTACCCTTGAATTAAACTTTGCCGACAATAAAAGTTTAACCGCTACAACTGGACCTACTCCTACGTTTACTAGGTCTTCTCCAGCCACATACACAGACCCAAGCGGAATAATCCGTACAGCTGCCAACAATGTCCCAAGATTTAATCACGTTTTTGACGGTACGAACTGGGTGTCTCGTGGTTTGCTGGTGGAGGAGCAGCGGACGAATTTAGCCACCTATTCTAACACATTTTCTAGCTGGTCTAGAACTTCGGTAAATGTAACAGCGAATTCAATTGTGTCGCCAGATGGGACACAAAACGCGTCCAAACTTGAATGCTCATCAAACGATTGCAACATTAACAAAAGCATTACTGGTGGAATACCTGTAGTAGGGTCTATTTACGCAAAATTTGGCGGTAACGACAATTGTCGATGGATGGCTATTGTTCCAAGCTCAGTAGCAAGCGCAAGAGTTTGGTTTGATTTAAAAAACGGAACTGTAGCTAACTCGGTTAATGGTGCTACAGGAACAATTCAAAACGTTGGCAATGGCTGGTATAGGTGTTCAGCCTATTATTCATCTAGCCATACAACGTTTTTCTTCCACCCGTCTACAAGATCAGCAAGCACATTTCTGGATTCTCAAGTTGGTGACTTTAATTACTTCTATGGCGCTCAGATTGAACAAGGCTCATTTGTAACTAGTTATATCGATTCTGGAACAAGTGGATCATCAGTCACCCGCTCCGCAGATGTCTGCCAGATTACGGGAACGGACTTTTCAGGATTTTATAATCAAAATGAAGGTTCCGTTGTATTAGAATTTGATGGAGCGCAACCTCTTCCAAGTCCAAGCCCAAGGAATTTCCCCTCTTATTTAACAATCAGCAAAGGAAATTCTGGATACGATTTGGAAACAAACAGCTTTACTATTTTTGGTCATAGCGACACAAATAAAATCGGAGCCTATGCCAGCATAGACAGAGTTACTCAGTATGAAATGTATTCAACTGGCTTATTTTCACCGAATATACCGCAGAGGTCGTCTTTTGGTTACGCTGTTAATAATTTTGGATTTACAAATAATGGCGAGAATGTGTTAACGGACACATCGGGAACAAATCCTAACCAGATGGCGTATCTGCATCTTGGGAAATCATCAAGCGGAACATTTAGTTGCCACATCGCCCGTCTACGTTATTACCCTGTTCGTCTACCAAACGCAGTGCTTCAGGATTTGTCGTCAAACGCGCCCCTAAAGATTTACTCGTCTTCGTACCATATCGGTCTTGCGGCTCCGTCTTCTCTTTCCGCGTCTACTACATACACCCTACCGTCTACTGATGGTACTTCTGGGCAGTTCCTGACTACCAACGGCACTGGCACGCTTTCTTGGTCTTCCAGCCTGCCCAGCGGAGGATCTGTAAGCGGCACTACTAACTACGTCGCCAAGTTCACCAGCTCTACGGCTGTAGGCAATAGCCTTATTTACGACAACGGCACGGTAATTGGAATTAATACTTCTTCGCCAACAGCTAATGCTTCTTTGACGATTAAAGCTGCAACAGGAATAGCGAGCGTCGTATCATTCCAACGAAGTGGTTCAACCACTCATGCTTTTGTCGGACTGGGCAATAGCGACTCAGATTCAAATCTATACCTCGGCAACGCAAACAATAGCGACACTATATTCACTACCAATAGCAGTGAGAAAATGCGTTTGTTTGCTGGAGGTAATCTTGGAATTGGCGCAGGGGCCAGAATAGGCTCAGGTACTGGGTATATAAACGCTGGGGCGACTGCTGCTGGGTATCTGGAGCTATACAACAGCACCTCTGGCGACACTACCCTGATGAACACAGGGGCTTTCAAGGTTATTATTGGGACTAATAACACAGAAAGGATAAGAATTGACTCGTCTGGTAATGTCGGAATCGGCACCAGCACGTTAAACATGAAGTTTGTTGTAAACGGCGGTATTCAGGTTTTAACAGCTGGTTCTGACATTGTAGCAAACGCCACAGACATCGTTTATCTAGGCGACAGCACAGCGGGAACAGCCTTAAGACACACAGCGTCTCGACATTTTGCGATTGACACATACTCTACAGGTGGAGTGTGGACCGAGAGAGTTAGAGTTGAGCGAAATGGCAACGTCGGTATCGGCACTAACGCGCCAATATCTACTTTGAACGTAGGCACGGGTCCAGCATCTCCAGTTATTACTGGCACAAAACTATGGGTTGCTAATAACACTGGCAACCCAGCTTCCGTATCTGGTGTTGGCACCATACTGTCGGTATTTGTAGGCGGCGGTATATACGTAGCTGGAGACGCCTCTTCTGACCAAGCGGCTTTCTTGTTTAGAGGTGCGGACGCTTCTGGGTCAAAAGCCAGAATCCTATTCCTTGGTGACAGTTCTTCAAAGAACTCTTCAATAGCCAACGTAGTAGACACTCAAGGCCAGTCTGGCCATTTGACTTTTGACACGGCTCCTAGCGTAGCTACGGGTCTGGTTGAAAGAATGCGCATTACTTCTGCAGGCAATGTAGGCATCGGCACTAGCGCGCCAAACGCTCCTCTTGAAGTTTCTTCAAATGTAGGAACGTATTCTGCAAGTGGAAATAGTTTTTTAAGGCTGAACAATACAAACGCTACTGGCTTTACCCCAGTAGATTTCACTTACAGTGGTACTATTAGAGGAAGGATAAGAGCTGACTATACTGGACAAGTAACTTTTGTTTCAAACTACACAGTAGACGCTACTGGTTCATTTTTCTTTTACACTGGTGGAGATTATAATTCAGGCACATGCCGAATGGTAATAGGAACTACAGGGAATGTTGGTTTAGGAACAGGCTTTAACCCTCCTTCTGGCGTTAAGTTTCATATTGAGACAGGCGCTATCGGCACCAAAGGCCAAATCATTAAGGCTTTTACTGGCCAGACAGCTAATCTATCGGAGTGGCAGAACAGCAGCGGAACGGCGTTGGCGAGTGTATCAGCAAACGGCGCAGTAACAATTGCGCCAGATTCTGCGTCTGCTGTTGGATTGACTGTTAAGGGCGCAAGTGGACTAACGGCAAATCTTCAAGAATGGAGAATGTCTGATAATGTTCTGGTTGCGTCGATAGCCGATAGCTCAATGACAGTCGGTAGACCAGAGCAAGGCTATTTTTATATTGGGAGCTCTTATCACTCGCTCGTAAACTGGGTGATGTCCAGAAATGTCGCCTCTGCAACTGGAAGCTACACAGAAATTCTGAAAACATATCGTGCTGGCCAAATGCCAATTGAGGTTGTCGTCAACTTCCGAAGGTCGCTAAATCATCGTGGATCGACAAAGGTATATAAGTTTGCACAATGGACTTATGATTCAGGACACATAATTACTCCGATAAACTCTTACACTAACCATGAGTACGAAGGTGAGACGGCTCCAGATGATGATTTTGAGCTTGAGCTTGTAACGACTGGAACATACGAGACTACTCTCAGGATACGAAGAACTGTCTCTAGCGGCGCAGATGTTGTCGCAAACATATTTGTCAAAGCTTACCGCACATATGGCAATGGCTCTAACACTTTCACTATGGCATCTGGGACTGGCACATCGTCAATCAGCCTGTCAAGCACATTAACTGATCCATTTAGAATCAATGTCATTAGGCCAGCATTGCCTGCTGGTTTCAACGGGAATGGAAACAGCTTGTCGCTTACTGGTGGCAACGCTAAAGGCACTGGCAATGGTGGTGACATCCTCCTCCAAGCTGGCGCATACTCAACGAGCGGTAGCAACGGCAAGGTAATCGTTCGTGGGCTGGCGAGTAACACAGCGAATCTACAGGAATGGCAGAACAGCAGCAGCACAGCTTTAAGCTATGTCGCAAGCAACGGCGATATATTTTCAACAACCAACTTTGTCCATTACGGTTCAGGTAGCTCTACTGGATATATTCTTAGGCGTTCATCAGACAACGCCACAATGGGGTCTTTTACTTGGGTTTCAGGATCAGCTGAGGCTACCCTTTATTCTTTGGCGTTTATGAATATCGATGCGTCTGTCAACGCAGGTATTCGCATGGGTTGGTGGAATAACTGGGCTGATTCCGTCAACGCTCAGGTGATGTGGTACAAAAACTCAAGCGTTATTTATGGCTTAAATGCTCTCAATGTGCTAAGCAGAGTAGCTTACAACACTTCTGCTTTCCAGATCACAGCTGGAAGTTACGCTACTATACCTGCTCCAACTTCGCGGTTTGAGGTATATGGCGACTCTAAGTTCTTGAGCCAATCTACTTCAATCAAAACAATAGTTGTTAAAGCAGCTGCTTCTCAGACTGCCAACCTCACCGAATGGCAGAACAACGCTGGCACAGCCTTAGCCTACATGGACGCTAACGGCAACTTCTATGCCGTGACCAAGAGCTTCTTGATTGATCACCCAACGCCAGAAAAGAAAGCCCAAGGCAAGAAGCTAAGATACGCAAGCTTGGAAGGCCCAGAAAACGGCGTCTACTTCCGTGGTCGTTTGGAAAACGAGAATGAGATCGTTCTTCCAGACTACTGGAAAGACCTTGTTGATGAAGACAGTATTACTGTCAATCTGACTGCAAGGAAGTACGCACAGCCTAATCTGTTTGTTGCAGACAGCAATACCACTAAGATAACCGTTGAAAGCGATAAGACTGTGTGCTGTGACTTTATTGTGTACGGTACACGTAAAGACGTTGCCAAGCTGGAGGTTGAGATAGATGGCAACTAATTACAACCCACAAATAGTAACCAGCAATTTGGCCTTTGCTGTAGATGCGGGAAACTCTAAAAGCTACCCAGGCACAGGCACTACTTGGTCTGATATTAGCGGTAACGGCTTAAACGGTACCATGACTGCTGGGTTGACTTACAATTCTGGAAATGGTGGCTATATAAATTTTCCAGGAGGTCATTATTGTAGATTTACTGGTATAGCAAACACCGTAATGTCTACACCTAATTCTTTTTCAGGAATAACAATAACTTTGTGGTACTATCCGACTAGCTCTCAAGCTAGTCAATATGTTTTTTCATCTGCTGGCGGCAGCGGCCAACAAGGATTTGATATACTTCTTCAAAATTCTGGAAATTCTGATTATATACGTCTCGGAACAAGTGCGGCTACTTGGCTTAATTCTAATTCCGTAGAAACATTGAATACATGGCAGCAAATAACAGTAGTGTGGGATAAGGCTAGTTTAACTACATACGTTAATGGTTCAATAACAAATATAACAACTACAACAACTGTAGGTTATGCTACTACGCCTACAGAAATGTGTCTCGGATGTCCTCCTAGCGTTCTAGGCAGTTACACATATGTAGGCAGAATAGCTGCTGTTTATGTTCATTCTAGGCCTCTTACAGCAGCAGAAGTTCTCCAAAACTACAATGCCCTTCGCGGCAGGTTTGGCCTGTAAGGAGGGATGAGAAATGGGTTTGGGACACTCGCCATCGGTAGTCACAAGCAATTTAGAAGTAGCCTACGACGTAGGCAACATCAAGAGCTACTCGCTTAGCGGTACTTCTTTATTAAATCTTACTTCTAGTTCTTACACTGGCACTTTGACAAGCGGGCCGATACCTAGGTTGGGCAACGGAGGATTTGTTAATTTTGACGGAACAGACGACTACATTGTTTTGACAAGGCCTGTACAAGACGACATCTCTTTGTGTTGCTGGTTTAAAACAACTCAAAACGCTGGTACAGCTGATCAGTGGTACAACGGTAGAGGTTTAATTGATTGCGAGGTAGGGGGAGCAGTTAATGATTTCGGTTTAGCTATTGGCGCAGGTAAGGTAATGTTTGGAACAGGAAATCCAGACGTTACTGTGGTAAGCAGCTCTACTTATAATGACAATAACTGGCATTTTGCTGTAGGCACCAGGACTAAAGCATCTGGAGTTTTAATACTGTACGTCGATGGTGTTCAAGTAGGTACTACTACATCTACTAATACCGGCAGCCTGACCTCACCTGCCAACATGCGCATTGGTAGCAGGCAGACAGGTACAGTATTTTTTCAAGGCGATATAGCTTTACCGTTAATTTATTCTAAAGCTTTAACAGCAACAGAAGTTCTACAAAATTACTCAGCTACTAGAGGCAGATTTGATAACTTCTATAGTATTCCTTTGATAACAAATGGATTGATTTTAAACTTAGACGCAGGCAATCCTTCGAGCTATTCAGGCAGCGGTACTACTTGGACTGATTTAATTAATCAAGCAAATAACGGCACGTTAGTAAACGGTGTTGGGTTTAGTTCAAGCAACGGCGGATCTCTTACTTTTAACGGTTCCAATCAAAGGGTGTCTACTAATTTTAAACCAAGCGGAGCCAGAAGTTATTTCATATGGGTAAAATACAATACAATCAATAGTTTGCCTAACGGCTTTAGTCTTACAGGCACCCAACAAATTAATGCGTATAATTATTTAGGAATATATAACGGCGGATATTTTTACTATTACGCAGGTACGACAGGAAATCAATTAAATAGCGTATTGTTGAGTGCTAACACTTGGTATCAGCAAGGGTTTGTATTAAACTCTGACGGGTCTAGAGTTCTTTATTTGAACGGGTTAGCCGTAGGCAGCGAGACCGGAGGTGTCGGAGACACAGCTACGTCTGAATTTTCAATAGGCTGCGTAAATCAAAATCATTGGGTAAACGGATCAATACCTGTAGTCACGCAGTACAACCGCGCTCTAACAGCTTCAGAAGTTCTCCAAAACTATAACGCCTTGCGCGGGAGGTTCGGGCTATGAGCGTTTACGGCGGTCCTGAGATTAACGACTCTGGGCTGATACTTCATCTGGACGCCAGTAACCCAAAGTCTTACCCAGGTTCTGGAACAACTTGGTTTGATTTGTCTGGTAATGGCAATCACAGTACGTTATCTGGTTTTGTAAGTAATCCAGTCTTTTCTTACAGATACGGCGGTTCTTTTTACTTTAACGGACCTACATCTAAATCCCATATCACATGCTCCACTAATAACGGGCTAACTAGCTTAAGTAATTTTACAATAATAATGTGGGGTGTCCTTGACGACTTTTCTGCTTTGTCTAACGCCAGATACTACGCTTTTGACTCTAGAGTAAACGCTGGAAGCACATCATCAGGTCTAGGCTTTGATAGAAAAAATGTTACTTACACCAGTCCTTTCCATTTTGCCGAAGATGCTACTGGTTACGACGAGACTAGTGGACCTACCGCTTTTGTTAAAAACAACATATACATGTTTGGTCTTACTAGAAACGGCAGCGCTATTCAAATAATAGACACTGATAGCGTTACTTTAATATCTCCTAGCTTGGTTAGCAATTCTTTAGGTACTGGTAACATAAATTTTAATGGTTACAGGATAGGCACTTATGCCGGTGCTGGTTCTGGGACAGGCGAGTATTGGTGGCCAGGCCACATATGCGCTGTTTACGTTTATAATAGAGTCTTAACGCAGGCTGAAATAACTCAGCATTATATTTGTGCCAGAAGCAGGTTTTCAACACCTGCTGAAGTCAAAGCTGGCCTTATTCTAGACTTAGATGCAGGTAACACATCAAGTTACTCAGGCTCTGGGACCACTTGGACCGACTTAAGCGGTAGCGGCTACAACGCGACTCTGTATAACGGCCCTACTTTTAACTCTGGTAATGGTGGCAGTATTGTATTCGATGGGAGCAACGATTACGCACAGACATCTAACTTAACCTCAGTAGTCTCAGAAAAAACGCTAGCCGCTTGGTGTCAATTAGGGTCTACGACTCAAAGCGGCGGCGGTTTGATTGGAGTCATGTCTACCGATGGTAGTATCTTTGACACCATAGTGTATAACGAGACAGGGCAAGGCTGGGGCTTTGGTTCAAATAACTTTTATAGAACTGCTTGGTCTGGAGTATCAGAATCTTCAACTTCAGCATGGGTCTACTTAGCCGCTACTTATTCTAATAACTTGTATAAGTTATATAGAAACGGCGTTTTAATTCTTACTACAACAGCTTATAGCCTATACACATTTAACATTGGCATTAATTTTATTGTCGGCAAGCGCCACTCTACGGTTACAGGACCTCTAAACGCTAAAATAGCTAAAGCTACTGTGTACAACAGAGCGTTGTCAGCCTTAGAGATAGGCACAAACTTTGACGCTCTTCGTGGAAGATTTGGGCTATAATCACAGCTATGGCTTTTAGCTGGAGTGAACAATGGCAAACTCAGACAAGAATATCGTTATTACGCCAAACATCAGCCAGGCTGCCCAGCCCAGCGTTGTGTTTAAAGGCCAAGGTAATGTTCCGATCACCCTTAGAGTTCTCGATGACTCTTACGGTACGTTAAGCTTTGAAGGCTCTGCTGGCCAACTTTTCTCAATCAACAATAACCTAACGTCTGGCATTATCTTCTCAGTCAATGACGTATCTGGTATTCCCCAGATTGACGTTAACGCTGATGGCACAATCAGAATTGCTCCTTTTGGCGGTTCTATAAACATAGGTTCAACCACGCCATCTGGCGTTAAGTTTCAAATAGAGACAGGCGCTGGAAATGTAAAAGGTTTAGTAATAAAAGGAACGGGAACTCAAACAGCTAATTTGCAAGAATGGCAAAGCAGCGCTGGATCTGTATTAGCGTCTATGACTGCGGACGGAAGACTGCTGCTTACTCCTACAAGGTCCACCAATCCGTATTTCCAAATATTTCCTTCTGGCGATACTTTCAGCATATTTAAAATATACTCTCCTAGCGCCAGTTGGGACGGCAGTGGGGACTCCATAGTCTATGAACTACCTGACTCTAACAACACATTGACAACTACATGGGGTGGTACCATGCAGTTGTCTAGCACAGTACCAATAGTTTTAAAAGCTAACAATATTTACAGCAACAATCCGTACATAAGCTTTTTTGCCACTTCTACAGAAGTAGTCAGAATAACTCAGTCAGGAAATGTGGGTATTGGTACTACAGGGCCTACTTCTAAGTTTCAAGTTAATAACAGCGGCAGCACCAGTTCACCGTTTTATGTGGATGCTGGAAACCCAAGCGGTACAACCACGCTATTTGAACATACTGGAGCGAATACTCCAGTGCCGTTTAGGTTAACCAAAAGTGGGTATTCTGGGGCATCTGATAAATACGGCATTCTTTATCTACACATGGCAGACCACACCGTAAATAACGGTGCCGCTTTATACTTTACGCTTAGAAACAGCTCACTAAGCGAAGTAGAGTACGCAGGTATAGGCGCAAGGGTAAACTCTAATACCGCTGGCTCTGAAAGAGGCGATTTGAGGTTTTATACCGTAGACACTGGTACGACCAGGTCTACGAAGATGACAATCAGATATGACGGTTTGGTAGGTGTAGGTACTACCGATCCTAATACTGTCATGGATTTAATAGCTGCAGGCGGTTCTGGAGTAAACTCCATAGGCGCAGCTACTGTAAGAGTCAGTCCTACTGCCCAAAATACTTACGCTGCCTTAGAGTTGCGCACGTTGAACGGAGGCAACTACGGCGGTGCTGGCTTGATGGCTATCAACGAGTCTAACTACGACTCTAATTTGCTGTTCTATACAAACGCAGCCAGCACCACTACTCGCACAGAAAGGATGAGAATAACCAGGAATGGCGACGTAGGAATTGGTACATCAAGTCCAGGGCATCGTCTGCACATATCTGGAGCAAACGAAAATACCTCTACTTACTATTCGCAACTTCGTATTGACGGAACTGGTACCTACCCTCAAAACATTGC
>Ga0315909_10003027_pt1 | contig 20891 bp, 15 predicted proteins | sample LakEriMetagenome_11_FD_203527 | JGI IMG/M metagenome (GOLD analysis project Ga0315909, IMG submission 203527) | Freshwater fungal communities from buoy surface, Lake Erie, Ohio, United States - Buoy 2 MA125 | ecosystem: Environmental > Aquatic > Freshwater > Lake | place: USA: Lake Erie, Ohio... | reverse complement strand
TTTTGAGAATTGGTTTCGGCTTGGTTTCGCCCTAAAATCAGGGCCGATGGGAGGAACGATTTCCCCGACGCAGTGCCCCCAAGTCGCGACGACGAAGAGCTTGCATTAGCTTCGAGTCAGAACATCGCCAAGCTCGTCTCGATTGAGCCAGGCTCTTCCTTAGCGTCTTTGCGCCTTTGCGTTTATTTCCCCGAAACAGCAACAATCTCTACGGGAGATCCACTACCTAACCGGCCCAGACCGCAGATGCCACCCCCTCCTGAAATCCTATTTAGTTCAGCCACTCCAATGCCTTCGGGATTCCGGCTTTGAGTAGCGGTTCATAATGACCCTCGCGCTCTAACTCCAGGAAATCAACCTTTCCCCCCGCTTTGCGAAGGGCATCGACGTAGTCTTTCGTGCCCTTGAAGGGTTCATTGTCATCGTTTTTCGCATGAGCGATAAAGACAGGGCATCGCAACTTGGAGATGTAAGTGATGGGAGATCCGCTGACGATGTAGTTATTGAGGTTTGGAAGAAACTTGGCCATCGCAGGCTCTTGGACCAGGATATCTCCGAATCTAGGCTTCAAGTCAGTAATGGGAGCTAGTGCAATGCACCTACTGATCCGAGGATCCTTGGACGCTAGCAACAGCGATAGCGTGGCTGCCGAACTGTGTCCCCAGATGATCAAACGCTTAGGATCGGCCATCGGCAATCGAGCTAGAGCAAAATCGATAGCAAGTTTTCCATTTTCCACACCGGCATCGGCGGCCACGAAATTGGAGTAGGCTTGTCTCAGCAAAGGCATGTAGGTCGGGCCATTGGTTGGGCTCACGTTGGGGGGCATTGGACCATCAATATCAAAGCTGATGGTGATCATCCCAGCCTCCGTGAATGGCAAAAACTCGGAGTCGGGTTGAGGGATTTCGATACTCGCACCGTGAAGCAATGGTGTACCCGCAGGAGCTTCAAACACGACCGGCAAGGATTTATCAGCATGGGTTCCTTTGGGGATAAACACGTTCAACTTTAGTGATTTATTGCCTTGCCTTGGTAGCTCGAAACGATGCCAAACGATGCCGGTATCGCCGAAGGGCTTGGGTTCACCGAGTTTAGGAAAATCGCGTGACGTTGACGATGGAAGGTTGGCCTTCGGTGGTACCACCAGCGGCTCACTGGCGGCTGAAATATTTGGCGATTTCTCGGGAGTTGAATCAATCACCTTCGGTCCCTGAGACATCGGTGATAGGATAATGATACCGACAGGAATCAGGACCAAAGCTAACACGCCTGCGCTGGCGATCGCAATGATCCAGGCCCAAGGCATCGAAGACTCCTTGGGTTCAGCAAGCTTCTTGCTTGGGCTCGCCGGCATCGGCATGCTGTAACTTGCAGACGGAAGATCGAAAAGATCATCCTGAGTCGTAGCAAGATTGGCTTGTTCGGGTGCGTTCAAAGATGTGGCAGGACTAGGCTTGGCTAGCTGCATCTTCTTGCTACATTTCGGACATGAGATGATTTTACCTAAGGCCTCTGAAGAGACTTTCAGAAGTGCTTGGCAACCGCTACAACGAAGCTGCAAACTCTTGTTTTCGGGCATGGCGTGCATTCCTATCGGTGGCTAAAAGCCTGCTAGAACCCATTTCAGGCGAGATGAATTTCTCATTGGTTCTACGATTGTAGCAAATCGCGATAGTTCCTTCAGAGGGAGCTTCATCGGAATTTTTGGGTAAAAGGTTCTGTCATAAACTCGGGGACTGTCCCCGCGTACTTCTTGAATGCCTCCATTTTCGGGCTTTCTTTGCGCCTTTGCGTTCAAACAACCCTGCCCAGTTCCGGTGGCTCACTCACTAATTGCAGTGAAGTACCGCCCTGCGGCTAAATCCAAACAGCCGGATCATTTGCAAAATCCACTAGCGAGCGGGATCTCTACGCGAGATCCACTAGTGCGGGCTCGGAGGCCCACACTACTTTCGCTGTGGGCTATTTGGATGCCCGGACGCTGCGGTTATTGGTTTGCTTCGCTGATGGTTCCAAGCCCGGAGGGCTGGTACATCCTCTGCCGGGGTCGAAGGCCCCGGTTGCAGGTGCAAAGTAAAATCCGAGAGGCCCGGAGGGCTGGTACATCCTCTGCCGAGGTCGAAGGCCCCGGTTGCAGGTGCAAAGTAAAATCCGAGAGGCCCGGAGGGCCGACACACAGGATTTACTACGCCACTCATGGTCATTCCCTAGAGTGATGTGTCAGCCCTCCGGGCTTTGCGCTTGATGGATGCCCGGACCGGTGGTTATCACCACCGGCAGAGGTTGTGTCAGCCCTCCGGGCTTGATGAATGCAAATCTGTATGGATCGATCAGTCTGTATTACATTAGTGGCCATTACAGCCAAGAAGCCTTACGCGCGGTCGTTCGACCAACGCAATCGTTCGTTGGAACCGATCCCAGAAGCAATATTTCAGCGATGCCACCCCTTCTGTATCGCACCCGCAGACACTCGCTCCGCCCTGGACCTGGCTCAGCGCACCTGACCCGAGGGTGCGGCCGATCCGTAACCCTGGTTGGCCATCACCCCACTGATTCCAGGGGTGCTGTAAGCCGACGGCTGCTCGACTATGCTGAACTCGGCCCATATCGGATTGTGATCCGAAACCTTCAACGACTCCTCCATCGGGATCCCAAAGAGCGTCGACATGTCCAAGACTCCCGCGCGCCCCACAAACTCATTGGTGGGACCTCGGTCAAACAAAATGTTGTCGTACAACTCCGTGCGCCGTGTGTTGGTCGGCTGGTCCCGAATCACCCAGTAAATCCCCGGCACCTGAGCTAAATTACCGAACTTCGACGGCGCTGCATTCAAATCACCCATCATCATCACGTCGTCCTCCCGAGCCGTCGACCATTCGTACTCCCGGACCACTTGCAACACCGTATGCATCACCGGCAACTCCTGCTTGACCTCACCAGGATCGGTGTGAATGTTCATCAACGAAAATGTAAAAGGTGGGTATCCCGCCGGTACTCGCGTCGCAAATCGCCCTACCAACGGCTCGCGATGCAATAAATCCGCCGTGTCGTTGACCGTGTAACTGGCCGACGGACTCGATAGAATCCGCGTCGTGTCATACACGTAACAATACTGCTCCTTCGAGTCCGTTCGACCTAATCGAGGCCCAAGTATGAAATCGTATCGAGCGCCCTGCGAATTGACCATCTGCAGCAACTGAGGCAATACCGTTTGATCCGTCGCACGTACCTCTTGGATCGCAATGACATCAAACAATCGCAAGATCCTTACAATCCGATCCACCACCACCGGATCCGAGACCTTCTTGACCCCAAACGCCTGAATGTTGAAACTCGCTATCAAAATCGTCTGCTGTGTCCGGGTCGGTACCCCCAAAGACCCACTCGCATCCGACGGACGCATCGAACTCATCGCGCGCGTCGGACCACCAATCGGCGCCATCGAACCGGTCGATCCCGCAGGTGGCAAGACCATCGCGGTGCCCGAATCAGCCTCGCCGCCAACACCACTGGCAATACCGCCGCCAACACCGACACGAGCGCGGATGTCCTCCACCTCCTCGCAGCCTATCGTCGCCGTCATCCAAACCAAGATCCATAGCCCGTGCAGGCCGGAGTTTCGGAACATCCCTAGCCTCCATGCTCGGGAAACCCTAGAACCATCGATTAAGCTATTCCCGTAGGCCTTTCGATGCCCAAGCACCCAAAACCCCGGTTTCGCCAAAGAATGTCTTTAGCCGCTTGAGTCCCTCAAGCACAACACGAGTTTGATCCCGATTCGTACTTACCCCGCCGCTAAATGAAAATCGATCTGCTCATCACCGAAATCTTCACCGGCGGCGCCGAACGCTGCTGCGCAGAACTCGCTCGCTATCTCCATGAACACGGACACTCCGTCCGCGTCATCTCCATCGCTCCGGCTCCCGTCTCCAACGTCGATTCGCTCCTCTACGAACAACTAAACGACCAGAAAATCCCTACGGTATTTCTCAACGCTAGCAAATCCTACCAACTCCCCAGGGCCCGCTCGCGACTCGTGCAGCAGATCCGAAACGATCCTCCCGATCTGGCCCAATCTTTCCTCTGGCATGCCAACCTCCTGGGCGCCTGGTGCTACTCCAAACACCAAATCCCCCAGGTCGCCGGGGTCCGAGTCGTCGAACCTCGTCGCTGGCGCAGCCGATTGGCTTGGTTCTGGCGCTGCTATCCTAAAAAAGTCGTCTGCGTGAGCCAGCAGGTCGCCCAATGGGCATTGCAATACGAAGGCTTTGACTCAGACCAATTGACCGTGATCCCCAATGGCATCGACCTGGACTTCATTCCTGCACCTGCCAAACGCGAGAAGATCCTCCTGTTCGTCGGACGGCTGGAACTCCAAAAAGGGATCGACGTGCTTCTTGAGAAAATACCCGCGATCCTCCAAGCTCTCCCCGAACATCGCTTGGTCCTCATCGGCGATGGATCCTGGGCCAAGGCTTGGTCCCAATGGGCTCAACACTCGCCCCTGGCACACCGCGTTGAACGGCTCGGTCGTCGCGCCGATGTCCTCGACTGGATGGCCAGATCGGAACTGCTCCTCCTACCGACCCGTTACGAAGGGATGCCCAACGTGGTGCTCGAAGCCATGGCAGTCGGCCTTCCCATTGCGACCATGCGCGTCGAGGGGATCGAGGACCTGCTAGGCAGTTCCCTCACCGAACAATCCGCACCCCGAGACGATTGGGACGCTTGGGAAAATCTCCTAATCGGACTTGCTCGAAACCCGTTAACCCTCGAACGCCTAGGGATTTTCAACCGAAAACGGGTCGAGGAGAACTTCGACCTCAAAGCGCAGATGAGGAAATATGAACTCCTCTACCAGGAAATATTGAGTAAACTACCTAAGCGACGAGGCCCTGTTTTGTGATCCGAACTTTTAAGGCCCCCTAATCTGTGACGTTTACCAACATCCTTCGAATCGCCATCGCAGCACTTGGCAAGAACAAGCTGCGGGCCGGTCTTACCATCCTCGGGGTTGTCATCGGAATCGCCGCAGTCACGGCCATGGTCTCGATCGGAACGAGCGCCAGCGAACTGGTCCAAGGTGAATTCAAAAACCTCGGTACCAACGTCATCGTCATTTCCCCAGGGAGCCGACAAGCACGCGGGGCTCGGACCGGACAGACCCCTTCGCTGACCGTCTCGGACGTGACGGCCATCTCACGCGAATGCCCTAGTGTGCTCGCCGCAAGCCCCTTGGTCGGTGCTGTCGGCCAAGTCATCAGTGGCAACAACAACTGGAGACCCCGCGATCTAGTCGGCGTCGGCTCGGACTACTTGCTGGTCCGCAACTGGCAAATCGATTCGGGTAGCTTCTTTACCGAAAGCGACATCAACAACGCCAACAAAGTCTGTGTCATCGGTGCGACCGTCGTCAAGAAACTATTCCAAACCGCAAACCCCATCGGTCAAAACGTCCGTATCAAAAATATCCCCTTCGAAATCGTCGGCGTCCTGGCCAGCAAAGGTGCCAACATCGTCGGGGATGACCAAGACGACGTCGTCCTGATGCCCTTTACCACCGTCCGAAAACGACTCCAAGGCTCGAACTTCAACAACGTCGATGTCGCACTGGCCTCGGCCCGCTCGACCGAACTGATGACCGTCGCCCAACAAGAAATCGAATCGTTGATGATGGACCGTCACCGCATTTCGATGGGTCAACCCCCTGACTTCCAAGTCGCCAATACCACCGAGATCGCAAGCGCCTTTGGGATCGTTACCGGAACCCTCACGGCCATGCTCGCATCGATCGCCGGGATCTCCCTGATCGTCGGGGGTGTTGGGATTATGAACATCATGCTCGTTTCGGTCACCGAAAGAACAAGAGAAATCGGAATCCGAATGGCCGTCGGAGCTCGGCCCCAAGACATCCTCATGCAGTTTTTGGTCGAGGCGATGCTCCTGTCGGTCGTCGGCGGGGCCGTCGGCGTGACCCTCGGTATCCTTGGCTCGGTCGGTCTGACCATGGCCATCAACGCCCTTTCAAGCGGTCGAGACTGGCCGATCATCGTCAACTACTGGGCCGCCCTCATCAGCTTGATCTTCTCGGCCTGCGTCGGAATAGGATTCGGTTTCTACCCGGCTTGGAGGGCCAGCAAGCTCGATCCGATCGACGCCCTGCGGTACGAGTAGCCCAATTCCCCATGCGATCCGGGTTTTCCTGGAAATACCGCCACTTTGCGGGGAATTCCTCGCGACAATTTTCCAAATATAATTCATCATTGGACAAAGCTCTCAAGGGCCTCCTTTCCACCCTACTTTTCCTTCTGTCCCCCTTAGATCCCAAAGAGTGAACGACGAAGACGAACTGATCCAGTTGGCACTCGCTGGAAAAAGCACTGCCTTCGAAACCTTGGTACTCCGCTACCAGGACCGCCTTTATACGGCCATGATCAGCGTCGTTGGCAGCGCCGACGAAGCCGAAGACGTCGTCCAGGAATCGTTCATCCAAGCCTACCTCAAGCTCGATACGTTCCAACGCAATAGCCGCTTTTTCACCTGGCTCTACCGCATCGCGTTCAACTTTGCCCTGGCACGACGCCGACGCCGCAAAAACCACCAGTCCCTCGACGAGTCGCGCGAAAACTCCGGCGCTGAACCCGAATTCGATGGCGATGGACCCGACCTGCGCATGAGCCGCAACGAAGACATCCAACTCGTCCACCGAGCCCTAGCCCTGCTGTCCGAAGACCACCGCTCCATCCTCGTGCTTCGCGAAATGGAAGACCTCGCCTACGAGGACATCGCCGAAGTCCTCAAAATCTCTATCGGTACGGTCCGTTCCCGATTGAACCGCGCTCGAGCCGCTCTGAAACAACAACTCGAAAAATTCCCCGAGTGGAACCCGGATCGATAACGCCCTAAATCGGCCCGTTGCTAATTCCCAGGCACAACACCCGCCGGTGGCAAGCCAGCTCCAGGCAATCCAGCTCCCGGTACACCAGGTGCCGGTACTCCAGGTGCCGTGGCTCCAGGTGCCGTGGCTCCAGGTGCCGTGGCTCCAGGTGCCGTGGCTCCAGGTGCCGCAGGCGCTGGACCAAATGGATTGCCGAAGCCTGGGATCCCCAAGTTAGGGAGGTTCGGTAAACCCGGTAGACTCGGCATGGGGAACTGAGAACCACCCGATGCGCCGCTAGCCCCTCCCCCCAAAGGTTGCAAAGGGCCAAGCGTGTTGGACAACGGACCGAGCAACTTGTTGAGCCCCTTGTCGATCTGCTTCTGCGCAGCGCCGGCCAAGGCGCTGGTGGCTAGTTGCTGACCAAGTTGGATCATCCCGCTGCTGTCGAGCTGCGGTCGCGAGACGTTGCCTCGGATCGGAATCTGAATCATCTGGCCCGCTAACGGCTGCAATGCCGGCGTCTTATCAACCCACTCCTTGAGGATCGGCACACCTGCGATGAGTTCCAAGCTTCCGTCGAGCCCGACAGATCCGGAAGTCGTAATCAGCACATCCCCCGCTTGTATCTTCATGTCCTTGTGGGTCACCCGACCGCGATCGACCGCAAAGGCGATGTTCTGCTCTGGCAACTGGAGCCAACTTGTCGGCTGGCCCCCTGCATCGCTCGCGCCGGCACCTCGACGCAGATTTCGAATCTGAGAGACCAACGCGAGGAGTTGATCGGCAAGCGGGCCGGGACCGACGTTGGCTCCATGGACATGGAGCCGTCCCTCGACCGTCTGACGAAACGACTCGGTAGGATACACTTCCGCCCGATCGATATCGAGCGTCAGATTCCCTTGAACGCTCGTCACATCGGCCAGCAAAGGCGTGACGTACTTGAGCCACCCTTGGCACATCTGCCGTGTGATGGCCACGTTCTCGATGACGCGCTGCTGCGTTTGACGAAAAACCATCGGCTCGGCGGTCAAATCGCCGTCGAGATTCCATCGCAACACACCTTGAGAAACAGGAAATTCGGCCTTGGAGGCAAACCGACCGTTTTCGATGACCAAGGGAATATCTGCCCCTCCGATATCGATGCCGACGACGTTGGCACTGTCCCAGCCGATGCTCGAACGGGCCGTAAGCGACTCGGTCCATTTGCGATTCGGTGCGCTGACCCAGGTAACCTCCAAAGGTTGTGTTTTCTGCCCGGTCGCAGCGAGCATCCCGCCGGTGTAAGGTCGCAGCCGTTCGGCGGCTCGCGCCGCATCGTAGGTCACGCTCCCTTGGGTCTGGACGACGGTCGTGCCTGCCTGTTGGCTCATCTGCGTTGCACCCCCATAAGCGAGCCATTCGGTTTGCAGGAGGATCTGTGGCAATTGGAGCTGGCCATCAGCGAATCGATACGAACCATCGACGGTCATGACCGCTTGGGGTTCCTCCCACAGCAAGCTCTCGGAACTCGGAGCCGCAGCCGTACTGACGAGCTGATTCGGATTGCGCGGCTGGAGTGTCGTCTGCAATGCCCGCAGATCCTTGGCCTGCGTCACTAGATGCCACTGGATCTCCTTAGGATCGAGCGTCCAGTCCATCTGCCCGGTCACGTCTCCTGTGATGCGGATCGGCGTCGAGGCTGCTCCGGCCGCTCCAGCCGGTCCAACAGCTCCAGCCGGTTCGGTCTGAAGCGAAGCGATCAAACGGCTCGGGTCGATACGAAACGCCGCTTGGCCCTTGCGGCTCGCTGCGTTGCTCCCGACAGCCTGATCCTGAGCCTGGATGGCAAACGAATCGGCCCTGACCAAGAGATTATCGACCTGAAGATTCGCCAACTGGCTGCTGTCGAATTTGCCTTGGAACTTTCCGACCATGCGCGATTCCTGGAGCGTCGTGGCGCCGCTGGTGAGCTCAAACGGCTCGGATACCCAATCGACCATCGCGATCTCGACATGCTTCGCATCGATCGCACCTTGGACATCCAAAGCGATTTTGCCAGCGATGGACAATCCCGGATCGATTCCTGCGAACATTTGAGCTCTTCGTTGCCAGCGATCCAAGTCCCCGGTGAGTTTGAGCGTCATCGGTGCCGAACTCGGCCCGAGCCCCGATGGTGCACTCGAAATAGCGATCGGCTCGAGTACCTGGAATTGCAACGACTCCTGATCGGATTTCAAATTCGCTTGGATCCGATCCAGTTGCAGGATCGTCATGCCATCGAGCTGCGCGACGGTGCTGAATTCCCCATCCCAAGCGGGTTCGTCGAGCCGCCCATTAGGATGCACGATTCGCATTTGAGTCGTCCTGAGCGATCCGCTGGTCGCCAACCGATTCCCCTCGTTGAGCTTCCAAGCTACGGCAGCTTGCGCCGAACCGGTCAAACTTTCAAGCGGCAATACAAACCACTGCGATAACCTCTGCTCCATCTTGTCCAAATCGAGCTGGGCGGTGAGCCTCCCGTCGAGCAAATCGCCAGCCCCCTCGACTTGGCAAAACTCCGAATTGCAAAACAATCGCAAACTCGGAATCCCTTGCGCATTGCCCGATACGTCCAGGCCTGCCGATAAGGCTTCGTCCCACTCGATCCGCTTGCCCTGCATGTCCGCCTGGAGATTCCCAAGCTTGACCTGATAACTGCTCGAAGGAATCCCGCCGGCCTCGGGGCCAGCCTCTCCTCGATTCTGAGAAAGACTCAAGGTCGCATTGCCCGCGAGCAATCGGACCTGATCCTGCGTCTTGAGCAAATCCGGCGCGACGGCCGCAAGCCTCGGCAGATCGATTGTCCCCTGGACATCGAACTCCGAGTCCTCGAGCCAAGGTCGATTCCATGCAGGTAGCGTCGTCGGGATCGCCATGTTGGCCTTCGATACCACCGTCCCAAAATCGCATTCGAGCTTCGAACTGTTGGTGCTGATCCGGTTTTGAAACCAACTGATGTCGCCGCTCAGACGGATCTGCTCGATCCCAGCTCCTCGCTCACCCAACACACTCGGCGCGACAATCCGAAGCCGATCCAATTGCGCTGTCTTGACAAACGCCGTCAGCGCCTGTGGTCCGGTATACTCCACATCGGCCTGTACCGTCGCCTCTCCATCGAGCTGATCGATCGGGAAATCAGGCAACCGACGCTTGACCAAACTCATCCATTGCAACGGCAGACCTTGCGTCGAAACCGTCATCCGCAGCGATGGAAGATTGGCCGACGCCAAACTCGTCATCCCAGGCGCAATAGGCTCGGTCCGCAACGTGAACTGTCCAGTTGCCATCGTTTGCCCAGGAGCCCCCGATGTCTGCATCAAATCCCCGACAAGCGTCATCGGTGGTATCGGCTGCTGCGCGGTCGGGATCGGTATGTCCGCCTCGCTCACCCGCAAGGCCCAAGCCGTCTGGTCGACCGTGTCGCGAACCTGCACTGCAGCTCCAGCGATTCGAATCCGTCCGGAAAATCCCCCCGAGGTAGACCCGCTTACGGCCGGCTCCTGCTTGCCCGTCCCCTGCAGCAATGGCTTGATCGCCTCCTCAAGACTCGTCGTTCCCGGATGGACATCCACCGCCACGGCCACATCCCGCAACGTGATCGTTCCGAGCCGCCGGTAATTGGTAAGCAAAGAAAAAAGCGTCAACTCCGTGTCGATCGATCCGATCTTCACGAGCTCCGAACCCCGATCGTCGACCAACCTCAAGCCTTGGACTCCAAACGACTGAAGCCAGCCTCCCTGCAATTGCCCTAGATCGACCTGAATCGGCGCTAGCCCCGATCGCTGATTGATCTGATCGAGCAACCAAGCTCGCTGCCTCAGCGCTACCGTCGGCGCTGCGGCCACCAAACCCAGTGTCAAAAGACCACCGATGGCAAGTCGTCTTTTCCATTTCGAACCCCTGCGGGCCGGTCGACTCGATGCGCCCTTGCTGTGAACTTTCGCCAAGCTCTCATCGTGCTGCTGTTTGGATCGAACTCTTCGCATCGCTATCCCAATCCTTGGTCTTGACGTTTGCTAGCATTTTTTGCCCTTCCTTCCGATCGCCTCGAGGGCTCGATCGATCGTGGGCTCAGGTGCCGAGAATAACCGTTTCTGGTCGGAAAGAGCCAGATCAATGCCTGATAAGTCCTAGATCGATCTTTGTTTGCTTTGGGTGGATTTGGTAGAGTCCGCTCGGTGGATGTCCCCAAGTACATTCGTGGTTCAATGGCAGGATAGGAGTCTTTCGCATGGATGCGCTATTGCACGGTTCGACAACCCAGCTTCAAGAAGCCGGTACCCGGATAACTACTACAGGGGCAACTGGTACCCGGGCCCGTCGCGGGCTTGTCGCTGTTGCCCTGGGTGTTGCTCTGGCAAGCTCAGGAGCAAGCACTTCGGTCAATGCCTTCGCGCTGGATCAACCCATTCCAAGCGATGATGCTTCGAGTCGCAAAGGTGCCGCAGCGCAGGAACCCTGTCCGTGCGAAGAAAACAAAGAAGTGCCACCTGCAAAGCCCATAGCGACTGCCCCACGAGAGAAAACCACAGAAGCTTCCAACATCACCCTGGCCCAATGGGTTTCGGATTGGATGAAAAATCCACGTCGAGTCACTGCGAAACTCGCAATCCATGGCGTCGTGCCCGAGATCGAACTCGAGGCCGTCATCCCGGCATCGCAAATCAACGCGCAAGCACCCCAGAGTCCCACAGATCCAGTAGCGATCACGGATCCAGCAGTAAGCACCTCTCCAGTAGCGAGCACCGATCCAGTAGTAAGCACCACCGACGAAGTCTCCGAAGAGAATCCCCAAGAGGAACAGATCCGCGTAGCTCCGGCCGCGCCACCCATCCCTATGAGCTACCCGTTTGCCACGCAGAATGCCGCCCCCCTCGGACCAAAACATCTGCATCCGAACCAACTCGACCCCAATCAACTCCACCCCGATTACGTCCTGCAAGAGTATCCCATCGAAGAATACCCCAGCCAGCCGTATCTCAGCGAGCCGTATCCCAGCCAGTCATATCCGAGCCTAGAACTCCCGCATCCGAACCTCTTCGGAACGTTGAGCGACGTGCAAGTCACACTGCCGGCAAGCACCCTGGTCGCCTACATCGTCGCGCACGCCCAAAACACCGTCCGCTTGGAAATGAGCCAGCAACTGGCCGCCGAGCGAGCGATGTACGCCCAACGCTACGAGCTTTTGCTCCAACACAACCAGCAGTTGCAAACCCAACTTGCGATGATCGAAGCCCAACAGGAATCGGACGAAGCCTTGGCGCTGCGGGCCTCGATGCCCTCCAAGAGCGACTGGTCGGCTCCCCCGATCGAATCGACGAACGAGCAGAAACGTTGCCTGAGCCTGACGGCAAGCCGAGAAGACTTCGATGCAATCCAAGAAGATCTCTCCAACATTCGCAAGCAGATAGCGATCCTCAAGTCCCGCAGTAACCCGATCCCTTTTGCTCCAAGTTATGTGGGAACCGAGGAACCCAACCCACAAACCAGACAACCGCAAGCTTGGCGAACGGCTCGCACGGTCCCTTACACCCCCGTCTTCTCTGGGCCAGCTTCCTCTGGGCCAGCTTCCTCTGGGCCAGCTTCCTCTGGGCCAGCTTCCAACCGTTGATCTCGACGATTGCGGTAGTTGCGGACCAATGCGCCGGATTGTTATACTGCTTGAGCAAGAGCAACGAGCACGAAACAAAGCATTGGACCGAAGTCCTCGATCGGGTGTTTTTGACTTGTGATTGAGCCAAATCCTCGCACTCGGTCCTTGCAAAAATTCGTCATCCTCTAAGGGACAATCCAAATGTGCGGCATCGCTGGAGGGGTGTGGTCGGCCCAATCATCCGGCTTGTCGATCCAACAACTCCGAACCATGACCGATGCGATCGCGCATCGTGGCCCCGACGATGAAGGCCTTTGGATCTCACCGGCCAACCAACAATCGAACCATCTAGTCGAGACCGCTTGGAGCGATGGGGTCGCGTTGGGCTTCCGGCGACTTTCGATCATCGACCTCGATACAGGTCGACAGCCGATGTCCAATGAAGACGCATCGGTGCGATTGGTTTTCAACGGCGAGATCTACAACTACTGCGAACTGAGGCATCGGCTCGAAGGAGCCGGACATCGATTCGGCTCGCAGAGCGATACCGAGACGATCGTCCATCTCTATGAAGACCTCGGAACGGATTGTTTCAAACATTTCAACGGAATGTTTGCGATCGCACTTTGGGACTCGAAGAAAAATCGCCTCGTCTTGGCCCGGGATCGGCTTGGGAAAAAACCCCTCTTTTACTGGCACTCCGGGGATCGGCTATTCTTCGCAAGCGAGCTCAAAGCCTTGCGGACCTTACCGGGTTTTCCAAGCCAAATCGATCCGAGTGCGATCGATTCGTACCTGACTTACCAGTACATCCCTCATCCCATGACGATCTACAGGGGGGTAAACAAGCTACCTCCAGGTCATTTTCTGGTCTTCGAGAATGGCCGAATCGACATCCAACGCTATTGGGATATCGATTGGTCCTATCAAGCCAACATCAGCTTGGATCAAGCCAAGTCCGAGCTTCGAACCCGATTGACGGCGGCCGTCGAACGCCGATTGCGCAGCGACGTACCCTTGGGGGCATTCCTCTCTGGAGGGATCGATTCCTCGCTGGTATGCGCGATCGCACAAAAACTCCTTTCGACCCCATTGCGGACCTTTGCGATCGGGTTTTCCGAAGCCGACTTCGACGAAACCCAATATGCCGCCTCGGTGGCCAAGCATCTTGGTACCAAGCACGAGCGGTTTGAAGTTCAGCCCGACGCGGTGGGAATCCTCGATGCATTGGTCGATCACTACGATGAGCCGTTCAGCGATTCGAGCGCCGTGCCGACCTGGTACCTTTGCGAACTGACCCGCCGATCGGTGACCGTAGCCCTCAGCGGCGATGGGGGCGATGAACTCTTTGGAGGCTACGAACGCTATCGCGCTTTGCAACTGAGCGAGCAACTCCAACGTTGGCTGCCCGTCGGTTGGCTCTCTAGCTCTCGATGGATCAAAGCTTTGCCAGACTCCAACGCACGACGTTCCGTCCTGCGCCGCATCCGGCGATTCTGCGAGGCCCTCGGGCAGTCCTCTCCAAGACGATACATCAATTGGATTCAAATCTTCGGAGAACAAGCCCGCATCAATCTTTACCAAGATGCATTCATCGAAGCGCTTCCGAATCGAGATCCCTTCGCGTTCCTCGATCAAGCTTGGACCAAAGCCAACCCCGCCCAACGGGACCCGATGAGCTGCGCGATGGCCGCCGACCTGCAAACCTATATCCCCTGCGATCTGATGACCAAGGTCGACATGGCCTCGATGAGACACTCGCTCGAGGCGCGACAGCCGTTTCTCGATTACACCCTGGTCGAATGGGCGATGAGCTTGCCGCTCGGACTCAAAATGCATCGAGGCAAAGGCAAATGGCTTCTGCGGGAAACCTTCAAAAATGAGCTTCCCGCCGAGATTTGGACAAGACCCAAAATGGGTTTTGGCATACCGATCGCCAAGTGGTTTCGAACTTCGCTCAAGGACCGTACGATCGATGCACTTCTTGCAAGCGATGCTAGGTGCCACCAGTTCTTTAGACCCGAAGCGGTCCGGACCTTGGTCGACGAGCACATGCAAGGACGGGCCAACCAGGGCTACCGTCTATGGAATCTACTCGTGCTAGAACTATGGCTTCGACGACGAGACGGCTTGTGAGCCCAAAGGCCATTGTCCGCCATCGCGAGCAGCAACCGATCCGTTTCCCCACAAGCCAGCTTGCTTGTTGGTAGACTCGGCCGTCTTCGATGTCCCCTTGGGGTTCGATCCAGACGATAATCCGAAGGCCGAGGACCCGAAAGCCGAGGACCCGAACATCGTCGAGCTACCGAAGGTGTCGAAACGTCCCGAGCCTAGAAAATTCCCTGAAAGGGACCCTGCTGAGGGTGTTCGTTCCATAAAAGCTGTCCGGGGTTCTTGGTGCTCAATGAAAATCAGGCAAGGAAGAATAGGTAAGATCGTTATCGTCGTTCTCTTCCGCCAACTTCAACAACAATCCGGTCTAAGCAGTACCTTTTTTCCGGGTTGAGGTTAACCTAAAGAGACCTGCAGACCACAAAGAGCCTTTTCGGACTTGTTAGGGCCGAAGAGGATAGACGTTCCGCTCAGAAAAAGCCAGATCAATGATCCTGTTGATCGACAATTACGACTCATTTACTTACAACCTCGTTCAACGACTCGGAGAAATCGATCCGAGCCTCGATGTCCGCACGGTCCGAAACGATGAACTGACGGTCGAGGAAATCCGACAGATGCGGCCCGATCGGATCCTGCTCTCACCAGGACCCTGCACTCCGAACGAAGCGGGAGTCTGCGTCGAGGTCATCGAGAAACTTCATCGCGAATTCCCTATCCTGGGCGTTTGCCTGGGCCATCAATCGATCGGCCAAGCCTTCGGCGGGAAAATCGTTCGAGCCCCCGAACTCATGCACGGCAAAACCGATCGTATTTCCCACGACGGAAAAGGAATGTTCGCCGAGCTACCCAACCCATTCATCGCGACCCGATACCACTCCTTGGTCATCCTCCCCGAAAGCCTACCGCCCTGCCTGCAGGTTTCCTCTTGGGTGCAAGACTCCCAAGGCAATCGAATTATCATGGGGGTGCGCCATCGGCAGTTCCCTGTCGAAGGCTGGCAGTTCCACCCCGAAAGTTTTTTGACCGAACCCGGACCGACCCTCCTCAAACGATTTTTGAGCTGGTCAGGTCCACCGTCCGAATAACCCCTTTTCGACCAGCCTCCTTACAGCATGCTTTGTGTCACCGTCGCCCGCACCCGTCATAAACACACCATCCAGGAACATCTCGATGTGGCGGCCCAAGGGGCCAAACTTGTCGAACTCCGGATGGATTACATCGCCCGTAGTATCGATCTGGCCAGGATCCTCAAAAATCGGCCTACGCCCGTGGTCGTGACCTGCCGCAGAAAAGAGGATGGAGGCCGCTGGGAAAAGTCCGAAGAAGACCGCTTGATGCTCCTGCGACAATCGATCGCCACCGGGGTCGAATACATCGACCTCGAAGAAGACACCGCCGCGAAAATCCCTCGCTACGGCAAAACCAAAAGAATCATCAGCTACCATAACTTTGAAGGCATCCCCAACGACCTCGAAGCGATCCACGCTCGGCTGGCCAAGCTCGATGCGGATATCGTCAAAATCGCCGTCCAAGCCAATTCGTTCGATGACACGGCCCGCGTCATCGAAATGATGCGCAACGCCAAAACACCCACCATCGGTATCGCCATGGGTGACTACGGCTCGATCACCCGTATTCTCGGCGCCCGATACGGAGCCCCCTTCACCTACTGCGTGTTCAACCTCGACCGTCGTGTGGCTCCCGGTCAACTCTCCTACAACGACATGAAAAATGTCTACCGCGTCGAGTCGATCACTGCAAAAACCAAAATCTTCGGAGTCGTCGCTGACCCCGTGGCGCAATCCTACAGCCCTATGCTCCACAACAGCGCCTTCGAATCCAACAATCTCGACTACCGTTACTTGCCCTTCCGCGTCGCTGCCGGAGATATCTCCACCTTCATCCGATGGTGCCAACGCGAAGGTGTCGGCGGCCTGAGCGTGACGATTCCCCACAAACAATCCGTCCTGCCGATGCTAACCCAAGCCGAATCGGCCGCCCAAGGTATCGGAGCCTGCAACACCATCGTTTTTAGCGGCGAAGATCGCATCGGCTACAACACCGATTTCCGCGCTGCCATGGAATGCATCGGTTACGGACTAGCGAAAATCCACGAAGAACCCAATCCCTTCGAAGGCCGCTCGGCACTGATCCTAGGATCCGGTGGCGTCGCTCGGGCTATCGGCTGGGGACTGGCACAACGACGCGTACGAGTCTCTTTCGCAAGCCGAAACTTCGAAGCCGCCTGCCAATTGGCCAAGGAACTCGGCGGACGCGCGATGCCCTGGGAAGAACGCCACAGCGCCCAACCCAACGTCATGATCAACTGCACTCCCATCGGCATGTTCCCAGAAATGGACGCTACACCGTTCCGAAAAGAAAACCTCGATGCACGAACCCTGGTCTTCGATACCGTCTACAACCCCGAACAAACTCTCCTGATCCGAAACGCCAAAATGGCCGGTTGCCCAGTCATCACCGGCTTGAGTATGTTCGTTCGCCAAGCCGCCTACCAGTACCGCCTCTTTACCGGCTTAGAACCCCCAATCGAAGCCATGACCAAAGCCCTACGAAGGGCAATCTCCCCATTGAACTACAACAACTTCGATGACGTCGATGATGTCGATGAAAAGGAAGCGCAGACCGACGAAGCCGATTGATAACCGACGGACTTGGCCGAAGCCACCCTCCAGACCAATAGCGATTTCCACCATCGCACTTTGATTCCCTCTTTCGATTCTCTCGAAGCCACTCCTCTGCAAAACTCTTGGTGTAATCCTCAGTCGACTCAAACGCGACGAGGACCGTGTCTGAGACCAATCTCTGTTCCACCCAAAGAGGAATCCTTATGAAGACCGACAGCGAACTCAAACAAGACGTCGAGAGCGAACTGAAGTGGGAGCCACGCATCAATGAAGCGCACATTGGTGTGACCGCAAACGCTGGTGTGGTCAGCCTCACTGGTCATGTCCTGTCCTTTGCAGAGAAATATGCAGCCGAGAAAGCCACCAAAAGGGTCTATGGTGTCAAAGCCGTCGCGAACGAACTCGATATCCGACTTAAAGACGGTGCGATGCGGTCAGATGATGAGGTCGCCATCGCTTGTTTAAACGCCCTGAAACACCACTCCTTGGTCCCCTTTGAAAAAATCAAAGTCATCGTCTCCGAGGGTGCCGTTTCGCTCGAAGGTGAGGTCGATTGGCAATATCAAAGGGATGCTGCCCTCAACGCCGTACGGAACCTCATCGGCGTTGTCTCCCTGACAAGCCGTATAACCATCAAAACGCGAACATTGCCCAAGGATGTGAAGAACAAAATTCTCGCTGCCTTCCATCGCAATGCCGATATCGACGCGCGCCGTATCGATATCGAGACCCACGAAGGAAAAGTCGTTCTCCATGGGAACGTTCGGTCCTGGACCGAACGCGAACAAGCCCAAAGCGCGGCCTGGGGCGCTCCAGGAGTTACGGCCGTCGAAAACGACTTGCTCGTTGTTCCCTAAGTTCTAAAAAACTCTGAGCACGCCAGAGTCGAATCGCAAGCCGTTGGACCCTCCGAGAAACCACCGGAACCAACGGCTTGCCTGACGAGAATCGATGCGGTGTCGGATCTTCAGGTCACCCGGCTCAATCGACTTCGGCAGTCTCAGCCATGGCCGCATCGGCATCGGACATCTCGACCGAAGCGATAGCCTTGGACTTCGACTCCCGCAGCCCGCGACTTAGGATATCTCGCAGCAGAGGCGAGTAGTCCTCGAATCTCGCTTCGCTAGCAGGGCCGTCGGCATACTGAAAAATCGCGTCCCGAGGCTTGGGCCCCAGGGCGATAAGCGTGCTCGATACCGTACCGTAATCGCCCCCTTGGATGACCATGCTGGCACGTGCCAGAGGATTGGGCAGCCTCGCGAAAACCTTGCTGGCTACAGCGAGGAATTTCACAGGAGAATCCAGGTTTTGCAAGGTCAACAGCCGACCTGCAAGCTGGACGCGTTCGTCGCGCGGATCATTCAGATTCCGCCCTCCGATGATGCTCAAGCCAGGTTGCAGATCCACCACCTCGTCCTCTTGGTCATGGTGAATCGCAAAGCCGAAATCTCGGTCCGCAATCACCAAATTGCAAGCTTCAAAACGGTGTTTGTGAGTCTCCTCGAGCGCTCGCTCGACGGCCTCACGACTATTGGGAGCCTTCAACACTTCTTTGACGAGCAACCCTCGGGAACGATTCGAACCCAAAGGTTCGAAAACTCTGCGGTTGCAGATCCCGACGAATACTCCGTGTTGGTTGACTCCCAACCAAGTCCCCCCGCTACGTTGATCGAGGGGACACAGAACGCGAGGTTTTCCAGATTGAATACTCGGCGAATGACTCCGCCGATCATAAAACTCCTCGCGATTGGTGGCCACGAGGATAGGACTCTCTGGAACCACGCGATATTGAATGGCGATCAAGCACATCGCAACATCAGCACTTTCTATGGCTGGAGTGTGTAAGGATACGAGCCACAGCGTAATGGCCACGATTCACGCGTACAAAGCGTGATAACAGACCCGCTGTAGCCGTAGAATCTAACCCCCCTACCTAGGCGTAGTCACCCCCCAAAACGGAGGAATCGTAAAAATTGTTGAAATCTTGTCAAAATCGTTGCGATCAGGCTCAAGTCCCAACACCCGACCCTACCACCGACCTACCACCGATTTTACACGCCTTGCTATCCGCTCCAAAAAAGCCATATTCAGCGATCCCTGCGTTGTTATACTCTTCGACTCGCTCGGCAAGTGCCGGGCATGTCCTACCTCCTCGTGTCCCCAAGATGAATGCTTCGTTAGTCGAGAGTGGACGCAGCCGACTCGGCAAGCAAATCCCGGTTCAAATCGCCTCTACCGGGATGTACGCCCCCGCACGCGTCGTGACCAACGAGGACTTGGTACGGCTGGGCTGTGATAGCCAGTGGATCATCCAACGGACGGGTATTCACGAGCGAAGATTCGCAAGCGACGATCATGCCTCTAGTGACTTGGCCTATCTGGCCGCCGTCGATTGCTTGAGCCGGGCTAAGGTCGATCCTAAAGAGGTCGATCTGGTCCTCGTGGCCACCATCACGCAAGACTTCATGACCCCATCGACAGCTTGCATTTTGCAACGCAAACTCGGATGCATCGCGCCGGCCTTCGACATCAATGCAGCCTGCTCGGGATTCATGTACGGACTGATCGTCGGCTCGCAATTTGTCGCCAACGGATTGGCCCGAAATGCCCTGATCGTCGGTGCCGAAGTCATGAGCAGGACGGTTAATCCCTCGGATGTCAAAACCTATCCCCTCTTCGGCGATGGTGCTGGCGCGGCCCTGCTCCAACCGGTCGAGCCGACCGCCTCGAGCGATCCGAAAACCATGACCGGAATTCTCGCCTTTACTCTCGGAGCCGAAGGCTCTCCTGAATCGCTCTGCACCCCAGGGGGTGGATCCAGAGAACCGCTGACACCCGAAGGCTTGGCCCAAGGTCGACAGTACATGCAAATGGATGGCAAAGCCGTATTCAAGTGGGCCGTCCGCTGCGTCGTCGACAGTTGCAAAGATGTCGTTGCGGCCTCCGGATACTCCCTCGAGGATGTCGATCTTTTGGTCATGCATCAAGCCAACACGCGGATCATCGATGCGGCGATTAAAGATCTCCAAATTTCTCCAGACAAGGTCATCGTCAACCTCAACCGATACGGAAATACCTCGGCAGCAAGCATCCCGCTGGCGCTTCATGAGGCGAACCTTCAGGGCAAACTGCAAAAGGGCAAGCTGGCACTCCTGTGCGGCTTCGGTGCCGGCTTGACCTGGGGAACCGCCCTCCTGCGCCTCTGATCCGTCCGATCGGCTACAGCCAATCCAACTCGGAATGCTGGCAAAACTCGCCCCCGCACCCGGTGCCAGGCACCTTTGCGATCCCTGAATCGGAATGCTGGCAAATCTCGTCCCCGCACCCAGGTGCCAGGCACCTTTGCGATCGCCAATCGGAATGCTGGCAAATTTCGTCCCCGCACCCAGGTGCCAGGCACCTTTGTGATCCCTGAATCGGAATGCTGGCAAATCTCGTCCCCGCACCCGGTGCCAGGCACCGGGTGACGCGCTGGAAATTTTTCGAAGTTTTCCAGGCCCCGTGACCAGACGTGTCACTCGAGCCGAACAAACTTCTACCGTTGCAGATCACCCAAAGCCCCCAGGTTCACAACCCCTGGGCCTAGCCGCAGCCTGCAACAACCTCCACACACACAAAAAATCGAATGATCTTTTTT